>Ga0157375_10003747_pt1 | contig 13184 bp, 30 predicted proteins | sample M35metaG_FD_115311 | JGI IMG/M metagenome (GOLD analysis project Ga0157375, IMG submission 115311) | Miscanthus rhizosphere microbial communities from Kellogg Biological Station, Michigan, USA - M3-5 metaG | ecosystem: Host-associated > Plants > Roots > Rhizosphere > Soil | place: USA: Michigan...
CCCGGCGCGCGAACAACGTCTTCCAGGAGCGCCTTGGGGAACTGGTACAGGTCGACGAAATCCTGGGCCCGTTCGAGCCACTCCAGGTTGTTGATGTTCAGCCGGATCTTGGCCATCAGATGACCTTCCTCCACTGCAGGGTCTTGGCCAGCGGGATCATCGTCAGGTTCTTCTGCTCACGCCAGGCGTTCCAGGCACGGATGAACAGGTCGAGCTGGTACATCTGGTTGACCCGAGTGCGGTCGGAACGGATGGTCGTCAACCTGCGCATGAGGGCAAGCCTGGGGTCACCCTCTCCGTCCGTGCGCATGTTGATCATGGAGCTGAAGAAGATCTCGCACTGCTCGGGGTCCACCCGCCAGAACAGCAAGTAGGCCGCCCCCAGCACCGACTGCATGGTCGGGATGTGGATGGCCAACTGCGTGCATCGAGTGGCAGCCCGGGCGATCTCCTCCATGTGGTTGTCCACGTAGAGGTAGACCTGCGGGCTGGACACCGAATTGATCGCTGCGGCGGTGAAGTTCTCCAGTTCGTAGATCAGCACCAACCGGCCCACCGAGGCCGCCAGCGCGGCGTTGGCGTAGCCCTCGATGGTGAGCATGTCGCCTACCGTGCGGCGACGTCCCACGTCGATGGTGGACATCACATCGGGGGACACCCCACGCACCACCAGCAAACGCTGGGCGACATCGCTCTTCACGATGGCCGCCAACCGGTGCTGACCGTCCGTCAGTTCGCCCAGGTTGTTGAAGATGACGGACTCGCCATTCTCCTTCCAGAGCCCCGCCTCCATGTCGGTGGCGTAGGCAGAGACCGTCGACTCGCGCAGGTTGCGATTCTTGGCCATCTTGTTGAGGTACTCACGAGCCATGTCAGGTGTGATCAGTTCCACCTCGGCCGTGATGTGCGTGGTGCTCGGAGCCGGGGTGTGTGGCCCCGGCTTCGGGGTTTGCGTCGCGGTGTCCAACGGACAACCTCCTAGAGACCGATGAGAGCCAACGGGATTGACACAAGCGCGTACAGGCCCGCCCAGACCACGGTGCCGATAGCCACGACGACAGCAGCGCCGAAGGCCCAGAACATCAGTGCGGAGAGGAACGTGTCAGTGGCGTTCATGACGCCCTCCTTCGTGAGAGTTGGAACGATAGTACGACACAGGGGGCACACCCCGAAGGACGTGCCCCCTGCTCGCTAGGTGTTGATCAGGCTGTTCAACTGAGCCAGGTCGGAGTCCTGCGGCCAGGCCTTGACCTGGAGCCGGTAGATCCCGCTCCAGCGGCCCAGGGCCAACTGGTACTCAGCCGAGTGCCGACCGAACGTGTGGGCGACCTTGTCCATCCGCTCACCGGCGTAGGCCAGCAGCTTGACCTGGTACTCCTCCAGGGTGTCGCCCTGCACCTCGGTGTACATCACCGGAAGAGCTCCCGCTTCACCTCGGTCAACTTGTCGCTCGCCATCCGCTTGGCCAGCTCCAGGCCGGTGATGGTGACCTCGTGGTCGTCGTTGACCTGGTCCTCCTGAGGCACCGTCTCGAAGAGGATCTCCCCGTTGAGGGACTCATCGATGATCTGGCCGACCCAGCCGTTCTGGACCCGGACCGCGTGGATGAGGAAGTTCACTGCTGACTCCTTGTGAGAAGTGGCGGCGTGGTAGACGACGCCCTGATCGGTGTTCTCGAACTCGATGGCAACGGTGCTGAGGTACTTGCCGAGGTAGTAGCTCTCCAGGCCGTCGTGGAACTGCTGCTTGTGGCTACGCCGGGCCCACTGAACGATGATCCTCTCGATGGGCAACGGGGAGATGTTGGGGGTGTCGACCACCGCCTGAACGAGCTTGCGGAAGCCTCCGTTGGACACCTCCCAGGCGTTGTCCAACGTGCGCCACGCGTCCTGCAGGTAGACCTGCTCACACGCGCAGAACTTCCAGAGACCGTTGCGGCGCATCTCCCAGGCCACGCTGTGCCTATGACGTTCCATGTGCCCTCCTGAACGCAAAAAAGCCCCACACCGGGTGGTGTGAGGCTGGGTACTTCAAGGACCGAGGTCCAGATCTGCCGGGTAGCACCTGGCGGGATCTCTGTTCCCACCGGGCAGGCGTACCTGCGACATCCCCTCTAGTGTAGCACAGAAGTACTACGCGGTCTAGTGCTGTTCCAGGGACACACGATCCGAGGACACGGTCATCTCCCAGTTGCAGTTCCAGCTAACGCACTCCAGCTTGGTCACCTTGATGACCTCTTCGTCCTCTTCCTCGGAGTACTCCCAGTCGTAGTTGAACATCAGCTCCGTGGAGGGGTCTTCGACTAGCTCACGGTTCTTCTGCTTGTCGAAGTTGTGCTGGCTCCCACAGTCGGGGTCACCACAGTCCAGGTCCTCACACTCTTCGGTGTTGGAACCACGAGGGTGTTCCCACAGGACCTTGGGTGTCTTGGCCATCAGGCCGACGTAGTCACCATCGGAGTCTCCGAAGGACACCAGGCGCTTGGTCTGCATGGTGGCTTGGATGTTGGAGTTGCACCGAGGACATAGGACATGGGTGTATTCGCTCATTAGACGACTCCTAGGGAAAGAGCACGCTTATCCAGGATTCGGTTCCTGGCTGAGATGAAGTCGATGACTTCAGCCAGCGATTCTGCTGGCGCTTGTACCTGCGTAGGTACATAGATATCCCGGTGCTTGGTGGCTTTCCGGGACAAGTAGTACTTCCTCATCATGGCTACAGCCTTCAAGGCTGAGATGGTGATGATGAGCCAAATCTTCATCTAGGAACTTCCAGGTGAACTTGGTGTACCAGGACTAACGCCTAGTACTTCCTGAGGAGAATCTATTCCTGGTGATAGAGCCACACCTGTGGCTCCAAGGTCCTTCGTGGTAGGTAGTGGGTCTTGTGAGATGCCTGGCTTGTCCTCCTGGTCTTGCTGGTTGCTTGTGAGAGGTAGTAGGGACCAGGGGGCTTCGACGGGTAGCGCTTCGACGTACCAGTAGAACGGAAGTTACTCCCGGCTAGTCTCGTTCGTCAACAGCAGCTTCACTTCCATGGCCAGCTCCACCCCGTTCAGGGAGAACTCGATGTAGACGTCGTCCCACTGGCCCGACGTGCGGTCGTGGACATCGACGTTCACGTTCTTCAGGTCCTCGCTGGCTGCCATCAGTCCAGCGGTGACCAGGCAGCTGGCGATGACCATCTCGGCCTGCGGGTGGGGCATCAGCTCGTTGACCAGGGTGATCAAGTCCTCCAGGTCATGCTTGCCAGCACCCTTCTCTGGGAACAGCTGGTCGAACAGCTCAGTCATCAAGGTCCTCCTCGAACAGGGATCTCGGACGAGGGATCTGTCCCTTCATCCGGGCGGTCAAGACGCGGTGGATCAGCCAGGCCCGGATGACCCAGAACATGCCGATCAGGAAGACCGGCACCGCAGACATCCACGGCATGCCGATCTGGCTGGCGATGACGCCGACGATGACGCCGATCAGGATCAGGACCTCGTCCATGGCGAAGCGCACCGTCTGGTTGAACTTCTCCAGCAGTTCGCTGCTCGTGCTGTTGATGAGCTTGGTCATGCTCCTCCCTAGGTGATGAGGGCGAGTAGGGACACCACAAAGCCCAGGACCACGCCTGCGATCACCCCGGTGAGGATGTCGCAGACGCGGTCCTGGTTGGTCCAGAAGGGGACCCAGTCATCGAGCCACTTGCTCACAGGTCGCGGTCGGGCCATCCGCCAGAGAGCACGTCCAGGTCCCCGTCTGCGATCTCCAGCCGGTGCAGCGTGGAGATCAGCGTCTCGGTGGTCATGGGCAGCAGGTTGGCCAGCTTGCCTGCGCCAGTGATGTGCCAGCGGTGCTGGCCGAGCACTGCGATGTAGATCTGGTAGGGACGGCCCACCGAGTTGTCTCGGGAGACCCAACGGATGACCGCACCGGGGTAGAACACCGGGTGGTCCCGCTTGCCGTCGAACAGCCGGACCCACAGCGTCTCGGTCGTCTCGGGCCGAGGGTGCTTGGGGTCGAAGTGCTGGTTGGGGTCGTCGCTACGCTGCACGCCCCCCGGCTGAACCAGCGGGGTCTGGGTCTTAGTGCTCATCGTCTTCCTCTTCTTCTTCGTTGGGCGGTTGGTACTGCGGGTAGTGATCGGGGCAGTAGGTGTCCCCGTTGAACCACTTGGCAGACAGGTAGATGTCTCCGACTGCCTTGGGGTTGGTGGAGAGAGGTACACCGCAATAGCGGCAGTGCATGCTCATCGTTGCGGCTTCTGCGCCCACCGCAACGTGTTGCAGCCGAAGCGGGTGCATCGCTTCCAGACCATGCCGTCGCTACCTCGGTAGTAGCGCCAGCTGTGCAGGCCACACTTGCACCGCCAGGGCATGGACATCAGTCGTCCCCGATGTGGATGGCCCGCTCTCGTAGCCAGGCGGCGTAGACCCGGTCCTTGCGGTGGGAACGACCACCAGCCGGGTGATCGTCACGCAGCAGGGCGCCAGCGGCCTCCTGCAGCCCGAACAGGGCCCCCTCGACGAAGGCCTGCTCCAGCTTCTCGTCGGTCGAGGCGTTCTTGGTCCGCAGGCTCGTGGCGAACACTCTGGCCATGTCCTTGACCATGCTCACAGCGCCTTCTCCGGGTACATCGTGCGCCAGGCCAGCAGGATCTCGCGCAGCTGGTAGCTCTCGGCCCAGACCTCCTCGAACTCCTCCTTGGTCAGCCTGCGGATGTTCAGCTTCTCGCCCTCGATGTAGGTACCCACCGAGCCGCAGTTGATGCACACGCTGATGTCGCCCGGGCTGGGCGCTTCCTCCTCGCCGTAGGCGCTGGAGGCCTTGGTCAGATGCTGACCACACTTGGGGCAGGTGTGGTCGATCTCGGTGTAGAGACTCACTTCTTCTCCTCTCTGACTCGCTCCCAGATCGGGAGTCCAGTGCCGTCCTCACCCCAGTACTCCACGTCCTGGTGGACTGGGATCTGGCCAAAGGTCTTCCACGGTGCAGGTGGCGATGCCAGCTGCGTCTTGAGCCGGGAGATCTCGTAGGTCAGCTGGCTGATCTCGAACGAGAGCTCCTGCTCATGGTCAATAGCGGTTGTGTAGGGCCTAGCCACTTCTCCAGCTTTCATGTGGGTCATCCGTTCCAGGACGTCGACCATGTCCAGGAACAGTCGTTCGTGCAGGGCGTGCTCGGCCAGCGCCTTGATCTCGGCAATGCTGGGCCAGCCCTCCTGGTCGTACTCACTCATGGTCGATCAGTGCCTGCAGCCACTTGGCCAGGTAGTCCGCGAACATCTCGCGCTCTTCTGGGGTGGCGCACAGATCGCAGACCAGGACCAGGTTCCTGCCCTCGGTCTTGACGAATGTGGCTGGGGCCACCCAGACGTCAGCACCGCACCGGCAGGTACGGATCACTGATCCGGGGACGATGATCTTGTCCTCGTCCACCCGGACGCACATCACCAGGGCGTCCTCGCCGTCACTCACGGTGGTAGGGGTTCATCGCCGGGTCGACTCCCGTGAAGTCGAGGTCCGTGGAGAACTGGGTCATCGTGTACTGAGCTCCCTGGTCCCAGGCCAGCTCCATGACCTGGCGGATCTGGTCCACGTCGAGCCCACCCAGCGCCTCTACGACTGCCTGGGCGATGTGACGCCGGAACGCCTCGTCCAGCGGGGAGTGGTAGTACTCACCCGGCTGCTCGCCGGTGACCACCGCGCCACACTCGCACTCCAGCTCGTTGCCGTTGTGCCTCTTCCAGCGGTGCACGTCCAGCGCCGCCATGACCTTCTCGATGTCACTCATTGGGTATCCCTTGTGTGAGTTGCATGCACGACTGCACGGTGTGGTGAGCCAGGCACTCGATGCGCAGCTCGTGCATCTGACGCTGCTGGACCGGCACGACCTTGGCCACGTAGTAGACGAACGGGGTGAGGATCGCCCCCACCACGAACATGATCGTGACGGCGATGCAGATGTTGGTGACCATCTCCAACTTGATGCGGTCGTCCATCCGCTTCTTGACCACGGTCATCTTCTCGGGGTTGCCGTAAGAGGTAGCGGAGGGCATCAGTCCCACTTCTCCCATGCTTCGTCGTCGTAGGGCTCAGCAACGACGGTCTGGTGGACCTCCTCGACCTTCTCCAGTACGTCGGCCACGTTGGCGTCCTCGTTCTGGATGACCTCGATGCGGGATGCCTGCCAGGCCGCCAGGTGACCGGCGACGTTGGCGTAGATGGACACCAGGGCGAGGTACAGGATCGAGGCCTGCTTCCACGCGTCCGGGGCCCAGATGTAGACCGCGATCACAGGCGGGAAGTTCAACAGCCAGAAGATCGTCAGCCAGCCGTTGATCTTGCGCATGAAGACGGGGTCCTCCTGGATGGAGGCCCACAAGCTCTGTGCGACGCTCATGGCGTCTTCCCCAACAGGAGTCGCAGCCGAACGATCTCGTGCCGCAGCTGCAACGGGGTCCAGTCCTCTGTCTCCATCCACACCTGCATCGTGGTGACGGTGACGGGCCCGTACGTACCGTCGACCATCGGTGCGTCGGTGTCAGTGGCTCCACAGATGCAGCGGTGCAGCCCGTCGCGGTAGTCGTGCGCGTGCACGCCCTTGTCGTCGGTGGGGGTCATTGCTTCTCCCTCCAGCGTCTGATGGCGCGCTGCACCATCGGGTTGGGGTTGTCCCGGTTCACTCCGGCGTAGGCACCGTCACCACTGACCATGTCCGTGGTCGCGAGGGCGAAGTCGTACTTCTTGTCCTCCTCGGTGTACGGCTCCTCGTAGTTGAGGGCAGCGCGAAGACCGGCCTCCACCCGGTGGTGCTCCTCACCACGAGCGTTGGCCTCGTTCCAGGCGATCTTGAACGCCTCGATCTGGCCATCAGTTGGCTCGACGGCCATCCTTCACCCCCACGAATCCGTGGTCCTCGATCTGCTCCAGAGCGTTGTGAACGTTCTCGGGGACGATGTCCCCGTACTCCGTCACGCGGTACGCCAGCAGCGTTCCGCGATTCATGACGAAGATGACGTCACCCGGCTCGTGGATGACGATGTCGACAGCCATCTCAGTCCTTCTCCTTCTCGTCCTGATGCAGGACGAAGCAGTCGGGGTTGTAGCAGGCGTAGACCCTGCTGGTGGCCGTCTTGCCAGCCAGCCGCAAGTCGCGGTTGTCGGCCAGCATCCGGCGCTGAGCACGTCCCTCGTCCCGGCTCCAGACGTAGGTCCGGATGCCGTTGGTGACGTGGTAGTGCACCTCGGGCACGAAGAAGCCGTCCGTCACAGCAGCGACGTCCCGCGCCACGTGAGGATCACCTCGACCGGCAGCGAGCGCACGACGCGGTCATCCCGGTCAGCCGGGACTTCCAGGACCAGGTCGATCATCTTGCGGCCCTGCTGACGCCGATAGCTGGTGTCGACCACCACGAGGTCCTCGCCCTCGAAGTTGATGACGTCATCGATCCGCACGTCACCGACGCGGATGTACATGCTCATTCGCACCTCCACACATGGAAAAAGCCCGCACTCTCTGGCGAGTACGGGCATGGCGAAGCCATTGACCCCATTATACGCTGTTTTTAGGCTCATTTCAAGGTCTCTAACCCGTGCTGGACGTGGGTGGCTGGTAGGTGGAGAGTCGCTGGCATGGAACGCACGGTGTGGACGACGGGGACTCGACATGGGCATGTCCATGCTTCCCCCGACTGCCATGGTGCGCGGACGTCAGCTCATCGCACACGTGCGGAGTACGTCGAAGTCCCGATGTCTCAGGTGCCCTACGCGGTGCCCTGTAGGCGGTGCTTCCCGGATCTTCCGACCCTGAAGATCTGGCACCCCATCTGCAGGATCTGCCAGCAGTCCCGCCCTCTGCCCTGCCCGCACAACGGTGCCGTCCGGGTGCTGATCCCACGACGCGGTGGGACTCACCCGTGGCGTACCTGGGTGTGGGCGGAGAACGCGTGGCGCTACGACCTTGTGGAACCTCTGTTCTCCGAGTAGCGTCCAACGCACTCTCTCTACTCACAAGGAAGAGCCAACTTCATGCCACGCTCTACCCCGGAAACACTGCTGCTCAGCGGCATGCTCAACCAGCAGGACGCCCAGGCTCACCTGCCCTACGGGGTGGCCAGCGAGCACATGCTGGGCTACCGGACAGAGTTCGACTGGATCGTCTCCTTCCACGACCAGTACGGGCGCTGCCCTACCAAGGACGAGTTCACCTCCAAGTTCCGTGACATCCCGCTGTCCGAGGAGCAGGACGACGTGCGGTGGCCAGCCACCGAGGTCAAGCGCAACTACGCCACCCGGGTGCTGTCCAAGAAGCTCATCCAGGCGTCATCCGCGCTGAAGGCCGGGGAGGTCGAGGACGCCTACGAGCACCTGGCTCACCTGGAGAACTTCACCGTCACCGACCGGGCCAGCAACCTGCTGCAGGACCCCGCCTTCCTGGACGACTACGACAAGCCGGAGGACCGGATCGCAGTCCCCTGGCCCACACCCCAGTTCCACACGGACGGCATCGGGCGAGGGGAGCTCTGGTACATCGCCGCCCGCCCCTCACAAGGCAAGACGCAGACCCTGCTGGAGATCGCGGTGGACGCCGCGATGCGCGGGCAGAGCAGCATCATCTACAGCCTGGAGATGACCAAGCGGCAGATGCAGTACCGGGTACATGTGGGCATTGCCCACAAGCTGGGCATCAAGGTCTCTCACCACCAGATGCGTACCCGCAGGTTCGACATGCTGGAGTACAAGCACCTGCTGGCCAGGATCAGCAGCGAGGTACCCGGCGAGATCCACATCCACACCCCAGCCGAGGGCCCCACCACCCCCGGACTGATCGGCTCCCGGGCCAAGGACTACGACCTCTCACTGGTGGACTACATCGGCCTGATGCGTGATGACGCAGGGACCGCCGCGATCAGCGACTGGCGCAACATCGCCGCGATCTCCAACGCGCTCAAGCAGGCCGCTCTCTCACACGACGCGCGCATCGTCGCCGCCTCCCAGATCAACCGGGAAGGCATCAGTCATCGGGGAAGGCCACCCCGGCTGGAGAACCTCACGGGTTCCGACGCCCTCGGCCAGGACGCGGACGTCCTGCTCACCCTGGCGAGGTTCGCCAGCAACGTCTCCATGTTCAGCATCGAGAAGAACCGCCACGGGGCCTCCAAGGTGCCCTTCTGGACGAAGTTCGATGCCGACCACGGTGACTACCGCGAGATCTCGATGGACGAGGCTCGCGACCTTCGTGAGAACGACGAAGACGGAGAGTACTGATGAGTGTTGTTGAGGCTGTGGAGGCCTTCACCGAGGACGAGATGAACTACCTGCAGGACACGGCAGACGAACGTGGCATGACGCTGTGGGAGCTCATCCACGACTCCGTGATGAACGCCCCGTACTGATGGCCTATCGGAGTATCGAGGATGCGCTGGCGCTGGGCTACGGGATCGAGCGGCAGTTCGTCTGCCACGTGCACCCGGACACCCACGCCAGTGCATCCGTGAACGCCGTCACCGGCCTGTGGCTCTGCTACGCGTGTGGTGCGGCAGGCAAGATCGACCCGGACAAGATCGAGATCGCTCCGTCCGCCGTGGTGCGGGCGGTCAACCAGGCCCTGGCCACCATCGAGGGTGACGGCCACGACCACTACCCGGAGTCCTGGCTCACCATCTTCGATGGGTCAGGCCCGGGCCAGTACTGGCTCTCGCGGTTCTCCCTGGACGCCTGCCGCCACTTCCGGCTGGGGTACGACGCCACTGAGGGTGCGCCGGTCTATCCGCTCAGGGACCCCGCAGGGCGCGTCCTGGGCATGGTCCAGCGCACCGACGATCCCCACCAGAAGTACAAGTACCCACCGGGCTCGAACACCAGTTCGCTGATCTACGGCTACCACGAGGTCGAGGAGGACGAGATCTACCTGGTGGAGGGAGCCACTGATGCCATCGCGCTGTACGAGGTGGGCCTGCCCGGCATGGCGCTGTACGGCTCCCGGCTGTCCCGAGCGCAGTACCGGCTGATCGACAGGTACCGGCCCAAGCGCATCTGGATGGCCTCTGACCAGGACAAGGAGGGCCACCGGCTGGCTGCCGACGTGGCCTGGGCGTTCCCCGGCGTCGATGTCAGACGTCTGCTGTGGGATGGGGCCAAGGACGTCGCGAGCATCCCGACAGATCAACGTACAGAAGTACTTGCGCAGGCTAGAGAAGGGAAGGTAGCGTCAGTCTCATGCGGATCACCACACGGAGATCCGGAGCTCTCACCAGGTACATCGAAGCCAAGAAGGCTGCAGATCAGGCGATCCGTGAGCTGAAGTTGGCTGAAGAGGAACTCGCAGAGAGCCTCCGGACAGCAGGACAGAAGACCATCTCTCTCACTGAAGGCGACAAGGTCCAGCGGGCCACCTACGTGCAGACCGAGACCACCAAGATCGACGAAGACGGTCTGCGCAAGGCAGTAGGCGTCAAGCTCTGGAACCGCGTCACCGACCGGAAGGTCAACAAGGCCAAGCTCATCACCCTGATCGGAGAGGGAGAGATCTCTCAGGAGCTGGCATCCAGCTTCATCTCGGTGCAGCAGAGCAAGCCCTACATCCGGTTCAGCGAGGGACAACGCAAGGAGGAGGACAGCGATGACGGAGAGCGAACTGATTCCCAGGAGTGAGTACGTGGCTCCCAAGGAACTGCACCTGTCGCCCATCGACCGCAAGTTCGCTGATCTGCCTCCTGGCAAGTACTACAAGCTGACCGACGCCGCTCGGCTCATCGGGGTCTCCCCGTCCTGGCTGCGTCGCAGGCTGAACAAGGCGGGGATCAAGGCCCCGTCCATGGTGCTGCCGCAGGGCGACGCTCCTCCGGCCTACGTCTACACGCAGGCCGACATCGAGGAACTGCGCGCGCTGCGCAACGAGACCCTCAAGGAGCGGTAGTGGCAGACAAGCCGGTGCGCCTGGTGCGTGCGGAGATGCCCTCCCCGATGAAGGCCACCCTGAACGAAGGTGACCAGATCGAGGTCGGTGTGAGTGCTGACGTGAAGATCGATGGTGATGGGACGTGGATCACGTTCAAGGCCAAGAGCGCAGTCGGTGCTGGTGAGAGTGGTGCTGAGGCACACGAGCGGGTGCTCTCCTACGTGCAGGAGAGCTTCGAGATGACAGTGATGAAGGTCGTGGCACAGGTGCGAGAGATGGGAGATCGGTGATGAAGTTCGGCGGCAAGAAGGGCTTCGTGAAGAACGAGGCTGGTGGTGGTGAGGACGGCGAGCGGTGGATCAAGTCGTTCAAGGAAGGTGAGAGTGAGGTCCGGTTCCTGGAGCAGATGGAGGAGTGGACCCCGTACTGGGAGCACTACGACCAGACGCTGGGGTCCAAGGGGGCCTTCTTCCCCTGCACCGGGGACCGGGACACCTGCCCTGGCTGCACGTCCGAGAACGAGCGGACCCGCAACGCCAGCAAGAAGTACCTGGTGAACGCAGAGGTGCTAGCACCCAAGGCGGACACCGCGTACGTCGACCTGTACAAGATCACCGGGCGGCTGGCCGAGGACGTGGAGCTGAAGGCGGCTCGCGACGACGGTGACCTGTTCCGGCGCATGTACTACGTCATCCGGGTGGGCAACGACAAGAACACCACCTGGCACGCGGATCGTGATGATGTGCGTGAGCCGTTCGACCCGGAGTCCTTCCGGGAGAACATGCAGGACCACGAGGAGGCGCTGCAGCAGATGTGGCGGCGTGCCTTCGGGGACACCGACCCCACCGTGGACGAGAAGCCTGCTCGACGCTCGCGTCGGGTGGAGCCCGAGGAGAAGGACACCGAGCCCGAGCAGCCCGCTCGTGCACGGCGGACCCGTGAGGTGCCTACGCAGCGAGAGCCTGTCGAGGAGTTCGTCCCACCAGTGCAGTCGGAGGACCCCCCTTCTGAGCCTCAGCCTGCGGTGGACCAGGTGGCTGAGGCGGACGACGAGGTCACTCTCTCCGAGGAAGAGCTGCGGGCCATGGAGCCCGAGGCGATCAAGGTGCTCATCGCACAGTGTGGGTTCCAGGTCATCGAGGAGGACGACCCCAACGCTCTGGCGGACTACCTGATCCGCATGCTGGGGGCCTAGACAGAACGGAGGGGGTGTCTCCCGACACCCCCTCCAGGCCCTCTAGCTCCGTAGAGCGAGGGCTGCCTCTCTCACAAGGTGATTCAAGGATGACACGCATGAAGCTCACGATCCAGCGGTCGAGAAAGATTCGCATTACCCGCAAGGTCAGCGAGTACTGGTCCGTGCACACTCACTCGCGGTTCTCGGCTAACGATGCGCTGCCCTCTGTCGACTCCCTAGTAGAGCGGGCCAAGCAGCTGGGCTACCCGGCGCTCGGCCTGACGGACCACGGGAACATGGCGGGCACCGTCCAGCTGTACCTGGCCTGCCAGAAGGCGGGCATCAAGCCCTTCCCCGGTACCGAGATCTACCTGGTGCACAACCGGGAGAACAAGAACGCCAAGCGCTACCACGCCTGCGTCGTGGCGTTCAGCAACACCGGCTACAAGAACCTGGTCAAGCTGAACACCAGGGCGCACAGGCAGTTCCACTACAAGCCCATCCTCGACCTGGCTGACCTGGCTGAGATGGCCGAGGCCGGAGAGACCGAGGGCCTGGCGTTCACCACCGGCTGCTACTTCGGCATGGTGGTGCAGACCCTGATCAACGACGGGCCCAGCGTGGCTCAGGCGCTGGTGGCCTCCTTCGCGCAGTGGTTCCCGGACGCCACGTACGTCGAACTGCAGCACCACCACATCGACCAGGAGCCGATGGACGAGCAGCGGATCGAGTACGAACTGGGCTGGATCGCCTACAACCTGAACCTGCCGGTGATCATCACGCAGGACAGCCACTACACGAACCCGGAGGACAAGGAGCATCACGAGTCCCTCAAGCGCCTAGTGTCCTGGTCACCTGACGCGGACGAGGCGGTGTTCCCTGGGGACTCCTTCCACCTGGCTGACGACACCTGGATGAAGGAGCACCACGAGTACTACGAGAACGGCATCGACGGGCTCAACCACCTGCTGGCCAAGCACACGCTGACCATCCCCGAGCTGGACCACTACGAGTACCGGGTGCCGTTCACCACCGCTGAGCCCCAGGAGACGCTGTCGGTCAGGACGCACCACCTGCTGGCCGACTACATCAGCGACAAGAACAACACCGGGGTGGGCTTC
>Ga0157375_10003751_pt1 | contig 13179 bp, 9 predicted proteins | sample M35metaG_FD_115311 | JGI IMG/M metagenome (GOLD analysis project Ga0157375, IMG submission 115311) | Miscanthus rhizosphere microbial communities from Kellogg Biological Station, Michigan, USA - M3-5 metaG | ecosystem: Host-associated > Plants > Roots > Rhizosphere > Soil | place: USA: Michigan...
AAGTAAACGAAAAAAAAATACCTCCAAAAAATTTGGAGGTATTATTTATTTAGAAAAATTTAATTATTTTTTCTTTTTAGCTGGAGCTTTTTTCTTAGCTACAACTTTTTTCTTAGCAACAGCTTTCTTAACTGGAGCGTCAGCGTAATCTTTCTTAGCGATTGCATTCCACTCGTCAGCATTTGTGATAGCTTTTACAACTACTTTTCTGTCAACTTGTCTTTCAGCATCAGTTGCTTTTTCAGAAACTGTAGCTTTAGATTCACCAACACCTACAGATTTAAGAGCATTAGCATCTACACCTCTTGCATCTAAAGCAGCAACTACAGCAGCAGCTCTTTCTCTAGATAATTTTAAGTTGTAAGCTTCAGCACCTTTAGCATCAGTTCTACCTTCTAATAGATAGTTACCTCCGTCTTTAGTGATGATTTTAGCAGCTTCGTCTAGAGAAGCAGAAGATTCAGGCTTGATAGTAGCTTTGTTGAAATCAAAGAATACACTTCTAAGTTTTCCTTCAACTTCTGTAGCAGTTACTTCTTTAGGCTTAGGACATCCGTTGTACTCAGGAAGACCTGGAACTGTAGGACAAGCATCATCTTTATCAAGGATACCGTCACCGTCTGTATCTGGCCAAGGACAACCGTTGTTTTCAGCAGGACCTGCAACTGTAGGACAAGCATCATCTTTATCGATAACACCATCACCGTCAGTATCTGGCCAAGGGCAACCGTTGTTTTCAACTGGACCAGCAACTTCTGGACATTGATCGTCTTTATCTGGAACTCCGTCACCGTCAGTATCAGGACATCCTTGGAATTCTGGTAAACCTGGTGTATCTGGACACAAATCGTCTTTGTCTAAGATACCATCCTTATCTCTATCTCTGTTACCAAATCTAAAGTTCAAAGATGCAGAAGCTTGCCAGAAGTTAGCAACTGTAGATTTATCACCTGGAGTTGATACGTAATCTCCTTGTACACCTAAACCGAAGTTTTTAGTCAACCAGAAGTTTACACCAGCACCAGTAGAAACTGTAAAGAAGTTAGCTTTACCGTTTTCGTTACCATCTTCTCCGTTTGTTACCCACTCCCCGTTTACATCAGTTCTAGGGAAAGTAAGAGCTGTATAGTCATGTCTTAAGTAGTTAGCACCAACTCTCAAATATGGATCGAACCAAGATTCTTCATTCCATAAAAGACCAGCAGCTTTAACTTGTAAACCAAGACCTGTCATCAAGAAAAACTCTTTACCCATGTTGAATCTTTTGTTTTCAACATTTCCTACAGACGTTTGCCAATCTACTACAAAACCTTTAGCTACGTTTCTTGCAACTGTAAGTTTAGATAGTGGAGGTGTAATAGAGAAGTTGTTCGTATTGAACATTGTCTTCGTCAAATTATTAGCAGAGAACGTGTTACTAAATTTACCACGTACTGCTGTATGATTTTCCGCGTGAGCACCAACCCCGATCATCCACGGATTGTTGGTAGTCTGAGCGAATACAGTAGAGGCAACCGTAAGCGCCAATGCTGAAATTCCTAATTTTAGATTTTTCATAGAATTAAATGATTAAATAATTGATAATGCAAAATAAATATAATTTTTCTTTATATACAAAGTTTTTCAAATGATTTTTAACTTTTCTTTAATATTCTATCCAGGTTTCGTTTGTTTTCTCTATCTTTTATGCTCTCCCTTTTATCATATAGCTTTTTACCTCTTCCCAAAGCAATCCATACTTTAGCTTTTCCCCTGTCATTTATATATAATTTTAAAGGTATGATTGTATTACCTGCATCTTTTAACTTCTTTTCAAGTTTTTGCAATTCTTTTTTGTGCAAGAGCAATTTCCGTTCCCTTTTTGTTTTGTGATTATAAAATGTACCCAATTTGTACTCATCAATCATCATATTAATAATGTACAATTCCCCATCAATAAACTGACAGAACGATTCTGTTATTGAAGCTTTCGAAGAGCGTAAAGATTTTATTTCGGTACCGGTCAAAACCACACCTGCTTCCATTTCTTCGATAAATTCGTATTCGAATCTCGCTCTTCTATTTAATATATTGACTGTCTTTTCGATCTTCATCTCGTGTATGATTCTTTTAATTATGGGTTTAACCGGACTTTATCCAATTGTTTATTAAATCGTCCCTTCGGGACTTTCCCAGTTTTTCTTTTAAATTTCGTTAATGAAATATACAAAAATACCTTTCATTTAAAAACTTGACTATTACATTATTATAAATTACCCAAATTCTTTTCGTATTTTTGCGCCAAATTTACAAAACTATATGTTAACAGTATCTAACTTATCTTTACAATTCGGGAAAAGAATTCTTTTTGACGAGGTAAATATTATGTTTACCAAAGGAAACTGCTACGGTATCATCGGAGCAAATGGTGCAGGAAAGTCTACATTCCTTAAAATATTAACAGGAAAGCAGGATCCAACAACAGGCCATGTATCTCTGGAACCAGGGAAAAGAATGTCTGTTCTTGAGCAGGATCACTTTGCTTATGATGAATTTACTGTTCTTGAAGCTGTTTTGAGAGGAAACAAAAAATTATTCGAGATAAAAGAAGAGATGGACGCTTTGTACGCCAAAGAAGATTTCTCTGATGAAGATGGCATCAAAGCTGGTGAGCTGGGTGTAATCTATGACGAAATGGGGGGCTGGAACTCAGAATCTGACGCACAAACTATGCTTTCGAACGTTGGTATTAAAGACGATATGCACTGGCAAATGATGGGTGAACTTGAGAATAAGGACAAAGTAAAGGTTCTTTTGGCTCAGGCGCTTTTCGGAAATCCTGATGTATTGATCCTGGATGAACCTACGAATGACCTTGACATTGAAACAATTTCCTGGTTAGAAGATTTCCTTGCTGATTATGAAAACACCGTGATCGTTGTTTCTCACGACCGTCACTTTCTGGATACGGTTTGTACGCACATCGGAGATTTAGATTATGCTAAGCTTAACCTTTATACAGGTAACTACTCTTTCTGGTATCAGGCTTCTCAATTAGCAACGAGACAAAGAGCTCAGGCGAACAAAAAAGCGGAGGAAAAGAAGAAAGAACTTCAGGATTTCATCGCAAGATTTAGTTCAAACGTTGCAAAAGCTAAGCAAGCTACTGCAAGAAAGAAAATGATCGATAAATTGAATATCGACGACATCAAACCTTCATCAAGAAGATATCCTGCCATTATTTTCGAAATGGAAAGAGAAGTGGGAGATCAGATTTTAGACGTGAAAGGTCTTGAGAAAACAAAAGACGGCGAATTATTATTTTCAAATATCGATTTAAACCTTAAAAAAGGGGATAAAGTAGCTGTTTTGTCTAAAAACTCTTTGGCAATTACAGAATTTTTCGAGATTCTTGCCGGAAATATTGAAGCAGACAAAGGTACTGTTGCCTGGGGAGTTACAACAAACCAGTCTCAAATGCCTTTAGACAACACTAAATTCTTCCAGGAAGATATCAGCCTGGTTGATTGGTTGAGACAATTCACTAAAAATGATGAAGAGCGTCACGAAGAATTTATGAGAGGATTCTTAGGAAGAATGCTTTTCTCAGGTGATGAAGCATTGAAATCTTGTAAAGTGCTTTCAGGAGGTGAAAAAATGAGATGTATGTTTAGCAGGATGATGCTTCAGAAAGCAAACGTTCTTCTTTTAGACGAACCTACCAACCACTTAGACCTGGAAAGTATCACGACTTTGAACAACTCATTGTCAAACTTTAAGGGAAATCTTTTATTATCGTCCCATGACCACGAGATGCTTTCAACGGTTTGTAACAGAATCATCGAGCTGACTCCAAATGGAATCATCGACAGAGAAATGACTTACGATGAATATCTTGCTGATAAAAAAATAAAAGAATTAAGAGAGAAAATGTATTCTTAATCTTAAAATCTTTTCTAAAATAAAAATAGCTGCTCGTTTGAGCAGCTATTTTTTTCCCAATTATTAAAAATTAAATTATTATTTCTTGATAAACTTATTTGTTGAAGAAGTTCCGTCTGCATTTTTTAATGTAAGAAAGTAAGTTCCTTTCATCAATTGAGAAACATCTATTTTTTGTTCCGCTTTGTCTAGAGATAAAACCATTTTACCTGAAACATCATAGATTTTAATTCCTGCATTTTTTTGCTTGCTTCTTACATTTAAATAATCACTTGTAGGATTAGGATATACTGCAACAGTATTCTTCGATAATTGATTTTCTGAAGTTGATAAGTTAGAAACAGTCAGTACAATATTATCTATCAGCATAATCCCCAATGGTACAGCAGGCGTATAATCATTAAATCCAAAATAGTAAACACCTGTTGCAGCAGGAGTAATAGTGAAAGATGCCGGCGTAATTGTTCCAACATTTACATTGGGATAATCCTGAATTATATTCGTCATTAAAGCACTCGATGCACCTGTACCGTAAGCTACTTTAAATTTCCCCGGTTGATAATAGTTTGAATAATCAAATGAAAGAGTATAAGTAGTTCCCGCCTGTAAATTTATACCCGGTGTATAAAACCATGTATTGGTAGGATTTGTTTGAGTTATAGAATACAATGCATTTGAAGAGAAATCAGATACTCCCGTGGCATCACTAACGTCCCAGTTTCCACCCGTTGTATTTATGGTCTGAACAGAAGTACACAAAGGAATTGTTGTAGCGGAATCAAAATTCTCGCTATAAGGCGCATTTATAGGCTCACATTGTGTCGTAAAATTAAGTACGAAACTCCAGTCGCTTACACTTCCTCCCCCACAATTTGATCTTACCCATACAGAGTACGGAGTAGCCGCAGATAAGCCGGTAAGGTTTTTTGTCGGAGCTGTTATTCCAGTATATGTAGGAGTAGTCGCAGCCGTTGGTACTGTATTGGATACGCTTCTGTAAATCTCGTAAGATGAAGCTCCTGCAATTGAAGACCACGAAACAGTGGCAGAATTTGATGTAAGATTTGTTGTAGTTAGAGAATCTGGAGTAATACAATTACCTGCAACCTGATAAGAAAATCCGAAAACACATAAATATCCCGTGTCAGCAGAAGTCTTCTTTACCGAAACATTAGAAATATTCTTTACTTGATTAGCAGAACTAATAGATAATGCAATTTCGTATAATCTCGGATCATTTATATTATTTTCAATATCGTCCGTAACCCTACTTGTTCTACCTATTCCTTTTATAGCAAAATAACTCCCTCCATACCAGTCACTTACTGATTGACTGGTAAAAACCTGTGTTGTATTATCTGTAAAAGTAACCGTTATTTCAGCAACAGCACTTCCGCTCCCTGTCGTTGCTAACATAAATAGCTTTGAAGCTTTGGGATTCGAGCTGAAATTCAGAATGCCAGAATCATTTATATCAGACAATTTTAAGGCATTATTTGCGGTATAAGGTGCTAATTGAAATGGTAATCCCGTTGTAGTCGCTGAATTTATTAATCCCGCACTTGGCAACCCCGAAGCAGGGGCAACTCCCTGTCCGTTAACAAAATCTGTAGACATAAAGACAAACCCATTTGCAGGATCATCCACACTTTCCGTTGTACTGGAAAAAGCTGTTCCCTGCCCATTTGCAATAAGATCCGCATTGTAACCACTCGTCACATTTAATGTTTGATAATTTTGAGCATTAATTTTACAATATAAGGATGACATCATCAAGCAAAATAAACCTACTGTAATTTTTTTATTCATATTTTATTTTTATCTCAGCAAATATAATTTCTTTTTAATAAAATTCAAACAATTAACACACTTTAACTTTCTAATAACAAAATTAAAGAGAAATGTTATCATATACAACAATGAAAATTCGAAATAAATATTAAAATAACATCCAATTTTTAGAATAAAATTTCTAAGTTTAACCGTTTAAATTTATTTTCACTAAAATGTGACTTCTAAATTTATCTGCATAAAAAAACCTTAAATTTAATTTTTAGGACACATTATTACAGCAAAAAAAAACCAAAATCACCTTAAAGGGAAGTAGTTTTTGAAATTTGATGATGAAGATTATTTTTTTTAACAATTTTCAACTCAAAACTTCGAGCGTATGATTTCAAAATGCTGTTTTTTTTCACTATTTTTGTGAAATGAGTCAAAAATGGATTTACAAGCCCGAACCTGATGAGGAAATCGTGGACGGATTAAGTTCGTCACTTGGTTTTGGAACTTTTGAATCTAAACTGCTCGTTCTTAGGGGAATTGACAATTATCAAAAGGCAAGAGAGTTTTTCAAACCAAACCTTATCGACATTCATAATCCGTTTTTAATGGCAGATATGCAGAAAGCTGTAGAGCGAATTGCCACTGCGATCGAAAACGGAGAAAAAATATTAGTGTACGGAGATTACGATGTAGACGGCACCACTGCTGTGGCTTTGATGTATCTGTACCTCAGCAAAATTGTTCAGAAAAAATATCTAGACTATTATATTCCCGACAGAAATTCTGAAGGGTACGGAATTTCAACGGAAGGCATTGATTTTGCCAAAGAAAATGGCTTTTCACTGATTATCGCATTAGACTGCGGGATCAAAGCTTTGGATATGATCAATTATGCCAAAACGCTGGACATTGATTTTATCATTTGTGACCACCATTTACCGGGAGACGAAATTCCTGATGCTGTAGCCGTTCTTGATCCAAAAAGAAACGACTGCAGATATCCTTTCAAGGAACTTTCCGGATGTGGTGTTGGTTTTAAGCTTTGTCAGGGTCTGAATACGATCTATAAACTTCCTGAAGCTGAATTATTTGAATTAACAGATCTTCTCGCCATTTCTATCGCTGCAGATATCGTTTCGATGACAGGTGAAAATAGAGTTTTGGCTAAAATGGGATTGAAGATTCTTAGAAAAACCAGAAATTTAGGGTTAAGATTATTAATTCCTGATGATAAATTATCACATTTCGAAATATCAAATATTGTATTTGAAATTGCTCCGAAAATCAATGCTGCAGGAAGAATTTCCCATGGAAAAGCTGCTGTCGAGCTCATGGTTTCTGATAATCTGAAACATGCTCATCAGATTGTAAGCGACATCATGAACCTCAATGATGAAAGACGTGAATTGGATATGAATTCCACCCTTTCTGCATTAAACCAAGTTATTGAATCTCAGCAGGAAACAAAATACACAACCATTGTTTACCATCCCGAATGGAACAAAGGAGTAATCGGAATTGTAGCTTCAAGATTAATTGAAACGTATTACAAACCGACCTTGGTTTTCACAGACGGAAATAATGGTGAAATGGTAGCTTCTGCAAGATCCGTTTCAGATTTTGATGTGCATGAGGCTTTGGATCTTTGTTCGGAATACTTTCTGAAATTCGGAGGACACCATGCTGCGGCAGGACTTTCGATGGAAAAAGATAAATTTGAAGCCTTTAAGCTTAAGTTTGAGCAAATCGTTTCTGAAAAAATAAAAGAACATCAAAAAGAACCTTCAATTACTATCGATTCTGAGATTGAAATAGACGAGATCAATCGTGAATTCATCAATTTCCATAGAAAACTGGCTCCATTCGGACCACACAATATGAAGCCGATTTTAGCATTAACCAATCAAAAACTTTCGGGATATGTAAAAACAATGGGGAAAGATAATAATCACCTTAAGTTTTACATTAAGCAAGAATCTACCGGAAGAAATATTGAATGTGTCGGTTTTAAATTGGGACAGTTCTCGGAAGATTTTAAGACTAAAAGATTTGATATTGTCTTCACATTAGAGGAAAATCACTGGAAAGGAAATGTAACGCATTATTTGAATATAAAAGACGTGAAGTTTAGGGATTAACTAAACTTTACTACCAAAAATGAAGAAAATAGGTTTATTTTTCGGTTCGTTTAATCCAATTCATATTGGACATCTGATTTTAGCGAATTATATTCTTGAAAATTCAGATATGGATGAATTGTGGTTTGTGGTAAGTCCGCAGAACCCCTTTAAAGAAAAAAAAACGTTATTGAATGATCATAACAGACTGGATATGGTACAACTTGCCGTAAAAAACTATCCGAATATGAGAGCTTCCAATGTTGAATTTTCTCTACCAAAGCCAAGCTACACGATCGATACATTAACCTACCTTCATGAAAAATATCCTGATCATTCTTTCAGCCTTATTATGGGTGAAGATAATCTGGCAGGTTTGCATAAATGGAAAAACTCTGAAATTTTAATTAAAAACCATCACATTATCGTTTATCCGAGAGTTTTTGATGGCGAGAAAAAGGATTCCGAATATCTGCAACACGAAAATATTTCATTAATAAAAGCACCTGTTGTGGAACTTTCTGCAACAGAGATCAGGAATATGATCAGAGACGGCAAAAACGTAAGACCAATGCTTCCTCCCGAAGTTTTCGAATATTTAGATGGAAGTAGCTTTTATAAATAATTTAATAAGAAACGGGTCGTGGACAAAACTTATAATTTATAACTTATCATTCATAATTCAAGACATGAACTTCATCGAAAAATTTTTCTCAAAATATTCACAGGAAAAAATCATTAAATGGTTTAAGCAGGTTTGCGTTGCAGAGGCCATTACTTGTTTTCTACTTTACGGAGTCGCCATGATCTGGAAAAGATATGATGATGAAGGACTTCTTTCTACTATTTTCATTATCATAATCGGAAATATTCATGGGCTTTTCTTTACGCTTTATCTTTTGCTTTGCCTTCCGGTAAAAAAGATTTTTAAGTGGGATGATGAAGATTTTGTGTTTGCATTAATGTCTGCATTTTTCCCGTTTGCAACCATTTGGGTTGATAAAAAACTCGCCCGCTTCGACAGAGAATAAATTTCTACATAAAAAAAAGGACCTTTTCGGTCCTTTTCTATTTTTAAATTTTAATTACTTCTTTTGACCTGTCCAGTTCATTTATAGCATGTCATCTTATGAATTACACAATTTCATAGAAATAAAAAAATATTATTAAAAGGAATGATTAAATTAATAAAAGAATCTCAGTAAAGAGCATATTTTCATTATCCAATTTAACGACAAGAAAATTATTAAAGTCTTTTGTATAAAACAATATTGATGGATTATTGATAAATTAATTCTTAAATTTGTGTTCATTCATCAAGAGAATCCCCATTAAATCCTAACAAAAAATCATAACAATATGGACAATTTACAAGCAGCAAGACAGTTTTTAAGTTACTGTTGCAATTTGTCAGAAGAAGCATTTTCATTGTCAACTAATATGTGGAAGACAAAAACGTATAGCAAAGGTGAAAAATACAGCAAAAGCGGACGTATTTGCAGAACAGCTTCTTTTATAGTGGATGGTTATTTTAGAACGTATAAGGTTGATTCTGATGGTGAGCAAAGAAATGTTTTTATACATCCCCCGGGACAGACTCTGGTTTCATTTGTAAGTTTTGTGCAGCAGGTTCCTTGTGAAAATGATATTGAAGCAATCACTGAAGCGAAAGTTATCAGCATAAGTTATGACGACCTTCAGGAATTGTATAAAAATTCGATTGAGTGGGGTAAAGTTGGAAGATTATTTGCCGAATATGCTTATAAATTGGTTGAAGATAGATTCATGGGTTATTATGATCTTTCACCGGAAGAGCGGTATCTGAAACTGATCAACGAAGCCCCGGAAATTTTTAACGTTGTAGCTTTAAAAGAAATTTCGTCTTTTCTTGGAATAGAATTTCAATCATTGTGCAGAATAAGAAAAAGAGTTTCAAAACGCAAAAGTTAACTTAAGTTAACTTTTTCTGAGACGTTTATTTTTAACTTTATTAAAAATCTTTAACTGATTAAATTTAAACTCTATGAAAACAAAACCTACAATTGTCTTCTGCCACGGAATTTGGGCAGATGGTTCATGCTTTAGCAAGGTAATTCCTGCTCTGCAAGCTGATGGACATGAAGTAATCGCAGTTCAATATGGGCTAGACTCATTTGAAGAAGATATAGCAACTGTTATTCGTACACTTAACCGTGTCAGCAGTCCTGTTATTCTTGTTGGGCATTCTTATGGCGGAGCCACTATTACAGCCGCTGCGAGTGATGAACGCGTGGTTGGTCTTGTCTATATAGCTGCTGTAGCCCCTGCACCCGGTGAAACTGTACAGGAACAGCTTAATAAGTACCCTTCTGATATTTTCTCACGTGTAGAAGTAGCAGACGGACGCGCCTGGATGCTCCCGTCAGGAACCGAGTTCTTTGCCGGTGACCTTTCCGAAGAAGAGCAAAAATTGGTATGGGCTACACATTACGCACCCAATGCTGATTTATTCAACCAGCAAAAAATTACCAGTACAACTTGGGAAACCAAGCCAAGTTGGTACATCTTATGCACAGAAGACCACACAGTACATCCCGATCTACAGCGCTGGGTTTCAAAACGCATGGGCGCTAAAGTAACTGAGATAGTTAGCAGCCATGTACCAATGCTTTCACAACCAGACGTTGTTATTAAGGTTATTCGTGAAGCAGCGGCGGCAGTTTAAATAATATCTATATTTTTAAATATTAGAATGACACCTCATTAGAGGTGTCTTTTTATATTTATGTACCAAAATAATTCATTCAGAACTCTTCACATTATAGTTCATTTTTATTTATCACTTTTGAATTTTCTGTTAAATATCTTAAAATTTAAACTTTCGATGTAACAAAAATTAGATCAGTATTGTCTTATTAAGTATAAAATCAAAAGAAAGTAAATTTTTAATATAAATTTAACTACTGATAATCAAACAGTTAAATTAAAAACAAAATTATTTTAAGTACTTTGTATTGCATAATACTAAATTATTTATATATCTTTGCAATGTTAAATAATAACAAATACAAGCTATTAACGACTTAAAAATAACATCATGAAAACGCCCATTCTCATCGCAGCCATATTTTTCAGCGGAATGATATTCGCTCAACAAAAAAAATCCGATTCTGTAAAAACTCAAAACATAGAGGGAGTAACGTTAACGAAACAGGTTTTCAAAAAACAAAGTGACCGTTTTGTGTATGATGTTGCTGCATCACCTGTTGCAAAGGGAAACACAACATTTGATATTTTAAAGCAAACTCCCCTACTTTCTTCTACCGACGATAAAACGCTGAAAATTGCAGGAAAAAACAATGCATTAATCTACATCAACGGCAGAAAAACCAATATGGATGCTGATTCTTTGGTGCAATTTCTAAAAAACACTCCTGCAGAGAATATTCAAAAAATTGAGGTCATTACTGTGCCGGGAAGTGAATTTCAGGTAGAATCTTCTGACGGAATCATTAATATCGTATTAAAGAAAAAAATGAGCGACGGTCTGAATGGGAACATGAGAATGTCGAACTCTCAAAACAAATACAATTCCAGCAACGCAAGCTTTTCTGCAAATTATAGAAAAGACAAATTAGGAATCAGCGCAAACCTTAACGGTGGCGAAAATATTTCTCCTCAATCTTATATTTTAAGAAACGGAAATGATTTATCTTCAAATGAATCAGTAGGGGATATTAACGATCCAAACAAAAATATCGGCGGATATTTAAATGTTGATTATCAATTAACGGAAAACAGCAACTTAGGCTTATCATGGAATTCCTGGGCAAATAAAAGCTATAATTCAACGGTGGATTTATTCAATACCGTTCGTTCTTTTGATGCTAAAAAGAACTCTTACTTTGAGAATTACACGAAATCTCAAAACAAAGAAGATGCAAGATCTTACAATAACTCAGTAAACCTTAATTATGAGCTTAAAACTGATTCTTTAGGAAGTAAATTAAACGTAAATGCGGCTTATTTAAATTACAAAAGATTCCAGTTTACAGATAACAGAACCATTATTTCCGATATCAACAGAAATGACATCAGACTTTCAACACAGGTTTTCCAGGATTTACCACAAATCATTAATAACTTTTCAGGAACTGTAGATTATATTCAAAAACTTAAAAATGATTTTACAGTTTCCATAGGTGGAAATTACAATAAAACAAAAACCGATAACGACACAAAAAACAATACGCTTGACTATGTTTATGATGCAAACGGTCAATTGATAAATGTTGAAAACACACCTACTCCCAATCATTTTGTGTATAACGAAAATATTTACGGAGTTTATATAACCCTGGAAAAGAAATTTTCTGATAAATTTTCCGGAAAAATCGGAGCCAGATACGAAATGACCAACAGCGTAGGAACTTCAGACAACGCTGCTCCAGAGTACAGAAGAATTGAACAGAATTATAATAATCTTCTTCCTTATCTGACATTTAATTATGCTATTAATGATAAAAATAATATTTCATATGCATTTTCGAGCAGAATGAGAAGACCGAGTTTCTGGGAAATTAATCCTGTGAGAAATATTTTGACAGAAGATAATTACACCCAAAACAATCCGTTTGTAAAGGCGTCTTCTACGTATAATCAGGAATTGACGTATATGTATAAAAATTCCTATTTCCTGATTTTAAACCACTCTTATTTTAAAGATCAGATCACTCAGGTTCCTTTGCAAAGAGATATTTTAAAACCAAGATTGGATGATATGGGAAATCCTGTAAAAGACGAAAACGGGAATATAATCATGGATCCTCACAAACAACTAAGATACATCAGAACAAACTTTGGTGACAAACAGGAAATGTCAGCGATGGTGGGAATTCAAAAGACATTCTTTAAACAATATTTGACATTGAATTTTAACGCGGGAATTCAACACAATATCAACAACGGAAGTTTAAGCGTTGATCCGACTTCAGGAGATGTTTTCCCGACGTATGAAAATAAAGTTCGCTCTACAAGTATCGTGATTACCAGTAACAACACGATCCGTTTAGACAAAAAGAAAACCTGGTTTTTAGGCGTAAATTATTTCTTTGTTGACAAACAGCAAATCGAGCTGGGAATGTTGAAAAACTTAATGAGCTTAGATGTAAGCTTAAAGAAAAACTGGAACGACTGGACTTTTGCAGTAAATGTAAATGACGTTCTAAGAACAAATATTGTAGAAATCGAAGATTACCAAACCAACGGAAATTACAACTACATCAGAAACGATCAGTACAGAAGAAACATGACCGTAAGCATCACTTACAACTTCGGAAATCAGAAAGTGAAAAAAGTAAGAGACATCGAAGGCGCT
>Ga0157375_10003754_pt1 | contig 13173 bp, 15 predicted proteins | sample M35metaG_FD_115311 | JGI IMG/M metagenome (GOLD analysis project Ga0157375, IMG submission 115311) | Miscanthus rhizosphere microbial communities from Kellogg Biological Station, Michigan, USA - M3-5 metaG | ecosystem: Host-associated > Plants > Roots > Rhizosphere > Soil | place: USA: Michigan...
TATGAAGCAGCCATTCCATTAAAGTTTTTCCATGCCGATGATATGATCAAAACCGAATGGGCTTTTAATTTCAGAATAAACGGCATAACGAAACCTGGTCAAAACAGAGATAATGGGGAGCATGATGGCATGACCCGCGGTGGGTTTGGAGGAGGAGGCGGTGGCGGTGGCCGTGGCGGACGAATGGGTGGAGGTCGCGGTGGTCGTATTGGTGGCAACGGCAACAATGCACCTGTCGACCGCAGTGAACTGTCAAAATCCGTTGATTTTTGGGAGAAATACTACCTGACTAAGTGATGGTGGTGAGTGGTCAATAGTGAGTAGTGAGTAATTTAAAATTGACCACTCGCTATTGACCATTGACTAAAACTTGTTCTTCCACATCATGCTCTCAACCGGGCGGGTGGTGGGGTTGTTATATTTGGCGTTTGCCTTGGTGTTGTACATGATTTCGATTTCGCCTTCAACCGCAAAGTAGATCAGCTGACCAATCGGCATACCTGCGTAAACGCGCACCGGTTGAGCAACGGATATTTCCAAAGTCCAGGTGTTGCAAAAGCCTACATCGCCTTTACCGGCGGTAGCGTGAATATCAATACCCAAACGGCCGGTACTCGATTTACCTTCCAGGAAGGGCACATGACGATGAGTTTCGGTGTATTCCATTGTTACGCCAAGGTACAATGTATTAGGTTGCAGTACAAAGCCTTCTTTTGGAATTTCAAAGCCATCAATCTCGTTATGCTGTTTGGCATCCAGCACACGGTTGCGATAGGTAGCCAGATGTTTGCCTAAATGCACGTCGTATGAATTGGTGCCTAAACACTCGCGTTTAAATGGTTCTATTATAATATGGCCCTTGTCAATTTCTTCCAGAATGCGTTTGTCCGATAAAATCATTGTACTGTGATATTTGGCCTAAATTATAATTATTTGATTTAAGTTTGCCATCCTTTTTGCAATTTTACTTTATGGCCATAGCATACAAAAAGCAAATTGACACCGACACTGAATTTGCTCTTTGGAGAATAGAAGAGAAAGCGGAGGATTTGTACAATCAACTTCAGTTAAACGACCACGAAAAGGCTTACGTTGAAAAGCTTAGCCATGGCAAACGCCACCTGCACTGGCTCGGAACGCGTGTTCTGCTACGCAAAATGCTTAATACGGAAGAATATATTGACTGCCGGGTGGATGAGCATGGCAAGCCCTACCTGGTGCATCTGCCCTATCATATTTCACTTAGCCACTCATTTGATTATGCTGCGGTAATGTTGAGTAAAACCCACCCTGTAGGCATTGATATTGAACAGATAAAGGAAAAAGTGGAACGCATTGCACACAAATTTATGCGCCCTGCCGAAATGAATTTTATCAGTAATGAGGATAAAATACAGCAGCTATATGCTTGTTGGTGCGCCAAAGAGGCTGTTTACAAGTGCTACGGACAAAAAGAAGTCTCATTTGCCGATAATATTTCGCTTGAACCATTTAACTTTGCAAAGGAGGGGTACGTTAATGCTCATTTGAATAAATTAGCAATCACGAAAGATTATCAGGTTAACTATCTGCAATATGAAGACTATATGATCGGCTATGTAAAGGGGTAGGGACATGAAGAACAAACAAGTATTTTTTCAGGATTGGGGTTTGATCGATTACAAGGAGGCGTGGGATCGCCAGGAAAACTTATTTACCAATACTGTAGATCTGAAAACCCGCATTAGGAACCGTAAAATTACCAGTGAGGGTGACGAATATAGCGAAGAGGATGAATTGACCCCCAACTATCTTGTATTCTGTGAGCACCCGCACGTGTATACCTTAGGAAAAAGTGGCAAGTCCGAGCATTTGCTTCTGGATGAAAAAGGCCTGAAAGAGAAAAATGCGGTTTATTATCCCATCAACCGTGGAGGGGATATCACTTATCATGGCCCAGGACAAATAGTTGGCTACCCCATCCTCGACCTGGATAATTTCTTTACCGATATCCATCTATACCTGCGCACACTGGAAGAAGCTGTAATACTTACGATGGCTCAATATGGATTAAAGGGAGAACGCTACCCCGGCTATACAGGCGTATGGCTCGATCCGGATAATGAAAATGCCCGAAAAATATGCGCGCTGGGCGTACGCTGTAGTCGTTGGGTGACCATGCACGGTTTTGCGTTCAACATCAACACCGACCTGGATTACTTTAAAAATATAGTGCCCTGCGGGATAGACGACAAAGCAGTAACATCTATGCAAAAGGAGTTGGGCGAAGAAGCAGACATAGAAGACATCAAGAAAAACTTAAAACATCATATTTCCGTATTGTTCGATATGGAGATGGCATGAAAACGATCTTAATAACCTTTGTAGCCTTATGCAGCTGTTTCTTGCAAGGGGCTGGCGCATTAGCCCAAACTACTAATATGAATACCAGGGATACTACTGCCGGACATGCTCTGAATTATCTTGCGCTGGGCGATTCATATACCATTGGCGAAATGGTTCCGGCAGATCAGTCCTATCCAAATCAAGCGGCTGCCCTATTAAACAAAAAAGGCCACCATATTAACCCTCCAACAATTATCGCCAAAACCGGCTGGAGGACGGATGAACTGATACAGGGTATCGCCAACGCCAATCTTACCCAAAAGTTCGACATTGTAACGCTGCTTATCGGTGTGAATAACCAATATCAAAATATCGATACCGCTATTTATAGAAGAGAATTTGTACAGCTGCTAAAAACCAGCATTTCCATGGCAAAGGACGATAAGCACCATGTGTTTATATTGTCTATTCCCGATTGGGGAGTAACGCCATTCGCCAATGGGCGCAATCTGGAAAAGATAGCTACTGAAATTGATGCCTACAACCGTATTAATAAAGAGGAGAGCAAAAAAGAGGGGGTCAATTATATTAATATCACATCATTTTATCGCGATATGGGGGATGATCCGGCCTATATTGCCAACGACAAATTGCATCCATCAGGAAAAATGTACGAGAAATGGGCGAAGCTGGTAGCTAACGCTATTGAAGGGCGATTGAACAGGGAATAACCCAAAAAAATAATGTCATTTCGATGAGCCGGGTATGGCGCAGAGCATAGGGCGCGAAGAGAAATCTTATACGACATGCATAGCGAACTTACAGGGCGAATGTGCAAAGTGCAGAAGATTTCTCCTCACGCCACCACACATACCCGGCTGTTCGTTCGAAATGACATTGTTTTTTAATTTATATCTTCTTTGAAGCGGCGATCTTCTCTATCGCATGTACCAGTTTATCCAGATCGGCCAGACGAGTGTATACATGCGGAGTCACCCTTACGCAGCTTACGTTTTCCCAAACAATGCCCACCGTATGTATTTTGTATTGATTGAATAACGCGGTATCCAGCTCGGCGGGAGTCATACCGTCGATACTTACGCCGCAGATGGCGCATGAGAATTGTGGTTTCAGCGAGGTGTGCAGCTTCACCCGCGGAATATCTTTCACCTTGGTTGCCCAGTAATTCTTCAGGTATCGGATGCGCTCTTCTTTGCGCTTGCTGCCTATGCCTTCATGAAAATTAATGGCCTCGCCTATACCCTGCTCTATCGGGAAACTGCGGGTACCCAGCGTTTCGAATTTTCTTATGTCACCACTGCGCGGGTCACCGCAAACCAGCGGCCATATTTTGGCAATGTGCTCCTTCTTTATCCACATCATCCCGCTGCCAATTGGGGCAGATAGAAACTTATGCAAACTCGTCCCAAAATAATCACAGCCCAGATCAGGTATCTTAAAATCCATCAAACCGAATGAATGTGCGCCATCGCAAACCACCTCTATCCCTTTAGCATGCGCCATATCACATATCTTACGTACCGGCATCACCTGCCCCACCCAATTGATCATATGGGTAACGTGGATGATCTTGGTTTTCGGTGTTATGGCATCGGTATAAGCTTTTACAATCTGTTCGTCGTTCTCAATCGGGAAATCAAAACTGATCTGCTTATAAACTATCCCGTCACGTAGGGCCCGTGTTTTGTAGGCTTGTATCATATTGGGATAATCCTGTTTGGTGCCAATCACTTCGTCGCCCTTCTCAAAGGTGAGGCCAAAAATGACCGTATTTAATGATTCGGTAGCATTGCGATTGATTGCTATTTCTTCAGAATCAACGCCTGCCAGCTGCGCCAGCTTTTCACGCAAAGGCTCGCGGCCCTGGTCGAGTATACGCCACATGAAGTAGGACGGCCCTTGGTTGCTCAGGTCATTAAACCTTGCCACGGCCTGCTGCACCACTAGCGGCGACGGCGATACCCCGCCATTGTTCAGGTTGATAATACTTGGGTTAACGCTAAAGGCATTCTGGATAGTGCTCCAGTAATCCTCATCCGTGGCAGCCTGCTCCGGCGAAAGATGGTCGATCTTCTTGGAGGCATGCTTCCATTCTTCGGTATGCAACTGGTTAAACAAACTCGATGCCGAAAACGCCCCGGCAAGCGCGGCGGCCTGTGTGATAAACTTCCTGCGGTTGGTCATATACTAAGTTAACAAATTATAACTTTCAAATAAAAGTTAAGGTTCGATTGATGTTCTGACCGCTCAATTGCCGCGGAGGCTTTGTTACTTTGTCTTGATACAAAGTAACCAAAAATCAAGTCAACAGACACTTGCTTCTTTGCCGCACTGGGTCTTTGCGCTGCAATTTGTCAAAACCACGGGCCGCAATACTTTGCCCAACTCACGTTCGCACATACCCGGCACTTCAGCAAAGTTTGCTAATGCCCCTCCCAACCACACAAGCCACCATTTTTTCCTGATCTCACCCGAAGCTGGTCTGTTGACTGGGTTCATTTGGTGTTACTAACTCTCTTAAATGCCCCCCAAATAAAACAGCGTGGGGCTGACAGAAAAGTGGGCCAGGCGTATGGCGTGAATGACGGCTTAGCCCCTTGCAATGTGCGAAGCACGAAAAAGGCGTAAAGAACCGGCAGAGCGAACTAAAACTTTTTTCTGTCTTGATTTATTCGCAGTTGTTTATTTTCAAAGGTGCTCATGAGATCGCTATCGCTAAGTATTTGTTACTTTTTGATCAAGCGGCAATTGAGCGGCGTAATATCTTATTTACCACTACATAAAATATTCATCCGAACATATACAATCGCAAAATCGTTAAAAGATTTTGAAATTCAGGACAAAAGTCATAAATTTGATGACAATTGACGCAAAAGATATGAAACCTGTAAAAGAGTATAAATTCCCCGATGAGGATTCACTAGAAATGGTGAATATGTTAAGAGATGGCGTAGATATTGCTTATTTCTATAATTTATCAAGCAGGATCAATTTTTCTCTTGAGGATTGGTCATCTTTTTTGCACCTTTCTGAGCGCACTCTTCAACGATACAAAAAGGAAAATAAACATTTTGATACTATCTATTCTGAAAGGATCGTCCAGATAGATTTGTTATACAAAAAAGGTGCTGAAATATTTGGCAGTGAAGATAACTTTCACACCTGGATGGATACTAAAAGCATACCTCTTGGTGGTGTTAAGCCGAAAGAACTTTTAGACACCACCTATGGTATTAATTTAGTTGCTGACGAGCTGGGCCGCATCGAGCATGGCATATTTGCATGACAGTTTACCGTTTATGCCGTAAAGCGCATGCCAACGACCTGTCGGGGCGCGGCGCTGAACTCAATGGTGGTCGCTGGAACGGTAAGGGGATGACTATGGTTTATACCTCAGCCTCGCGTGCTTTGTGCCTGGTAGAAATTATGGTGCACGTCCCGGCCGGCATTATTCCAAAAGATTATTACCTGGTGAGCATCTCGATACCGGATAACACCCACATCATCGCAATCGATCCGAAAGACCTCCCCGATAACTGGAGCAAAAATCCTGTCCCAGCCTCTACGCAAAAAATGGGTAATGCCTTTATTGCCAGGCAGGAAGCCCTGGTATTAAAAGTACCCTCGGCCATTGTAAAAGACGAATGGAACTACCTTATCAACCCCTCTCACAAGGATTTTAAGAAAGTAAAAATCACCTCTATAGAACTGTTCAGCTTTGATACGCGGTTGTTTAAGAAGTGAGTCTAATATTGCAGGGATTCTTGAATTGTTATTATAAGCCTTTCAGCTTTAACCTCCATCAGCACTCCGGCAAGCTAATCGGAATATTAATTGCCAAACCTCCATCAGAGGTTTCCTTGTATTTGGAGTTCATGTCGAGAGCGGTTTGCCACATGGTTTTTACTACGGCGTCGAGGCTTACTTTGGCTTTGTCGGGGTTGGTTTGCAGGGCAAGCTGCGAGGCGGTGATGGCTTTTATGGCGCCCATGGTGTTGCGCTCGATGCAGGGTACTTGCACCAGTCCGGCTATGGGGTCGCAGGTGAGGCCGAGGTGGTGCTCCATGGCAATTTCGGCAGCCATTAATACCTGGCGTTGCGATCCGCCGAGGCATTCGGTAAGCGCGGCAGCAGCCATTGCAGAGGATACGCCGATTTCGGCCTGGCAACCGCCCATAGCGGCAGAGAGCGTCGCACCTTTTTTGAAGATGCTACCGATTTCGGAGGCGGTCATGATAAACTGCATGATCTTCTCGTCGGTAAAGCCATCGCAAAAAACAATAAAATATTGCAGCACGGCGGGCACCACACCCGCAGCACCGTTGGTCGGCGCCGTCACCACGCGGCCGAACGAGGCATTCTCCTCATTCACTGCCAACGCAAAGCAGCTTACCCAATCCAACGTTTTCTGAAAACTATTCCCGGTTTGGCGGATGGCCAGTACCCACTCATCATAATTCTGATATTCGCGATCGCCCAGCAAACGACGGTTCAATGTCGCAGCACGACGGGCAACGTTTAGGCCTCCCGGCAAATAACCGGTGGTATGGCATCCCCGGTAAATGCATTCCTTCATCACCCGGAAAATGTTGAGAATACCGGCACGGGTTTCTGGTTCGCTGCGCCAGGACAGCTCATTTTCCATCACCACTTCAGATATTTTCAAGCCGGTTTTGATACACCAGTGCAGCAGATCGCCAGCCGTATCTATCGGAAACGGCAAATCGACCTCGGCTTTGCCCTGGCTCTGATCGCCCTCCTTCACCACAAATCCACCGCCTATAGAATAATAGGTTTCGGAAATGGCTTTACCACTTTCCAAAAACGCCTGGAAGGTGACCGCATTAGGATGATAAGGCAAACTCTCGTTAAATAAAAAGATTAGATCGTCTGCTGCACAAAAATCAATATCCTGGGTGCCGCCCAAAAACAGTCGGTTGCTTATTTCAATATCTTTTATCTTGGCATCAATAGCACCTACATCAAAGGTAACGGGGTCGTCGCCACTCAAACCCAGCAATATCGCAATATCCGTTCCGTGGCCTTTGCCTGTCTTTGCAAGTGAGCCATACAATAGAATTTTTATGCCTGTCACTATCGGCAAAACGCCCCCGGTTAACAGCGTTTCTACAAACTGCTGGGCTGCCCGCCAAGGCCCGAGCGTGTGCGAGCTCGAAGGGCCTATTCCAATCTTAAAAATATCAAATACGGATATCTGTTCGCGTTTCATCCATGCAAACTTACAATTATGCAGCTATTGATTTTGTAATAATAACATTGCTGCTCTTGATAGAAACATTTTTTTTCATAATTTGCGGAAACTAAAACCTCGAACACATGCAAAATTACGATTCGTCTTCAGCAGTCGCATTCGGCGCAATTTTGGGAGTAATGCTTATTCCCGGGATCATCATTGCGACAATAGTCATTATTGCACATTGGAAAATCTATACAAAAGCAGGTAAACCAGGCTGGGCAGCTATTATCCCCATTTACAATATAATTGTTTTACTCGAAATTATCGGCAAACCGATTTGGTGGGTGTTCTTGATTCTGATTCCATGCACAGCACCGATTTTCGCTATATGGGCTACAAATCTTTTAAGTAAAAGCTTTGGTCAAAGCGAGGGATTTACAGTTGGGCTCGTGTTGCTTCCATTTATCTTTTATCCAATACTTGGATTTGGGAACTATAAATATTTAGGCCCTTCGGCTAAAGAAGCCGGCGGTTTAAAACCTTTTGATCCATCGGTAGGTTATCAGGATCCGTTCAATACGCCTCCGCCGCCACCGCCTTCAGTTTAAAACGTGTTTAATCTATTAATTATACAATGCTCCTGCGGTCATTTACTATTTACGCAATGGCTGCAGGAGCATTTGCTTCCCTGTCCTTTTAAATATTTCACCAGTATTGACTGTCCAGGATGCGGCTTTCAACGTTCAGTTATTGCCTTAATTCAAGGCGACCTGCACAAGAGCTTCCAGCTATACCCGCCGGCTATTCCCTTGCTGTTGTTTTTCGCCTACGGCATTATCGACAGACGTTTCAACCTGGACACAAAAAATGAGCTCATTAAAAAAACAGGCTACATGATAGTGGGCACCATTATTATGGTGAGTTACTGTATCAAGATGTACGGCCTTTACAAAGGCTACAAAGTATCCATCTGAGCGCTGATGTGGTTGTAGTCTTTTATAATGGTCTGCAAAAACAGCATATCGTTCATCCCATTTGGCGGGGTCACGTTCAGATGTTCTTTTACCCGCAGGGCCATATTATAAACCACTACATTGTTTCCGGTTTTCATGTAGGCATTTATAATTTCGTGTATTAGCTCGATGTCTTTATCGTTCAATTGTCCCGCTTCCTTAAAAACCGGTTGATATCCGTCATAGGTAGGCATAAAAACAATATTATTGATCTGTGTTCGTGGGGATGTACGTATTAGTATCGTACCAGCAACAATGTCCCCTACCCTTTGGGTTTTTTCGTTTACGGCAGCGGCTATCAATGCAACCAGGCCGGGCCATGTCAGCAAAAAATCAACTATCCTGAACAACCACCGCATAAAATATTGACCAACCCGGGGCTGCCCGCCATCCAGACTGATTACTTTTATCTTCATGATGCGTTTGCCTACACTTTGGCCATTCATAAAAATCTCGAAGATCAGGTCGTAAAAAACGAAAAGCACGCCATAAATAACAACAATTATACCAACAGTTACATCATTATTATGGGTAAACCAATTAGCCAGACCGCCTATAAAAAACCCCAGAAAGAATATCAGGAAAAAAATGGCCAGATCGATCAATCGTGCCAATATTCTTTCTCCTAATCCGGCAACCTCATAATCAATATCTATATTTTGTGAGGTGGTTATCTTTATTGTTTGCATGTAAAAAATATTCTGTCACTAATATACTTTTTTAGTTGAAAGATAAAATTATTGTAAGTAATTTAAGCCGATATTACCGGGAGCAATTAATGCGTGAACCTTTATTCGTAAAACAGAATGCAGAGAAGTGGAGCCAGTTTGAGCAATCATCCACTACCGATCCCGATGAAATTGCCGAACGATTTATTAAAATAACCGACGATCTGGCTTACGCCAAAACGTTTTACCCCAAATCAAAAACCACGGCATATTTAAACGGATTAGCTTCGCAATTACACCAATCCATCTACAAAAACAAATCCGAAAAAAGCAACCGTTTTATCACTTACTGGAAGTTTGAGCTGCCTTTGTTATTCAAAACCTATCAAAGGCAATTACTTTATTCCTTTATCTTTTTCATCATCTTTTGCCTGATGGGTATCCTGTCGGCCAAATATGATCCGAATTTCTTAAAATTGATTTTAGGTCCCGAATATGTGAATATGACCAATGAGAATATTGCCAAAGGCGATCCGTTCGGGGTATACAAAAGCCAGAACGAGTTTGCAATGTTTTTCGGAATCGCAGCAAACAACATCTTTGTTTCTTTCGTGATGTTTGTAAGCGGCATTATATTTTCTGTAGGATCGATAATTTACATGCTGCAAAACGGGCTGATGCTTGGCTCGTTTGAGTATTATTTTTTCAGCAAAGGATTGGGTGCGCAGTCTATCCTGGTTATCTGGATACATGGCACCATTGAAATATCTTCGCTTATTATAGCCGGGGCCGCCGGTTTAGTTTTAGGCAACAGCCTGCTGTTCCCCAAAACATATACCCGCCTGGCATCGGTAAAAAAAGGAGCTAAAGACGGTATTAAAATGGCACTTGGCCTGGTGCCTTTATTTATTATTGCCGCTTTTTTTGAAAGCTTTGTGACACGCCACACCGGGATGCCGGTATGGCTGAGTATTACTATATTAGCATCGTCACTTTGCTTTGTGATATGGTACGTGATTATTTATCCTAACAAACTTTACAAAAACCTGACCTTACATGGACTCGAAGATTGAACTTGCAAAGCCCCGTGATTTCGGAGAAACAATTACTGATACATTTGGCTTTATCAGGCAAAACTTTAAACCGCTTTTAAAGTACTTTTTTATCTTTTGTGGCTTCTTTGTTGTTGCCACTTGTTCACTAACGGTGTTGCTTGAGGTGAAAGCCATCTCCTTTGCTAACAATACCGATGCTTTTGATGAATCAAACGCTTTTTCCAGGGTGTTTTCTTTATTAGGAGTCTATTTTTTATTATTCCTTTTTATCGCACTGGAATATGTTGCCATTAATGTGACGGTTCTTTGCTTTATGACACTGTATAAGCAAAAACAAAATACGATTCCTACAACAGAAGAAGTGTGGGGATACTTTAAGTACTACTATCTGAGAATACTGGGCAGCAGTATTCTGCTGTATATCCTTATGGGTATTGGTATGGTATTTTGCCTCATCCCGGGCATTTATCTTATGCCGGTATTTGCTTTGGTGCCTCCCATAATGATTATGGAAAACACAAGCTTTGGATATGCTTTTAACCAAAGCTTCAGGCTGATAAAGGACAATTGGTGGGTAACGTTCGGTGTTATAATAGTCGTTTATATTATACTCTATGTTCTGAATTTGGCCATTTCGGTACCATCTATGATACTTGGGGCCGGGAATGTCTTTTTGCATCTTAGGGATGGTAAATCAATAACATTACCTGTCGCTATTGTTACTTCTGTATTCCAGGCTGTAGAATACGTATTCCAGATACTCATTGTTGTTGCAGTGGGCTTATGTTATTTTAACCTTACCGAGAGCAAAGAAGGCACAGGCTTAATGGAACGTATCAATCGATTCGGGGCTACAGATAACCATTCGGACACCACTGCAGAAGAGTATTAATATGCGCTTTGGGTTATACCTGATATTATTTATCCTGAGCATAAATGCAGGGTACAGCGGTGTGAAAAAAACGCTGACGGCTACGCATGAAAAAGCCATATTAAAAGTTGATAGTGCCTCTGCCATAGATATACGTCATTTTAATCAGTCTTCATTAAACACCTATCGTAAAAAGCCTGAGTTTCAATACAAGGAAACCACAACAGATATTTCGTGGTGGACACGCTTCTGGCGATGGTTTTGGAATTGGCTCGCCCATTTATTTCGGTTTGGGGCCGGGAAGGGCGCCACTTCTTTCTGGGCTATTTTTTGGCGGGTAGTGGAGATATTTTTGCTGGTACTCGGAGTTGTAGCGCTGATATTCTTCATATTCAAAGCGCAAGGCATCAATATATTAGGAATTTTCAGAAAAAAAGCAACCAATGCGCCCATACCTTATTCTGAGTTTTTTGAAGACATAAACGCCATAAGCTTTGATGAGGAAATTGAGAATGCCATTACCAAAGGGAACTACCGTTTTGCCGTACGGCTGCTTTATCTGAAATGCCTGAAACATTTGAGTAATGCCGGATTAATAGATTGGCAGATAGATAAAACCAACAGCGCGTATATTGATGAGCTCGCCAATCAGCGGGAGCAGGAAGCCTTCAGGATGCTGACGCTACAGTTTGAATATGTTTGGTATGGCGAATTCATGATTGATCAGCAGGCATTTAAGACGATAGATTCATCTTTCAGGGATTTTAACAAGAAGGTGGCATGAGGGATTTTAAGATATACATATCTATAGCTACCATTTTGCTGGTGATCTACCTGGTGGCACAATACAATAAGCCGTCACCCGTCAATTGGCAGCCTACTTTATATTATCAGGACAAAATACCTTATGGCACCTACATCCTGCATAACGAATTGTCGCATTTCTTTCCGGGCGCTACGGTGACTAATACGAACCAAGACCTCTACGATCTTTTCCATAAATCCAGTATCACCAAGAGCAATTACCTGATCGTTTCCAAAGCGGTCAACATAAGTAAGTATGACTATCAGGAGATGGTAGATTACATCAAAAAGGGGAACTCTGTACTGATATCGGCACTAAACTGGCAGGGGAAATTTACCGATACGCTGGACCTTTCAACCGGAGTCGAGCTTAAAAAGAAAGATGAAAAACTCAGTTTCACCAATCAAAAGCTAAGTGAACAAAAGAACTACCAATATGACAAAGATATTACCGGCGAATATTTTACCAGTTTTGACACTGCTCACGCCGTTGTTCTGGGTAAAAACGAAAATGGCCATGCTACCCTTTTGAGTTTTAAATATGGTAGTGGCGCATTGTATCTATGTTCTAACCCGCTGATATTTAGCAATTATGCTTTGCTGACCAGTCGGGGCGACGATTATGCGGCAAAGGTATTATCCTATCTTCCAAAAAGCCAGGCTATTTATTGGGACGAATATCAGAACGGTGATATCCCGGAAGATACATCGCCGATGCGGGTATTTTTTAATAATCCCTCTTTAAGCTGGGCCTATTATCTGAGCCTTTGCGGAATGGTCATATTTGTTCTCTACGAAATGAAGCGCCGCCAGCGTATTATACCGATCATTGAGCCGCTTAAGAATTCGACGGTGGAGTTTGCCAATGTGGTGGGCCAGGTATATTATGAGCAGCGGAACAATATGAATATCGCGCAAAAGATGATCGTTTACTTTTACGAACATCTGCGAACAAAATATTATTTAAAAACCAATCCGCTCGATACAGAATTTATTGAACGCCTATCGCAAAAAACGGGTGTAGAACTTTCATTTGCAAGGGAGCTTATTAATCACATCAAATATGTGCTGGTGCAACACCAGGTAAGTGATAACGAATTAATCGTGCTAAACCAATTGATCGAACAATTTTATAAAAAATCCAGATAGATATGGAAGAAGGAATTTTTGAACCGCGAACCGACCTGGGCAGACTAAATGCCGCGGTAAACCAGATAAA
>Ga0157375_10003756_pt1 | contig 13166 bp, 6 predicted proteins | sample M35metaG_FD_115311 | JGI IMG/M metagenome (GOLD analysis project Ga0157375, IMG submission 115311) | Miscanthus rhizosphere microbial communities from Kellogg Biological Station, Michigan, USA - M3-5 metaG | ecosystem: Host-associated > Plants > Roots > Rhizosphere > Soil | place: USA: Michigan...
AGTTTCAGATCAGCTTTGCACAAATATTCAGCTCAAATAAAAACAATAATAATTTATGTAATCATTTTGAATATTTGTGCAAAGCATCTTCAAACCCGGAGGAGGTAAAGGCTTCAAAGAAAGAGATTCTCAAAAAAAGAAGTATATTTGCTTTGCTCTTCTGAATATTAGGCAACTTGTAGCTGATTTCTACGTATCTTAAACTTGATTAATCGCCCATCTTTCCAGCAATGGCTAATATTTTCTGGCAAAAAGTTGACGAGATTTTTCCGCAGGTAGCGAATATTCACGATCAGAAGAAACGAGATGATCGGCTTCGGGAACTGTGCGGAGATGATGAAGATTTGCGCAAAGAAATCGCCGAATTGCTCAAAGCCGACGAGAATGCTGAACGATTTATGGAATCGTCAATTTTGTTGCCCGATTCGCTTTCAAATATATTTTCAGCCGCCAAATCGAAAACCGAAACGACGCTCGCACTCGAAAATAAAAATGTCGGCGCTTATAAAATTTTAAGAAAACTCGGCTCCGGCGGGATGGGAACGGTTTATCTGGCGCGGCGCGCCGACGGCGAATTTCAGAAAACAGTCGCGATCAAATTCATTAATCACGGCGCTGATACGGATTTTAATTTATCGCGTTTCCGCCGCGAGCGTCAGATTCTGGCATCGCTCGAAAATCCGAACATTGCGCGGCTGCTCGACGGCGGTACTTTGCCAGGAGGCTTGCCTTATTTGGTCATGGAATATGTCGAAGGCGAAAATCTGCTTGCTTTTTTGAATCGTTCGGGTAATTTGCAAAACTCGCTCAAGTTGTTCAGACAGGTTCTGTCGGCGGTCGGTTATATTCATTCGAAAGGAATGGTTCACCGCGATCTGAAACCGGGAAATATCCTCGTCAATCGGGAAGGTTTGGTCAAAATTCTCGATTTCGGCATCGCTAAAATTCTCGACCCGTATCTTTCTGAAGACAAAAGCCTGCAGACGGAGACTTTCCTTCAGCAGCTGACCCCGGAATATGCTTCGCCCGAACAGATTAAAGGCGAGCCGCTGACGCCGGCGTCAGACGTTTACAGTTTAGGAATAATTCTTTATGAAATTCTAACTGGAAAAAGAGCTTATAAATTCACTTCACGCGCTCCGCATGAAGTTGCACGCGTCGTCTGCGAAGAAAAAATATTGACCCCGGAATTTAAATTTTCGGTTGAAAACAAAGAAGATCTTAAATTTATCATCCTTAAATCTGTTCAGAAAAATCCGTCGGAACGCTTTAGGTCAGTCGGTGAACTCGATTCCGCCATCGAAAGATTTTTAGACGGATTGCCGGTTCTCAGTGAAAACGAACGGCTTAAATTTTTTGAAAATACCGTTGAGGATTTCAGCTCGAATATTGTTACTTTAACGATCGCTCCGTTTTATGTAACGCAAACGGCAAACACTGAAGATTTGCCGGGAAATGATAATTTGATCGATTTTTTAAGCATCGGTCTGGCAGATGCGTTGGTTACAAAACTTTCAGGTTTAAGACAAATTCGGGTGCGACCGACCGGCTCTGTTCTGCGTCTCGTGAATGAAGGAAAATCCGCGATTGAGATCGGTAGAATATTAACGTCAAATTATATTCTTGAAGGAAGCGTTTCGCATTTCAGCGGTAAAATCCGCGTCAGTGTCCGGCTGCTCGACAGCAACGATGAAACTTTGTTTTGGGCGGAAAATTTTGACGAATCGGAAAGCGATGTATTTCGTTTTCAGGACATTATCAGCGAACGCGTTGCGGCTTCTTTAATACCGCATTTGACCACCGAAGATCAGAAATTTCTGAGACACAACGGCACGAACAGCGCTGAGGCTTACGAAGCTTACCTGCGCGGTCGCGTTTCCCATCACACATATACTTTTGAAGGCATCGCCCGCGCTGAAGTTTTCTTTAAGGAAGCTGTCGCGCGCGATCCGCAATTTGCGCTCGCACACAGCGGACTAGCGGAATTTTATAACTGGCAAACTATTGCCGGACTCGTCGATAATCGGGAAGGATTCACCAACGCGAAAAAATCGGCACAAACCGCGATTGAAATTAATCCCGATTCATCCGAAGCCCACGCCTCGCTCGCTTTTGCGGTTTGGGCGTATGATTGGGATTTCGACGAAGCCGAAAGATTGTTTTTGAAGTCGCTGCGCCTCAATCCGAATAACGCCAAAGCATGCGAATGGTTTTCTTATTTTCTTTCAACACTCGGAAGACACGAGGAAGCAATCGCGGAAATGCGCCGCGCCGAGCGGCTTGACCCTGGTTCACCGGCGGTTGCCGCGATGTTCGGATTTTGTTTTTATAATGCACGTCGCTACGAAGAAGGCTTTGAAAAAACGCGGCGAGCAATCGAACTTCAACCGAATTATTATCTGGCTTTGCAGGGATTAGGCTGGGTTTGCCCGCCGCTCGGAATGTTCGATGAAGCGATTGAAGGCTGCCGCCGCGCCATCCGTTTGAGCGACGAAATGAGTTTTACCAAATTTTCGCTCGCGCTCGCGCTGATCGCCGCCGGAGAAACGTCGGAAGCCCGTGAAATCGTTTCGGAAATTGAAAACAGGCGGCGGCGCGAACTCATTCCGGCATATTACCCGGCGGTAATTTACGCCTGTTTGGATGAATTTGAAAAAGCATTCGAATGGCTCGACCTTGCCATCGAAGAGCGCGGTTACTGGACTGTCTGGACACTTGTCGAACCGCGTCTCGACAGCCTACGCAAAGATCCGCGCTTTACGGAACGTCTGGCTAAAATCAAACCTTTAGAAGAATCAAAAAAAACGATTGATTACTCCGTTTCACCGGTCACGGAAAAATTTCCGGCGGAAAGAAAATTCAAATCGCGAGCGGCAATTTTTACGATAATTTTCGGGCTGCTTTCGGTCCTCGGTTTACTTTTCATAAATCAACTCAAAAATCAGGAAACGACAAACGAACAAAGCTCGAATATTGTCTTGAGCGTCGAAACGAGCGAAGCCGAAAAACTCTCAAAAGACGAAGCGGCGAATGATTTTTATCGCGCCGGAAGACAGCAGCTTGCAAAACGCTCGCCGACGGAAACGGCAAAGGCGATCGAATTTTTTACCGAAGCCGTAAGGCGCGATCCGAAATTTGCGCTTGCCCTGTCGGGGCTTGCAGACGCTCATATTGTGCTGGCTGAAAACTCGAAAAATCCTGCCGACGAATACAGAGCCGCCGAAAAGAGCGCAACCGAATCGCTGGCGCTCGATCCTGATCTGGCGGAAGCGAGAATCTCTCTCGGCATGGCAAAATACAAAAACACGAATGATTTCGCCGCGTCGGAAAAACATTTCCTCCGCGCCATCGAAATTAACCCCAGGTCGGCGACCGCGCATCATTGGTATTCGATTATTTTGAGTTCCGCCGGAAAAAAAGAGGATGCCTTGCGCGAGATCGAAACCGCCGCGCAGATCGAACCGCAATCGGCGATCATCGCATTCGCTCTCGGGCTTCAATATCTGGAAATCGAACGTTTCGACGATGCGTTTTCGGCTTTTAATAAAGCCATCGAAAATAACCGCGCATATATTCAGGCATATCTCGCGAAATCGCTGATTCAGCAATATCGCGGCGATTACGACGGCGCGCTTGAAACTTACCGCGCCGCGCGAATTTATAACGGCAAGGATGAAAACGAGCCCGTCTGGCTTTTGATGCAGGCGCAAACCTTCGCTTCGCGCGGCAAAACGGACGAAGCAAAGCAAACTCTCACGCGTTATTTTCAAAGTTCGGAATACAGGAAAAACCCGCTTGAGCATTCGCTCGATATCGCCCTCGTTTATAATTTGCTGAATGACGAAAAGAATACCTTGATCTGGCTAAAAAAAAACGAACAGACGGAGCAATCACAATTTGTAAAACAAGACCGCCGTTTTTCCAATCTGCGCGGCAATCCGAATTTTTCCTCTATCTTTGAAGGCAATAAATAATTGCTTTTATCAAATTTGCCTTTCGTTTGTCAGTTTAAAAAAAGTTCGGCTGCGCCGCTAGCAGCGGCGCAGCCGGAAAATCAATTCCAACCAGCAGCACTGTGCGGCGGCACGACTTTCAAGATATTTTTAACGTTTACCGGCATAATGAATGCCCCGCGTTCGGGTCCGGCGCCGACGACCGAAAAACAAACTTCGTCGCCGTGTTTGATTTTTCCCTGAAGAAGATCGTCGTGCAGCATTTTGAGCGTGCAGGGGCTAACCAAATTTCCGAATTGTTGAGCATTTGTTGGTACCTTTTCTTTCGGAAGTTGCGCGGTTTTTGCGTAATCTTCGATCAGCGCGGGACTTGCCTGATGCGTATAAATACGCTTTACTTCCGAGACATAAGCGGGACGATATTCCAGAAGACTCTGGTGATTGAGCATCATTCCCTTTGAATAATATCTTTTTACTTCTTTACTGTTCATCCCGTAAGTACTCAATTTTGCCGCCATTCGGGTTCCGGGCGGGTGGAGTGCGCCGCCGCCGAGATAATGGATCAGAGGATCTTCAAAACCTGGTTCATCGCCGAATGACTGCGAATCACGCGAATAAAAAACAAAGCCCCTACTTTTTTCATTTTTCGTTATCACGACGGCTGCCGCAGCATCGGAAAAAAGTCCCGGAGATGCCCAGAGTTTATGCCCGACAGGATGCGTGTCGTTTTCCTGATAAGTTTCATTTACGCCGAAGTTATTGTCTCCGGTCACACAGCTTGCCAAACTGTAAGTTACGATCAGAATTTTTTCGGCGTCGAGTTTGGCGGCAACCGCCAGTGCGCGGGCGAGTCCGCCACATCCGGCACTGAGCTGGATCGGAATTACGCTGTCGTTTAATCCGAGTTTGCGAAATAACTGAAAAGCATCCTGATCAAGCATAATTTCGTAGGGCGAACAGGTAACGATGAGCGCGGCGTCGATATCCTCGTTTTGTAATCCGGCGGAATCGAGTGCGGACTGCGCCACTGAAACGATCGTTTCTTTTCTTTGGAAAAGTTTCGGATCCCAGCTCTTCGATTCGATTCCGAGAATTCGCTTGATCTTCTCGCCTTTCATTGCCTCACCCGTATACTTATCGGGGATTCTTGCCATTTCAGCCCATTCACTGATTGATATAACCTGACCGACAAGTGCCGAAACTCCCGAAATCCGGTAATTTAATTTATTCATACTTCAAAATAATTCCTTGTTGATTAAAAATTTTTGGCAGGATGAAAAAAACCCGCCCGAATACCTTTTTAGCATTCAATAATTAACGCGCCGTTTCCTGGAAAATCCAATCTGAAAAAATATTTTTTTTGACATTTTTTTGCCCCCGGATAAGACAAAAAAATCTCGAGGATGCAGCTTTAATTAACTGATGAAAAAATGCCTTTTTTTGTAAAACTATAAAGAATATTCCGCTAAAACATGAGATTTTATTTTCAAAAGCTCAGTAATTAAAACGATTCATAACAGATAAATCATCGAAGAGTTTCTTCGAAAATGGTTGAAGTATAGTCGAAAGAAAAAGAAGAAGCGGCAAAGTTATTTGAATTGTCGCTTCTTCTCTCTGAAAATCCGGACAGGAAAATTATTTTTGTTGTTCGGATTTTACCACCGGATTCATTTTCGCCCACGTTTCGCCCGTTTTGAGATTGATCGTGACGATCATTTTGCTGATTGTGTCGTAATTGAGCATTCCGTCGTAAATCATATCGCGCTCGCGACCCGGCATGTCGATTTCTCCGAAACCGACAATATCGAGTTTGACTGGTTTTATCATTTTCGCGCGGTTCGGCGCATCAAAATTGATGCCGAGCATTTCCTGAGCGTGCGGCGAAAATTGAAGCGTACTGAAATTTCCCGTATCAAATTCCATCCAGATTTTTCCTTTCGGCGTGTTCGCGGCGACAAATAAATCGATAATCGCACCGCCGCCCTGGCTGCCGATTCTCGATTCGAGCTGTTTCATATTTTTAATCTGTTCTTTGAACGTATTTTTGTTTTCAACTATCAATTTATTGCCTGCTAAGTCAATCGTAATTACCTGATTTTCAAATGTTTGCAGAGAAACGATCCCGCCGATCTCTTTCGTATCGGGACCGAAAAGCGTCATTATTTCAAAAACTCCAACGTTTAACTGTGCCGAATAATTACCCGTTTTCAAATCCACATTATCGCAGCGTTTAAAGTCGAGCCGCATTCCGCCAGCATTAAAACCTGATATTTTTCCGAACGGCTGACAGCCTATTTCTCCGGCGATGGCGGGTGAGATTAAAGTGATTCCACCGCCCGTGTCAAACAAAAAAGGATAAGTTTTTGCGCCGATTTGAATATTAATTGTCGGCGCTTTTCCAAGTGCATTATGTTCGAGTTTAATCTCCGCCGCCGGCAAATTTTGTGCCTTGAGATTAAAGCTTCCGGCAATAAGCATCAGAAAAAATACCAATTTGAAACGATATATAGTTTGATTTTTCATGTTTTTGAATTCCTTTATTTCCAACTGCCGATAAAAAATTGCTTCTGGCAATTTATCCGCTAAAGAGCTTCCAGATAAATTTCGACGTTCTGCCATCCGCCGCTTCCCGCGCCGATTTCGGTCGGCTTTCCCGAACCCGGATAAAACAAAATGTCGGCTTCGCCGTTGTTTGTTTCGGTCGGCTTAATTCCGAAAATAGAATTTTCAGGCAGGCGCTGTTTCATTCCGACGGGTTTGCCGTTCGATTTGACCGATAGTTTGTATTTGCCGACCGGAACGTTATTGATAAAAAGCTCGTTGCGCGTATCTTCACCGATCTTTTTGCGAATGATGAAAGTTTTCGAAGCACTGCCGTCGATCAACGCCCCGAGCGGTGCGAGTGTGATTTCAATTTGCGAACCCGGATAAAATCTTCCTTTATTGAGGCTGTCGTTGGCACCGACGTAACCGACATTAATAAAAAGCGCAATCGAGCCGCCGTAATAACTCGCGCCGTAATTCGAATTTTTCGCGAACGTCGAACGATCCGCGATTCCGTAAGGCAAAAGCACGAAATTTTCGATTCCGCCTTCACCAGGCGGATTGTCTTCGATGCTGCCGTCAGCCGGATGCAGCGCCATCGCCGCTTTTCCCGCTCCGTAATCGACCGCATAAGCCGCATATTGGAACTTGTTTGAATTAAGCGGCAGATCGAGTTCGTAATAACCTTTCGAATCGGTCACGGTTTGCGTGACCATTCTCGAAGAACCGATTCTGATCGAACCGAGCGCGATCGCCGCGCCGCCGAGAGCTTTGCCGCTCGTATCTTTCACGTAACCTCTGATTTTGCCCGGATTTTTCGTAAGCGGCGGAAACGACGGGAGCGGCGGCATCAGTTCGCCCATCACATTGACGTTTTCGTCAGCCGACGAAAGATTAAAGACTTGTGAACTCCCGGAAACGGATCGATTCGGCGTTTGATTTAAGGTCGGCGAATTATTGTCGGTCGCCGGAACGCTTTGCGCATCAATAACTTCGGTCATCACCAGCATTAAACCTTTTTTTTCGAAAACCCAGTATCCGAAAATATTTATCCGCGTCGGAGATTTTTTTATTGCCGTGAAAAACGTAATATTTTTTTCCTGACCGTGAACTTCGTAATTCCATCCGCTGTTCCTGAAGTTTCCTTCGACCTTTGAGCGAAGTTTTTCAAAATCAGGTTTCGGCGAATCCCCGCCGGTTAAAACAAGCAATTCCGATCTTCCCAGTCTTAGCGCCGGATCTTCGCCGACATATTTTTTTAGTAATTGTTTGTATTCCGCCGGAATGTTTTGATCGCGCACATTGAATGTTCCGGCAGGAAGCGAAATTTGCGTCAGCGCAGATATTTCCGCTTCGTCGGCGAAATCATCCTGCGCGAAAACGGCTGAAAATAATGACAAAGTTAAAAGAATGATAATTCGTAATTTCATATTTTTTTAGGTCTAAAATTCCTGTTTACTGAAAACCCCGCACTTTTCTAATCCGTATAACCTTCGCGAAAATAATCTTCACTTCTGAAAAACTCGATCTTTCCGCTGTAATTGTCGCTGCCGAAAAATGAATATCCGTCGTTTGATTTGATTTGCCGGTTCATTGATTGAGAATTCGAACCGCATTTTCTCAAATCCCAGGTAATCGTATCGGTTACGCCGTAGGAAGTTATGCTGTATGATCCGGACAGATGATTCGGGTCAGAAGGATTCATTCGCTGCAAATCGGTGCCGAAACTGTGTCCGCCGATGCTTATTTCGCTCGGTTCGGAACTGATGTTTTTGCCTTCTTTCGGAACGCATTGTCCGCTGTAGCTTGCCGAGGATGAACCGCTCGCCATGCCTTTGATCGGCGGAGTTTTCATACTGATGCGGTAAGTTCCATCCGAATTCGTGCTGATGCTGACAGATACCTCGACATTGCCCGCGCTGCCGCTCGTTCGGCTGGTTTCGGAAAATTCGCCGCGCATCTCCTGCAATTGTCTTTTTCCGCTGCATAAATTCATTTCGCTCGCCGAACGTTTTTCGCTTGAATTGAATGCGCTGCTGATCGCCGCTCTGCCGACACTTCCGCCATTTTGTTCAGTCGATTCGGTAACTGAAATTTGTGCGAAATAGGTGTCCTGCATTTCCGAGTTGATCGTATCTCTCCCGCGCCCGGAAACGCGTTCCGTGGTTTTAATGTTTGATGCCGAACGCTTCCGCGTGTAAGTAATCGTGCCGACCCAACCGCTGCCTTCGCATTCTTCCCAATCTTTAACGGGAACGCTCAAAAACGCGGTCGAAATCCAGTCGAGCCGGTATAGAAGTTCGAGCGGCATCGTGATCAAACCGGGAACGCCGCCTAAAACCTGTCCGGTAATATCGACCGAATCGCTTTTCAAATCTCCGGCTTTTAATTTGACGGTGGTGCTCACTTTCGCCTGCCGCATCACCGAATTTACTTTTCCGACCTTCGCGTTTTTCTGCGGCGATCCTTCCAGAATTATCCGCGCGATGCCGTTGTCGTCGGTTTTCGTATAAGTCGCGTTGCCGATGCGCGTGCCGCTGGTTCCGGTGCTTGTTCCGGGCTGCTGAATTTTTCCGTTCTCCTCCTGCGTGAATCCGACGATTTGTTCTTTTCCGGTAATTCCGCCGTCGTTCGAATAAACATCGCCCGCGCCGCCTTCGTCGAGATGCCACTGAACGCCCGCGCCGCTGACCGCGCCGTCAGAGGCAACGGCAAAATCGATTCCGGCTAAATTGATCGCGGTTCGCAGACAGTTATACATCTGCCAGTTGCCGATGTTCATCCGCACTTCGGCTTTCAAACGCTTGCGCTCGCCCGGTCGCGCATTTTTCGTGCGAACGAGCGGCGGCGTATCTTCGAGCGTGATCTTGGTTTCGAGCGCGGCGTAGGTTTGCAAAAACTTCGCATACGTTAAAACGAGATTGGCGATGCCTGCGATTTCTGTGTATTTTCCGAGCATATCGCCCGCCGCCGTTCCGCCGAGCGCACCGTCCAGAAAACCTGTCAGTGCGCCGAAACCGTAGCCCAAACCCGTCGCGACCGCATCCAAAATAAGCGGCGCATCACCGCTCATCTGACACGGCGCATCTGCAACGGCAATCGTCACCGGCGTAGAAATTTCCTCCGAATTTTTCGTGTTTAAAGAAACGAAATTCTCCGATTTGCGGCGGGAATAATCGGCATTAATAAAGCTCACTGATTTTTGTTTGACTGCGCTGCGTGTCGTCGTTCTGCTTTTCACTTTTTCACCAAACGCGAAAAAATCGCCGTAGATTCTTCTCAGGATCAGAAAATTTTGCAAAGCGTCAAGCGGCGCGGTTTCGTTCGCGGAAAGCGCCGAAAGATCGGTTTTTTGCGGCGAATTTTTGCCTAGCTCGACGACGAGCCGCGCCCAGTTTCGCAGAGAAGAATTTTGAGTGTTGCCGATGTTAATCTGCAAACCGTTGATAACCGACCTCGCAACCGGAGCGTTTTTTAGTTTGGGAATTAATTGCAAAGATTTTTCGAGTTCGGCAAGCGTTGTAGTTTTGCCGTCGCCGAGCATTTTGGCGACGCTCGCAACTTCCCAGCCGTTGACCGTAATTCCCTGACCTTTGCCGTCATTCGGCGACAGAATAACTTTGCCGTCTTTACCCGTCACGAAAAACCCGGACATTTGCAAAGCGGTCAGTAAAGCCGGAACGGATTCGCTCGTCTTGGCAGTAATTTTCGCCGCCAGCAACGCCATCGCTTCGTCCGCATTTCCGTTTAGAATCGGCAAAGTGGCGGGCAGTTCGCCTTTTTCCCACGACTCGTTCATCGCGGGAAAAGTTTCCGACGAAAGTGTTTCCGCCGGCGTGACCGTTTTCGTTTTAACAGGCGGAGTACGCCGCGTTTGTGCTGTTAAAGATAAATTTATCGTTCCGGTCAACGCCAGAATCGCCAGAAAATATTTCGTATAAAAATTAAAAAAGCGCATAACAAAAAAGAATTTTATAAAGCTCCTATTTTGAAACGCGCTTTTATTTTTCGAATCCAATCACTCAACCGTAAAAAAATATTTTCAGGTTTTATTTAGACAAAAGGAGATTTATATCGATCGAATTCCAGCTACCGTAAGCCGGTTTGGTCATCACGTTCTGCGCCGAATTAGGCTCGAAAATGAGCGGCGCGCTGCCAGTCGTTTCCTTCGGCGTGATACCGGAATTGTTTTTGTTGCGCACGCTTTGGCGCATAAACAGCGGTTTGTTTCCTTTCACAAGGCTCGCCGTGATCGTATATCTGCCGATCGGAATATTATAAATATTGAAATACATAGCGTTGCCGACATTTTTGCGAATAACGAAACGGCTCCCGACACTTCCGTCCAATAAATTGCCTTCGGGTGTTAAAGTAATTTCGATCTCCGAGTTTTCCTTTATATAATTATCGGGCGCATAAGAATTGCCGACTTCCGCCAGATTGTAATTTATGCGAATCGCTCCGCCATAATAATTGTTCGAACCGTTCGGATTTTCGCTGAACTTATCGGGGTCGGTAATTCCGTAAGGCAGAAGTACGAAATTCTCGATATCGCCGGTCGCCGAAGCGAATCCGTCCAGTTTTGCGTCCGCCGGATGCAAACTTAATGACGCGCGAAGATTCGCGTAATCGACGGTAAAAGCGCCAGCATAAAGATGAATCGCGCCGAACGGCAATTTGATCTCGTAATAACCGTTCGCGTCCGACAAGCCCGACGCGCCCGAATACGAACCGCCGTTTAAGGTCGAACGCACGCCGATATAAGCGCCCGCGAGCGGCTTGCCCGACGAATCTTTGATGTAGCCGCGCAGGAAACCGGCTTTTTTCGCTAATGCGGGAAACGATGGAAGCGGCGGCATTTTATTGCCCATCACGTTGACGAAATCATCGCTTGCGGAAAGATTATATGTTTGTGTGTTACTTCTATTGCTGCTCTGCCTTTGGTTCGAAATGGTCGAGTCATCGCTCGTTTCGGTTTGATTTGCAGGGATTTTTCGACCATCCAGAAGTTCGGTCATCGCGAGAATCAAGCCCGTGTCGTTGATGACCCAATATCCGAAAACGGTTTTCGCAGCGGGCAGTTTTTTGATCATCATAAACAACGCGACACCATTTTCAGGCGGGTTAAATTTATAATCCCAACCGGCATTTCTGAAAGAATTTTCAATTTCATTGCGGAACTTTTCCGTGACGGTTTTCCCGCCGCCAAAAGCTAAAAATTCCGATTTGCCCTGACGAAAAGGCGGATTTGCCTCGATATATTTGGCAAAAAGCCTTTGATATTCCGCCGGCAGATTTTGTTCTCGAAGGCGAAGCGCGCCGTTCGGCAAACCGATCTGCGCGAGTTCTGACTGCGTGGCGGGATCGCCGATCGAATCCTGCGCCGAAACTGTCATAAAAAAGACAAAAATAATATAAATTGCGGTTAGTGTTTTCATGATTTTTATTTCTCGATTTTGATTAAAATGGCGGTCGAAACCGTCTTTTCGTTTGCGATTCCCTGGAATTGAAGCAGATTGTCGCCTTTCTTTGATTTTTCGACGCTCGCCCCGTAAATGCCGTCGCCGCTCGCCGAATCATTGTGTTTCCCGTCATCGAAAAACGTGATTACTTCTTCCTCTCCGGCAATTTTCGCGGTGATTTTCGCGCCTAAAACCGGCAAATTGCTTTCAAACCATTTCGCTTGCAAAGTGGTTACGCCGGCGGCGCTGGTTTTTCCGGCTTCGACCGTGAAATTTTTAGATTCGTTTCCGCCGTTAAATCCGGCGACGATCGCGGCAGTTTCCAACGCGCCAGTATTTTCAAGTTTCAGTTTGAGTATTTTACCGTTTGATTTTTCCGTAGAAATGATCCGAAAAAGATTTTTGCCCGACTCCGCCCCGCTCGCGCTCGTTCCTAAAATCGTCCCGTTTTCGTCCGTTAGAATTGCCGAAACTTCGGGCGACGCGAGCAGTAAAATTCCGGTGTTGCCGTCCGCGTTTGCAGGAATTTGAATCTCCCGCATCTCGCGCGGTTTAAGAGTTATTTTTTCTTTAACGGTCAATTTTTCCGGTTCGTCCGAATCTTTTATTTGTTTTGTTTCCTGTGGATTAAAGGAAATATCCTGAAAATAATTGCGGTAGTTTTCACTTTTGTTTTGCGTTGAATCGAGTTCGTTCAATCCGGCAAAATTGTCATTTGAAAGAAGATCGAAGCGCGCCGAAGCTTTTTCCGACCGGGCTTTTTTCGGTCCGACGGCGAGACGCGGCAGAACGAAATCCTTGAATGGCTGTTCGTTGGTTAAGCTGATATGTTCGCGAAAAACGAAACCAATGTCGCCGTTATTGTAAAGCGCCGAAAGTATCGGAACCACGCCGTCGCCGCGCACATCTGCCTGGCACGTAATCGGCACGGCGTAACCGATCAGAATCGAGAATTTTACGTTTCGGCGAGCCGTCACGCGCTTGTTAAAATCTTCGACAACCGACGGACGCAATTCCCTCAGCGCGTGCATATTTTTCTGCCCGAAAAATTCGAGCGTGCCGCTTGCTAGATCTGCGCAGGGACTTCCCTGATTCGGCGTGCCGAGCATTACGAGATGCGCGATTTCTGGTTTTCCGTCCAGCACCTGCGGCATCATCGTGTCGATATACTGGCGCGAAATCAGCCCGCCCATCGAATGCGCGACGA
>Ga0157375_10003759_pt1 | contig 13161 bp, 9 predicted proteins | sample M35metaG_FD_115311 | JGI IMG/M metagenome (GOLD analysis project Ga0157375, IMG submission 115311) | Miscanthus rhizosphere microbial communities from Kellogg Biological Station, Michigan, USA - M3-5 metaG | ecosystem: Host-associated > Plants > Roots > Rhizosphere > Soil | place: USA: Michigan...
GCGCAGCGCCGCCTCGACGCGCTCGCCGCCAAGCTCGACGTCCCCGGCGATACCGGCCGCGAGCGCCCCCGCCTGGTCGCCGCGCGCGTGATCGAGCTCGGCCTCGACCGTCACCAGTAGCCACGAGACCGCAAAAACCCTCCTTCAAGGAGGGTTTTTGCGGTCTCGTGGCTCGTGGCGGGTCAGACGTGGCCCGGTGTGCGTCGCACCTGTCGTTGGCGCGCTCGCTGCGCTGGCGCAGCATCGGTGGCGCAGGTTCATCGACGAAAGGAAATGCCATGCGTCACCGATCGCTACTCATCTCGAGCATCGCCCTACTTGCGCTCGCCGTCTCGGCGACTGCCGCCTGGGGGGCATCGCCCCGCGCCGTTGTCTATTCCAAATCGACGACGGTCGCCGGGGAAGTCAAAGGCGGCCTCTTCGCCGTCAAGTCCGGCCACCTCAACCAGATCACCGAAGACCCGGCCGACACCGAACCGGCCTTCTCCGCCGACGGCCGCACGATCGCCTTCGTCCGCAACGGCGACCTCTACTCGATCCGCCCCGACGGCTCCGGTCAACGGCAGCTGACCAGCGGCCCGGAGCTCGACGGGCGGCCGGTCGTCGCTCCGAACGGCCGTTACGTGGTCTTCGAGCGGCGCGCCTCGGCGGGCGCCCCGCGCGACCTCTACACGGTCGGCAGCATGGGCGGCGGCGTGCACGCGCTCGTCTCCTCGGATGCCGACGAGCGCGAAGCGACGTTCTCGCCCGACGGCTGCATGATCGCCTTCGTCCGCAACATCGCCGGCAACGACGAGCTGTTCTCGGTCAAACCGGCCGGCGTCGGGTTGCGGCGCTTGACCCACACCGCCGGGATCGACGAGTTCGCGCCGGGCTACTTCGCCGACGACGAGGGCATCGTCTTCAGCCGCGGTGAGAGCAGCGAAGGCCCGGCCGCGTACGCCGACGTCTACACGATGCGCAGCAACGGCAGCAGAGTGCGGCCGCTGATCCGCGGCGTCGGCTCGGCCTACGTCGAAGACGTATCTCCCGACGGCCACACGGTGCTCTTCCGCCGCGACCAGGGCCTCTGGGCGAGGCGGATCGGCCCTGGGCGGGCGCACAAGCTCGCGCAGCTCCCCGACGGCTCGAAGACCAACGGCGTCTTCTCCTCGGATGGGCGCCAGGTCGCGGCCTTCGTCGCGGTCGAAGAACAGCAGTCGCTGGTCGCGATCGACGTCGCCGGCCGCCGTCAAACCCAGCTCGCGGAAGGCTTCGAGGCCTCCGAAAAAGACGGCACTGTCATCGGTCCGGTGATCGCATGGCAGCCGGTCCGCTAGGACGGCGCCGATAGGGGACGCCACGCGGCGGTATAACCGCCGCGTGGCAGAGCCTGTTCTGGGGTCCACGCTCGCCGGCTACCGCCTCGACGCGCTGATCGCGCGGGGTGGGATGGGGGTCGTCTTCCGGGCGACCCATCTGGCCCTGGACCGGCCCGTCGCGCTGAAGGTGATTGCGCGGCAGCTCGCCGACGACGAGGGGTTCCGCGACCGCTTCCTGCGCGAGTCGCGCCTCGCCGCCAGCCTCGACCATCCGGCCGTCGTGCCGGTCTTCGACGCCCGCGAGGAGGACGGCGAGCTGATCGTCGCGATGCGCCTGGTCGCCGGCGGCGACCTGAAGAAGCGAATCGAGAACGGCGGTCCGCTGCCGCCCGCCGAGGCGGTGGGACTGCTGGGCCAGATCGGCGACGCCCTCGACGCCGCCCACGCAGCAGGCATCGTCCACCGCGACGTCAAGCCCCACAACATCCTGCTCGAAGGCGATCGCGCCTACCTGACCGACTTCGGCCTCGCCAAGGCGCTCGGCGACAGCGGCGCGCTCAGCGGCGCCTCGGTCGTCGGCACGGCCGAATACATGTCGCCGGAGCAGTGGCGGGGAGGACGGGTCGGCCCGGCCGCCGACGTCTACTCGCTCGGCTGCGTCCTCTACGAGTCGCTGACCGGCGTTGCCCCATACGCCCGCCGCGACGACGACGCCCAACCCGAGCTGCCCCAAGGCCTCGACGCTGTGATCGAACGCGCGGTCGCCAAGGACCCGGCGGCGCGCTACGTGACCGCGGGCGAGCTGATTGAGGCCGCCCGCGAATGCCAGGGCGCGACGCCGGCTGCGACGCAAGTCCTTTCCGACCCGTCCGACCGGCCGACGCTGGGACGCGCCAGTGCTCCGGGGCCCGAGCTGACAGCGGAGCGCCGGCGCTCCGGTTCGGGATGGTCGAAGCGACTTGCCCCGAGGACGAAACAGTGGTTGGGGGCGGCGGTCGCGGCCCTCGTCGGTGCGGTCTCGCTGGGAATCCTGTTGTTCGGGGGTGGAGGCCCTTCGGTCTCGGATCCGATCGAGATCGGCCGCCCGCCGTTGCGCCTCGCGGTCGGTCCGCAAGCGGTCTGGGTGACCAGCGCGGCCGACGGCACTCTCTCTGCAATCGACCCGAAGACCGCGGTCGTCGCCGGCCCCGTCCTCCGTCTGGAAAGAGGCATTGCGGGAGTGGCGAGCGGAGCCGGCTCGATCTGGGTCTCCAGCCCGCGCCGCGGCGAGGTGTTGCGGGTCGACCCCGCCGCCGGAGGCGTGATCGCCAGGATCGGCGTCGGCGGACGGCCCGGCGCGATCGTCTTCGGCGGCGGCCGGGTCTGGGTCGCGGACGACGCGGGCAGCGGGGTGACGGCGATCAACGCCGCCGGGGGACGGGTCTTCAAGCGCGGAATCGCGCCTCACGCCACCCCCCTGCGCCTCGCGGTCGGCGCCGGCGCCGTCTGGGTGAGCAGCGCGACCACGGGCGCGGTGCGGCGCATCGACCTCGGCAGCGCGACCGCCGGCGCGCCGATCCCCGCCGGCCGCGGCCCCGCCGGGATCACGGTCGGCGGCGGTCTGGTCTGGGTCGCGAACAGCCGCGTCGACCGCGTCACCCGAGTCGACCCCGCCACCCACTCCCTCTTCGGCCTGCCGATCGCCGTCGGCGAACGGCCAGGCGGGATCGACGCCGGCACCGAAAGCGTCTGGGTAGCCAACTCAGCCGAAGACACCGTCAGCCGCATAGGCATCGAAAGCGGGGAAAAGGAAGGCGATGCCATCGCCGTAGGCCCCAATCCCGGCGCCATCGCCATCGGCTTCAACTCGGTCTGGGTAGCCAACAACGGCAACGGAACGATCACCCGAATTCAGCCCTGAGGACCTATCCCGGTAGGGCTGGAACGTCTTGTACTTTTTCGGTGTCGGCTACGGGCGACAGCCTTAGACGACCCCACCGGAAAAGTTAAGTGGAAGCCCTACCGGGATAGGTCCCCGAGCAACGCAATGAATCGGTAGGGTCGCGCCCAGTGACGCAGGACATCGACCAGCTCTGCATCAACACGATCCGCACGCTGTCGATCGATGCGATCGAGAAGGCCGACTCGGGCCACCCGGGGACGCCGATGGCGATGGCCCCGGTCGCCTACACGCTCTGGCAGCGCTTCCTCCGCTTCGACCCCGCCGACCCGATCTGGCCCAACCGCGACCGCTTCGTGCTCTCCGCCGGCCACGCCTCGATGCTGCTCTACTCGCTCCTGCACCTGGCGGAGGTGCAGGCGGTCGAACCCGACTACGAGGTCGTCGGCCGGCCCTCGGTCTCGCTCGAGGACATCGAAAGCTTCCGTCAGCTCGACTCGCGCGCCCCCGGCCACCCCGAGTACCGCTGGACCTCCGGAGTGGAGACGACCACCGGCCCGCTCGGCCAGGGCATCGCGACCAGCGTCGGGATGGCGATCGCCTCCAAGTGGCAGGGCGCCCGCTACGGCGCCGAGCTCTTCGACTTCGACGTCTACGCGATCGCCGGCGACGGCTGCCTGATGGAGGGGGTCTCCAACGAAGCGGCCTCGATCGCCGGCCACCTGAAGCTCGACAGCCTCTGCTGGATCTACGACAACAACCACATCACGATCGACGGAAAGACGCGGATCGCCTACGAGGACGACGTCGCCGCCCGCTTCATGGGCTACGGCTGGAATGTGACCAGAGTCGGCGACGCCAACGACATCGAGCTGCTCAGCCGCGCCTTCGAGGAGTTCAAGGGCGAGCAGGGGCGGCCGACGCTGATCGTCGTCGACTCGCACATCGGCTGGGGCTCGCCGCACAAGCAGGACACCGCCGCCGCCCACGGTGAGCCGCTCGGCGAGGAGGAGGTGCGCGAGACCAAGCGCGCCTACGGCTGGCCCGAGGACGCCCAGTTCCTCGTCCCCGACGGGGTCAAGGAGCACTTCGCCGCCGGCGTCGGCAAGCGTGGCGCCGAGGCGCGCGCCGATTGGGAGGCGAGGCTCGCCGCCTACGCCGGGAGCAATCCCGACCTCGCCGCCGAGATCGAGGCGACCCAGAAGCGCGCGCTCCCCGACGGCTGGGACGCCGGCATCCCCGGCTTCGAGCCCGACGAGAAGGGCCTGGCGACGCGCAAGGCGTCGAATCAGGTCGAGAACGCGATCGCCGAGCGGCTGCCCTGGCTGCTCGCCGGCTCCGCCGACCTGACCGACTCGACCTCGGTCCGGCTCGACCTCGACGGGGCGGTCGACTTCGAGCCCGCCGCCTACGCGGGCCGCCAGCTCCACTACGGCATCCGCGAGCACGAGTCCGCGGCCATCTCCAACGGCCTCTCCCTCTCCAAGCTGCGGCCGCTCTGGTCGACCTACCTCACCTTCTCCGACTACGCCCGGCCGGCGATCCGCCTCTCGGCGCTGATGGAGCTGCCGGTGATCCACCTCTTCACCCATGACTCGATCGGCCTCGGGGAGGACGGGCCGACCCACCAGCCGGTCGAGCAGCTCGCCTCGCTGCGCGCGATCCCCGGCCTCGACGTGATCCGCCCCGCCGACGCCAACGAGGTCGCCGAGGCCTGGCGTGTGGCGATCGATCGCACCCACCAGCCCGTCGCCCTCGTCCTCACCCGCCAGGACGTGCCGATCCTCGACCGGTCCAGGTACGCCCCGGCCGAGGGGCTGCGACGCGGCGGCTACGTGCTCGCCGACGCAGAGGGCGGTGAGCCGGACCTCATCCTGATCGCCACCGGCAGCGAGGTCGCGCTGGCGCTCGGCGCTCACGAGGAGCTCAGCGGCGAAGGAATCCGCTCGCGCGTCGTCAGCCTGCCCTGCTGGGAGCTGTTCGATCGTCAGGACGACGGGTACAGGGAAGAAGTACTGCCGCCGGCCGTGACCGCGCGCGTCTCGGTCGAGGAGGCCTCGACGCTCGGCTGGGATCGCTACGTCGGACCAGCCGGCGTCAAGATAGGAATGCACACCTTCGGCACCTCCGCGCCGCTGAAGGACGTCCAAGACAAGTTCGGCTTCTCCCCCGACCGGGTGGCCGAAGTCGCAAAGGAGCTGCTCTCATGAAGCCGACCGCGAAACTGCACGACCTGGGCCAGAGCCTCTGGCTCGACAACATCACCCGCACGATGCTGGGAGACGGCACGCTCGCCGGTTACATCGAGGAGCTCTCCGTCACCGGCCTCACCTCCAACCCGACGATCTTCGACAAGGCGATCTCGGGCGGCGACGCCTACGACGAGCAGATCGCCGAGCTCAGCGCCGGCTCCGTTCCCGAGCAGGGGATCGGCGCCACTCCGCCCGAGCGGATCTTCTTCGAGCTTGCGCTCGCCGACCTGCGCGACGCATCTGACCTCTTCGCCGCGGTTCACGCGCGGACCGCCGGGGTCGACGGCTTCTGCTCGCTCGAGGTCTCGCCGCTGATCGCCGACGACGCGGAGGCGACCATCGAGGAGGCCGCCGCGCTCCACGCCAAAGCCGAGCGCGACAACCTCTTCATCAAGATCCCGGGTACGGAGGCCGGGCTCGTGGCTATCGAGGAGTCGATCTTCGCCGGCATCCCGATCAACGTCACCCTGCTGTTCGACGACAAGCAGTATCTCGCCGCGGCCGACGCCTACATGCGGGGGATCGAACGGCGGATCGAGGCCGGGCTCAGCGCCGACGTCGCATCGGTCGCCTCGATCTTCATGAGCCGCTGGGACGTCGCCGTCGCCGATGAGGCGCCGGACGAGCTGCGCAACCGGCTCGGCCTCGCGATCGGCTTCCGCGCCTACCGCGCCTACCGCGAGCTGCTCGACTCGCCGCGCATGCAGCGCCTGATGAACGAGGGCGCCCGCCCGCAGCGGCTGCTCTGGGCCAGCACCGGCACCAAGGACCCCGAAGCCTCCGACGTCCTCTACATCGAGGGCTTCGCCTCCCCCTTCACCGTCAACACGATGCCCGAGCCGACCCTGCACGCGTTCGCCGACCACGGCGAGGCCGGCGAGCTCGTGCCGGCCGACGGCGGCGACTCCGAGCAGGTACTGGCGCGGTTCGAGAGCGCCGGGATCGGCATCGACGCGCTGGCCGCCCGCCTGCAGGAGGAGGGCAAGGTGGCGTTCGCCAGGTCCTGGGACGAGATGCTGAAGACGATCGAGTCGCAGGTCGGGGCACGCGCGTGAGCGAAGGGACACCGTCGCTGCGCCGCGGCGAGGCCTGGCCCGCGCTGGAGCGCCTCCACGCGCAGATCGCCGCGACCAACCTGCGCGAGCTCTTTGCCGCCGACCCCGACCGCGGCGAGCGACTGGTCGCCGACGGCGCCGGCCTCCACCTCGACTTCTCTAAGAATCGGATAACCGACGAGACGGTGATCATGCTGGGCCAGCTGGCCCGCGAGCGCGGCGTCGAGGCGCGCCGCGAAGCGATGTTCGCCGGCGAGCACATCAACGTCTCCGAGGATCGCGCCGCGCTGCACGTGGCGCTGCGGATGCCGCGCGAGCGCTCGCTGATCGTCGACGGCGTCGACGTCGTCCGCGAGGTTCACGAGACGCTCGACCGCATGGGCGACTTCGCCGAGCGGGTCCGCTCCGGCCAGTGGACCGGCCACAGCGGCAAGCCGATCCGCAACGTCGTCAACGTCGGCATCGGCGGCTCGGACCTCGGCCCGGTGATGGCTTACGAGGCGCTGCGTCACTTCAGCCACCGCGACCTCGCCTTTCGCTTCGTCTCCAACGTCGACGGCACCGACTTCGCCGAGTCCACCCGCGACCTCGACCCCGCCGAGACGCTCTTCGTGATCTCCTCGAAGACCTTCACCACGCTGGAGACGATGACCAACGCCCGCACGGCGCGCGAGTGGCTGCTCGCCGGCCTGCGGGGCGAGGAGGAGGCGATCGCCAAGCACTTCGTCGCCGTCTCGACCAATGCCGAGGAGGTGGCGGAGTTCGGCATCGACACCGAGAACATGTTCGGCTTCTGGGACTGGGTCGGCGGCCGCTACTCGATGGACTCGGCGATCGGGCTCTCGACCATGCTGGCGATCGGCCCGGCCCAGTTCGCCGAGATGCTCTCCGGCTTCCACGCGATGGACGAGCATTTCCGCGAGACCCCGGCGGCCGGGAACCTGCCGATGCTGATGGGCCTGCTCTCGGTCTGGTACGGCGGCTTCTTCGGCGCCCAGACCTGCGGCGTCTTCCCCTACGACCAGTACCTGCACCGCTTCCCCGCCTACCTGCAGCAGCTGACGATGGAGTCCAACGGCAAGCACGTCACGCTCGAGGGCGCCCACATCGACTACGACACCGGGGCGATCTTCTGGGGTGAGCCGGGGACCAACGGCCAGCACTCCTTCTACCAGCTGATCCACCAGGGGACGCGGCTGATCCCCTGCGATTTCATCGGCTTCATGCGGAGCAACAACCCGCTCGGCGACCACCACGACCTGCTGATGTCGAACGTCTTCGCGCAGAGCGAGGCGCTCGCCTTCGGCAAGACGCCCGAGCAGGTGCGTGCGGAGGGGACGCCTGAGGAGATCGTTCCGCACCGGGTGATGGAGGGCAACCGTCCCTCCAACACGATCCTCGCCGAGCGCCTCGACCCGTTCACGCTAGGCGCCCTCGTCGCCCTCTACGAGCACAGCGTCTTCACCCAGGGGGCGATCTGGGGGATCGACTCCTTCGACCAGTGGGGGGTCGAGCTGGGCAAGGCGCTCGCCGTCGCGATCATCCCCGAGCTGCAGGCGGCCGAGGAGCCGAAGCTCAGGCACGACAGCTCGACCAACGCCCTGATCCGCCGCTACCGCCAGGCGAGGGCCAAGGCGTAACCGGTGCTCGGCCTCGACGCGCTTCCGCTCGCCGCGTCGGAGTCCAACCTGCTCGCCGCGCGCGAGCTGATGGCGTTCACGCTCGCCTTCCACATCGTCCTCTCCTGCCTCGGCGTCGCCCTGCCGGCGATGATCCTCACCGCCAACTGGCTGGGTCTGAGGCGCGGCGATGCCGACGCGATGCGGCTGGCGCGGCGCTGGTCGAAGGCGATGGGGGTGACCTTCGCGGTCGGCGCCGTCACCGGCACCGTGCTCAGCTTCGAGTTCGGCCTGCTCTGGCCGAACTTCATGTCGCGCTTCGGCGACGCCTTCGGCATCGCCTTCGCGGTCGAGGGGCTGTTCTTCTTCACCGAGGCGATCTTCCTCGCGATCTACATCTACGGCTGGAAGCGGCTCGGCGGCTGGGCCCACTTCTGGTCCGGGGCGCCGATGGTGATCACCGGGATCGGCGGAGCGTTCTCCGTGGTGACCGCCAACTCGTGGATGAACGCGCCGCAGGGCTTCACCCTCGACGCCGCCGGCAAGGTGGTCGAAACGGAGCCCTTCAAGGTCCTCTTCAACCCCGCCTGGAGCTACGAGGTCCCGCACATGATCCTCGCCGCCTACATGGTCGTCGGCTTCCTCGTCGCCTCGATCTACGCGGTCGGGATGCTGCGCGGGCGGCGCGACCGCCTACACCGGCTCGGCCTGCTGATCCCGCTGACGATCGCCTGCATCGTCACCCCGATCCAGCTCTTCGTCGGCGACACCGCGGCGCGCGAAGTCGCCGACCACCAGCCGGCCAAGTTCGCCGGCATGGAGTGCATCCAGGAAAGCGGCGACGACCAGACCGAGTACATCGGCGGCATCTGCACGAGCGACGGCGTCAAGGCGTCGATACCGATCCCCGACCTCGACTCCTACCTGGTCGGCTTCAGCAAGAACACCGACGTGACCGGGCTGAACAGCATCCCCGCGGACGAACGCCCGCCGGCCAACACGATGCTCCACCTCGCCTTCGACGCGATGGTCGGGATCGGCAGCGCGCTCCTGCTGCTCGGCCTCTGGCTGGCCTGGGCCTGGTGGCGGCGGCGCGACATCCCGCGCACGCCCTGGTTCCTGCGTGCGGTCGCGCTCTCGGGGGTGGGCGCGATCCTCGCCCTCTGGTTCGGCTGGATCGTCACCGAGGTCGGCCGCCAGCCCTGGATCGTGCAGGGCTACATGCGGACCTCCGAAGCGGTCACCGACGCGAAGGGGATCTGGTTCGCCTTCGGCGGCGTGCTGATCCTCTACGCCGGCCTCGGGACGGGGGCGATCCTCGTCCTGCGGGCGATGTCGCGCCGCTGGCGCACGGAGGGCGAGGACGTCACCGACGCCGAAGTCCCCTACGGGCCCCAGGACGCTGCCGCAAAATGAAGCCGACGGGCCGAAAAGACCAGTCGGACTGCCCTTTTAGGCCCGTCGGCGGGGGGTTGGGGGGATGACGCGCGCCGATTTGGCTGCCGGGATTCTCTGGATCGGGGCTACGCTCTACGCGCTCTTCGGCGGCGCCGACTTCGGCGCCGGGCTCTGGGACCTGATCGCCGGCGGCGCGGAGGCCGGGGAGCGACCGCGGGCGCTGATCCAGCGCTCGCTGACTCCCGTCTGGGAGGCCAACCACGTCTGGCTGATCTTCATCCTCGTCGTCCTCTGGACCGCCTTCCCGGAGGCCTTCGGCGCGGTGATGTCGACCCTCTATGTGCCGATCGCCCTGGCTGCGGTCGGCATCGTCCTGCGCGGCGCCGGCTTCGCCTTCCGCAAATCGATCCGGCGGCTCGAGTACCGGCGCGCGATGGGGGCGGCTTTCGCACTCTCCTCGGTGCTGACGCCCTTCTTCATGGGCACGGTGGTGGGGGCGATCGCCGCCGGCAACGTTCCCGCCGGCGGGAACGGCGACGCCTTCTCCAGCTGGCTGGCGCCGCTGCCGCTGCTCACCGGCGCGCTCTTCGTCGCCAGCGGCGCCTACCTGGCGGCGATCTACCTGCTCGCCGACGCCCACCGCGCCGAGGACGAACCGATGGAAAGCTACTTCTCCAGCCGCGCCCTTCTCGCGGGCCTCGTCGCCGGCGCGGTCGCCCTCTTCGGGCTGATCGCCCTGCACTCCGAAGCGCGTTACGTCTACGACCGGCTGATCGTCGAGGGGCTGCCGCTGGTGATCGTCTCGATCCTCTGCGGCTTCGCGGTCCTCGGCCTGCTGCTCGGCCGCGGCCGCCGCGGCCTGCGCCCGCTCGCCGCCGGCGCCGTGATCGCCGTGATCTGGGGGTGGGGGGTCGCCCAGTTCCCCTACCTGCTGCCGACCTCGCTGCGGATCGACCAGGCGGCCGCCCCCGGCCCGACCCTCGACGCAATCCTCATCGTCTTCGTCGTCGCCGCGATCCTCGTCCTGCCGGCGCTCGGTTTGCTCTACTGGCTGAGCCAGCGCGAACTGCTCGGTGAGTAGGCACGGCGTGGCTGGAGGCGACCCCGAAATCCGAGCGGTGCTCTTCGACATCGACGGGACCTTGCTTGTCACGGGTGGAGCCGGCGGGGTCGCCTGGCAGCGCGCCTTCGAGGAGCTGCACGGGGTCGAGGCCGACGTCGCCGAGCACACCGACGCCGGCATGACCGACCCCGAGATCGCCGCGATCGTCTTCCGCGAGGTGATCGGCCGCGAGGGCACGGCCGAAGAGCGCGCCAGGGCCATCGGCTGCTACCTCAAGCACCTCCCCGACGCGGTCGCCGGGTCCGACGGCTACCGGGTGATGCCGGGAGTCGAGCAGCTGCTCGACCGTCTGATCGAGGCCGGTGTCCTGCTCGGCCTGGTCACCGGCAACGTCGAGGCCGCCGCCCACATCAAGCTGGCCCGCGGCCGCCTCAACCGCTTCTTCTCCTTCGGCGGCTACGGCTCCGACTCCGCCGACCGCACCGAGGTCACCGAAGCAGCCCTGCGCCGCGGCGCGCTCGTCTCCGGCGGCTCGCTCCAAAACAGCTCATGCATCTCGGTGGGCGACACCCCACGCGACGTAGCTGCCGGTCACGGCGCCGGGATCGAAGTCGTCGGCGTAGCAACGGGCTCCTACGGCCTCGAGCAGCTGAACCAAGCTCAAGCCGACTGGGCTCTTGTCGATCTCACCGCCGGCTTCCCGACCTAGGAGACCATCCGGTAGGGCTGAAACGTCTTGTACTTTTTCGGTGTCGGTCTTGGGCGTCAGCCCAACCGCAACACATCGAAAAAGTTAAGTGGAAGCCCTGCCGGATGGTCTCCTACGCCAGCGAGCAGCGGGCCTGATAGATCGAGAGGAACCCGTTTTCGAACCCGTTCCGGGCGGCGCGCAGGTAGAGGCGCCAGACGCGGACCCGTTCGGGGCCGGCGAGCCGGATCGCCTCGTCCAGATTCTCGTCCAGCCGCCGCGCCCAGTGGCGCAGGGTCTCGGCGTAGTCGGCGCCGTGCTCGGAGACGTGGCGGGTGACGAAGCCTGCCCGCTCCAGCGCTAGCAGCACGCGAGAGAGGTGCAACGGTTCGCCGTCGGGGAAGACGTAGCGCTCGGAGAAGGCGGCGGCGTCGGGGTCGGTGTGGCGCAGGCGGGCGATGCCGTGGTTGAGCAGCCGCCCACCGGGCGCCAGCAGGCCGGCGAGGGTACGCGCGTAGACGTCGATCTGCTCCTTGCCGACGTGCTCGACCATGCCGATCGATGCGATCGCGTCGAAGCGCTCGCCGGCGAGGTCGCGGTAGTCCATGACGCGGATCTCGACCCGGTCGGCGACGCCGGCCTCCTCCGCCCGCTGCCGCGCCCGCTCGGCCTGCGGTGGCGAGAGGGTGATGCCGACGACGCCGGCGCCGTGCCTGGTCGCCGCCCAGAGCGGGAAGCTGCCCCAGCCGCAGCCGACGTCGAGCACCCTGTCGCCCTCTTTCAGCGCAAGCTTGCGCGCGACCGTCTCGAGCTTCTCTTCCTGCGCCTGCTCGAGCGTCTTCGCGCCCGCGGCGAAGAAGGCGCAGCTGTAGGTCATCGAGGCGTCGAGGAAGAGGGCGAAGAACTCGTTGGAGACGTCGTAGTGGTGGCGCACCGCCTTGGCGTCGCGCTCCTTGCTGTGGCGGCGGCCGCTGAGGACCAACTCGGCGGCGGGGCGGCCGGGGGGGCGCTGGATGCCCGCGGCGCGCACCGCGCCGAGCGCCAGGCGGGCGACGTCGCCGCGGTCGAGCGAGGGCGGTTGCCAGGTGTCGAGCAGCTCGATCACGGCGTCCATGTCGTCGACCTCGATCTCGCCGCTGACGTAGGCGCGGCCGAGGCCGAGCTGGCCCGGTGCGCGCAGGGCGTGCGCGGCGGCGCGCGGCGAGCGGATGAAGAAGGTGGGGCCGTCGCCGTCGGTGGGCGGCAGCCTGGTGCCGTCCCAGAACTCGATCGAGAAGGGGCGCTCGGGGATGCGGGCCTCGATCTCGCGGCGCAGGGGCGCGGTGCGTGCGAAGGGCATCGGGGCACCTTATAAGGGTCCGGCTACCGGCTATGCCTGGGGCCGGGCGTCCGCGGCTCTACCTTTCCCGCGTCGCGTGAGCGTATGATCGCCGCTCATGGCAGGCGCGGGGCCCCTTCCCTCAGATATCCAGCCGGTCGCCAACGAGACGCGCGACCGGATCATCACCGGCCTCGTCACGCTGGTGCCGTTCGTCGCCCTCGGCCTCGCCGGCTGGCAGGTCTGGGGCGAGGCGCTGCACTGGAGCGACGTCTTTCTCTTCGTCGGCATGTACGTGCTGACCGGGCTGGGGATCACGGTCGGCTTCCACCGCCACCTCACCCACCGCAGCTTCAAGGCGAAGCGCTGGCTGCACGGGCTGCTGGCGATTCTCGGCTCGGCGGCGATCGAGGGACCGGTGATCTCCTGGGTCGCCGACCATCGCAAGCACCACGCCTTCTCCGACGAAGTGGGCGACCCACACAGCCCCCATGTCGATCACGGGCACGGTTGGAGCGGCGCAATGCGCGGTCTCTTCCACGCCCACATGGGCTGGCTCTTCATCCACACCCAGCGCGGCAACAAGGA
>Ga0157375_10003760_pt1 | contig 13161 bp, 8 predicted proteins | sample M35metaG_FD_115311 | JGI IMG/M metagenome (GOLD analysis project Ga0157375, IMG submission 115311) | Miscanthus rhizosphere microbial communities from Kellogg Biological Station, Michigan, USA - M3-5 metaG | ecosystem: Host-associated > Plants > Roots > Rhizosphere > Soil | place: USA: Michigan...
GCCGGTTACGTCGTCGCCGTCCCGCTGCACAATGGCGACAACTACCTGGACGACTCCGAAGTGGGAACCGATGCATGGTTCGTCGATCGGGCGCGGCAGCTCGTTCGCACCGACGACTACCTGTTCGGCAGCTGGAAGGATCGAGCGCACATCGATCCGAGGCGGGCAGGCGTGTTCGGCTTTTCCGCGGGCGGCACGACGGCACTGGTGGTGATCGGCGGTACGCCGGATTTTTCCCGCGTCGATGCGCTTTGCCGAACGCGCCCCGAACTCGTCTGCCGCTTGCGCAAGCCCGGCAACGCGCGCGTTCCCACCCCGGATGCCTGGACGCGTGACCCACGCATCAGCGCCGCAGCGATCGTGGCGCCCGGCTACGGATTTACATTCGAACCCGCAGGCCTGGCGTCCGTGCGCGTGCCCGTGCAGTTGTGGGAAGGCAGCCTCGACGCGAACCATCCGCTGGCGACGAATGCTTTGGTGGTGCAGCGCCTGCTCCCGCAACCACCCGAGTTCCATCTGGTCGCCGGCGCCGACCATTTTTCCTTTCTCACTCCGTGCGGAGTCGCGAAGATTGCGCTGCCAAGAATGCTCTGCGTCGATCCGCAGGGTTTCGATCGCTCCGCATTCCATCGTCAGTTCAATGCCGCCCTGATTGCGTTCTTCGACCGGACCTTGCCGGCGGGTTGACGGGGTTTAGGCGAAGGGGACGGAGGGAATTAATCGATCTTGATTCCCTCGATGCTTGGTGAGAACGATACTTCGGGGACAGGCCACTGGTTCCAAAGCGGCGAAACCGTGGTCTGGTCCGTGTTGTTGTACGCTTCGCTTTGAAGCCGAATAGGCGCTAGGCGCCCGGCACACGCCGAGGGAAAAGAGATGGCAATAGTGCCGGCCATTGACCAGCTTCGACGTCGAGGGGCGCTTCAGAGAGCGGGAATCGGCACCGGAACCGGCACGACTCCCCATATCTTCCGGGCGTAGTCGTTGATCGAGCGGTCGGATGAGAATCCACCCATGCGCGCGACGTTGAGGATGGCGGCGCGTGTCCAGCGCTCGGGGTCGCGCCAGAGCTTCTCCACCTCGGCCTGCGCCTCGACGTAGGAGCGGTAATCGGCGAGCACGAAGAACGGGTCGTGGTTGATCAGGCTGTCGACGAGCGGGCGGAAGAGTTCGCGATCGCCGCGGGAGAAATCGCCCGAGACGAGCCAATCCAGTACGTCGCGCAGCTCCGGATCGGCTTGGTACCGATCGCGCGGACGGTAGCCGTCGCGGCGCTCGCGTTCCACCTCGGGAGCGGTGAGACCGAACAGGAAGAAGGTCTCGGGCCCGACGGCGTCGCGTATCTCGACGTTCGCGCCGTCGAGGGTGCCGATCGTGAGGGCGCCGTTCAAGGCGAGCTTCATGTTGCCGGTTCCCGAAGCCTCCTTGCCCGCGGTGGAGATCTGCTCCGAAAGGTCGGCGCCGGGGAAGATCCGCAGCCCGTTCTTGACGTTGTAGTCCGGCAGGAAGACGACCTTCAGGCGGCCCTTCGCGGCCGGGTCGGCGTTCACCACCTCGGCCACGGAGTGGATCAGCTTGATGATCCACTTGGCCATCGCGTAGCCCGGAGCCGCTTTCCCCGCGAAGAGGATGGTGCGCGGCACGACGGGCAGCTGCGCGTTGCGCCGCAGCCTGTGGAGCAGGGTGACGGCGTGAAGTACGTTGAGGTGCTGGCGCTTGTACTCGTGGATCCGCTTGATCTGGACGTCGAAGAGGCTGTCCGGATCGGTCGCAACGCCGGCACGACGCTCGCACTCGGCGCTGAGGATTCCGCGGTTCGCGCGCTTCACGCGACGCCAGTCTTCGCGGAAGCCGGCATCGTCCGCGAACGGCTCCAGCCCCTTGAGCTCTTCGAGGTTGCGGACCCAACCGTCGCCGATGGCGCTGGTGATGAGCTTGGTCAGCCCGGGATTGGCCAGTGCGATGAATCGGCGCGGCGTGACACCGTTGGTGACGTTGGTGAATTTCTCCGGCCAGATGGTCGCGAAATCGCGCATCACGTCCTTCTTCAGGAGTTCCGAATGCAGCGCCGCCACGCCATTCACATGGTGGCTTCCAACCACCGCGAGGTGGGCCATGCGCACCGAGCGGCCCGCTGATTCATCGATGAGCGAGACACGCGACACCAGCTGCTCGTCTGCGGGGAAACGACGCCTGATCTCGTCGAGAAACCGGCGGTTGATCTCGTAGACGATCTCGAGGTGCCGCGGCAGCGTCTCCTCGAAGAACGCGACCGGCCACTTTTCCAGCGCCTCGGGAAGCAGCGTGTGGTTCGTGTAGGCAAACGTCTGCTGGCTGATTTGCCAGGCCTCGTCCCACGACATGCCGTGCACGTCGAGGAGCAGGCGCATCAGCTCGGCGATGGCCAGCGACGGATGGGTGTCGTTGAGCTGGATGGCCCATTTCTTGTGGAAAGCCGAGAGATCCGGCGCGCTCTGCAGATGCAGGCGCACCATGTCCTGCAGGGAGCAGCTGACGAAGAAGTGCTGCTGCTTGAGTCGCAGGAGTTTTCCTTTCGCTGCATCGTCATTCGGATAGAGCACCTTGGAAATGGTCTCCGAGGCGATCTTCTGCTCCACCGCGCCGTAGTAGTCGCCCTGGTTGAAGGCGGCGAAGTCGAACTCTTGCGAAGCCTCCGCCTTCCAGAGGCGGAGCAGGTTCACGTTGCCGACGCGGTAACCGGGAATCGGGGTGTCGTGCGCTATGCCGCGCACCACCTGTGTGGGAACCCAGCGGAAAGCATTCCTGCCCGATGCGTCGACGCTCACCTCGCTGCGGCCTCCGAAGGAGACGTCGTGCGCGATCTCCGGTCGCGGGATCTCCCAGGGGTTCCCCAGGTGCAGCCACTGGTCGGTCACCTCCACCTGCCAGCCGTCGCGAATCGCCTGGTCGAAGATGCCGAACTCATAGCGGATGCCGTAGCCGATGGTGGGGATCTGCAGTGTCGCCAGCGAATCCATGAAGCAGGCGGCCAGCCGCCCGAGGCCGCCGTTGCCGAGGCCAGGCTCTTCCTCCTGGTCGAGCAGCCCGTCGAAGTCGTAGCCCAGCTCTTCGATCGCCCGGCGCGCCTCGTCGAACAGGCCCAGCGCCACGAGGTTGTTGCCGGTGTGCGTGCCGAGCAGGTACTCGGCCGAGAGATATCCCACCGATCGCGCGCGACTCTTGTAGTACGTCTCCTGCGTCTGCATCCAGCGGTACACCAGCCGGTCGCGCACCGTGTGCGCCAGCGCGAGGTAGCGGTCGTTCCGCGTGGCGACCGCCGGGAACTTGCCGACGACGGCGGTGAGGTTGTCGCCGAACGACTTCTTGATCTCTTCGACCGCCGTCGGTGCGGGAGAGGGAGCGCTTGTCGCGGTCATCGGAACCTCTGGCGTGGCCCATTTGAAATACTAGGACGATCAAGCGCGAGTGTCGTGGGATGTCGACATTCCTTCCGCTTCAAGGGAAAGGCTGGGATAGGGATTGACCAGATTCGCTGTTGAGGAACTCCTCCCGAATCCATTGGCCACGTCCCCTTTTTCTCCAACGGCCGTGTTGTTCGCCCGGCTTGGTTCCGTTCATCCATTAGCCAGCTGCGAGCTGCTATCACGATTGCGGCATCCAATGCTTTCAGCATGCCCGAAAGGCTCTACCGTTTCGATGGCATCTGTACGGATTGCCGTATGAAATCCAGTCGGCTGGCGTTTGAAAGGACGTCGATCGATTAGCCCGCTGAGTATTGCATGGGTGTGCAACGCATCCATGCCGACCATGGAAGGCGATCATGAAAAAGCGCATTTCGAAAACAGCAAAACCCGTTGTCTCCGCCAACGATGCCCGCAGAGCAACCGTGCGCAAGCAACGGGATTTGCAGCGGCGTGTGGACAGTCGCAAGTCACCGAAGAAGTCCACGCGCTCGACGAAAGCAGTCGTGCATGCTGGAACACGCACGCAACCCTCACAATTTCCTGCGCAGCATCTGCTCAAGCCCGGCTCGGAAGCGGATCTGGAACTAGCGCCGCGCTTCGAGGCTCCTGACTACCGCGGCAGCGGCAAGCTCGAAGGAATGGCCACGTTGGTGACGGGTGGAGATTCGGGCATCGGCCGCGCCGTCGCCGTTTTGTTCGCTCGCGAGGGAGCAGATGTCGCCATCGCTTACCTGAGCGAAGACGAGGATGCGCGTGAGACAGCCCGGCACGTGGAAGCCGAAGGCCGTCGATGCGTCCTGATTCCCATGGACGTGAAGGATCCCAAGGATTGCGAGGCGGCGGTGAAAAAGACCGTGAAGGCGTTCGGCAAGCTCGATGTCCTGGTCAACAACGCGGGCTTCCAACTGCATAGCGAACGGCTGGAAGACATCGAGGAGGACCATCTCCAGGAAACGCTGCAGACCAACATCGGTGGCTACTTCCGCATGGCGCGGGCCGCGTTGCCGCATCTCAAACGCGGCGGCAGCATCGTCAATACCGGTTCCGAGACTGGCTTGCACGGTAGCAAATACCTGCTCGACTACTCAGCCACGAAAGGCGCCGTGCATGCCTTCACCCTATCGCTGGCCAGCAACCTGCTCGAGCGGGGCATTCGGGTGAATGCCGTGGCGCCAGGGCCGGTATGGACGCCGTTCAATCCGGCGGATGCGCCAGCAGACAAGGTGGCGAAGTTTGGAAAGGACAGCGACATGGGGCGACCGGCCCAGCCTGAGGAGGTCGCTCCGGCCTATGTGTTCCTGGCATCGCCGGTGACGGCTTCGTACATCAATGGCGTCGTGCTGCCAGTGATGGGCGGGCCGCAGGGCTGACGAGTGCGTCGCTTGTTTGACTAGAGAGTGTGTCGCGCTACCTGTCAAACACGGCGCAGGCCGCCGCCCCATGGCCATCGAACAACTTCCCGGGATTCATGATCCCGGCCGGATCGAGCACCGCGCGGATGCCGCGCATGACTTCAATTTCCGCCGCGCTGCGCGTGCTGCCGAGTTCGGCTTTCTTGACCAGCCCGATGCCATGCTCGGCTGAAATGCTGCCGCCGTGCGCGGCGAGTTTGTCGGCCAGCACATGGGTGACTTGCTCGCATTGCCGGATGAACGTGCCGTCGTCCAACTCCGCGGGCTTGACGATGTTGATGTGCAGGTTGCCGTCGCCGATGTGCCCGAACCAGACCACGTCGAAATCCGGATATTCGCGCGCGAACAACTCCTGCATCTCGCCGAGGAAGCCCGGCACGACCGAGATGCGCATCGAGATGTCGTTCTTGTAAGGCTTGTGGCGCGCCAGGCTTTCGGTGATGCCCTCGCGCAGCTTCCACATCGCCGCAGCCTGTGCGTCGCTCTGGCTCAGCACGCCATCGCTAACCCAGCCGGCCTCCATGCATTGTTCGAAGACTTCCAGCGCCGCGGCTTGCGCGGTTTCGTCAGCCGCATCGAACTCGGTCACCACGTAGTAGGGCGACTCGCCCTCGAACGGCGGCTTGCCTCCATGCGCGACCACATGGTGCAGCGCGCGATCGGTGAAGAACTCAAATGCGCTCAGCGTCAGTCGCGCGCGGCACACTTCGAACACGCGCATCAGAGCGTCCATCGCCGGCAGCGCGAGCAGCATCACCTGCGAGGGCGGCGGCGCATCGGTCAGCGCGAGCGTTGCTTCGACGACGAGGCCCAGCGTGCCTTCCGAACCGATGACGAGGTGGCGCAGGTCGTAGCCACTGGCGTTCTTGACCAAGCCGCGATTGAGATCGAGCAGGCTGCCGTTGCCGCTGACGAGCTTGAGCCCCGCGACCCATTGCCGCGTATTGCCGTAGCGGATCACGCGGATGCCGCCGGCATTGGTCGCGATGTTGCCGCCGATCTGGCACGAGCCGCGCGCGGCGAAATCGACCGGATACAGCAGGCCGTGTTCGCGCGCGGCTTCCTGCACGGTTTGCAGCGCGATGCCCGGTTGCACGGTGAGGTGGCGGTCGATGGGATCGAACGCGAGCACCCGGTTCATGCGATCGAAGCTCACCACGAGCTCGCCATGGGCCGCCACGGCGCCACCGGACAGACCGGTTCGACCGCCGGACGGGACCAGCGCCACGCCGAATTCCACGGCCCAGCGCACGATGGCCTGCACGTCCTCGATGCTCGACGGCAGGGCAATCGCGAGCGGCGCCGGCGTCCAGCGCCGGGTCCAGTCGCGACCGTAATGTTCCAGGTCGCCCGCGTCGGTGCGGATCTGCACATCTGGCGCACGGCGGGCAAGCTCTGATAGTGCCGATGAATTCATCAGGAATGCACATCAAATGAAGGAGGGCCCTGCAACGATGCCATGCGGCAGCGCCCGATGCACGGTCGCAATTCATTTTCGTTCTGGCATAGTCCCGATGGAACCGCCGAGCCTCCGGTGCCCGTGGGTGACGGCCGAATCCCTTTCCTTTCCTGAAGTCCCGACCAAGACATGATGAGAACCTCGTTCCCGAAACAGGACATCCGCGTGCTGCTGCTGGAAGGCATCAGCCAGAGCGCTGTCGATGAGTTCACGGCTGCCGGCTATACGCAGATCGAACGCCACCAGAAATCGCTGTCCGAAGACGAATTGAAACGGCGGATCGCCGAGGCCCACTTCGTCGGCATCCGCTCGCGCACGCAGCTCACCGCCGAGGTGTTGGCCGGGGCCCAGCGGCTGGTCGCGATCGGCTGTTTCTGCATCGGTACCAACCAGGTCGACCTGAAGGCCGCCAAGCTGATCGGCGTGCCGGTGTTCAACGCGCCGTATTCCAATACGCGCAGCGTCGCGGAATTGGTCATCGCCGAAACCATCCTGCTGTTGCGCCGGATCCCGCAAAAGAACGCCGAGTGCCACCGTCGCGGCTGGTCGAAGTCCGCGGAGGGAAGTTTCGAGGTGCGCGACAAGCTTCTGGGCATCGTCGGCTACGGGCATATCGGCACCCAGGTGGGCCTGCTCGCCGAGGCCCTGGGCATGCGCGTGATCTACCACGACATTGAACGCCAGCTCGCCCTCGGCAACGCGCGTCCGGCCGAGGACCTCGACGACCTGCTCGAACGTTCCGACGTGGTGACCCTGCACGTGCCGGAAACGCCGCAGACGCGCCTGATGATCGGCGAAGAACAACTCGCGCGCATGCGCCGTGGCGCATCGCTGATCAATGCTTCGCGCGGCACCGTGGTCGACATCGAAGCGCTGGCCGCGAAGCTGCGCTCCGGCCATCTTTCCGGCGCCGCCGTCGACGTTTTCCCGGTCGAACCCAAGGGCAACGACGACGCGTTCGAGTCGCCGCTGGTCGGCATGGACAACGTGATCCTCACCCCGCATGTCGGCGGCAGCACGCTCGAGGCGCAGGACAACATCGGCATCGAGGTGGCGGCGAAGCTGGTGCGCTACAGCGACAATGGCTCCACCCTGTCGGCGGTGAATTTCCCGGAAGCCTCGCTGCCGGAACACCCGGGCAGCCGGCGCCTGCTGCACATCCATCGCAACGTGCCCGGCATGTTGTCGCGCATCAACGACGTGTTCTCGAAGGAAAACGTCAACATCGAAGGCGAATACCTGCAGACGGATTCGGACATCGGCTACGTGGTGATCGATGTCGCCGTGGAAGAGGAGCGCGCGAGCGACCTGAAGGACGTGCTGGCGGAGATTCCGGGGACGCTGCGGACGCGGGTGCTGTACTAGCTTTTTTCGGGTGCGGGATTCGGTGTTGCCGGCTCGTTGTCCGCGGAAGCGGGATGCCGCGCATCTTGAGCCGAGACCGCGCGCTGACAGCAAAAGACCGGCACTCGGCCGGTCCTTGCAGGATGACGAAATCATTGGTCGGGGAGACAGGATTCGAACCTGCGACCTCTACGTCCCGAACGTAGCGCTCTACCAGACTGAGCTACACCCCGACTGAGCCGCGTATTCTAGGGGTCGCAGGGTGGGCAGGCAAGCTCGGGTTGCTGGTGGAGGCCCATTCCTGCGGGAACCAGTAGAATCCGGCATTCATCGCGGATGGTTCCGCGACAACCCGAGGACTCTGGTTTGATCAAGCCCCGCACCATGCCCGGCGTCATGGAGCTGCTGCCGCGCGAGCAGATCGCGTTCCAGCGCGTGCTCGACGTGATCCGGCGCAATTACGAGCGATTCGGCTTCCTGCCGATCGAGACGCCGGCGATCGAATTGTCGGAAATGCTGCTGACCAAGACCGGCGGCGAGACCGAGCGGCAGGTGTATTTCGTGCAGTCGACGGGCGCGCTCGAGAAGGCGGGCGAGGGTGTACCCGAACTCGCGCTGCGTTTCGACCTGACGGTGCCGCTCGCGCGCTATGTCGCCGAGCACGAGCACGACCTCGCGTTCCCGTTCCGCCGCTACCAGATGCAGCGCGTGTATCGCGGCGAGCGCGCGCAACGCGGACGCTTCCGTGAGTTCTACCAAGCCGACATCGACGTGATCGGCAAGGACAGCCTGTCGATCCGCTTCGATGCCGAAATACCGGCCGTCATCTATTCGGTATTCGACGAACTCGCGATCGGGCCATTCACGATCCACATCAACAACCGCAAGTTGATGCGCGGATTCCTCGAGGGGCTCGGCATCGCCGATCCCGAGCAGCAGGCCGGCGTGTTGCGCGAGGTCGACAAGCTCGACAAGCGCGGCGTCGATCATGTGCGGGCGTCGTTGACGGGCGAAGCATTCGGTCTTGCCGGCGACATCGCCGACCGGATCCTTGCGTTTGTCCGGATCCGCTCGAACGGCCATCAGGATGCGCTGGATAGTTTGGCTGCGCTGGGCGAGGGAAGCGACACATTCAACATCGGCGTCACCGAATTGCGCGGAGTACTTGAGCTCGTACGCGGCCTCGGTGTTCCCGAAACCCACTACGCGATCAACCTGTCGATCGCGCGCGGGCTGGATTACTACACCGGCACCGTGTTCGAGACCACGCTGAACGACCATCCGCAGATCGGTTCGATCTGTTCGGGTGGGCGCTACGACGATCTCGCGAGCAATTACACCAAGTCGAAGCTGCCGGGCGTCGGCATCTCGATCGGCGTCACCCGGTTGTTCTGGCAGTTGCGCGAGGCCGGATTGCTCGACGACGCCGAGAGTTCGGTGCAAGCGCTGGTCGGGTTGCTGGACGACGCGCGGCTGCACGATGGCCTGCAGATCGCGCGCGAGCTGCGCGCGGGAGGCATCAACACCGAAGTCCAGCTCGAATCGCGCAAGCTCGCGCGGCAAATGCAGTACGCCGATCGCGCGGGCATCCGCTTCGTCGTGCTGGTCGGCGAAGACGAAGCCGCACGCGGCGTCGTCACGGTGAAGGACATGCGCCGCGGCGAACAGTTCGAGGTCGCGCGCACGGAACTCGCGAGCGCATTGCGCGTCGAGATCGAGCAATCGCGCGCGATGGGGAAGGGAGCACGCGCATGACCGACACCGTGCTATTGAATGGCACGTCGCTGACGCGCGCGCAGCTCGTCGCGGTCGCTCGCGGCGCAAAGGTCGCGCTCGACGGGCAGCAACTGCATGCGGTGCGGCGCGCGGCGGACTTCCTTGCCGAACAGGTGCGCCGCGAGGAGCCGATCTACGGCGTAAACACGGGTTTTGGCAGCAATGCCGATCGCCTGCTCGGCGCGCATCGCGTGCGCGACCAGTTGCCGGGCGCAACACCCAGCGATGAAGTGAGCCTTCACGAAGAATTGCAGCGCAACCTGATCATCACGCACGCGGTCTGCGTCGGTGAGCCGCTTGCAGCGGACATCGTGCGCGCGATGCTCGCGATCCGCATCAACACCCTGATGCGCGGGCATTCCGGCATCCGCGTGGAAACGCTGCAGGCGCTTGCGAACCTGCTGAATGCGAATGTCGTCCCGGTCGTGCCGAAAATGGGTTCCGTTGGCGCGAGCGGCGATTTGGCGCCGCTCTCGCACCTCGCGCTCGTGCTGCTCGGCGGCGGCGAGGCGTTCTTCGAGGGCCAGCGCATGCCGGGCGCCGAAGCGCTACAGCGCGCGGACCTCGAGCGCGTGCGCCTGTCGTACAAGGAGGGCCTCGCGCTCAACAACGGCACCGCGCAGATGCTCGCCTGCGGCGTGCTCGCGATCGACCGGCTGGAACGGCTGCTCGACACCGCCGATCTCGCCGCGGCGATGACGATCGATGCGTTCGCCGGCCGCGTGCATGCGTTCGACGAAGCGGTGCATGCATTGCGGCCGCATCCGGGCCAGGTGCATGTCGCCGCGCGACTGCGCGCGCTGCTAGACGGTTCGACGCTCGCCGACATTCCGTACCACCTGGTGCCGCGCTTTGCGTCGTGGCAACCGCAGAGCTGGGACACGGAGGAGTCGCGGGCGCTGCGCTTCGACATCCGCTGGGACTGGGTGCCGCTCGACCAACGCCACGGTCGGGAGAAGTTCTACCAGCGCTTCCGCCCGTTCCGCGGCGGCAAGAAACACCAGCCGCAGGACAGCTATTCGCTGCGCTGCGTGCCGCAGGTCCACGGCGCGGTGCGTGACGCGGTCGCGCAGGCCGCGCGGGTGATGGACATCGAGCTCAATGCGGTCACCGACAACCCGCTGGTGTTTCCGGACATGGAAAACGCGAAGTTCGTCGAGGAACAGGTGATCTCGGCTGGCCATTTCCATGGCATGCCGCTCGCGCTCGCGATGAGCTACGTCAAGGCCGCGATTCCGGTGCTCGCGTCGATTTCCGAGCGGCGCTTGAACAAGCTCGTCGATCCGGCGACGAACGATGGTCTGCCGGGCTTCCTGATCGGCAACGAGGACGCCACCGAGTCGGGCTTCATGATCGTGCAGTACACCGCGGCGGCGATCGTCAACGATCTCGCGAGCCGTGCGCATCCGGCGTCGGTCTATTCGATCCCGACCTCGGCCAATGCCGAGGACCACGTGTCGATGGGCGCGAACGAGGCGCGCCACGTGCTCGACATGACCGATGACCTGGCGCGGGTGATCGGTCTTGAGATCTACACCGCCGCGCAGGCTCTGGATTTCCGCCAGGACATGATCCATGCCGCGCAATCGCTTGCCGCGCGCAGCGACGCGGCGGCTCTAGCGCGCAAGATTAACGGCGGTCCCGCCGCCGACGATGCCGCGTGCGCCGCCTTCATCGCCGAAGTCGAACAGTTGCGTTCCGAACTCGCGGCGGCGCCCGCATTCGTGCCGGGCAGGGCGGTCGAGGCCGCTTGGCGAGTGGTCCGTGACCGCATTCCGTTCATGGCCCGCGACCGTGCGATGGACGGCGACGTCGCCATGGCCGTGCGGCTGGTGGAGGAGGGCGCGCTGCTCGGTGCGGCACGCGCGGGCTGTGGGTAACGATGGCCATCGGCGTGAGCCACGGCCTGGCGTGAGCATCCGGGAAAGCTGAATCGTTCGATGACGGTCGCGTTGCGGGCGCTTGACTGCGTTCGCCCCTGTGTGCGAATGTATTAACGCGCTAATACATAGAACAAGGTCTGGAACCACGATGAAACGCCGCTCACTGCCAGTCACCCGCGCCAGGGAAAGCTCGGCGTTGCGCCAGCTCGGCGAGGCACTGTGCAGCCTGCGCGATGTCTCCGAAGTGCGCGGTTTCCTCGAGGACCTGTGCACGCCGGCCGAGCTCGAAGCCCTTGCCGATCGCTGGCGGGTCGTGCCATTGCTGCTCACCGGCATGCCGTATCGCGAGATCCACGACCGCACTGCGGTCAGCGTCACCACCATCGGCCGCGTTGCGCGCTCGCTCGAGCGCGGCGCCGGCGGTTACCGGCTGGCCGCTTCGCGGCTCGGCCATCCAGACGCGATCCATTGACCCAACCATCTCGATCCGCTGGCGCCGTGCAGGCGCTGCAGTAGCACCATTGCCGGAGTTGCCATGAAAGCGCGTGACCGATTGCGCATCGCCATCCAGAAATCCGGGCGCTTGTCCGAGCCCGCCCGCGACCTGCTCGCGCGTGCCGGATTGATCTTCCGCGAGAGCCGCGACCGCCTGTTCTGCTACGGCGAGTCGCTGCCGATCGACCTGTTGCTCGTGCGCGACGACGACATCCCCGGATTGATCGCGGAAGGCGTCTGCGACCTCGGCGTGGTCGGGCGCAACGTCCTGCAGGAACAGGCGCTCGATCGCGCCGCCAATGGCGAGGCCGATGCGTATCGCGAAATCCGCGCGCTCGGTTTCGGCGCGTGCAGGCTTGCGATTGCCGTGCCGCAAACGGGCGAGCGGAACGCGACAGGCGATCTCAAGGGTCTCCGCATCGCGACCAGCTACCCGCGATTGCTCGAGCGATGGCTGGACGAACGCAAGATCGTCGCCGAGGTGGTGGTGCTGTCGGGTTCGGTCGAGATCGCGCCACGACTGGGCAAGGCCGACGCGATTTGCGACCTGGTGTCGAGCGGTGCGACGCTCGCCGCGAACCACTTGCGCGAGACCGAGACCGTTTTCGAAACGCAGGCGGTGCTCGCCGGGCCCGCGCACCCATTCACCGACGAGCGCGCCGAACTCGCCGCATTGCTGCTGCGCCGGCTCAATAGCGTGTTGTCGGTCCGCGACAGCAAGCTGGTTCTCATGCAGGCGCCGCGCATCGCGCTTCCGGAGTTGTTGCGCCTGCTTGGCGACGCCGATGCGCCGACGCTGACTTCGATCGAAGGATGCGCCGACGACGTGTCGGTGCAAACGGTGTGCCGCAGCGCGGTCACGTGGCAGCGGCTGGAAGACATGAAGAAAGCCGGCGCGCGCGGACTGCTGGTGCTGCCGGTGGAGCAGATGCTCGCATGAACGCGTCGATCTCCATCAACGCGACGGCGCGACTGGCGATCAGCCATTGGTCCGCCCTCGGCATGGGCGAGCGGGACGCATTGCTGGCGCGACCCGCGCGTCCGCTGCAGCAAGCCGATGCGGTGACGCGCATCATCGACCTCGTGCGCTCCGGCGGCGACACGGCGCTGCGTGCGTTGACGCGCGGTTACGATGGCGTCGAGCTCGAAGCGCTGGAAGTCGATGCAGCCGCGTTCGAAGTCGCCGACCGCGCGCTCGACTCCGCGCTGCGGGCGGCCATGCGCAATGCGCTCGCGCGCATCGAGGCGTTCCATGCAGCCGGCGCAACCACCGAATACGCCATCGACACCGCGCCAGGCGTGCGCTGCGAACGCATCCTTAGGCCGCTCGATCGCGTCGGGCTGTA
>Ga0157375_10003761_pt1 | contig 13159 bp, 8 predicted proteins | sample M35metaG_FD_115311 | JGI IMG/M metagenome (GOLD analysis project Ga0157375, IMG submission 115311) | Miscanthus rhizosphere microbial communities from Kellogg Biological Station, Michigan, USA - M3-5 metaG | ecosystem: Host-associated > Plants > Roots > Rhizosphere > Soil | place: USA: Michigan...
CACCTTCACTATCGTGCATCTTGCGTGTGAATCTCCACTGCGTACCAATCATAAGTTCTAAGTGAGAACCCGACTTGAATGAATAGTCTGACGAAGCGTGATTAAAGCCTTACGATTGGCAGGCGTTCTTGAAACTCTTCTGTTTCAATCGGACTGCGTTTCTTCATTTCGTGATAGAGAAGTATAGGTTGAGCGTGATGACCGAACCGACATTATAGGGCATTTGGCTTCCAACGATACGGAGCTAAACACCAGTTGGCATTTTATATTCTTGCGGCAAAGCCGGGTCATAGCCAATAGGTTCGCCAACAAGTAACAGGTTACTAAATGAAGCCAGGGTGCCAATACATTGTGCTCAGCACCGGCACGCGCGTCGTGCGAGGTCCCGCTTGGCAAACTAACCTTCAGTAGAGACGATCCATTAATTACAAATGACCCATATTGATCGGCAATCCTGCTCAGTCCGAATAGCACCTGCTCAAGCTTGTAGGAGTGAATTGCGGTAGCAGACGAATGGGTGAACATTCGTGAGGTGTGTGAGCAATTTCATTTTATGACCTACAAGAATTTCATTTAAGCCGGACAAATTTCATTTATGGGGGACAAATTTCACTTTATGACGGAACCCACACCCGCAACACATGTGGGTTCGGTCATAAAGTGAAATTAGCACCTTATTGGAATCAATAACTTAGGCGGACGATTCGGTCATTAAATGAAAATCTTTTCGGGCATAACGTGAAATTTTCCTACAGTTTTCGGTCATAACTTGAAATTTTCTCAAAGTAAACCCTGCTTCGAAGTTTTTCCGCTGAATTCCTTTAGATATGACCTAAGTTCGCAACGTATCTACCGCCTGCAGTCTTCGGTCTCGTGTTCGCAATCCTGTAGTCAGATTCAATACGTTTAGACAAATCGGAGCTATTGAAATCGTTTCGTGAGTAGACTGCTCAGTCCGCACAGATTCCGGTTATACAAGAGCGTTGAAACCTTCGAGATCACGGCTTTACAGCACCTCATGAAGATCTAGACAAACGAAGATCGATTTATACTTGTATGTTTTTTGAGCTTTAGAGGTTGATGAATAGGGAAGAGGAGAGATTGATTTAGCGTGCTACGCCACTTGTCTTTGGAATATTCGAACAAGCTGAACTTGGGCCTGACCAGCGAGAGGTTCGTTTTGGCGGGGGGGGAAAGACTTTCATTGCCGCTTTTCAGACCCTTACGGCGCGTTACGTGATCGAGATTTGCTCAGGGTGAATCCGTCAGTGGCGGGCCTGATGATTGTACGTATGTGGCGACTCTATGGCCTGCTTGGTGACTATGAGTATCCCGACTTGGGTGGTTTAGTACATACGCAAAACTTCAGTTGCCTCTTTGATTCTGGTGTTTTGCGCTCACCTGATTGGCCTCACATGCGCCAGCGTATCGAAAAACGTAATGACGAACATGGAAGACCATCCTTACTAGCTGTATAAGGGTTCAGTTCGGATTACGCTCAAACCAATTCTTCATAACTTCGCCTACATCGTCGACGGAGGAGAACCGGCCTTGAATGTCAGTGGTAGAGCCAACAGCGTCGAGGTTCAATTAAGATCCCTTGTAGCAGATCCACACGCGACGACCAGATACATATCCTCTGCGCGGGAGATCACTAACGACCGGCACTCATCCGCGGGCGTTTCGTTTTCTTGTGGCTGCCGGATGCGGCGCTTTGTTGGGCAGCTCGCCGGCCTGAAGTGACTCTCTTGGATATCCAGTGTCTAAAGCTATCGTAACAATCTGCTCGATGAAGTCTGTCTTTGCACGGGTGTAGGCTTTACGAGACTCGACCGTAGTCGCCGCGAGTTGCCTGGCCAGGCTTTGTTTGAGGTGTTCGTATTCGCGAGCCTCTGCAGTGCAGAACTATTCGTTGGCTGGGGACCAGCAGGGTGGTTCTAGTCATGGCGATTGGCTGTACGACGAGATAAGGCTTCTCAGCGCGGGTATGTATTGCATGAGATTGAGTGGTCCTCCGGCAGTCGATGGCTCATCGAATGCGGTGATGTTTCTTATAAGTGGAGCAGACTCGATACAGTCGCGGAAGAGTGAGAATAAGAAGCTCTCAATGCTGTTGTTGTTCACTTAGTGCCTTCAGCCATACTTCGTCATCGCGGAGTTCGACTAATGGCCCAACTGTTGACTCCTCCTTACCTCACTGTTCCGCTATGTGTGTTACCGCACAGACGGTGCCCTTTGCGGTTGTTACTGTCCGTGCGATATTGACGAATTCTGTAAACGGCACAATGTATGTGTCCATTGCATCGTCACCGGAGTCTCACCTGGTCCTCTCAAAGTAGTTTCGCTGACCTGAGACCAAGGCGGATTGTTTAGCGAGTTCTCAAGATTGCTCCGTGCGATGCCTCATCGTTAATTCCTGACACAGCTAGAACCAGTTTCGGGAGTGCTCCTCATGGCATACAACTCTCACGGAACAGCTCCCACGATTCGCACCCGGCGGCGAGTTGTTCTGTATTTGCTTTTCATCTTCGCTCCCCTAACGATATTTTCCAGTACTCGGTTCACACGTCCTGACAGGGCGAGACACGCGTGGAATTCTCTCAGCAGCCGTCAGAAAAACGAAAGAGCTGCCCTTCATTCTCAAGAGATCACATTGCTTTCTCCAGCAGCAGGCTCGTTGGTCGCTGAGGCGCGTCCGACATTTCGTTGGAAGCAAATCGTCGGGGAGAGAATTCTCCATAGATTAACTGTCGCCGAATTGCGGCAAGGCCAGACTCTCGAGGAAGCACTGACGGCAAACCCGCCGGTGATTGACAGACGCGATCTCGCCGAGAACCTGTTTCAATTTCCTGAAAGAGGTGCCCAACTCGTCGCCGAAAAAGTTTACGCCTGGCGGGTCACAGCTTTCGATCTGAGCGGGAAGGAAGTCAGCTACGGCGGCCCATCGTTCTTTGGCGTTAAGAAGTGGCCCACGTGGATTTTGTGCGCTTTTGTCTTGTCGAGCGCGAATCTCGACTTTTGTATTGGTCAAATGTCAGGACTGACGGTCGGAACTGCGCTTATGACAGGTACCGGCCCTTATACATGGATAGTGTCGACAACTCCTTTAGCCTCAGGTCAGACACTATCACCTACAATTACTATCCCAGCCAGCGCGCTACCTACAACACCCGGCACTTATACGTATACCTTGACAGTCACCAGGGGAAACTGCGCCCAAATGGTGAATTTTACTGTCGTTGTTGATGTGCAACCCGTGGCGGGAACTATCACCGTTACGCCCGATCCACCTGCAACACAACTCCCGCTCTGTGCCGGAGAAGCTGCAATATTGACTCTCAACGGGCAGTCCATTCCGGGGCTGGTCGAGTGGTACTCCTCAACCAATCCCAATCCGACTACATTCTTTGTTCCTGCGAACCTGATTTCAACTGGCAATACGACTCAAAACACGAACCCTTTGAACACAACAACTTACTTTGGAGTACAGGTTTCTTCTCTTAACGGAGCGTGTCCCTCGGCCAACACGATTGTCCAAGTACCCGTGAAGCCGCCTCACGGACCAGTGACAATCTCGGGACCGCAGGTTCTGTGCGTTGGCGCCAGCGGGACGGTGAATGTGACGAGCGGCAGCGCCGGCTGCACAAGCCTTCAATGGTATTGCGATGGTGTGCCGTGCGGGCCCAATCTTCCGTCCATGACTGTTCTTCCGTTCCCAACTTACTCAGACACAGATCCCGTCAACTACCAATTGGATTGTTATGACGGGTGCTCGACAGTCTCGTCGAACATCTTGACGATCCAACCAGACTTGTTGGCTGTGGATATCACGGGACCATGCTGTCCCTGCAAGGGGCAGAAGATCCAGTTGTGCGCTCAACCGATAAACGGAACCCCGCCATATCAATATCAGTGGAGCCCAAACGCAGGTGGCATGATGACTCAATGCACATTGGTCATCCCAAATACTACGACCACCTATAGCGTCACGGTTACCGATGCAAATGGTTGCCATGCTATGGATTCATTTACCGCGACTGTATGCCCATAAAGAAATAAAGGCATGAAACGAACACATTATTTGAGGAACGCAATAGCCGGCTTGTTTGTCGTATTGCTGGTCGTGGGCGCTCAAATGTTCGCACACAACTCAATGCAATCGTGCGGGGTCAAAGTCACGCAAGTTTCCTGCACGGGCACCGACGCGAACTCCTGCCAGTACTCTTTTACACTCGACGTCACCAATAATACCGGTTTCACTGGCTTGGCGACCCTTTCGGGCAGCGGCCCAGTTAATTACACAAGCCCAATCTTCCATGCCGGCAGCGGTAACATCGTAACCGGAACGCTCTCGGTATCTTGCGGAACGACGGGGGCCTCACTAACACTTTCGCTGCCAGGAACGTCTTGCACTGTAGTGGTTCCGGTGTCTCTGCAGAAGTGTTCCTGTAACGTTCAAGCGACTGCCACGAACCAGACAATCTGCAAAGGCGCTTCTACACAAATCAATCTTCCGTCGACCACCTCTGGAAACATCACCTGGTACTCTTCATCGCCTTGCGCGAGTCCTATTCCAACTTCCGGAGTCGTACCGTCCGGATGGTCGCAGGTATCGGGAGGCACAACGTCGTCGGTGACTGTGGCGCCCTCTCAGAACACTTGTTATCAGGCAGTCGTTGCGAACCTGAGCGGCTGCCCGACCGGCACGGGAGTTTCTAACCCGGTTATGGTTACCGTCGTCAGTCCTTCGAGTCCGGGTCTGATCGCGTGCACTGATTTCGTTGGGAATGCCTGTCCAATTAACAACGAGCTGTGCTCTGGCTCGGTGGTGAATCTTACCGATCCAAACACTCCCGGTCCGAATTGCAGTCGCCAGTGGTATCAATGGAACGGATCGCTTTGGCAGCCCATTACCGGTGCCAATGGAGCAACGCTGACCCAAACGCTAACTTCGTCCACGTGCCCGTTCGTGCCGGCGAAGTTTCGGGTCGTCTACTCCTGTTCCGCTTGCCCGATCACTTACTCGGAAATTTCCTTTAATGTCTACAGTCCAACGAAGGCAGGAACTATTACGTCTCCTACGATCTGCGAAGGGGCGGGCGCGATTCTGTGGCTCGCAAACTCCTGTGGCGACGTCGTCCAGTGGGAGTCATCACTCAGTGGCAATTCAAACACTTTCCTACCTATTCCCGGCTCTGGTGGCTCTTACACCTGGTACACTAACCAGGTTCCCCCACATCACAGCTCGTATCAAGTTGCAGTCAAGAACGGCCCCTGCGGGCTTATGTATTCGCCTCCTGTCCAAGTCACCTTAAATCATAAGCCGAACCCATTCATCTCCCCTGGAGGCCCAGCGACATTTTGCGCGCCAGGAAGCGTGACGCTCACCGCAACTAACGCAAATGGCGGCTCGTGTCAGTGGTATCACAACGGGTTACCAATCCCGAACGCAACGCTCATGACTTGGTCGGCAACTGCTTCCGGAAACTACTATGTGGTGTGCGCGAATAGTTGCGGATCTGGAAAATCCAACATCATTAAAGTAAAAGCCAGCAAACCCGTCGCGGCAATACTGGGCGAATGCGGCGTCTGTTTGCCGAATTCTGTGCATTTGAGTGCAGTACCCAGTAGCGGTGTTACGTACCTCTGGTCTACCGGTCAAACCAGCCAGACGATTAACCCGTCCCCGACCACAAATCAAAACTACACCGTGACGGTAACTGATGCCATCGGATGCACGGCAACTGCAACCCACACGGTGACCATTTGCAAGAAGAAGGTCGTTGCCAGCGCGGGACCGAACGTCACAACTTGTCCGGGCGGTCAAGTCACAATCGGCGGATCGCCGACCGCAAGCTTAGGCACCGGGTCGTACACTTATTCATGGTCTCCCGCGATAGGACTGAGCAGTACAACGATTGCTAATCCAACGGCGACGCCTGGGCAGACGACTACCTACACGGTCACCGTAACTGACGCCACCGGATGCGTGAGTACTGCTACAGTGACAGTCACGGTGAAAGGACCGCCGTGTGCTCTTAAGAAGAAATAGAAAACTCCCAGCCCGGAGATTACTCAAAAGTCCGTTTTGAGCTTGGCAGAGCTCTTTTATTGCCCGCCTGCTTCTCCATGAGGTCGTCCGAGCAATTTCATTTTATAACCTACAAGAATTTCATTTAATGACCGAACCCACAGTGTGGCTTCGGTCATAAAGTGAAATTGGCCCACCAATGGAATCAATAACTTACGCGGATGAGTCGGTCATTAAATGAAATTCCTGTCGGGCATAACGTGAAATTTTCCTACAGTTTTCGGTCATAACTTGAAATTTTCTCAAAGTAAACCTTGATCTCTGATGATAGTTCAGTCGCGCGCCAGCAGCGGAGGGCGCTCTCGGACTAATAAAGGCCGACCTTGGCGACTCGATCCCGCCCAATGAATAACAGCGACAGGAACAGGAATAGTGTTTTCCACATTGTTCGCGTCCACTCTTACGGGACTTCTGTGCTACGTTTGGCTGCTCGAGGAAAATCCTCTGTTCTTTGCCGATCGAACTGGGGTTCTGCCAATTTCTCGAGATTGATGCCCAGTTAAAACTGCCATCAATGAAGATTGCGCGAAAACCTTGAGTTTTTTGGAAGGATGATTTGCCCGGTAGCTTATCCTCACAATAACCTACTTTCCAACTGAGCTAGTGCGACTTTTGGTACGTAGCACGTTGCGAATCTCCTTCAGTCATTTTTAGGAATCCCCTCATCACACGCGCAAACGAAAGACCACCATTGCAAAGGAAAACACGATCCCGGCAATGAGCAACGCAAATGCCGTATCCAGATAGCGCTGTTTTTCTGCAAACAACTCCGTAGCCTTTTCGCGGATGTCGCTCGGCGAGCGCAAGTTGATATCTATGATTTCTGTTTTCATTACACGCAAACAGTAATAGATTGCTATTACCCAAGGGACGATAGGCAGGATAAAGAGGGCCTTGTTGTAGACTTCCATGTGCTCGGGAATGAACTTGGCAAACCCGAGAATACCCAAGTAAACGGTCTGCAACATTCCTAAACCTTTCAGTAACTCGGAGGCGGCGCTGCGAATGGCCGGCATTGAGTCTTCCAACATCTTCGCCCCGTGCGCGAGCCACAATTCGTCGTCCGTTTCCGAAGCCGGGCTATAGTAAATCGTTTCTGTTTGATTCTGTTCCACGGCCTCAATCGGTTTGCATTGCGTAGCTTCAGCCATCGCGCTCATCCACGTCATCTGGAAGGATTTCATTCATACGCGTCCTCAATCATCGCTCGCGTCAAGATTACTCTGCCGTCAACACATTCACGACAACGCAAGACAATCCGCTCAGGAACTGAAGGCGAAGACAAATTCAGCTTCCTTGCCATCGAGTCTTCGCGTAAAGCATCGTTCAAATCAACATCGTTGACATGTTGGTTTGGCCCGTTGCATCTGACTTTGATAATTCGCCTCATATTATGATTCCTCAAGCTCGTTGAATTTATGATTTGAAGAGATTGTAGAATAATGCTTTTATCCCATGTCCCAGACTCTTGTCTTTCAACTTATTGGAGATCTCCTCTAGATTCTTCTCCGTTACTTCTTTCCACGCAGCATCAAAACTCTCTTCGCCCCACTTGGCACGAAGTTCTTCAAGATTGATTGAGGCGACTTCGGTGTAGGGGGATTGTATTTCTTTGAAAATGCTGAGAGCAGAAAACAAATTCCTAAACGCTTCATCATAGCGCCCTACCTTGAGATACAGAATTCCGATTTGACAAGATGACTCGGCCACGCCAGGACGGTCACCGATCTCTTGCCTAATTTTTAGCGAGCGTTCGCCATACTCCAGCGATGTGACATAATCGCCACGCGAATAATGAATAGTGCCGACTAGGTGAAACAATTTGGCATAGCCAGAGCGGTCACCCAGTTCTTCGCTAATCTTTAGCGAGCGGTCGTAGTACGCCAACGCTTTGTCATAATCGCCACGAGACTGATGTACCATGCCGATTCCTTGAAGCGACTTAGCACCGCCTGAGCGGTCGTCTAGCTCTTCCTTGATTCTTAGCGAGCGTTCGTAAAATTCCAACGCTATATTATGATCGCCGCGTAAATAATGAATGGAAGCGATTTGATGAAACGTCTTAGCAGCACTTAAACGTTCACCAAGTTTTTCGCCAATCTTTAGCGAGCGGTCGTAATAGTCCAAGGCTGTATCATAATCATGACGAGTGTGATGAATCATGCCAATTTGATGAAGCGACTTAGCGACGCTTGAGCGGTCTTCAAGCTCTTCCGAGATTCTAAGAACCTGACTGAAGGTTTCCAACGCCATCTCATACTCGCCACGCGAGAAGTAAACATTCCCTTTTTCAGCGAGTGAAGCAATACCTTGGCGATCAACAATGTCCTCTTTAGTTTTCAACGAGCGGTCGTAATACTCCAACGCTTTATCATATCGACCACGATAGCCAATTAACTTCCCGAAGTTATGAAAGATTCCCGCTGCTTCTCCGGCATTTAGTTTGTTGAATAAGCGGCGATGTTGACTTTCTAGATACTGTCCAAATCCCCAGCGATCCAAAAGCGGAGTGGCGCTCACCAATAACCTTGCGGCGTCAGTGAAATCTTCCGCCTCCATAAGTAGTTCAAAGGCTTCCATCTCCATCCATACCGCGTCTTGAGACTTGTCTTCTGGTTCAATTAACTTTATCAAGTTAGTAAAGCATGCGGCGGCATCCCGTAGACGCTCGCGCCATATTTCGCTCTGCTGCTTGTCGCGGCAAAAATCGCGCACAAGTGAGTGAACGGATAGTCCTTTCGGTTGTCCGTTCTCTTGAATCGGCGTAAGCAAGCCCCATTCAACCAATTCTTCAATCTGATGGGTCAAGTCTTCGGCTTGCCTTCGTTCGGGAAGATTTTCTTCGAGCATTTGCACGATTTCCTCGTCATTTAATGCCTTCAATTCCTTAGGCATTTGGTCTCTTCCCTTTTGTAGGAAATCTGTTGCATACGAAACTTTCTTGCCCATGACCCATTCTGCCGCTTCGTAGGGCACGGATTGGCGAAAGGCTGCGAGGCGGTTGAGGAGGTCGCGGCCCCGTTCGGAGAGTTGCCCATAGGTGAGTTCGATGGAGAGAAATTCGCGCAGTTCAGCGTGAATGTTTTTTGCATCTTCGAGCGCCATGCTCAGGGCTTGATGATTGCAATAATGGTCTAGCGTAATGAGCGCGTAGGGATGACCGCCGAATGTTTTTAAGGCTTCGAGCTTTTCCCCGTAAGAAGCTGTGGCGAGGTGTTGCAGCTTTTGCATGAAGCTCAAGGCTTCAGGGCGACTCAAATCTTCGAGCGGCAATGATTGAATAGTGCCCAGACGTTTGTCGTCAAGATTGAAAAGATAACGGCTGGTGAAAAGAAAACGACTATGCGTCGCGGTTGCTTTGACGAGCGTCGTGATGAAGGTTCGTAGATTTTCATCGGCGATTTGAAATCCTTTATCTGTGCGTTCGAGTCTGCGTTCACAGTTGTCGAAGATCAAGAGCAGAGACCACTGCGAGAGAATTTGCGCGACATAGTTTGCTAGAACATCGGGCGGCAGATTTTGGTACAGCAACTGCTGAAAGGCATTGATGCCTTGTGTCTCGAAATACTGATGCAGCTTAATCAGCACGGTTTCGAGCGTGAGCGTGCCGCTCGAACAATCGAACGCATAGACGCCTTGAAAATGTTTCTTCAAGCGCGTGGCGATGTGGCTTACGAGCGCGGTTTTTCCTATACCGCCGATGCCGTGAACAATGACTGCACGCTGATTGCGTTTGAGGACTGCGTCACGAACCTGACGATACTCGCGGCGTCTGCCGTAAAAACCGGAGCTCAATTGCGGCAAAGGCAGGTGAAAGCTAAAATCAATCTTTGGTGATTCAACAGTGGGTGCGGCTTCTGCCTGCTTTGTCTGCAAACAATCGCCGTTGGAGACCAGTAGCACAGGAGCGAGTGCGTCCGCTTGCAAAAAGTAATCTTCGCTAAGAAGCAACGCGCGTCGCGCGGCGTGAGAGGCCGCTTCGAGAGTGCATCCCGATGCGATTCTATAATAAAAGCTTTGGGCGAATTTCAAACCGCCCGTGTCCGAAATCGAAAACTGCATAGCAATCACAGCCGGAATGTTTCTGCGCAAAAGCCCCCGCGAGATGTCGCTGAATTCTCCCGCGTTGATTCTGCGTGCAGTCTGACAGCCCGACAGGACTACGAGGCGCAAAGAGTTCTGCAATCGCTCCAACGCGGCGAGAATCTCTGCGACGGAAGTCGGGTGGCTTTTGCCTTGCGCATCTTCGAGAAGCAAGCCGCCGCCGTCCTCCGGCGTGATGCCGTGACCTGTGAAGTGAAAAATTTGATAGGGAGTTTCAAGGCTTCCTTCTAAAATTTCCAACTTGGCTTCGTCTTCAAAGTCCGCGCGCAGGCGTCCTTGTCCCGCAGGGTCGTTGATGGCCTCAAGCAAAATTTCCTGCTCGCGCTCCATCTGCAAACGCGAATGGTCGGGCAAATCAAGTGGGCTGGAAACAAGTGCGAGCATCTTGAAAGGCAACGGCACGGCGGGCGGCGCGGCTTGCGGCTGAATGTCCAACGGAAGGCGCGAGAGCGTGGTTTTTGTCCCGGCCGCGATGAACTCCTCGCCGTCAAAAAGGGTTTCCCAGGCTATCGCTTCCAGCTCGTTCGCTTCAGGAGCGATGCGGATGCAAAGAACCAGGAACTCATGCTTCAGTTTATACTCTAACCAAACGCGCCTGACTTCGAGCGTAAAGATTTGTTGATAGAGCTTTCTGCCAAACTCGCGCAAGCGTTCAACACGCGCTTGTGGGTCTCTTGTGTCAAAATCCAACTGTCTTGACTCGAACCCACTCAGGAAAGAACTGGGAAAGTTGAGGTTAGCAGTTGCGAGCGGTTGAGAGCTATTGCGAGGATGAACGTCGAGTTGAAAGCCTTCATTCTGCTTGCGAAAGTGAAAGTCTATAGTCTGGATGAGCATTGAGGTAAACGTCCCGGCAGATGGTTTGAGCGGAAGCGAGGATGCAAAGCCGGACGAAATGCAGTATAGCAGCTAGTTTGGTTTTCCCATACTCAATCCATTAAGCGACAATGAGAGCCGGATAGTGAGCTGTCCTGAAGAAGGCAAACGGAAATTCGTCAGAGTCGATACGGTTGTTCCGGCTCGGTACGCTCGGCTATCCGCCACTGCAGTTTCACGCCCGTTGATACGCCAGGCTACAACGAACTAGCGTGGGCTGCGTTTCTAGCAGACATGGTACAGCCAAGCTTCGGCGTCGCGGAAGAGTTTACGCGGCCTTGTCAGTGGTGACAGAGAAGCAGAGACGTATCAAATGCGCTTAGCATTGGCAGTTGAAAACCAATGAATCCGTCGGACGTGCGTCGTGAAGTGATTGATTCCTGCTGTGCGTGAACTCGGAAGTTCACCCATCGAGGACTCGCAGGAAAGTGGCGCGCAGATGGCGCGATGATGTCGCCAAATATACCAGTACCTAGAACACCTTGACGGCTGCGATTTCATTCAATGACCGACAAATTTCACTTTATGACCTACAAATTTCATTTTATGACCGAACCCACAACACATGTGGGTTCGGTCATAAAGTGAAATTGGGTTGTTAATGGAATCAATAACTTACGAGGACGATTCCGGCATTAAATGAAATTGTTGTCCGGCATAACTTGAAATTTTCCTACAGATTTCCGGCATAACTTGAAATTTTCCTTCACCGCCCTTTTATCCGAAAGTTAAGTGCAATGCATTTACATGAAGCCTATTCTAAACTTCTTAAATTGAGGGACTGGCTTATGTATCAAACGCTAGTTGGTATCGGAATGATTGTTGTGGGTTCTGCGATCGTAATTTTTAGTGAGCGCATAACTCGAGTCACAGCTGCATTACATCAAGAACGCTGGGAGAATTGCCGCGAGGTTGGAGTCGTGGAGGAGCCCTATTGGAGGGAGCTCTGATGTCGTTTTAAGGCTTGTTGGTTCTATTAAGACTGGTAAGGATAAAGTAAAAAGACAGCGGCAATCCGCCGGCGTTATCAAGACATTCATCGACCGAAGAATTTTTGCCATCACTCAGGAAGAATCACGTTACACGCTTTCAGGAGCTAAGTTTGTTTAGACGGAACAGGAGCGAGAATAGTGACGACTGACGGTCACCGGCTCGCATTTGTCGAAAAGAAAGACCTCGTAAGAAACGGCTCCAAAGAAACTATCGACACGCTTATTCCGCGAACAACTTTGGCTGAGCTAACCAAACTCACGGCGAATTTTGATGAAGAGATTAGTTTGGGAATGGATGAAAATCACATCTATTTCCAGGTTGGACCACGACTGCTGATTTCTCGAATGCTTTACGGCCAGTTTCCGAACTATGAAATGGTAATGCCGAAGAACAACGACAAATCAGTCGAGTTCAACAGCAGTTTACTTAACCTTGCAATCAGGCGTGTTGCCTTAATGGCCGACGAAAGATCGCACGTGATTCGCTTTCATCTCGAACCGAATCAACCGGTGATCAGTTCTCAAAACGCCGAAGAAGGCGAAGCAAACGAACGATTCAAACAGACAACGCCGGTGATGTCACCGACATCGGCTTCAACGCTCAATACCTACAAGAATTCCTAAACGTCGTCGTCGACGCCAAAGTCGCCTTCGAATTCAAAGACGGCAATTCCCAAACTCAACTCAAACCATCCGAGAACGGCGATTACGATTACAAGTACGTCGTGATGCCAATGCGGATTTGAGTTATGTCTGTTTTCGACAACGACGCATTGTGCAGCGACATCTATGTAGCGGACTTTACATCTGAGTCGCAGACTTTACGGTCAGGTTGAGTGGCAGCAGCGCCATCTAAGTTGCGGACTCTTTTTTTGGTAGTGTTCTATTGGCTCTGTTGCTGAGTTAACCGCTCGCTGGTGAATGAGTAAGTACTTCATTAAGGAATTTGCAGCCGGCCGTAATAGCCAATACTGTTTGCCGGACAGGACCATTTAATTGTCCGCCAGTGCAAATTGGAAATATAGAGTGTCCGAGAGTGCAATATACGGGCTCTGATGGCCCTTAAACGAACTTGAAATATTCTTTCGCCACATAG
>Ga0157375_10003762_pt1 | contig 13159 bp, 11 predicted proteins | sample M35metaG_FD_115311 | JGI IMG/M metagenome (GOLD analysis project Ga0157375, IMG submission 115311) | Miscanthus rhizosphere microbial communities from Kellogg Biological Station, Michigan, USA - M3-5 metaG | ecosystem: Host-associated > Plants > Roots > Rhizosphere > Soil | place: USA: Michigan...
AGACGAATCCCTGGTTCATGTCCAGCGATGGCAGGTTCTCTGTCCAATACCCGCGCCCAGGCACGGCCTACGAGGTGACGTTCGACCCCGACGGTGTGAACGTGGATTTCATCGCCGGCGACACAGGCAGGATGCAGTTCTTCGGCCAGCCCGCGCAGGGTCGCACGTCGAAGCAAATCGCCGATGACCTGGTCGGTGAGAAATATCCAAACGCCACAACGAATTACGAGATTCCCAACGCGTTGGTCGGCTATCAGCCGGGATACGGTGTGGTCAAAGACGAGTACCCGCAGGATGCCTCGGGCACCTTCACGCGGCTGCGCCTTCTGGTGATGGTCGCGATCAAGAACAACTATGCGCTGGTCGCCGCCGCGATCGGCCCGTACCACCAATTCAGCCCGGAGTTCGGCAGTGGCCACCCGTCCGGGGTCAACATGCAACTGGCGCTGGATATGGGCAAGTACGTGAACAGCTTTATCTGGCGCGACAACTCGCGGCGCTAGTTGCCGTTCTGGTACTGGGGCTCGTGGAACCGGCCGATGATCGGGATGCGCTCGATGATCCTGTCGCGAAGCCGCGGCTGCTGCGGGACGGGCGGAACATAGTTGGGCGTGGGAGGCACATAGGCGGGCGGAGGAACATTCGCCGGCGCAGGCGGCGGCGCCGCGGGTGGCTCGGCCACAGGCGGCGCTTCCGGCGCGGGCGCGGCGGCCTCAACGATCGTGTGGGCAAGAAGTGGCGCAGCCTCCGGGGGTGGTGCCGCCGGCAGTGGTGGCGGTGCGGCCGGAACCGGTTGCGGCGCAGCCTGTGCGACCGATGGAGCGGCTGGCACTCGTGCCGGCTGATCGGCGGTTGCCGCGGTATCCCGTTGACCCACAGTCGAATTCGTGTCAGGACTCAGGCCTATAACCAGCGCGGCGGAGAGCGAGATGACGAAGGCCACGACCGCGGCGGCAAGGACGGACGTCAACGCACCGATCCTCGACGGCAAGCGCCACCGGCTGGGCCCTGCTATCAGGGTGTTGACGGCCCGTGCCGATGCCAGCGCGGTTCCGCGGGCCAGTGCGAGGTTGGCCTCGGCTGCCGTGATGACCGGCACCGCTGCACCGTGGAAGGAAGTAGCGATCGAATCGATGTCGTCGGCCGACCCAAGGACAAAGATCGCCTCGGGCTGGACGCCGCTGCGATCAAGCAGGGCGAGCATGTCGTCGGCGGTCGGATCAACGCGCTCGGTCGTCACCCCGTCGTCGTCGACCAGCGCAACGAGAGCGGCGCCGGGTTCGACGATGCAAACTGCGACGTCACGATAGCCGCCACGATCGGCGATGCCCGTCGCCAGGGAGTCAGCGGCCTCCTGCTCTGACACGGTGATGACGTTGTCTAGGCCCCGTTCCGCCAGCGCGTCGAGCAAGGTCGACGCGGCGGATTCGGCCTCAGTCGCCCAGGTGACGCCAATCGCGTGTAGCCGGTTTTGCGCGACAGCGGCGATCACGTCGTCGAGCGTGTCGAAATCAACCGCGTCGCGGCAGACGGTGGCGCCCTCGGCCGTCGTGCCCTCGACAAGCACCCATCGGACGTCTGCCGACGTCATCGACAGACCGAGTACGAGGTCCACCTGGTTTGCCCCCGATCGGATCAATCGGCTCCGAGGTTACCGGCCAACCCGGATACACAAAAACCGTCAGTAAATGGCGCACGCCTCGTGGTTCTGCCTTTAAGGTGCTCTCGTGCCTCCGATGGATCGTCGCAACATGATGTTGATGTCCGGGATCGGCCTCTTGGCGGCCGCGATCCCCCTACCCACCGCCGGTGCTTCGCCGTCCCGCCCGGCGGGTCCGGCGCCCGCTGCGCCGCCGCCCAGTAGCGAACCGCCTGCGTACATTTTCCAGGACGAGTTCGACGGCCCGGCCGGTGCAGGACCCGATCCGGCGAAGTGGATTGTGTGGAACTGGGATGTGGACGTCTTCCCGCCGCTCGTGGGGCATTACCGCGACAACCGCCAAAACGTGTTCCTCGACGGGAACTCGAACCTCGTCATCCGCGCCACCCGAGAAGGCGACCAGTACTTCAGCGGCAAACTCCAAGCCAACTGGCGAGGGATGATCAATACCACTTGGGAAGCCCGGATCAAATTCAATTGCATGACGCCCGGTTGCTGGCCCGCTTACTGGACTGTGAACGAGGATCCTGACCCTGACGGCGAAGTCGACATCGTCGAGTGGTATGGCAACGGGAATTGGCCTCCGGGAACCACGGTCCACGCCGCATCCAACGGGAAAACATGGGAAGGCAGATCGATTCCCGAGTTGGTGGATGGAAATTGGCACAGCTGGCGAATGCGTTGGGACGAGGACGGTTTCAAGTTCTGGCGAGACTACGTCGACGGCGCGAAACCGTACTTCAGTGTGCCGCCGAAGCCCATACAGGTCTCCGGCAGACCCGGTGACCTCCGGTGGCCGTTCAACAATCCCGGCTACTGGATGTTCCCAGTCTTCAATCTCGCGGTTGGTGGGCCGGGCGCAGGAGATCCCGCCCTGGGTAACTTCCCGGCGGACATGCTGGTCGACTGGATACGCGTCTGGTAGTCGCTCGCGCTTATCGTGCCGCTTTGATGACCTGAACCAGGTTGAACTGCCAGCGCTCGAGAAGCCGGAACCCCAGGTCGCGCGGAACCGAGAAGGCGGGGGTACCTCCGAATCGTGTACCGGGCGGCAACGTTGTGTCCTGTTCGTGAGCGGGCCTTGACCTGTCGGCTTCGGTGATGATCCACACCACGCGGCAGTCGCTCAACGGTCCTACGGTGGCCTCCGGTATGAGATTGGTGTCGAAGACATCGTTGCGGTCCGTCGCACGTTGCCACAGGCTGAGGTCGACGAGTTTCCGGTAGGCATCGGGGCGCGCGGCCATCAAGGGCCGCATGGGGGCGGGCATGAAGGTCACCGTGTCGTTCACCAGTAGACAGTCACCCGGCGCAGCCTTCTCTGTGATCAAATCGGCCAGTTTGCTGTAGTCCATACCGTATTTGGCGTACGGGCCACGCTGCACCAGAAAATAATTCGGACCCGCAGCGAGAGTGAAAACGCTCAGAATGGCCGCCGCCATCCATGGTGCAACAGCCAGTGCGCCGATGCAGACCCCCAAAACCAGCGCCACCGCCGGCGCGGTGAAACACAAGTAGCGAGGCGTGTAGATCGGGTTGAGCACCGCCGACCAGATGAGGATCACCGTGGTCGGAATCACAATCCATCCGATCGCCAGCGTCATTAGCCGTCGATCTCCCCGCGCCAGGTGCGCGGACGTGCAGAGCCACAAGACAACGGCCGTCGCTACGACAAGTGTCGACACGATCATGAACGGCGGACTTCGTTCGAAATACTGTTGAACCGTCACATCTTCGATCGTGCGGCGGCCAATCGGTGCGATCCAGACGATCTGATGTACTTGGCCGAAGGCCTCGACTCCAAACGGCGCCACAGCACAACCCGCCAGAAGCGACGCGACGGCGAACCGTACGAGGACCGTTGGACTGTGCCGGCAGAGACAGAGGAAAGCGACGTACGCCAACAACAAAAGGGTGAGATACACGTCGAGCAGAACCGACGTCGCCAGGACGACCCCATACGACAGCCAGAGCCAAGCGTTGTCACGGCGTGTGGCGTGCACGAACAGGACGGTCAACCACACGGCGGCCATCATCGACAACGCATACGGCCGAGCCTCGATGCCCGCCCACGTCGCCCGGGGCAGTATCCCGCAGACAACCCCGGAGCTCAGTGCCACAGTGCGCGACGAGAACTGCCTGCCCAACACCACTACTCCGGCCGCAGCGGCTCCGACAGCGAGACCGCTTGGTGCGCGCGACCAGAACTCTGTGGGCGGAAAGATCTGAAACCAGCCATGCATGAGCAGGTAGTACAGCCCGTGGACGGCGTCGACATTGCTCAACATCTGCCACAACTGCTGCAGAGATCGACTGTATGAGGCCGAAATGGTCGCGGCCTCGTCGTACCAGAAAGACGGGCGGCCCGCGCCGCCCAGACTCATCGCGGCGGCCAACACTCCAACGATCAGTGGGTCCAGCGCAGCCGGCGGTCGTCTCATCAGTACTCCCCGCCGAACACGCCGCTATGGTGCCAGAACCGATAGCCGCGTGCTGCGCCTGCTTTGGTCAAACTGCCATTTCCGCAGCAAATCAATAAAACCGTGTCTACAGTTATTTTTCTCAGCGTAAACAACTGAGTCCATAACCAGGTCAGTTCGTATTTCGCAAACTCCAGAGAGGGGTGACGACGATGACCTTTCAGCTTCCATCGCGACGTTTAATCCTTTTGAGCGGATTCGCTCTAGCAGTTGCGGCGGCTCCGGCGGTCGCGGCTTTCGGCGTGCCGGCTTCGCATGCTCCGACGCCGGTCGCCGAGTGCATGGCCGGCGAAGTCGTTGACCCTGCTACCGGGGTTTGCGTCTTGGGGCCGGCACCCGACGCCCCAAGGGCCATCCCGGGCAATCCAGCCCTTCCGGAAGTCGATGGCATTCCCTGCACCGGCGCCAACACGGGCGAATGCATCGGACTGCAAGAGTCCCAGGGCGGGGAGCCCGCACCGGTTCCATGACATCGGCGGGGTGCTGACCAGCGCAAACGTATCGTTCTGTGACCCCGTCGTGACAACTTCGTGACAGTTGGCCCACTTTTTTCGTAGGGTGCTCTCTGTGGGGCGGCATGAATTAGCCAGGAAGCGACGGACGTCGCCAGCTGTCCTGGCTGCGGTCATCGCCCCGGCGGCGGTGTTCTTCGCCGTCGGAGCCGATGTTCATCCAGCTGCCCCCACGCCCGAGCCCAAGCCTGCGGTCGCCCCGGTTGAACCGGCTGCCAAAACCGTTGCACCGTGCTGCCTGGAGATCGTCGCTGCGGCACCGAGCGTGCCCTCGACTATTCCGTCCGATGGGCAGGCAGATACGGGTTCCATTCCCGCCCAATTGGTTTCGGCATCGAGATGGCGCGTCGTCGATCGCGCGCTGCCCGCCGGGGTTGCCCCGGAGCGGGGTCTACAGGTGAGAACCATTTTCGTCGCTCGCAGTATCAGCGCGCTGTTTCCTGAGATTCACCAGATCGGCGGCGTTCGACCCGACGCACTGAGGTGGCATCCCGACGGGCTGGCGCTGGACGTGATGATCCCCAACCCCAGCAGCGCCGAGGGCATCGCGCTCGGCAACCAGATCGTCTCGTTCGTGCTCAACAATGCGACTCGATTCGGCATTCAAGACGCAATCTGGCGCGGCGTTTACTACACGCCCAACGGCGCGCAATCAACGGGGGCAGGCCACTTTGACCACGTCCACGTCACGACCACCGGAGGTGGGTACCCGACCGGCGGGGAAACTTACTACCGCTGAGCCGCCACGCCTCCTCTAGGTGCTTCCTCGCGATCGCTGACGAGACTCGGCAGCGCACGCTGAACCTATTCATCGCCGGCGTCCGGGCGACCCGGGTGGCCATCCCGGTCATGGTTGAGAAGATTTTGGGCGTGATCGTCACCATCGGGTCGATCAACGGTCGATTGCCCCTTCCGATGGTCACGGACTGCAGCGCGGCGAAAGCGGCGTTCAACAACCTCGCCAAGGCACTGTCAAAAAAGGCCGGGCCACCGAACGTTCGCGTCAACATGGTCGATCCCGGTCCGGTAGCCACCCACTTCTGGGCCGATCGCGACGGGTGGCGAGCGTGCTCGGCGACGCCAGCGGTAAAACGGCCGAACAGGTCACCGCGGAGTTCGCATCGAACTCGCTGACCGGCCGGTTCACCAGGCCCGACGAGGTCGCCGACCTGGTCATGATGCTCTGACCGATGCCGCGGAGCCCCGCAAATCCTTCCCGACGCGCTGACGTGATGAGTTTCGAGCATTCGTCGTGTCTATAGGAGGAGAGCGATTGAGAGGAGAGCCTCATGGCCGAGCAGACGTCCACGACAGCGCCATCGAAACCGCCGGTTGTGGATCAGCAGACCTGGCGCAAGGCGCTTGACGACCTACGACGCCGGGAGAAGGCCGCGACGCGGGAGTTGGACGCCATCGCCGCGCAGCGCCGCCGGCTGCCGATGGTCGAGATGCCTGACTACACGCTCATCGGCGAGGACGGGCCGATGCGACTGGTCGACGTGTTCAACGGCCGTTCGCAGCTCATCGTCTACAACCACATGTGGGAGGACGGCGCGGAGTGGCAGTGCGGCGGCTGCACGGGATTCACATCCCAATTCACTCGGCTGGACTTCCTGGACAATTACGACGCGCGGTTCGTGATCGTCACCAACGGCCCGATCGAGGAGGCGCTGGCCTACCGCGACACCGTCGGCAACAAGATGGAGTGGTACTCGTCGTCGGAGAGCACGTTCGGCGCTGATGTCGACGCCCCGCCGGGCGCCGGCTTCGCCGTCAACGTGTTCCTGCGCGACGGCGACACCGTCTACCGCACCTGGCACACCAACGGTCGCGGCACCGAACAACTCAGCCACGCGTTCGCACTCATCGACATCCTGCCGTGGGGACGTCAGGAGGAATGGCTCGATTCGCCGGAGGGCTGGCCGTCGAGACCGACTTACTCCGGATGGTTGGACTCACCCGACATCGCGCGGATCTACGGCCGTACATAGTTCAGAGACGCTCTCGCCCCTGACCGATGTGGAGCCGATGACGGTGTCGTGTTTCACGACATACGCATAGGGTGTCGCAACACACATGCATAGGTTGAGGCGCGACGTTCGGTGACTGCCGAAGGCTCGCTTGGTCATCACTGCCGTTGTCGTTGAGGGTCGCAGCCAATCTGAGGTGGCTCGCGCCTATGGTGTGTCGCAGCCCTCGATCTCGCGGCTGGTCGCCCGTGACCTGTCAACGGTGCATGCAGCGCACGCAGCCGGTCGTACTCGTCGGCGTTGAATTATGCCAATTTCGTGGGTCGGGTCGGAGCGCTGGCGGTTGCAATTTACCGTTCGGTTTGACGGCGAGCTGACGCAGGATCTCTGCGTACTCTGAGCCAACGGAGTCGCCCACGATGACGACTTCGGTCGGGGCATCGCCCTGAGCCCGGACGGCAACCGCGCCTACGTCCCCAACTGGGGCAGCGCCGCGCAGACCGGCTGGATTTCGGTGCAGACCACCTCCCCGGTCGGGTGCTGACCACCATCCCGATCGAACCGGTGCCTAGCGCCGTCGCGATCACCCCGGATGGAGAGCGCCTCTACTTGACCTGCCCCAACATCCACGTCGTGGCCGTACTCGACCTCGCCTCCGCGACGTTGACACGGTCGTCGACACGATTCCCGCGGGTAGTCAGTGGCAGGGGGTGGCCGTCAGCCCCAACGGACAACGGGTCTACATCGCCAACTTCGACAACGCGTTGAAGCAGGGCTCGCTGAAGGTCGCCAGCACCAACAACGACATCACCGAGTCCGTCCCGATCGGCAAGGGATCGTGGGGCGTCACGGTCGGCCCCGACGGCAAACGCGTGTACGTGAGCCGATTCGCGACGACAAGGTTTCCGTGCTCGAACACACGGAGTCGTTCAAGCCCGCCGGAAATCTGCCGGACCCGGTCGGGAAGGCGATCGGCGGCGCGTCGGTCCGCGGTCCCCGCTGCTGCAGCGCATCGCTCGTCGCGGCGCATCTGGGCAAGCCCATCGAGAACCGCGCTCTCGGCGGCTCAGCTGCGCAGGATGTTGTGAGCAGCGCGGTTTCTCGGCATCCTTGCCGCCACTCCTCTAGGGAGTGTCGGCGAGTCTGCGAGCGGTATGCTTTCGCATCCCGACGTGGCAGCGCGGATCACGGTGCTCGGGCGACTAGCATTAACGGGGGCTATGAATCTTCGCGACTTCAGCAAACCGCTGCGTACTCGATGGTTCATCGTGTTCTGGACAACCGTGGCCGCGGTATCGGTAGCCATAGCAATCACGTTGCTCACGACTCCGCTCTACGAAGCCTCGACGCGACTCTTCGTGTCCACTGCGACCGATTCGACGTCTGATCTCTACAAGGGCAGCCAAGAACGCGTACATACCTACACCAAGCTGCTCATGGGCCGGACCTTGGCTCAGCGCACTGTCGACAAACTTCATCTCGACACGAGCGCAGAAGATCTAGAAGGTCGCGTCTTGGCCAGCGCCGAATCCGACACAGTCCTGATCGATGTGGATGTCCTCGACGAATCACCTTCCCGTGCCCGCGACATTGCCAATGCGTTGTCCGACGAGTTCGTCAAGATGGTGCGTGAATTGGAGACTCCGCTGGATGGGGACCTACCCAATGCTCGCGTTTTGGTCCAGGAACGCGCATCGCTGCCCAAAGAACCCACGATTCCGCACAGGACACGGAACATCGAAGTCGGGCTCGCGGTCGGCTTGCTGCTGGGAATCGCACTTGCAGTTCTTCGCGGTTGGCGGGACAAGAGGGTCAAGAACCGAGAGGTGCTTGATTAGGTTGCAGGGGTCGGACTAGCGGCATCGCGATCCGGCCACCCCAGGCGTGCTGCGCGGAAACGAGCTTGGGTGATCATGTCAGGTGAACCTGCCGACGTGGAGTAGCAATCCATGGCAAGAAGCGGTTCTAATCGGTGTTCGAGTGTTGTGACCGCCAGGGGAAATCAGTGGTATCCGTGCTGGAGCAGTATCAGCAGTCGTCGCGTCGTCGGTATCAGCGGGCAGCACAGGCGCAGAGGCGCCTCGACATCCAGGGCCTGCGGATGGTCGCGGTGCTCGCGGTGTTCGCATGTCACCTGTGGGGCTGGCCGCGGGGCGGCTTCGTCGGCGTCGACGTGTTCTTCGTGATCTCCGGGTTCCTCATCACGGGCAACCTGCTACGCATGGCCGAAACCAGCGGGACAGTGTCGTTCGCGACGTTCTACTGGGGCCGGATACGCCGCATCGTCCCCGCCGCGACCGTCGTTCTGGTCCTCACCTACGCGGCATCGACGCTGGTGTTCCTGCCGTTCCGGTCGCACCAGGTCGGCATCGATGCGCTGTTCGCATTCGTGTTCGCATCGAACTGGTGGTTCGCGTATCAGAACACCGACTACTTCCGTGCATCCGACGACACCGTGTCACCGGTCCAGCACTACTGGTCGCTCTCGATCGAAGAACAGTTCTACTTCGTCTGGCCCGCACTGATATTCGTCATCGGCGTGCTGATCGTCCGCAAACGTTGGCCACACTCGCGCCGCATGGTCATCGCCGGCACGCTGATGTCCGTGATCAGCGCCGCATCCCTGTGGTATGCCGTGCGCGAAACCGACATCGACCGGGCCTGGGCTTACTTCGACACCTTTGCCCGTGTCTGGGAGCTCGGCGTCGGCGCCGTGCTGGCAACCGCTATCGGGGCGATCGCCAGAATTCCGCAGAGCTTGAGACCGCTGATGTCATGGGGCGGAATCGTTCTCATCGTTGCCGCCCTATGGGTGATCGGCGAAGGCTCGGCACGGTTCCCGGCGCCGTGGGCGCTTCTCCCGGTGGCCGGTGCCGCTCTCGTCGTCGCTGCCGGAGTCGGGGGCGAGCCCCGCTATCAGAACTTCTTGCGCAACCCGGTCAGCACCTACGTCGGTGACATCTCATACTCGCTTTACCTGGTGCACTGGCCGGTCATCATCATCGTTCGCGCACTGATGGACGCCGACGTCTACTTCTCAATCACCGTTCTGGGACTCGCGTTCGGCCTGGCCGTGTTGTCCTACCACTTCGTCGAGAATCCGCTCCGCAAGGCCAGCTGGACGACGCTACGCGAACAGTTAGCCCACATTCGCCACCGCCGACGCGATCGCCAAGGGTCGAGCAGCCATGCCGCCGCGGCCCTCGCCGCCGCGCTGCTCGTCGTAGCAGGAATCGCCTTCACGATACGACCCGTGACCAGTGAGGAAACCGCTACTCCGTCATTGGCCCCGGTTGATGCCAGCGATGCAGGTACCCCCGATGTGAGGTTCGGGCCGCTCGGCACGGCTCTACGAGCCGAGATCGCGAGCGCCCTAACCGCCACCGAATGGCCACCGCTGGATCCATCGTGGGAGTCACTATTTGCCAACGGGGTGACAGTGGACGAGTTCCTCAGCCCAGAGATCGCCAAGTGCCCGTGGGTAGCCGTAGCTCCACCCGAATGCACCTACGGGTCATCCTCTGCCCCAACCAAAGTCGTCATCGTCGGCGATTCCCTTGGCTCGCAGTACGCAGAGATCCTGCGTCAGCTCGCCGTCAATTCGAACGGTAAATTGCAGACGATCAACGAGACGATGGCATCGTGCGTCTTTACTCAAGACCTCATCTATCGCGAGGGCGCATCACCTGCGTGCGAGGGCCGCAAGAACAGCGCAGTCGACCTCATCAACACCATCAAGCCCGACGCCGTCATCATCTCGAACGCATACACGGACGAGCGCGTCCAGGGCAGTTCGGGGGACATGACCATGGCGGAATGGTCGGATTCGCTGCAACGGATCATGGACCGCTTCCGCGGGAGCACCAAGAGGGTGGTGCTGCTGTCACCTCCACCCAGCAATGCTCCGATCCGGGACTGCACCAGCAAGCGCAATAGCAAGCCAGCGGACTGCGTCGGCAGCATCCCGGACCCATGGAAAGTGAAGGCCGAGACGGAGCGCCGACTCGCTGGAGGTACTGGTGCAGTGTGGATTGACTCGCGGCCGTGGTTCTGCAACTCCAAGGGGCGATGCCCAAGCTTCGTCGGAACAACACCTGCCCGATTCGACCGGGCACACATGACCAGTGCGTACGCGAGCAAGATCCTCCCCGTCGTCGCTGAGACATTCAGGGGCGCAGGAGTTCCCATTCCGTCCAGCGGTTAGGGCGCGGCGGGTGTCGTGGGCTTGGTATCGCACCGCCGGGGTGTTGGTCACCGGGCCCGTACTATCGACGGGCGTGGTCACCGGTTCGAGGTAACGACGGGCGTGGTCCCGGTCGAGTTGTCCGGCAACGCTCTTGGTTCGGACCTACTGCGGACTGGCGCATCGGCGAACTGGTCCGTACACGGATGGCTCACGTTGGTCCGACCGTCCAAACGCAGTCCACGCGGCGTGGTGGAGCCACATCGTCACAGTCGGAACGCATCTATCGTTCTAACAGACCAACATCGGAGATAGCCAATAAGGGAGGAGGGTCAAATCGTGACCGTCCCATCAGTAAGCGTGACGAGCTTCCTCCAAACGCACGAACCCGACGAGCCAACGTTCTTTCCGGTATTGACGGGCAGCGGGTTCACACAGCACAACACGGTGTCGGTGGTGTCGCTATTTCACCTGGCCGATCGTCCCGACACCACGGTGACCGAGACCTTCGCGACCGACGGTGTCGGCAATTTTCAGAATCGGGTCGCACGGGCGATGCCGAATCCGAATTGGGAGGGCTTACAGGAGATCACCGTGGACGTGACCGATCTGGGTACCGGTGTGACGGTGAGTTTCGGGCCGCTGGCACAAGACAGTGCACCTCGCGCACCGGACTACACCGTCATCGCCACCCTGTCGGTCTATGAGCCGGGATGGGTGGCGGTCAGCCCCGACGGCACCCGGATCTACGTCTCCCGCGGGTACGGCACGGGCACTGACAACGGTATATCGGTGATCGACGAAGCCACCTATGCGCTCACCCCCGTCCAGATCCCCAACGTGAGAAATGGTGGCTCGCCGTTCTCCCTCACCGCCGACGGTTCACGCCTGTACGTGTCCACACAGTTCTCGATCACCGTCGTCGACACGGCGAACTACGCGATGACCGTTATCTCGATGGAGGACGATCCGTGGTACTCGGCGATCAGCCCCGACGGCACCCGGCTGTACGTGTGCACCGACGACGACGGTCTGCACAGGGTGGAGGTGCTCGACATCGACCCGGCCTCCCCCACCCATCACACGGTCATCGACAGCTTCGACTATTCCGGTACAGCCATTTCGCCAGGATCAGGAGGGATCGCGGCGAGCAGCCGATTCATCTACCTCGCCAGCGATGACCTGACACACATCGACCTCACCACCAGACTCGTAGAGAGTTGGGGAGACATCGTCGGCGAAAACCAGGGTGTCGTGGTCGTTCCGGTGCCCGGCTCGACCGGGATCGATCGGGTGTATCTGGCCTTGGCGAACAGCAACCAGGTCGCGGTATTCGACGAAGTCCTCACCACCGGCGGGACGATGACGGTGGCTTACCAGGAGACGATCGACCTCGGGGTTAACCCCAATGTCCATCCCCTCATGATGGCGGCCAGTCACAGATCACGGGTCTATGTCATCAAGGGCGACCAATCGAACCAAAACACTGTTTCGGTCATCGCCCCCGCTGAGACCTTTACCTCCGTGCATTACGTCCACTTCGGCAACCAAGTCTTCGAGGAAGAAGAGTCCGAGACCTTCCCGATCCGCATGATCGCGACCATCCCGGTGCGCAAATGGGCGATTGGCGCGGCAGTCAGTCCCGACGGGTATAGCGTCTACCTCAGCAGCTCGCCAGATGCCCTCTCAGTGATCGCGGTGCCGACCCCGTAACGGAGCCCCGAGCGTGAGGCCAATGTTGTGTCGCTACACGGTGCTTCGAACTAGCCTCTAGCCGTGGCTGATACCGATTCCGAACTCGCGGCGGTGCGCCACGTTCTCACCGCCTGGACGCCGCGGATCTCCGAGCAGATCGCGCAGCTGTATCGCGAGCTGCACCGCCACCCCGAGTTGTCGATGCAGGAACATCGCACGGCCGCCGCCGTCGTGGCCGCGCTCGAACCCCTAGGTCTCGACGTCACCGCTGGCGTCGGAGGCACTGGCGTAGTCGCGGTGTTGCGCAACGGGGATGGACCGGTGGTCATGTTGCGCGCCGATATGGACGCGCTGCCGGTCGCTGAGGCTACGGGCCTGCCGTACGCGAGCACCGCTGTATCCGTCGATGCGGCCAGCAGCACTGTCGCCGTTGCGCATGCCTGCGGGCACGACATGCACACCGCTAGCCTGGTTGGCGCGCTGTTCGTGCTCGCCGGCGGGCGGAACGCATGGGCGGGCACCGTCGTTGCGGTCTTTCAGCCGGCCGAGGAGCTGGGGTGCGGCGCCTCGGCCATGATCGCCGACGGACTCTTCGAGCGGTTTCCCGCTCCTCAGATTGTGCTTGGTCAGCATGTCGGACCGCTTCCCGCCGGAATCAT
>Ga0157375_10003767_pt1 | contig 13139 bp, 9 predicted proteins | sample M35metaG_FD_115311 | JGI IMG/M metagenome (GOLD analysis project Ga0157375, IMG submission 115311) | Miscanthus rhizosphere microbial communities from Kellogg Biological Station, Michigan, USA - M3-5 metaG | ecosystem: Host-associated > Plants > Roots > Rhizosphere > Soil | place: USA: Michigan...
CGTACGCTGTCGGCGAGCCGGTTGTCTGGCGCTGGATCAATGCCACCGGCGCTCGCCACCCGATGCATCTGCACGGCATGTTCTTTCGCGTCACGAGCAGCGGCGACAACGTGCACGACGTTCCGCGCACTTCCGACCAGCAGAACGACGTCGTCACGCAGACGCTGCCGCCTGCCGGCACGATGGCGATGACGTGGCAGGCGCCGCACGCGGGCAACTGGCTGTTCCACTGCCACATCATGTTTCACGTGATGCCGGAAAACCGCATCCCCGAGCCGCTGTGGTACGACGACTATGCGACGCTGCCACATGACCAGCACATGGCTGGACTCGTGCTCGGTATCCAGGTGCGCGAGCAAGGCGTTACGGATCGCGGCAACGAGCCGGCGTCGCCGCGGCGCATCGAGATGCGCGTCGCCGAGCGCCCCGGCGTGAACTTCGACGGGTACTACAAGCGGCACGTGCCCGGCGTCGGCTATGCGATCGACGGCTCGCCAGTCAGCGCGCCGGGACCCGCGCTCGTGCTTGAGCGCGGCCGCCCGGTCGAGATCACGATCCGCAACGCTCTGACCAACGCGACGTCCGTGCACTGGCACGGCATCGAAGTGCAGAGCAGCTACTACGATGGCGTGCCGCACTGGGGCGTCGACGGCGATCGCGTGACGCCGTGGATCGATCCCGGCGGCAGCTTCGTCGCGCGCTTCACGCCGCCGCGCGCCGGCACGTTCATGTACCACACGCACTTCAATGATTACGCGCAGCTGACGGCGGGTCTGTACGGAGCGCTGCTCGTGGTCGAACCCGGGCAGGCTCCCGACGTGGCGATCGACCACACCTACGTGATCGGCCAGGGCCCGGACGCGGAAAAGGACCCGATCCTGTTGAACGGAGCCCGCGAATTGCCGAAGACGAGCTGGCACGTCGGTTCGCAGCAGCGCGTGCGATTGATCGGCATCACTGCCGTGCAGACCGTGCGCGTGCGGCTCGCGCGCGACGGCAAGACGGTGGTGTGGCGCGCGCTGGCCAAGGATGGAGCCGATCTGCCGGCGGCGTTGGCGACGGTGCGCACGGCCGAAGTCGATCTCAGTCCCGGCGAAACCTGGGACTTTGCCTACGCGGCCGACGATCGCGGCACGCTGCGTCTCGAGGCCGCCGTGCCGAAGAGCGAGGTCCCGGTGGCGTCCGCGTCGATCGCCGTCGAATGAGTCGACCGATCGCTCAGTCGAGCGCGTAGCCGAACTGCTGGCGGAACTGGTCGGCGAATTCGGCGTAGCTGAAGCGCTGGTTCTGCGTGCCCGGATGTTCGACCTTCAGCGCACCCATCAGCGAGGCCATGCGGCCGACCGTGTCGAGGTCCATGCCCCTCATCAGGCCGTAGATCAGGCCGGCGCGGTAGGCATCGCCGCAGCCGGTCGGATCGGAAACGCGGCGCTCGTGCGCCGGCGGAATGTCGTAGGTCCGCCCGGCCGTGTGGATATGCGAGCCTTTCGGGCCGCGCGTGACGATATACGCCTTCACGCGCGATGCGATGTCCTTCTCGCTCCAGCCGGTGCGCTGCTGCAGCAGGTTCGATTCGTAGTCGTTGACGGTGACGTACTGTGCCTGCTCGATGAAGGCGCGGAACTCCTCGCCGTTGAACAGGCCCATCGCCTGGCCCGGATCGAAGATGAAGGGAATGCCGCGCTCGGCGAATTCGGTCGAGTGCTGCAGCATCGCCTCGCGGCCGTCCGGTCCGACAATGCCGAAGGCGATGTCCGGCACGTCGCGCACGTGTTTCTCGTAGCTGCGCATCATGGCGCCGGGATGGAACGCGGTAATCTGGTTGTCGTCGAGGTCGGTCGTGATGAACGCCTGCGCCGTGTACAGGTCGTCGATCGTCTTGACCTGGCTCAGATCGATGCCGCACTTGGTGAAGTGCTCGCGATAGGGGCCGAAGTCCTGCCCGACCGTGCCCATCGGCAGCGGATGTCCGTCGAGCAGCTTGAGGTTGTAGCTGATATTGCCGGCACAGCCGCCGAATTCCTTGCGCATGCGCGGCACCAGGAACGAGACGTTGAGGATGTGCACCTTGTCTGGAAGGATGTGATTCTTGAACTGGTCCTGGAACACCATGATGGTGTCGTAGGCGAGCGAACCGCAGATCAGGGCTTTCATATTCGAGGGCTGAGGGCTGGCTGGAAGCGAGGGCTGAGGACTGAGGGCTGAGGGCCGGACAGCAGACGCAGCGCCTTTGCGCGAGGCGCGTATTGTTCCAGATTCGGCGAGAAAGCGCGCGGGTTTGCCGCCTTCGCAGCCCTCAGACCTCAGCCATCGGCCCCAGCCTCTCGCGCAACAACGCATTCAATTGCTGCGGATTGGCCTGGCCCTTCGTGCGCTTCATTGCCTGGCCGACGAAGAACTGCAGCAGCTTGTCGTTGCCGGCGCGGTAATCGGCAAGCTGCTTGGGGAATTCGGCGAGGATCGCGTCGATGGCGGCGGCAAGCGCCCCGCTATCGGATATCTGGCGCAGTCCCCGCGCGGCGATGATCGTGTCGGCATCGCCTTCGCCGGCCCACATCGCGGCGAAGACATCCTTGGCGATCTTGCCGGAGATCGTGCCGTCGCCGACGCGAGCCAGAAGCTGCGCCAGCTGCGCCGCGCTGACGTGCGATGCCTCGATGTGCACAGTCGCTTCGTTCAATGCCGCCGCGAGTTCGCCCAGCACCCAGTTCGCGGCGAGCTTCGCGTTCGAGCCAGAGCCTTCGCGACCCTGCGCGCCGCTGGCGTGTTCGGCGCCATGCGCCGCCAATGCCGCCAGCGTTGCTTCGAAGTAGTCGGCGGTCGCGCGGTCGCTGCACAGCTGCGCCGCATCGGCCTCCGGCAGGCCGAGCGCAGACTCGTAGCGCGCGCGGCGCGCGGCCGGCAGTTCGGGCATCCCCGCTTCGATCGCCGCGATGTCCGCGCTGCTCACCGACAGCGGCGGCAGGTCCGGATCGGGGAAGTAGCGATAGTCATGTGCGTCTTCCTTGCCGCGCATCGAACGCGTGCGGTGATGGGCGGCGTCGTACAGCCGCGTCTCCTGCACGATCGCCTCGCCGTTCTCGAGTGCGCGGACCTGGCGTTCGATCTCGTACTCGATCGCCTTTTCGACGAAGCGGAACGAGTTGACGTTCTTGATCTCGGCGCGCGTGCCGAGCTTCGTTTCGCCCGCGCGGCGCACGGAAACGTTGGCATCGCAGCGAAACGAACCTTCCTGCATGTTGCCGTCGCAGATATCGAGCCAGCGCACGAGCGTGTGCACGGTGCGCATGTAGGCGACGGCCTCGGCCGGCGAATGCAGCACCGGCGCGGAGACGATTTCCAGCAGCGGCGTGCCGGAACGATTCAGATCGATTGCCGTCGCCGCGTGGAATGCGTCGTGCACCGACTTGCCGGCGTCCTCTTCCAGGTGCGCGCGCTGGATCTCGACATCGATCGTGCGGCCATCCTCGACGCGCACCGCAAGCCGGCCCGCGCTGACGACCGGCAGTTCGTACTGGCTGATCTGATAGCCCTTCGGCAGATCCGGATAAAAGTAGTTTTTGCGCGCAAATACACTTTGCCGCGCGATCTGCGCGCCGACGGCCAGGCCGAAGCGGATCGCCTTGTGCAGCGCGGCGCGATTGGGCACCGGCAGCGTGCCCGGCAGGGCGACGTCGATGACGCTGGCATGCGTGTTCGGCTCGGCGCCATAGGCGGTCGAAGCGCCGGAAAAGAGTTTGCTCGCGGCGTTGAGCTGGGCGTGGATCTCGAGGCCGATGACGGCTTGCCAGGAGCCGTGAGAGGTTGGGTGTGAGGAGTGAGGCATGGTCATGCCGCGCCTCCCGGCACATGCAGGTGCCAATCGGTATGCTGCTGGAACTGGTGGGCCGCGGCGAGCAGGCGCGCTTCGGCGAACGCCGGGGCGATCAGTTGCAGGCCGACCGGCATGCCTTCGCTGAAGCCGGCCGGGATCGAGATTGCGGGCAATCCCGCCAGGTTCACCGCAACCGTGTTGACGTCGGCTGCGTACATCGCCAGCGGATCGTTCGCCTTCTCGCCGAGCTTGAAGGCGACGGTCGGCGCGGTCGGCCCGGCGATCAGGTCGACCTGCCGGAACGCTTCGGTGAAATCGTTCGCGATCAGGCGGCGCACGCGCTGCGCACGCAGGTAGTACGCATCGAAATAGCCCGCCGACAACGCATACGTGCCGACGAGGATGCGGCGCTTGACCTCCGCGCCGAAGCCTTCGGCACGGCTGCGCATGTACAGGTCTTCGAGCGACTGCGGCGCGCTGCAACGATGGCCGTAGCGCACGCCGTCGTAGCGCGAGAGGTTGCTCGAGGCTTCGGCGGGCGCGATGACGTAGTAGGCCGGAATGGCCAGATCCGCGTGCGGCAGCGCGATGTCGACCAGGAGCGCACCGAGTTTCTCCAGTTCGGCCAACGCCGCGCGCACCGTCGTACCGACGCCCTCCTCGACGCCGCCGCCGAAGTACTCGCGCGCGACGCCGATGCGTATACCTTTCAGCGATGTGGACAATACGCCGACGTAGTCGTCGACCGGGCGATCCATGCTGGTCGCATCGCGCGGGTCGTGGCCGGCGATCGCGGCGAGCACGTGCGCACAGTCCTCGGCGCCGCGCGCGAGCACGCCGCCGCAGTCCAGACTCGACGCAAACGCGACCATGCCCCAGCGCGACACGCGCCCATAAGTCGGCTTGAGTCCGGTGATGCCGCAGAAGGCGGCCGGCTGGCGGATCGATCCGCCGGTATCGGTGCCGGTGGCGAACGGCACGATGCCGGCAGCGACCGCGGCAGCCGAGCCGCCCGACGAACCGCCGGGCACGCGCGTGAGATCCCAGGGATTGAGTGCCGGGCCGAAGAAACTGTTTTCGTTCGACGACCCCATCGCGAACTCGTCCATGTTCGCCTTGCCGAGCGTGACCGCGCCGGCGCCGGCGAGCCGCTCGACCACGGTCGCGTCGTACGGCGGCACGAATCCTTCGAGCATGCGCGAGCCGCAGGTCGTGCGCATTCCATTTGTACAAAAAATATCCTTGTGCACCAGTGGAATACCGCACAATGCCGGCGTGTCGCCTCCCGCCAGCGTCAGATCGGCGCGCTCTGCCGCCGCAAGCGCCGCGCCTTCATCCACCGTAATCGTCGCATTCAGGGCGGCGTGTTCACGCGCCCGCGCCAGCGCCTGCCGGGCGAGATCGAGCGCCGAGTTCCGGCGCGCTCGAAGCGACGCCGCGAGTTGCGCGATGGCGGAAGTCACGCCGCCCTCACTCTATGACTTTGGGAACGAGATAGAAGCCGCCGCGCGTTTCCGGTGCCAGCGCCAGCAGTGCGTCGGCGCGATCACCTTCGGTCACTGCGTCGTCACGCCAGACCAGCGCCTGCGCATGCGGATGCGCCATCGGTTCGACACCGGCGATGTCGGCCGACGCGAGGTGGCCGGCAAGTTCGAGCACGCGGCCGAGTTCGCTGGCGAGCGCGGGCAGTTCACCGTCGCCGATTGCCAGCCGGGCGAGGCGCGCGATGTGGCGAACGGTGGCGTTGTCTATCGACATGCGAACGACGAAGGCTGTTTTGCGGCATAGCAGCATCGTAGATTCATCGGGCATGCGCAAGCCGTCCGCTCGCCGCACTGCCGGAGTGAGTCATGAAGCGGCCTCCGCGCGGCCTTCTTTCCGGGCGAAAGTGAGAACTGCGCCATGCCGCTTAACAGCATTTTTCCTTGCTTCGCCTACCCCCCGTAACTACACTGTCGCGCTTTTCTCTCTATTGCCAGACAGGCTGCGGCCTGCCCACCGGAAGTTGCAATGCTAAAACGTTTTCGCGGTCTGTTTTCAAACGATCTGTCGATCGATCTCGGCACCGCCAATACTCTGATCTACGTGCGCGGCCAGGGCATCGTGCTCAACGAGCCTTCGGTCGTTGCCATTCGCCAGGATCGCGGTCCGGGCGGCCCGCGTTCGGTCGCCGCCGTCGGCATGGAGGCCAAGCGCATGCTCGGCCGTACCCCCGGCAACATCGTCACGGTGCGGCCGCTGAAGGACGGCGTCATCGCCGACTTCTCGATGACCGAGGAAATGCTCAAGCAGTTCATCCGCAAGGTGCACCGCACGCGCATGTTCCGGCCGAGTCCGCGCGTGCTGGTGTGCGTGCCGTGCGGCTCGACCCAGGTCGAACGCCGTGCGATCAAGGAATCGGCCGAATCGGCCGGCGCGCGTGACGTCTACCTGATCGAGGAACCGATGGCCGCGGCGATCGGCGCCGGCATTCCGGTGCACGAGGCGCGCGGCTCGATGGTGCTGGACATCGGCGGCGGCACGTCCGAGGTCGCGGTGATTTCGCTCAACGGCATCGTCTATTCGGCGTCCGTGCGCATCGGCGGCGACCGCTTCGACGAGGCGATCATCAACTACGTGCGCCGCAACCATGGCACGCTGATCGGCGAGTCCACGGCCGAACGCATCAAGATGGAAATCGGCTGCGCGTTCACGCAGGCCGAGGTCAGGGAGATCGAGATTTCCGGACGCAATCTCGCCGAAGGTGTGCCGCGCATGTTCTCGATCAACTCGAACGAGGTTCTCGAGGCGCTGCACGAACCGCTGGCCGGCATCGTCGCCGCCGTGCGCTCGGCGCTGGAACAGACGCCGCCCGAACTCTGCTCCGATGTGGCCGAACGCGGCATCGTGCTGACCGGCGGCGGCGCCCTGCTGCGCGACATCGACCGCCTGATCTCGACCGAGACCGGCCTGCACGTGCATGTCGCCGACGATCCTCTGACCTGCGTCGCCCGCGGCGGCGGCCGCGCACTCGAACTCGTCGACCAGCACGGCGGCGATTTCTTTACCGCGGAAAGCTGAGATAGGGCTGAGGGGAAGAGCTTGGCGTTCGAGTGACTTTGGCGCAAGCTGAGAAATTCGCAGCGCGACTCACTTCGAAGCTGATTTGGAAATGCCGATCAAGAGCGCCCGCATCCGCCCGACCCACATGCACTGCGAGGGCATCGGTATCAAGCGACAATCCGTGGAGCGCACGCAGGTGCGGCACTGCGCTCGTGCGCGGCGCGCAGACTGCACCTGGAACCGTCGCCAGGGCGCGCAGCCCTCAGCCGTCAGCTCTCGGCCCTGATTTACCGCCGTGGCTATCGCCCGCAACGAAACTTCGCCGCTGTTCGCCGACAGCGCATTGGGCACGCTGAAGCTGACCTTCTATCTCACCGTCGCGATCGTGCTGATGATTGCCGATCACCGCGGCGGCTACATCGAGCACGTGCGCGGCACGCTCAGCACCGCTATCGAGCCGGTCTACCGCGTCGCCGCTCTGCCGGCGCAGCTCGGCCACGACGCGCGGCTCGCGCTGGCCGACCGCAGGCGGCTCGCCGAGGAAAATGCCGAACTCGGCAGGAAACTGATGCTCGCGGACGCCGCGCTGAATCGTTATGCATCGGTCGAGGAACAGAACCAGCGCCTGCAACGCCTGCTCGACGTTCAGCACAGCCTGGGCTTGAGCGCGCAGCTCGCGCGCCTGGTCGAAGTCGACCCGGGTCCATTCCACCGGCGCATCGTGTTGAACGTCGGCAGCAACGACCGCGTGACAGTCGGCCAGGCGGTGATCGACGCAACGGGCGTCATGGGCCAGATCGTCGAGACCTTGCCGCATACCAGCACGGTCATGCTGATCACCAATCCGTCGCAGGCGATCCCGGTGGCGATCGAGCGCACCGGCCTGCGCACGATCGCCAAGGGCGGCAGCAACGCCGACACGCTCGAGTTGCCGACGATTCCGATCAGCGCCGACATCAAGATCGGCGACCGTCTCATCACCTCGGGTCTGGGCGGTGTCTACCCGGCCGGATTCCCGGTCGGCGAGATCCGCGCGATCAGCAACGATGCCAGCGGCCTGTTCGCCGCGGCTGTCGCCGCGCCGAGCGCCTCGCTCGACCGCAGCGGCGAAGTGCTCGTGCTGCACCAGATCTACGATGCGATCGGCCCGCCGGATCTCGCGCCGGCGTTCGGGCCGCCGGCAAACCTCGCTGGAGACGCGGAGCCAATCAAGGCAGGCAAGCCGTGACCGACCCTAACCGCTACGCGCTGCCGATGTATTTCAGTGAGGCGGGGAGCGATCGTCGTGCGGCGCGCGACCACGTTATTTCATTGGAGCGGCCGTGAACCGCTCGCGCGCGCACAGCGTGCTGTTCTGGGGGAGCCTGGTGCTCTGCTACGTGTTGCAGCTGATGCCGCTGCCGCCGACGCTGCTGCCATTCAAGCCGTTCTGGCTCGCGCTGGTGGTGATCTACTGGTCGCTGGAAGCGCCAGAACGCGTGGGCCTCGGGCTCATGTTCGTGCTCGGCCTGATCGGCGACGTGCTCGGCGGCGAGTTGCTTGGCGAGCAGGCAGCACGCTTGTGCGTGCTCGGCTTCATCGTGCTGCGCTTTCGCGCGCGCCTGCGTTTCTTCCCGATGTGGCAGCAGTCGATTGCCGTACTCGCATTGCTGCTCAACGATCGCATTTTCCTGCTCATGATTCACGCCTTCGCCGGCGATCCGCTGCCACCCCCGACGTTCTGGCTGGCACCGGTGACCGGCGCGCTGGCCTGGCCGTGGCTGTTCCTGCTGCTCGACGATCTGCGCGCACGCTTGCGCACGCACGACGCATGAGCCGGCGTCTTCTTCTGCGAGGCCAGGGCCGTGGCTGCTAGTCCCGGCGGCCGGCACGCCCGGATCAAGGATTCGCGCCACGAGTCGACGCAGTTCCGCGCGCGCGCGATCGCCGGGTTCCTGCTCATCGCCGCCTGCCTGAGTCTGCTCGGCGCGCGCTTCTTCTATCTGCAGGTGTCGCGGCACGAAGAATTCGCTTCGCGCTCGGATTCCAATCGGATTTCGATTCGCCGCATCGTGCCCAGCCGCGGCCTGATCTACGACCGCAACGGCGTGCTGCTGGCCGACAACACGGCCGCATTCCGCCTCGAGGTCGTACCGGAACAGGCCGGCAACGTCGATGCCATGCTGGCCCAGCTCGGCGCCGTGGTGCCGTTGAGCGACGACGACGTGCAGCGCTTCAATGCGCTGCGCCGGACCAAGCGCCCGTTCGACAGTGTGCCGTTGCGCCTGAAACTGAGCGAGGACGAGATTGCCCGCTTCTCGGTCGAACGCTGGCGTTTCCCCGGCGTCGACGTCGTGCCCTATCTGACGCGTTCGTATCCGCTCGGCGCGGAGTTCGCGCACGTCGTCGGCTATGTCGGCCGCATCGACATCAACGAAGCCAGTCGGCTCGATGCCGACCTGTATTCCGGATCGACGCACATCGGCAAGACCGGCATCGAGCGCAGCTATGAAGCGCAACTGCACGGCAAGCCCGGCTACGAGCAGGTCGAAGTCAACGCCGACAAGCGCGTGCTGCGCTCGATCAAGCGCGAGGCGCCGACGTCGGGCAGCAACCTGTACCTGAGCATCGACGCGCGCCTGCAGAAGGTCGCCGAGGATGCGTTCGTCGGCCGCGCCGGCGCCGCGGTGGTGATCGATCCGCGCAACGGAGAAGTGCTGGCAATGGTCAGCGTGCCGAACTACGACCCGAACCTGTTCGTCAACGGCATCAATCAGATCGACTACAACACGCTGCTCAACGCCGAGGACCGGCCGCTGCTCAACCGCGCGCTGGCCGGCGGCTATCTGCCCGGTTCGACGGTGAAGCCCTACGTCGCGCTGGCCGGGCTCGAACTCGGCGTGCGCAAACCCGAAGACACGATCGTGTCGACCGGCGAGTTCTACATTCCAGGCGACAGCAAGCGCTCGTATCGCGACGATGTGCGCTGGGGTCATGGCCGGGTCGATCTGCGCGAGGCGATCGCGCAGTCGGTCAACACATATTTCTACGGTCTTGCGCTGGAGATGGGCATCGACCGCTTCAGCAGCTCGCTCGGCAAGTTCGGTTTCGGCGCGCCGACCGGCATCGACCTGATCGGCGAGGCTTCCGGCGTGCTGCCGTCGCGCGAGTGGAAGCGCGGACGCTTCAACCAGGCCTGGTACCCGGGCGAGACGGTCATCGCCGGCATCGGCCAGGGCGCCTGGGTCGTCACGCCGATCCAGCTCGGCCAGGCGGTGAGCGTCATCGCCGCGCGCGGCGTGCGCCACCCGCCGCATCTGCTGCGCGCCGTGCAGGAAGGCATCAATACCGATCCCTACCCGGCGTCGACGCCCGCCGCGCTGCCGAACATTGTCCACAATGCGGCAAACTGGACGGCGGTCGAGGAAGGCATGATCCGCGTGGTCAACACCCCGAGTGGCACGGCGCACGGGCTCGGCGAGGGCTTCCCGTACGTGATCGCCGGCAAGACCGGCACGGCCGAACGCTTTTCGCGCACCGACGAGGAATGGACCAGCATCGGTTCTTCGCCGATCCAGCGCCATCAGGTGCTGTTCGAGTGCTTCACGCCGGCCGACGATGCGCGCATCGCCGTCGTCGTCGCGCTCGAGGCCGGACGCAGCGGCGCGCACGATGCCGCGCCGATCGCACGACTCATTCTCGACGCCTGGGCACGCTTCGACGACGTGCAGCGCGAGGTGACGTCGCGATGATCGACGCCGGCACGATCGACCAGTTCCTGTTGCGTGCGCGGCTACGGGTGGTGCACGCCCTGCAACGCCCGGCGCTCGACCTGCAACTGCTGACCGCGTTGCTTGTGCTGGCCATCGTCGGCTTGGCGACGCTCTACAGCGCCAGCAATTTCGATCGCCATCTGGTCATCAATCAGGGCCTGCGCTTCGTCCTCGGCGGCATGCTCATGCTGCTGATCGCGCGCGTACCGCCGACGGTACTGCGCAACTGGACGCCGTGGCTGTACATCGCCAGCCTGTTCCTGCTGGTCATCGTCGCCGTGCTCGGCCAGGGCCGCGGCGCGCATCGCTGGCTGAACCTCGGCATCATGCGCTTCCAGCCGTCGGAACTGGTCAAACTGACCCTGCCGATGATGGCCGCATGGTATCTGCATGCGCGCGAACTGCCGCCGCGCTGGACTTCGCTCGCCGCGCTCGCGTTGCTGATCGGCGCGCCGGCGCTGCTGATCGGCCGACAGCCCGACCTCGGCACCGCGCTGCTGGTCGCCGCGAGCGGCGTGTTCGCCGTATTCCTCGCTGGCCTGGCCTGGTGGCGCATCGGCGCTGCGCTCGCCGCGCTCGGCGCTGCCGCGCCGCTGGCCTGGCCCTTCATGCACGAGTACCAGCGCAACCGCTTGCGCATGTTCCTCTATCCGGAGGCCGACCCGCTCGGCAACGGCTGGCATATCATCCAGTCCGAGATCGCGGTGGGCTCGGGTGGCTGGTTCGGCAAGGGCTGGCATCACGGCACGCAGTCGCAACTTGAGTTCCTGCCCGAGCACACGACCGACTTCATCTTCGCCGTGTTTTCCGAGGAGTGGGGCCTGATCGGCGTGCTGCTGCTCTTGGCCCTATATGTTTTCATCATCGGCCGCGGCCTGTGGATAGCGGCCAACGCACGCGACACTTACTCGCGCCTGCTTGCCGGTTCGATCAGCATGGCGTTCTTCGTCTACGTGATGGTCAACGGCGGCATGATCACCGGCCTGCTGCCCGTGGTCGGCGTGCCCTTGCCGCTGATCAGCTACGGCGGCACCTCAGCGGTGTCGCTGCTCGCCGGCTTCGGTGTGCTGATGTCGATCCACTCGCACCGCCGCCTGCTGCCGCGCTAGAACGAGCTTCGTGGCGAAATTCGCCCGCTAGCGCCAACACGCCTGCGTGCTGCGGCGCCGGAAACATTCCTCCGGTCCAATACCATCGTAGGATCGCCCCGGCGACGTGCCCAAGGTCCAACTGTCAGGCGCGGCCGGAGATGGCATAGTGCATTGCAGCACCAGTTCGCCGGAGACACGTCATGGCATCACCCACCACGCGCTGGAGCGAGCGCCAGGCGCTGGCCGAGAAGGTCAACAAGCTGTTGCAGCGCCGGGTCGGCATTGCGCAGGAGAACCTGCAGCGTCGCGTGCGCGACGCTTACGACGCGAACATCCGGGAACTGCAGTCGAAACCGATGACGCCGTGGCAGATCTGGTCCGACGGCAACCGCTATGCAGTTGACTTCGCGCAGCGCTCGGTGCTGCTCTGGGACACGCTGCGCCAGCGCGGCAACACATTCATCGAGCGCGCCAAGGCCGGGCTGCCGCCGGTTCTGCACTTCGACTACGAGACCATCGCCGACGGCCGCACGCTCGAGCGCCCGGTCAACTATGCGCTCGTGCGCATCATCCCGCCGCAGGGAATCAAGATCGACGCCAAGCGACGTCCCTACCTGATCATCGATCCGCGCGCCGGTCACGGTCCGGGCATCGGCGGCTTCAAGGACGATTCGCAGGTCGGCGTCGCGCTGCGCGCCGGGCATCCGGTCTACTTCGTCGTCTTCCATCCCGAGCCGGAGCCCAATCAGACGCTGCTCGACGTCTGCGAGGCTGAGCGTCAGTTCGTGCGCCGCGTGCGCGAACTGCATCCGCATGCGGCCAAGCCGGCGATCGTCGGCAATTGCCAGGGCGGCTGGGCGGCAATGATGCTGGCGGCCGCCAATCCCGACGACACCGGACCGATCGTGATCAACGGTGCGCCGATGTCGTACTGGGGCGGCGCCTGGAACGAGGGCGAGGGCGACAACCCGATGCGCGACTCGGGCGGCCTGCTCGGCGGCACGTGGCTTGCGTCGCTGTTCTCCGACCTCGGCGCCGGCAAGTTCGACGGTGCCTGGCTCGTGCAGAACTTCGAGAACCTCAACCCGGCCAACACGTTCTGGGACAAGTACTACCACGTGTTCGCCAACATCGACACCGAGCCGCCGCGCTTCCTGGATTTCGAGCGCTGGTGGGGCGGCTTCTACCTGATGAACGGCGAAGAGATCGAATGGATCACGCAGAACCTGTTCGTCGGCAACAAGCTGTGGTCGGGCACGGTCAAGTCCGGCGCAGGCAGTGTCTTCGACCTGCGCGAGATCAAGGTACCGATCGTCCTGTTCGCGTCGATGGGCGACAACATCACGCCGCCGGAACAGGCCTTCAACTGGGTCGCGGACGTCTATGGCAGCACCGACGAGATCAAGGCGCGCGGGCAGGTCATCGTCGGGCTGCTGCACG
>Ga0157375_10003769_pt1 | contig 13137 bp, 9 predicted proteins | sample M35metaG_FD_115311 | JGI IMG/M metagenome (GOLD analysis project Ga0157375, IMG submission 115311) | Miscanthus rhizosphere microbial communities from Kellogg Biological Station, Michigan, USA - M3-5 metaG | ecosystem: Host-associated > Plants > Roots > Rhizosphere > Soil | place: USA: Michigan...
CGCGAGGTCGCGGCCGTAGAACTGGCCGATGAGCTTGCGCGCGCTGCCCAGGCCCGCGCGCTCGAGCGCGAAGCCGAAGCCCGCGCCGAGCGCGACCGCTGCGCTGAGCGAGGCGCCGAGCGAGGCGTCACCGATCAGCGGCGCGCTCATGTCCACAGTCTCCGCACGAGCGGCGCGAGCGCATGCGCTGTCGCGAACGCGACGCACAGGAACAGCCATCCGCCGACGCTCAGCAGCGCACCTCCCGTCAGCGCCTGTCCGCTGGTGCAGCCGCGTGCGAGCGCCGCACCGGCCGCCATCGCAACGCCACCGCCGAAGGCGAACGCGAGGCGCGACCCGCGCGCAAGCGCCACCGGGCGCTCCACCGTCATGAGCAATCGTCCCGCGAGCGCCGCCGAGATCCAGGCGCCGAGCAGTACGCCGGCGAGTTCGAAGCTCAACCACTCGAGCCACGGGCCCTGGCCATCGAGGTAATGCGAAAACAGCGGGCTCGCGGCAGCGCGTTCCGGCGCGATCGCCGCGACCGCGCCGGCGGCGGTGCTCGCGAATGCACCCGATGCGCCGAGCCCGCGGCCGACAAGGACGAACGCCGCGAGCAGCACCAGGCCGAGCCCCGCGCCCGCGAGGTACGGATCGGCGTAAGCGCGCGGTGTGCGGTCCCGGCTCATGGCGTGCCGGCTCCTGGAGTAGGTCTGGCAACGGAAGCTTCGACCGGCGCGTCGTCGACGCGCGACCAGTCCTGGAACGAGCCATCGTAGAGCAGCACCGGATGGCCGAGCAGCCGCGCCGCGAACAGCATCGCGGTCGCCTGCTGTCCGATATGACAGTAGCCGATCACGGTGTCGCCGGGCGCGACGCCCGCGCGATCGAACAGCGCCTGGAGTTCGGCTTGCGATTTGAGCATCAGGCGCTCGTCGGTGATCTCGGTGAACGGGACACTGTGCGCGCCCTTGATGTGGCCGACCTTATCGCGCTGTCCGTGCGCGCCGCCGACCTCGACACCGTCGTAGTAGGCGGTGGCGCGGCCATCGACGATCGCGACGCCGGGCGCAGCGAGGTGCGCGCGAACGTATTCGCGATCGACGACGATCGGCTCAACGTGCAGCGCCGAAAGCTTCCCCGGCTGTGCGGATGCGGCGTCCTTGCTCAGCGCTCCGCCGGCGCGCACCCATGCGCCCATGCCGCCGTCGAGCAACTCTGTGCGTTCGCCGAGACCCGCATATTGCAGCGTGAAGACGACGCGCGTGCTCGGGCTGACCCAATCCTTCCCGTAGTACACGACGATGCGCGACTCATCGGAGATGCCGAGCTTCTGCAGCTTCGAGCGGAGATCCTCGTCGGCGGGCATCTGCAGCATCAGGCCGGTCCTGGTGTGCTCGGATACCGAAACATCGTCGAGCGTCACCAGGCGCGCGCCCGGAATGTGGCCGGCCGCGTATTCGTCGGCGTCGCCGACGTGCAGCAGCACGATGTCGCGGTCCTTGACGTGCGCGGCGAGCCATTTGGCGTCGACCACCATGTCGCTGCGCGGATCGCCGGCCGCAACGGTGCTGGCGATCGAAAGCACAAACAACAGACACGCTACGGCGATCGATGACGGCTTCATGGGCTGCTCCGACAGTGGTCTGGCGCCACAGTGCACTGTGACGCCGATCGGCGAAAGGCATTTGCAGCCAACTGTCGACCGCATGCGGCCAACGGGCGCGCTTAGGAATGTCAAATCAAGCCGTCATCCCAGCGAAGGCTGGGATCCACTCTCCTCCAATTCGTTGCGGGCGCGTTATGGAAAGTCTGATTTGGCCGTCATCCCAGCCTTCGCTGGAATGACGAGCTAAAGACTTCCAGACCTTCCTTAACTCAATTCGGCGCGCGACCCTCCGACCTGCGCAAACCTCGCCTCGAACGCGCGCCGCCGATTTCGACTCAAGCGCACCGCGACACCGTCTGCCAGGCGAAGCTCGCAATCTCCGCGGAACAGGGGGTGGATTTCGCGGACACGCGAGAGGTTCACGATCGCCGAACGGTGCACGCGGAAGAACTGCTGCGGATCGAGCCGCGTTTCGATGTCGTCCATCGTCTCGCGCAGCAGATGGCTCGCGCCGCCGCAATGCAGGCACACGTAGTAGTCGGCTGCCTCGATCCAGTCGATCTCGGACGCGTCGACCACCACGGTCTTGCCGCGCGCCGGCACGAGGAACCGTGTGCGCGGAGCCTGCCGTGCACGCAGCAGGTCCGCGATGCGCGCGTCGAGCAGGCCCTCGCGGCGAGCCAGTACTTGCTGCTTGGCGCGCGCGAGCGCGGCCACGAAGCGCGCGTCGGTGAAAGGCTTCAAGAGGTAGTCGAGCGCGTGCACTTCGAACGCACGCACGGCGTAGCTGTCGAACGCGGTGACAAAGACGATCGCAGGCACTGCATCCGCGCCGACCTGGTCGAGCAGCGCGAAGCCATCGACCTCGGGCATCTGGATGTCGAGGAACAGGATGTCGGGCTTGACCCGAGCGATGAGCGCGGCCGCGTCGACACCGGAAGCCGCACCCGCGACGATCGACTCCGCGTCCTTCTCGAGCAGCGTGGCGATCCCTTCGCGCGCGAGGGGCTCGTCGTCGACGATCAGCACGCGGAACATCGCGTCCGCCACGCCGCTCACGCGACCGCGGTCCAAGGCAGGTCGAGGACCGCGAGCACGCCGCCATCGTACTGGGAAAGTCCGAAATGGCCCGCTTCGCCATAGAGATTGGCGAGCCGCTCGCGCGTGTTCTTCAGTCCTATTCCTTCGACCAGAGCAGGGTCGAGACGCCCGCTGTTGCGCATGCGGATCTGCAGGCGCTCGCCCATGCGGCTTGCTTCCACCTCGATCGAGCCGGCCGCGCCATGGCGCGCGATGCCGTGGCGCACGGCGTTTTCCGCGAGTGGCTGCAAAATCAGGATCGGCACGGCCGCTCGTTCAGCGTCCTGCGCCACCGAGATCGTGAACGACATGCGGTCAGGAAAACGCGCGTTCTCTATCTCGAGATACCGCGTCAGCATGCCGATCTCTTCGGCCAGAGGCACGCGCTGGCGGCCGGCGTGGTCGAGCGAGTAGCGCAGCAGCTCCGCGAGCCCGGCGATCATCGTCACCGCCTGTTCCTTGCGGTTGTTACGCACGAGTCCCGCGATCGCGTTGAGTGTGTTGAAGAGAAAGTGGGGTTGCAGCTGCAACTCCAGCGCATGCAGTCGCGCATCGGCGAGCGAACGCTCCAGTTGGGCAGCCAGCAATGCGCGCTCGTGATAACGCCGATAGAACTCGAAAGCGAGAACGGCGCCGAGCACGAGGCAGTAGAGGATCCATTCGAGCGGAAGTTGCGAGCGCAGAATCTCTCCCACGTGCAGATCCGAGAGAGTCGCGGTCCTCCGGTCGTACGGCCGCATCGACACCATCAGGACGAGCCCGTACAGCGAATGCAGCAGCGCGATCGCGGTCGCGGCCAGCGCGTGCACCGCAATCGCCGAGGGGCGCGGCGGGAGCACCGGAAAACGTCGAGCGAGCCAGACAATAATGTAGGTAGGTCCCAGCCATCCGAACCAGACGAGCAGGTGATAGCCCAGCAGAAGCGGCGGCGAATGGCCGTGCGTGATCATGCTGATCCATACCAGGATCCCGGCGACCACGCCGAAAACACTCCAGAACGCCGCGGCGAACAGCAGGAACGAGTTGGCTAGAGGCGCGCGCGTGGTCACGCTACGAGTTTGCCCTATCGACGCGCCAGCCGCGAATCCCGAGCAGCGAACGGTGTCGCAGGTGCAGCGAGGCGGATATTCCCGATGCGATCGATGAGCCGGCCGCGCGAATTCTTGAGCCCCTCCCCCTTGATGGGGGAGGGGTTGGGGAGAGGGTGCCGCCGGGCAGGAGCCCAAGTGCATCGGAGGCCATGGGATGGCCGAGAGAGGCCGCCGACCCAGTCGGCGGCTTCGCCGCCTTCCCCTCCCGACGGGCAGGCGCGGCCCGGGCGCCGCGGCCCTAAAAGCCGGCAAATCTGCGATGATTCCGGCTACAAGGGGACGTCCACGATGCAGCTGCTCGCAGAGCTCAAGCGCCGCAACGTCATTCGCATGGCCGGTTTGTACCTGGTCGGCGCATGGCTGCTGACCCAAGTGGCAGGCACGGTGCTGCCGATGTTCGGCGCACCGGACTGGCTGCCGCGCAGCATCGTGATCGTGCTGGCGCTCGGGTTGGTCCCGACACTGCTCTTTGCCTGGGTTTTCGAACTGACTCCTGAGGGCCTCAAGCGCGACGCGGAAGTCAAACCCGAGGAGTCGATTGCACACCAGACGGCACGGCGCATGGATTTCATGATCATCGCGGTGCTGGTCGTTGCATTGGGCTATTTTGCCCTCGACAAGTTCGTTCTTGCGCCACGCAACGCGGCGGCTCCCGCGTCGGTTTCGGACAGATCGATCGCGGTACTTCCGTTCGACAACCTGTCGGACGAAAAATCCAACGGCTATTTCGCCGAAGGCATCCAGGACGAAATCCTGACGCGGCTGTCGAAGATCGGCGCACTGCGCGTGATCTCGCGCACCTCGACGCAGCAGTATGCGAGCAAGCCGGGCAACCTGTCGGAGATCGCGCGCCAACTCGGCGTGGCGAACATCGTCGAGGGCAGCGTGCAAAAGGCCGGCGATTCGGTGCGGGTCAACGTGCAGTTGATCCACGCGGCGTCCGACGTGCACCTGTGGGCCGAGATCTACGACCGCAAGCTCGACAACCTGTTCACCGTGCAGAGCGAGGTTGCAGGCGCGATTGCGGCGCAGTTGCAGGCGACGCTGACCGGCGAGGAAAAGAAGGCGCTGGCCACTCCACTGACGACCAACGTGCCGGCGCACGATGCGTGGCTGCGCGCGGTCGTCTACTTCAATCGCGGCGGCGAAGATCCGCAGGGCGATGAGCTGGCGATCCAGCAGCTGACCGAGGCGACGCGTCTGGATCCGGGCTTCGCTGCGGCGTGGGCGCTGCTCTCGCGCGGTCACGGCTCGCAGTATTTCCAGCAGTACGATCACAGCGATGCACGCAAGGCGCTGGCCAAAGCGGCGCTCGATCGCGCAGTGCAGCTTGCGCCCGACACGACGGAAACGCGCACTGCGGTCGGCTACTACCAGTATTGGGTCGAGCGCGACTTCGCCGCCGCGATCCGCACGTTCAGCGCGATCGAAGCGAAGGAACCGAACAACATCGATGCGATCCCGGCGCTGGCCTACATCGCACGCCGCCAGGGCCGGCATGACGAGGCCATACGGCGTCTCAACCAGGCCGTTGAACTCGATCCGCGCAACATCCAGTTACTGACTGAAACCGCCTGGACGTATGGACAGGGGCGCGACTACCCAGGTGCGCAGCGCGTCGTCGATCGCGGCCTGAACGTGAAACCGGACGACGGCAACCTGATCGCAACGAAAGCGCTGAACTACCAGAAAATGGGCCGCCTCGACGAGGCGGCGCCCCTGATCGAAAGCTTGCGGCCAGACGGCACCTTGCCGCAAGTCGTGTTCTCGATCGATGCGCAGGCGAATCTGACGCGCCAGTTCGCCCCTGCTGCGGCACGCTTGCAGGCAATGCTCGATGAGATCACGAAGGCGCCGTCGGGCAGTGTCGACTCGATCACGCGCGGAGGTTACGAGACGATCTTAGGCGCATTGCAACTGCGCGCCGGCGAGGCCGACGCGGCGAAGAAGAATCTCGAATCCGCGCGTGACCGCCTCGAGGATCAACTGCGCAACCAGCCGGGGAATGTCTTCGGCCTCATGTATCTGTCGCGCGCGTATTCCGAACTCGGCGACCGTGACGCCGCGATGAAGACGATTGATCGGGCGATCGAACAGCTGCCGACTTCCGCCGACGCAATCTACGGGCCTTTGCTCGAGGACCGGCGCGCGCGTATCCAGGCGCACTTCGGCGAAACCGACGCGCCGATCGCGGCGCTGACACGGTTGCTCAAGCTCGGCTACGCAAACGCGGTGACCGTTGCACAGATGCGCATCGACCCGGACTGGGATCCGCTGCGCGGCGATGCGCGTTTCCAGGCGCTGCTGAAGCCGGACGACGGCAAGGAGCAAACGCCTTGAGCAGGCTTATGCGGCGACGCAAGCAGCGTGGCGGCTCGGCACCCTATGCGCTGGCTGGCGCAGCAGCGCCATGAGCCTGTACGCAGAACTCAAGCGCCGCAACGTCATCCGCATGGCGGGTTTGTATCTCGTCGGCTCGTGGCTGATCGTGCAGGTCTCGAGCACGGTCTTGCCGATGTTCGACATGCCTGCGTGGCTGCCACGCAGCATCGTCATCCTGCTCATCGTCGGCTTTGTTCCGATGCTGGTGTTTGCCTGGGTATTCGAACTCACGCCAGACGGTCTCAAGCTCGATGCCAACGTCAAGCCGGAAAATTCGGTTGCGCCGCAGACGGCGCGACAACTGGATCGCCTGCTGCTTGTCGTGCTCGCGCTGGCGCTCGGCTATTTCGGTTTCGACAAGTTCGTATTGGCGCCGCGCCGCGATGCAGCGCTGGTCGCGCAAACGCAGCAGGCAACCAAGGCAGAGGCCGCGCAATCCGGGCGTGCCGACGCCGGCAAGTCGATCGCAGTGCTGCCGCTGGCGAATCTCGGCGGCGACGACAAGGACAGCTATCTCGGCGACGGCATCAGCGAGGAAGTACTGAACGCGTTGTCGAAGCTGCCGGGCCTGAAAGTCGTCGGACGCGCATCGTCGTTCCAGTTCCGCGGCCACGATATCGATGCGGCGAAGGTCGGGCGAGATCTGAATGTGCGCAGTCTGCTGTCCGGTACGGTGCAGCGCGCCGACGACATGCTGCGCATCACCGTCGAATTGATCGACACCGCGAGCGGGTTGCAGCAGTGGTCGCAGAAGTACGACCGCCCGTTCAAGAACCTGTTTGCTCTCGAGGACGAGATTTCCGAAGCGGTCACCAAAGCGCTCGCGATCAAGCTCGGCGCCATGGCAGGACAGCCGCTCGTCGGCGTCGCCACGGCGAATCCGCAGGCGCACGATCTGTATCTGCGCGCGCGGCAGTTGTCATACCGCAGCGACGAAGCGAGCCTGACCGAGGCCGTGAAACTGTTCAACCAGGTGATCGCCGAGGACTCCAACTACGCAGCCGCCTGGGCGGGTCTGGCTTATACCTACGCATTCCTTGCCGACGCGTATCGCGCGCCGATCGACGTGCTTTCCTCGATGAAGGGGGCGGCGGAGAAGGCGGTGGCGCTGGCCCCGGACGTGGCCGAGGGTCATGCCTACCTCGGATACGCACTGCTCGCCTACGAACGCGATTTTCCTGCCGCCATACGCGAACTCGACAAAGCTCTCGCGCTTAATCCCGGATCGGCTGACGCGCACTTTTTCCACGGGCTGGTGCCGCTGGTAGTAACGCAGAAACCGGCAGAAGCCTTCGCGGAATTCGAAGCTGCCGAGAGAATCGACCCGTACAACCCGTTCGATCCGTTCTCTGCGTTGTGGGCGGGCACCGCAATGGACGACGAAGCGGTGACGATCCGCAAGGCCAAGCGCGTAGTCGAAATCGACCCCGGGTTCTGGTACTTCACCGATCCTCTGGTGTACGCCTACGGATCGTTCGGGCGCTGGCAGGATTGCATCGATCGTTCTGTGGCGGCCAAGGCGCACGCCGACAGCGGACCGGACTACAAGGCGGCGGTCTGCTATGCGCACGCGGGGCATCCGGCTCAAGCCCGCGAGATCCTCGCCCAACTCGAAACCGCAGCACGCACGCGCTACGTCGATCACTCCACGATCGCCGAAATCCGTATCGCACTGGGCGACAAGGATGGCGCGATGGCGGATCTCGAACAGGCGTTCCGTGACCGTTCGCAGCCGTTCCTGCTGCTGTGGTACCTGCCGGAGTTCAAGCCGTTGCACGACGATCCGCGCTACCGCTCGCTGATCGATCGGACATACGCCAGCCTGCAACCGGCGGCGAAGCCATGAACGATCCGGGAATCCGAAACGTTGTCGAGACCCGGCTCCCGTGATCCTTCGCCGAGTCATCGCGCACGTGAAGAATCAGCACTGGACCGCGATCGTCATCGAGTTCGTGATCGTCGTCATCGGCATCTTCGTCGGCCTGCAAGTCAACAACTGGAATGCCGAACGCGCGAATCGCACGCTCGAAGCAACACATCTGGAGCATCTTGCGAAAGATATCCGCAGCGACATCGCGGAGATCGATCGCATCCTCCATGTCTCCAGCGTGCGCATGTCGGTGCTCAACCGGTTGCTGGCCGAGGCCTCGGGCAAGCCGGTGCCGGGTGGTTTCGATTCCGCGAGGGGCCGCATCGAAATCGAAAAGGTCCCGCCGTTTCCGGACAATGATCCGAACACCGTCGGCATTGCCCTGTTCATCCTCAGCACGCTCGATGGCAATCGTTCGACTTATCAGACGATCATCAGCACCGGTGGGCTCGGCATCATTCGCGATACCGGGCTTGTGCGGGAAATCCTCGACTACTATGCAGCGGTCGACGGAGCGCGGCATTTCGAAGTCGGCCTGGAACAGAACCGGGACAAGCTGATCGATGCCGAGCGTCAGCTCGGAATTTCGCCGGTCCAGGGCCAGACGCTGGCGGAATTCGTGGCGGTGCTGCATGCGAATGCGCCGCTGCTGGCTACGGCGCAGAACTACTGGTTATATACGAATCGACATCTGAAGCTGATCGGCGAACTGCGCGCCGAGGCCGAGCGCCTGGCCAAACATCTCGAAGACGCGGGCGGGGGAAATCGATGAGCGCTGGCCTGCTCGCCGAACTCAAGCGCCGCAACGTGATTCGCATGGCCGGTTTGTATCTGGTCGGCGCGTGGCTCATCACGCAGGTCGCCAGCACGCTGTTGCCGGCGTTCGATGTGCCGGCCTGGGCGTTGCGGGGACTGGTCATCGTGCTCGCGCTCGGCTTCGTGCCGGCGCTGATCGTCGCGTGGGTGTTCGAGCTGACGCCGCACGGACTCAAGCGCGACGACGAACTCAAACCGGAGGAGTCGATCGCACCGCAGACCGCGCGCCGCATGGATCGCACGATCATCGTCGTGTTGATTGTTGCACTTGTGTACTTCGGCTTCGACAAGTTCGTGCTCGCTCCGCGGCGCGAGGCGGCAATCGCCTTGTCGGCGCAGAAGCAGGACGCCTCGCCAAAGGATGGGAAGGCGAGCGACGCGCTCGGCGACCGGTCGATCGCCGTGCTGCCATTCGAGAACCTCAGCGCCGACAAGGACAACGAGTACTTCGCCAGCGGCATGCAGGACATGATCCTGACGAAGCTTTCCGAGATTGCCGAACTCAAGGTGATCTCGCGCACGTCGACCGAGAAGTACAAAAGCCACCCGGACAATCTCAAGACGATCGCGCGCGAGCTTGGCGTTGCAAAGATCGTGGAAGGTAGCGTGCAGAAAGCAGGCAACCAGGTCCTGATCAACGTGCAGCTGATCGACGTCGCCACCGACCAGCACCTGTGGGCGCAGGCCTACACGCGCACGCTCGACAACATCTTCGGCGTCGAGGGCGAGGTCGCGGCGATGATCGCCGAGGCGTTGAAGACGAAGCTCTCGCCGGCTGAAGCGACCGCCGTGGCGAAAGTGCCGACGCAGAACAAACAGGCGTACGAGGCGTACCTGAAAGCGCACTACTATTTGAACAACTCGAATCGAACCAACGACCGCGACGAACTCGCCCGCGCCGTGCCCCTGCTGCAGCAAGCCGTGCAGCAAGACCCGCAGTTCGGCAAGGCGTATTCCTTGCTGGCTCTGGTTTACATCAAGATGCGCGGGCACGCGCAGGAACAGCAGGCGGCCGCGCGAAAAGCGCTGGAGATCGACCCCAACGATGCCAGTGCCCTGGTCCAGATGGCGTTCGCGCATGGCGATCTTGGCGAGCACGACAAGGCGATCGAGTTCGTCGAACGCGCGCTGAAGTCGGAGCCCGGATCGGCACGCGTGCAATCCGCCACGGGCTGGGCTTACGCGTTCGCGGGTCGCTTCGAGGAATCGGCGAAGGCTTTTTCCCGCATGCTCGAGATCGACCCGGCCTCGAGCACGGGCCATGGTTTTCAGGCCAGTCCACTGATCGAAATGCGCCGCTACGCGAAGGCACGCGACGCGCTGCAGGCGGGAGTGGCGCGCGACCCGGAAGACATGGCGTTGCTCGGCACGCTTGCGGAGGTGCAGATCCTCGGTTGGGGCGATCTCGATGCGGCGCGCAAACTGCTCAAATCCACGACGCAGACGCCCGAGCGCTCCATCCCGCTTGCCCAGTCGTGGTATGAAGTGGAGTTGTTTGCGCGTGACTATCCGGCCGCGCTCGCGGTCCTGGAACGGGCACCGGACGGCCTGTTCACACAGAGCGAGTTCACCAAGGCGCACTATCAGGCGCGTGTGTTCCAGGCACAGGGCGACAAGTTGCGCGCGCACGACGCATGGGTCGCTGCGCGCGACCAAATGCGGATCCGAGTCAAGGCGGAACCCGATCAGGCTCCGCTGCATGCGGGCCTCGCACTGGCCCTGGCGGGCTCGGGCGAGTGCGACGAAGCGGTGAGCGAAGCCCGCCGGGCCGTCGAGCTTGAACCGGTCTCGCGCAATGCCGTGCTCGGCCCTCGCCGGCTGGACCCACAGGCACGGGTGTCTGCACGCTGCGGCCGCGTCGACGAGGCAATCGAACAGCTACGACACCTGCTGCAGATTCCGGCGGGCGAAGTGATTTCCACTGCGTGGCTGCGGCTTGATCCGGATTGGGATCCGATCCGTGGCGACGCGCGCTTCCAGGCGCTGTTGAAGGACACTGACGGTCCCGAACGCGACAGTACTGGCAGTGGAGCAGGGCAGTGACCGAGTTTCTGCAACGCTTGAGGGAACGCAAGCTCGTGCAGTGGGCCGTGGCCTACGCTGCCGCGGCGTTCGCGCTGCTGCAGGGCATCGACATCATCGCGGCGAAATTCGGTTGGCCGGAATCGTTCGAGCGGATTCTGATCATTGCGCTTTGCATCGGGTTCTTCGTCACGTTGCTGCTGGCCTGGTATCACGGCGAGCGCGGCGAGCAGAAGGTTTCGGGAACGGAATTGCTCCTGCTCGCGTTGCTGCTCGCGATTGGAGGCGGGTTGCTGTGGAAGTTCGCTCTCAATGCGCCGGCGCCCCCAAGCGTCGCGGCATCCGCAGCGCCCGCCGAGCCGAAGGAAGCGCCCGGGGCAGCGAATGCTGTTGCAGCAACTGGCAAGTCCATCGCCGTGCTCCCTTTCGAGAATCACAGCGCCAGCGGCGAGAACGCGGCATTTCTGGCGGACGGCATCCAGGAAGATTTGATCAACACGCTCTCGCGCGTGCCGAGCCTGACGGTGATTGCGCGCACGGCGGTACTCCCGTTTCGCGACACCAAGACGCCGATGGCGCAGATTGCGGCCGCTCTGCGCGTGACGCACCTGGTCGAAGCGAGCGTGCAGCGCGCCGGCGACCGCGTGCGAATCAACGTGCAACTCCTGCGCGCGAGCGACGGCCAGACCGAGTGGTCGCAACGCTACGATCGTACCTTGTCGGCGACCAATATCTTCGACCTCCAGGAGGAGATCACTCAGGCGGTGGCGGCGACGCTGCAATTGCAGCTCGGCGCAAAGGCGGGAGAAAGATTGGTGACCGGGACCACGGAGAACCTCGCCGCCTACGAGACCTTCCTGAAGGGAAGGCAGCAGTACACCGACCGTCACCCGGCCGAAGCGGTACGGCTGTTGAAGGAGGCTGTCCACCTCGATCCCGATTACGCGCTCGCCCACGGCGCGCTGGCCGAGGCCTACGTTTCGCTCGCCATCATCGGGTTCGCTCCGGCAAAGGAAGCGTTTCCGCTGGCACAGGCGTCGGCACGGCGGGCGCTCGAACTCGACGACCACGTGGTGCAGGCCTACACCGCGCTGGCGGAATACGATTTCCATTACGCGTGGAACTGGGCGGAGGCGGAAAAGTCCATGCTGCGCGCCCTCGCCATCGATCCGAACTACGCGATCGCGTATGCCCGCCACGCCGGTCACCTCGCGGCGTGGGGCCGGTTCGACGAAGCGCGCGCCGCAGAAGAGCGGGGCGCGAAATTGTCGCCGCAGCGGAGGAACTTCAGCGGGTTGGGCGTGTTGATGGCGCAGAGGCGATACCAGGAGGTGCTGGATCGGACGGCCGATCAGGACGGTTCTGACAACAACGTAATACTGTCGGTGCGCGGAATCGCTCTGTTCATGTCGGGTCGTCAAGCCGAGGGCCTCGTGCGGCTGGAGCGCGCAGTGAAGCTCGAGCCGGATTCCCTCGACAATCAGGCGATCCTCGGCTGGGCCTTTGCGCAGGACGGCCAGACCGCGAAGGCCCGGGAAATCCTGCAGCAGTTGCAGAAGGCGGCCAGGGGCCGGTACGTCTCACCAATGCTGACAGCGCAGGTGGCCGTTGGACTGGACGATCGCGATCTTGCTTTCGCGCAACTGCAGCAAGCATTCGACCTGCGCGAGCCGACGCTGCCAGATATCGGATTCGACTTGACCTACGACCCGATCCGCTCCGATCCACGCTTTCGTGACCTGCTCAAGAAGCTGAAGCTGGACGTGTTCTTTCCGGAGACTGCGAAGCAATGAGCACGGGCGATATCTGGGAAAGCCTCAAGCAACGCAAGCTCGCGCAGTGGGCGATTGCCTACGTCGCGGCGGCGTTCGCGTTGTTGCAAGGCGTCGACATCGTCGCACAGCGCTTCGGCTGGCCGGAGGCGTTCGAACGCATCCTGATCATCGCGTTGTGCATCGGCTTCTTCATCACGTTGCTGCTCGCGTGGTATCACGGAGAGCGCGGCGCGCAGAAAGTGTCGGGTACGGAGTTGCTGCTGCTTGCGTTGCTGCTGGCGATCGGCGGTGGCCTGGCGTGGAAGTTCGCACCCGGTTCGCTGGCCGTCGCGGTGAAACCGGCAGACGCGACAGCCAGCGCCGCACCTGCTGCTGACATCAGCGCCAAGTCCGTCGCCGTCCTGCCATTCAGCGACCTGAGCCCGGCTCACGACCAGGAGTATTTTTCCGACGGCATGGCCGAGGAAATTCTCAATGCGCTCGCCCAGATCAAGGACCTCAAGGTTGCCGGCC
>Ga0157375_10003770_pt1 | contig 13135 bp, 14 predicted proteins | sample M35metaG_FD_115311 | JGI IMG/M metagenome (GOLD analysis project Ga0157375, IMG submission 115311) | Miscanthus rhizosphere microbial communities from Kellogg Biological Station, Michigan, USA - M3-5 metaG | ecosystem: Host-associated > Plants > Roots > Rhizosphere > Soil | place: USA: Michigan...
CGCATCATGAGCACGCTCGCCACCTGCGCCATGGCCTCAACCTGCAGCACTCCCGGCATCACCGGATGGCCCGGGAAATGACCCTGGAAAAACGGCTCATTGATCGTGACCGACTTGATCCCCAGGCACTTTGTTTCGCCTTCGAAAGAGAGAATGCGATCAACCATCAGAAACGGATAGCGATGCGGCAGGATGCTCATAACCGCATTAATATCGAGGCCGCCTTCGCCCGGGGGGAAATTGCGTTGCGGCAGCGTCGCCTCTGTCGCCGTCTGCAGCTTGGCGAGGGCGCGGGCGAGGTCGGTGTTGGCGCCATGGCCCGGTTTTACCGCCACGACGTGCCCGCGAATGGCGCGGCCGAGGAGGGCGAGGTCGCCGATGATATCGAGGATCTTGTGCCGGACGAACTCATCCGGAAAACGCAGCGGCTCCTTGCTCAGAACGGATTCTCCCCTAACGACGATCGCATTTTCGAGGCTGCCGCCTTTGATGAGGTTTTTCTCCATCAACGCCTCGACATCTTCGTAGTAAACGAAGGTGCGGGCGGGCGCGATCTCCCGCTCGTAAATCGCGGGCGTGATCGCGGTCGACATGAATTGAGTGAAGCGGTTTTCCGGACCGGCCTGGGTGCAGGAGATGCGGAATTCGTCGTCCGGCAAGAGCACGAGGAGCGAGCCGCTCTTGGTCTCGACCGAGATCGGCTCCCGCACGTGGAAGAGCAGTCGCGGCGCTTCCTGCGGCACGACGCCCGCTTTCTTGATCGCGTCGACGTAACCCAGCGCGCTGCCGTCCCCGATCGGCGGCTCGTTCGCGTCCATCTCGACGACGGCGTTGTCCACCCCGAGGGCGGAGAGCGCCGAGAGCACGTGCTCGACGGTGTGCACGCGCATCGAGCCTTCGCCGATTGTGGTCGCGCGTTCGACCGTCTTCACATTCGCGATCGTGGCGTCGATTGTTGGCTCGTCTTGCAGATCTTTGCGCTTGAATTTGATCCCGGCATTCGGAGGCGCCGGCTGAATTTTCAGCGAAACCCGGGAGCCGGTGTGGAGGGAAGTGCCGCTCAACGAAGCGGCCTTGGCGAGAGTATGTTGAAACTCGGCAGCAGGCATGAAGCGCTACCTAACAGAATCCGACCCCGCTGGCCAGTGGCGGTTTGCCAGTGGCCAGCGGTAGGGAGACCGCGATGACTCTCGCGTATTAAAAGGAGCCGACCGGGCCCGTTGTAACTCGAGCCCGTGATTATCTGGCCCTCAGAGGCAGATGATGGTCAGGGGTGGCACTCGTCGTCTGAGTCGGTCTGCTTCATCTGGTGATCTGAGTCGCCATCGAAGTTGAAATTCTCAACCCCGTGATCCCTGTAAAAGACGCAGAAATACACTTTCTGCTGCGGATCCGAGTGCGCGCGGATGTAGAGCTCAGCGGCATTGCGGAATTTGGCCGGAACGTCGAATTCCACACGCTGGCCGGACTTCCAGGTGCGCCAGTTTCGGCTATCTCCCTTGCTCGTGCCGATCTGGAACGAGATCGGGGTTTCCACGCCTCTCGTGCTGTTGACGCGTATCCACCACCCTGTCTTCTTCGCCTGGGCGTTGGCCGAGGAAGCACCGACGCTGACGAATGCACCGAGCAGCGCGATTGCGAATACCGAACCAATCCATTGTCTTGATATTTTCATTTGGTTTCTTGTTTTAGTAATTCTGCTGCCTAACGAGAAGTCGAGCGCAATGATTGCGTTTACTCCGGTTCCTCGACAAGCCATTGCGATTCATGTCGTTGAGCGTGACATCGCTGATTTCGGGTGCAAGCCTTTTTACAAGGTCTCCAAAGCGGCGCCTGGGAAATCACCAGGCTTGATCGTCAGGGAGTCGTTGGGCGTGACTTTACCCGAGCTGCTTTTCGGACCGGGATTGGGGTGGGTTCGTCCGCAGGATATCTCTTGGTGCCCGGCCAAAACAGTCGCCAGGGCTCGCTGCGCACCGTCGCCGTGAAGTCCTTCGCGTTGCGAAGGGTTGCCTCGAGATCCGGATTGATCCGGGCCAGCGCTGCTTTCAATTTCTCGGAGCTATCTCGGAAATTGGCCAGGGTGACGGTGATGTTCTCGTTTTTGGTGAGCTGATTGCTCAGGTCTTCGATGTGAGCGAGCGATTTCGAGAGATTGCTTTCGGGCGCCGTCAGCTCGTTGAGTTGCCCGGTGAAAACCTTGAAATTATTGAGTGCGAGCGTGAGGGGAGCGTCGTCGTCAGTGATTTTACTCAGGTTCGCGACCGTGCTCTGCAACGTTTTCAGCGTCGATGTTGCCTCCATCGCGACCGGCTGGATGATGCCAAGCATCTTCGCGATCGCTTCCGAAAAATCGGGCACACGATTGCCGGCAAATACCTGGCCGGACTCCGCTTTGCTGGAGTGATCGGTGCCGCCGGAAATATCGATCGCCGTTTCGCCTAGCAAACCCAGGGTCATAAGGCGGACGTTCGAGTTTTTGTAGATCACCGCGCCGCGGTCAACCTCGATATCGATCCGGGCTTCAAAATGCGGGAGAGCGCCCGGCGCCGCTCCCGGCGCGCCGGTAACGGTGCCGAGGTTACCCGCCGCTTCGTAGGCACGGGCGCCTTCTTCACGCGAAACGGGTGAGTAAAGCGCTTTGACCTGGCCGACTTTGCGGCCGGCAAGAAGGACGGGAGCGCCCAGCTTGATGCCGGAGGCGTTATCAAAATAAAGTTTGTAAACCGCCAGCGGACGAAAGAGGCCGGGCGCGCCAAGCAGAACGAGAATGAAAGTGAGCACCGCGACCGTGCCGAGCACGAGCAGGCCGGTCATGATCTCATTTCGTCGCAACTGCATCTTTGCTCCCTTCCAGGATGGGACCCTCGGTGCTGCCGCTCAGGAATTGCTGCACGACCGGATCATCCGAATTCTTGAAAATCTCCGGGGCAGCGTCGGCAATGACCTTGCCCTGATAAAGCATCGCCATGCGGTTGCCGATGCGAAAGGCGCTGTCCATTTCATGCGTTACGATAACCGAAGTCACTTTCGATTGCTCAGTCAGGCTGATGATTAATTCGTCGATCACCGAGCTGATGACGGGGTCGAGCCCGGCGGAGGGCTCGTCGAACAGGATCAGCTCTGGATTCATGACCAGCGCGCGGGCCAGGCTGACGCGTTTGCGCATGCCGCCGCTCAGCTCCGAGGGCATCTGGTGTTTCGATTCCAGCATTCCGACCAGCTCGAGCTTTTCGTCGACGATCTTATCGATCTCGGCGGCGGTCTTGCGGGTCAGCTCTTCCAAGGGGAGAGCGATGTTATCGCGCACGTCCCGTGAGCTGAGGAGGGCGGAATATTGATAGACCATCCCGATCTGAGAGCGCACTTGCTGCAGCTTGCGGCGTTTCAGACGCGAGATTTCGAATTGTTTGAAAAAGATTTCGCCGGCCGAGGGCTGAAGGATGCCGAGGATCAAACGCAGGATGGTGCTCTTGCCGCTGCCGCTCTGGCCCATGATGACGAGTCGGTCGAGCGGCTCGACTTTCAACGAGACGCCGTCAAGGATCTTGTTCTCCGCGAACGCGAGCTCGACATCGCGCAGCTCGACCACGTGATTCGGCGCCAGACTCACGGGAAGAAGACGATGTAGACGATATTAAAAAGGGTGTCGAAACCGATCACGACGGTGATCGCGGTCACGACGCTCGAAGTGGTCGACGTGCCGACCCCGGCCGCGCCGCCTTTGACCGTCAAGCCGCGATAACAAGCGATCGCGCCGATGAGCAGCCCAAACATGAAGCTCTTCAAAATGCCGGTGACGATGTCGCGCACGAGCAAAGCCTGGAGCACAAGATCCTGGAAATAGACAAACGCGATATTGAAATACGCGCGCGAGATCAGCGCGCTGGCAAAGATCGCCGCGATGCTCGAGATGACGCTCAGGCATGGCATCAAAGCGAAGAGCGCGAGCATGCGTGGCGCGACCAGGAAGCGCAACGGGCCGATTCCCATCGCTTCGATCGCCTCGACCTCTTCCGATACCTGCATCGTGCCGAGCTCCGCGGTGAAGGAAGCGCCGATGCGCGCTGCCAGCATGATACCGGTCAGGAGCGGTCCGAGCTCGCGGGTGAATGCGATCGCGACCAGGCCCGGCACCAGCCGCTCGGTGCCGAAGCGCTCCAGTTGATAGCCGGTCAGGAGCGCCATCGTCAGTCCGAGAAAGAATGAAACCATCGCGACCAGCGGCACGGATCCGACTCCAGCTCGCTCAGTATAGCGGAAGAAACTGGCGGCTTTGAAAGGCACGCGACCGCGCCGCACCCGATCGAGCGTTTCGTTGCTCGTGTTGATGAGGAACCAAAAAATGCTCCCGATTTCCACCAGCATGGAGCGACTCTTTTCGCCCACGCCCGCGAGGAGGTTGGCGGGTGCATGAACGATTGCCTCGGCGGTCCCTGGAGATGGGGCAGGATCGGCGGCCATGAACAGGGGTGAAGTTGCCTCACTTCAGATTGTCGGCAAGTTTTCGGCGCAATCGCGACACCGGAGCAAGCCACCATCCGCGCGAGTTAGATTCGTGAATCCAAAGGGAGGCCTGATCGCATCACATCGGTGTGACAAGTGACGCGATCCTTCCAACAGCTTCGGCAATTCCAAGGAACGGCAGCATCCGCGGGTTTGTCGCCCGCCATCGTCTTAAGGTCTTTTTTACCCTTGCTTATCTCTTCTCGTGGTATCCGTGGCTGATCGCGCTCGCACGGGGTAAGAGCACGGGACCAAATCCGCTCGGCCCGTTCATCGCTGCAATCCTGGTGCTGGCGTTGACCGACGGCTGGCGCGGCGTGCGTTCGCTCTTGGCCCGCATTGTGCGCGGGGGATTTGGTCCGCGCTGGTATGCAGTTGTCTTTGGCCTGCCCTTCGGGCTCTGCCTCATCGCCGTGTGTCTGACGAATGCTTTCGGTTTTCACAGTCCACTGCCTGCAAGCAGTGCGTGGCGCGAGTTGCCCGATCGCTTCATCTTCATTATTCTTTTCATTGCCCTCGGCGAAGAGCCGGGGTGGCGCGGCTATGCTTTGCCGGAACTTCAGCGGCGCTTTTCGCCCTTCTGGGCAAGCGTCGTCCTCGCCTTCTTCTGGGCGGTATGGCATGCGCCGCTCCTCGGGAACGAATTTGCCTGGAACATCGTGCCGGCATTTCTGCTCTCGGTGCTGGGCGCGACTTTCGTGCAAACCTGGATCTTCAATCGCACCCGCGGCAGCGTTTTCGCGCCCATGCTCCTGCACGCGACGGTCAACACAGTGAGCGGCGGCTTGATGTTGCCTCTCCTTCACGGGAGCGCGGTGATCGCACTGTGGTGGACTTACGCAATCCTATGGCTAGTCGCGGGGATAATTGTGATCCGTTTCAGCAATTCTGAAAACGAGCGGAGCTACGGAAGCTAAATCCAGGTTACAACCTGATCATCACCTGGATTCACGCCTTCGACCTACGTAACCGAAGACAACAGCGGGACCTGATCTACGTTATTGCCTTATGATAACCTCAATTCACACCTTGATTTACTCCGACGACGCCAAGGCAACGCGCGCCTTTCTGCGGGACGTGCTCGGCTGGAACTATGTGGCCGAAGATTGGGATAACGACTGGCTTATCTTCAAATCGGGACCGAGCGAGATGGGTGTGCACCCGACACATAGCGAATGGGAAGGCAAGACTTACGATCATCCGCGGCAGCACTTGATCGCTCTCATGTGCGATGACATCGAACGGACGGTGGAGGAGTTGCGGGCGAAAGGCGCGCAGTTCCGCGGCGAAATTGAGCAACACGAGTACGGTCGCGTGATTATGATGATCGTGCCCGGTGCGGATGACATGCAGCTTTATCAGCCGACGCATAAGCTGGCCTATAATCTGTAGCCGAGATCGCCCGCAAATTCCCGAACGATTCCCTGACCTGGTTCCTGTTATGATTCGATACCAGTTTGCGGCGGCACTTATCGTCCTCGCGCTTGTGTTCTCGAGTTGGGCCACGGCGGAACAGAAAGGCGAGGCCATGAAATTCGGCATGGTGATTCACGGCGGCGCCGGCACGATTGAGCGGAGCGAGATGACGCCGGAAAACGAGAGAGCGCATCGGGCCGGGCTGGAACGCGCGCTCCGAGCTGGCTACGCGGTGTTAAAACGCGGCGGTCCGAGCCTCGATGCCGTTGAAGCGACGATTCGTGTGCTCGAGGACGATCCACTTTTCAATGCCGGCAAGGGAGCCGTCTTTACACACGAGGGGACGAACGAACTCGACGCTTCCATCATGGATGGAGGATCTCTCAAGGCCGGCGCGGTCGCGGCGGTGAAGCGCATTCGCAATCCGATCAGTCTCGCCCGGTTGGTGATGGAGAAATCGCCGCACGTCATGCTGGAGGGAGACGGGGCGGAGGCGTTCGCGCGCGAGCTGGGAATTCGCTTCGTCGATCAGAAATATTTTTACACCGACGAACGCTGGCGAGAACTTGAGAAGGAAAAAGCGAAGCATTCGCCTGCGCCGAAAAGCAGGCAGGATGGCCACGGCACCGTTGGCGCAGTGGCGCTGGATATAGCGGGCAATCTTGCCGCGGGCACCTCGACGGGCGGAACGACAAACAAGCTTTACGGCCGAATCGGCGATTCGCCGATCATCGGCGCCGGCACCTACGCGAATAACCAGACGTGCGGTGTCTCCTGCACCGGCGATGGCGAATATTTTATTCGTGCGGTCGTCGCGCACGACGTCTCGGTCATGATGGAATACAAGGGGATGACGGTGCAGCAGGCAGCTCAGGCGGCGATTGAGAAGGTGGGAAAACTGGGCGGCACCGGCGGCCTCATCGCGCTTGATAAGGATGGGAACTTTGCCATGCCGTTCAACACTTCCGGGATGTATCGCGGGAGAATCGATGCCGAGGGAAAGATTTCCGTCGAAATTTATCGTTAGCCGCGGCGTCTGTTCTGCCTCCCGCTCCTCTCTCCATTCAGATTGGGATTAGGAGTAGGGGCGGGTAGGGTGCTACTCCACGATATCGAGCGTCGCTTTTTGCCCATGCCGCGCTGCGGCACTCGAGAGCAGCGCGCGGATCGCGCGAATCGTCTGACCGTTGCGCCCGATGATGCGGCCGACATCGGTCTGACGCATCTGCAAACGAAAGACCGTCAGGCGGCCGCTCGGGATTTCCGAGAGCATGACTTCATCGGGAAACTCGACGAGCTGCCGAACGATGAACTCGAGAAATTGTCTCACATCTTCGACCTTAGCGACAGGCTGCGCTCTGTCCAGTTGCACCCGGGACGCCGTTGTGTCCGGGAACGCTGATCCCGGCCGGGGAGAAATGTGGCCACGCGCCGGACCTGCCGGGATCACCGATCCGGCTGCAATTATTCGGCTGCTGCTTCCGGGGGAGCCGTCTCGGTTGGTGCGGCCGTGGCGCGAGCTTTATTCTTCTTCAGGAGGCTGCGCACGGTGTCGGAGGGTTGCGCGCCGCGGGCGATCCAATGCTCGGCCCGATCGAGCTTGAGGGTGCTATTGTCACCCTGCTTTTTCGGATCGTAGGTTCCGATAAGCTCGATGAACTTCCCGTCACGCGGGCTGCGGCTATCGGCCACGACGACTTTGTAATAAGGGCGATTTTTCGCGCCTTCTCTGCGTAATCTAATTGAAACGGCCATGTCTATTCGGTCAAAGGTGAAATTTGGCGGGCGGAACCAATCGCCCGAATCGAGGAAATCGCAAGTCAGCTCTTCATCCGCGCCATTTGCGACATCATCCGCTTCATCTTGCCCGCGTTCTTCATCAGTTTGCGCATCTGGTTGAAGCGCTGGAGGAGATCATTCACCTGTGTGACGCTGCTCCCGCTCCCGCGCGCGATCCGCTGTCGGCGACGGGCGTTCAGGATGTCGGGTCGCCGGCGTTCCTGATCGGTCATCGAGAGAACGATCGCTTCCGTGCGTTTGAGCTGCTTCTCATCCACGTTCATGTCCTTCAAGTTGCCCATGCCGGGCAGCATCCCGAGAATGCTTTCGAGCGGGCCGAGTTTCCGCATCATTTTAAACTGGGCCAGGAAATCGTTGAAATCGAAGGACGCGGTCCGCAGCTTCTGCTCCATTCGCGCGGCTTCCTCTTCGTCGATCGCTTCGGCCGCTTTCTCGACCAGGCCGACGATGTCGCCCATGCCGAGAATCCGGCCTGCCAGCCGATCGGGCACGAAGACTTCGAACTGGTCCAGTTTTTCGCCCACGCCGGCGAACTTGATTGGGCGCTGCGTCACCTCGCGCATCGAGAGCGCGGCGCCGCCGCGGGCGTCGCCATCGAGCTTGGTCAGGACAATGCCGGTAATGCCGAGTGCCTGGTGGAAGTGCGTGGCGACGCTGACCGCCTGCTGCCCCGTGGCCGCATCCGCGACGAGGAGCACTTCCTGCGGTTTGAGGAATTCTTTCAGCTGTTTGATTTCCTCGATCAAAACCGCGTCGATCTCCTGGCGGCCGGCAGTATCAAAAATCTGGACGTCGCCGTTTTGTTCCGCGGCCCAATCGAGACTTGCGCCCGCCGATCGCTTCACCTCCTTTTCGTTAGGCGGGGGAGTGTAAACCGGCACGTCCACCTGCCGGCCCAGCGTAGCCAGTTGTTCGATCGCGGCCGGCCGCTGCAAATCGCAGGCGATAAGCACTGGCTTGCGGCCCTGTTTTTTGAGGAGCGCGGCGAGCTTGGCTGACGAAGTCGTTTTGCCGGCGCCGTTCAGGCCCACCATGAGGATGCGCGCCGGTTTGTCGAGATTGAGCGGCTCGGCATCACCCCCGAGAAGCGCGGTCAACTCGTCGTGAAAAATCTTCACGACCTGCTGGCCGGGCGTAACACTGCGCAGCACTTCTTCCCCAAGCGCTTTCCCTTTCACCCGGGCGACGAAATTCTTCGCGACCTGATAATCAACATCGGCCTCGAGCAGCGCCAGCCGTACCTGGCGCATGGCGTCGCTGATATTCGTCTCGCTGATCGAGCCGTGTCCGCGCAGGTCCTTGAAAATATCCTGAAGTTTGTCGCCGAGTTGTGAAAACATGGGTCGTTAGGCGGAGGGTGTCCGGGGGCTGGTTCAGTAGCACAGTCCGCGAGGAAAGAAAAACGTTCAACGTCCAACCTCCGGCCTTCAACCAGGAGAGCCATCGCGCGCCAACTCTTCGTTGAACGTTGAGCGTTGAGCGTTGAACGTTTTCCTTACGATGAACAATTCCGCTTTGCTCCACATCGTCGAGCGCCTCGAAGGCTTTCTGGGCAAGCTGCCGGAGTCGATTCAGAAGCCGGTCCTGAAGGAACTCACCCCATTGAAAGAGCTTTTTCTCCAGCAGCGCCCGCCGCGCTTTGTTCTCACCGGCTCCGATCCAATCCCGTTGCTTGATTTTGTCGCGCGCATCTTCACCGACGAAGGAGCTGAGGCTCCGGCGCGGGAAATATTGACCGGCCTTTATCGCTGGCAAAAGGTCATGCTTGGCGCCCGCGGTTCCATTCAACTCCTCGATGCGCGGGGGGCGGATGAAGCAGCTCTCGCCCTGGTGCGTGAGGAGTTGCGCGACCAACCGGCCGACCTGTTCTTTTTCCTTCCGGCAGAGCCGGCAAACAAGCGGGCCACGGGCAGAGAAATTCAGAATTTAGAAAAGATGATCGCTTGGAACAGCGGCAGCAAGCACGCCGCGAAGGTACTCGAACTGCGGCCGGACGGCTCCCAAACTCCCGGTTCACTCGAACAGGCTGCTGTCGCCCCAGGGATTCGGGCCGCCTTGCTCGGTTTCCATTCGTTAGGCAAGACCCTGCGCACCACGCTCGCGAGCCAGCTTCCGAATGAAGCCCGCGTGGAATTGGTGCGCAGCGGCGGCGATCGCCAGGCCCAAACCGAAATCGCCGAACTGCTGGTCAAATCGACCAGCGCAATTTGCGCCGCGATCGGTGCCCAGCCGATTCCGCTCGCCGACCTCCCTGTCCTCACCACCCTCCAGTTGGTTATGGTCTCTGGTATTATGTACATCAGCGGCCGCGAACGCAGCTTGCGCGCGGCAACGGAATTTATCGGCGCTATCGGAGCCAATGTTGGTCTCGGAATGATCCTGCGGGAAGGGGCACGCGCCGCCCTGAAATTCTTCCCGGGATGGGGGAATCTGGTCTGCGGGATGGTGGCAGGCGCCGGCACCTTCGCGATTGGCCGCGCCGCGAACGTCTATTTTATCGAAGGCGCGACTTTGCGCGACGCACGCCGAGCGTTTGTCCAAAGCAAAAAGAAATCGATCCCGTTGCCCGGGAAAAAGCCACGCGCGCTGCCGGCGCCGACATCGAAACCATAGATGCTGGATTTAGGCGAATGCGCCGTAAATGCGACGCCTTTTTCGCACCTCTCAATCCGACGAATAACTTGTGAATAATCGCGCGACATCGGCGCAGCTTGTTCACAGAAATCTGTGAACAAACCGGTCCACCGCCTCGGCAAATCAGGATCTGATTTCCTGCGTTCATGAAGCTCTCCGAGATCAGCCGCACCTTGCGGGAAATTCATGTAGCACCGGTAAAATCGCTCGGTCAGAATTTTCTGCACGACCAAAATCTCGCGCGCTGGATCGTACAGCTGGCTGAGTTGTCGGCGGCGGATTTTGTTTTGGAAATCGGACCCGGGCTGGGCGCGCTGACCGAGCCGGTGCTCGACACGGGCGCGGAGGTTCTGGCGATCGAGAAGGATCGCCGGCTGGCGGATTTTCTGCGCGCACATTTCGCGGGGCGTCGCCTCGCTGTCATTCATGGCGACGCGCTGGAGTTCGAGGTTGGTCGACTTTTTCCACACGGTCCGACGAAGTTGTTAGGCAACTTGCCCTACTACGCATCGACCCAGATGTTGCTTCGCTTCCTCGGGAAACCAACGCCTATTTCGATGGCTTTGTTGATGTTACAAAAGGAGGTTGCGGCGCGGCTTTCCGCCGCGCCGCGCTCGAGGGATTACGGAATTCTCACGTTGGTGGTGCAATCGCAATGTCGTGTCGAATATTTGCGCACCGTTCCCGCGAGCGTTTTCCTGCCCGCGCCGGAAGTCGATTCCGCTTTCGTCCGCCTGACGCCGCGCGCGCCTAACGAGTTACCGGAACATGATCACAATCTCTTCCTGGCGCTCGTCCGCCGCGGTTTCGCGCAGCGTCGCAAGCAGCTCGCCAAGCTGCTCAAGGAACAAGTCCGAGATTGGCCGCGGGCGGCCGCGGAGATTGGCGCTGCACTCCAGGCGCGCGCTGAGGAATTGTCACTCGAACAATGGATCGCGCTGACCAATTTGATCCGTCCGCTCGCTCTGCCGATCGCGGGGACCGAACCGGATGAGTTGTTCGCGGTGGTTGATGAAATGGATCGTTCAATCGGGGCCGCGCCCCGCTCGGAAGTGCATGGGAATAACTTGTTACATCGCGCCGTGCACATCTTCATTTTCAACCGCGCCGGTGAGGTGCTCTTGCAGAAGCGTTCGCGCTGGAAAGATCGGCACCCCAACGTCTGGGATTCGAGTGCGGCCGGACATGTCAGTGCGGGCGAAGAATATGATGCCAGCGCTCACCGGGAACTGGAAGAGGAGCTCGGCATTGCGACACCGCTGGCGCGGGTCGCGAAGTTGACCGCGTCAGAAGAGACCGGTCAGGAATTCATCCGGCTCTATCGCGGGGAACACAACGGGCCGTTTGCTCCGGCGGCGCCGGAAATCGATGGAGTGCAATTCTTCCCGCCCGAGTTGATTGCGCAATGGATCGCGCGACGCCCGGAAGACTTTGCCCCCGGTTTTATCGCCTGTTGGCGCGCCCACCGGGCGCCGGAGGCGGCGCTGCCAACAACACCTTCCGCCTAACGTTTCTTTTTGCCGGGCTTGGCCGCCTTTTTGTTCGCCGTCGGTTTTTTCGCGGCGCGAGCCCTGGCCGTGGCGAGGGTGGTTCGCGGGGGGAGGTCGCCCATCACTTCGCGGCGATATTTGCGCGCGGCTTTGCGGGCAGGCTCTTTGCCGCCATACACCGCGTCGCTGAACATTCTCGTGCCAGTGGAGGAGCCACGAACGAAATGGACCTGGAAGCCGTGCGTCTGTTTCTTGGCGCGGGGCTTGGTGTCGATGCGCTTGATGTTTTGCTCGGAGTCGGGATTGGATCGTTTCCTCATAAGATTTTTCTTGGCCTAACGAGTTGACCGTAAGATGAACCTTCCGGTTATGCAAATGTCCGCTGCAGGAATTTTAAAATTTTTCACCCGCACCGAAAGCTGCGGGCGCGGGCAGATTCCAGGGCTTCGCCTTTTCGGAATAAACCGGGCGCGGCAAGAGAACGTAAGCGGGATGCCGATCGGCCCGCAACCAGGTGATGAGACGAACCAGATCGCTTTCCGCCATGGTGGTGCAGCCGGCGGTCGGGCGCGACACGCCTCGGCGGATGTGGAAAAAGATGGCGCTGCCTTCGTTAGGCAGGGGAGGATCGGAGTTGTGGCGGATCTCGACCAGCCAGCGATAGGCGAAGTCGTTATGCCGCATTTTTTCCTTCGCAAACCACGGGGGCGGATGTTCCGGATCTTCGATTGTGACGAAGTGGTTGTAATCGGGGCGGGTGGAATCATCGATCCAGGCATCGGCTTTCGTCACTTGATGAAAGGGAAAGTTCGCCCCGGCCGGCAGCGCTGGATCGTAAGTGTAGATTTTTCCGATCCGAAAAACCCCGGCGGGCGCGCGTCCGTCGCGCTCGGTTTTGCGCAGACCGGCTTCGTCCTGGCCGGCGAGGCCGCGACCCCAGGCGAGACCCTTTTTGCCGAAAAGAACCGAGCAGGGCGCGCCCAAGGCGCGCCAGGGACCCGCGTCATCGCGCTCGAAGCGTTGCAACGTGCCGCGCATCGAGTTCCAGTCCGGGGCCAGCGCGACAATCAACTGCTGACAATCGTCAGGGATACCGGCGGCACGCGCGGTGCTGGCGATGAGAAGCAACCATGCCGGCAGAAGCAATCTTCGAGACACCCGTGACATCGTCCAATTTACACGCGCCGGCGGAGCGTCCAGTGGGAGGGCGGAAATCCGGCGCGCCAATTATGGCATCGTTCCTGTTGCTCGCGGCGGCCTTCGTCGTCTACGCGCCGGCCTTGCGGAAC
>Ga0157375_10003771_pt1 | contig 13135 bp, 11 predicted proteins | sample M35metaG_FD_115311 | JGI IMG/M metagenome (GOLD analysis project Ga0157375, IMG submission 115311) | Miscanthus rhizosphere microbial communities from Kellogg Biological Station, Michigan, USA - M3-5 metaG | ecosystem: Host-associated > Plants > Roots > Rhizosphere > Soil | place: USA: Michigan...
CAGCAATCACCTGCTCCTGATTTTCGCGAACTATGTTCTGCATTTCCTGCTCGAGATTGCGGTTGTTATCCTCTGGCCGGTCCATAAAAACCTCCCCTCTGTGGAGCACTGGGAGGATGCCATCGATGAGCATCGCTTACATGGAGGGAAGTTCCTCCTCGGGCCAGTTTCTTAACTTCGGCATGGTAGGTTTCGAACGGTCGAAACGTTAACCCGCTATGTCCGGTATGAGACATTCGATGACCGCTCTTATTAAAAGGGTGGTTCGACGGAGGAAAATACTTTGCGTGCTCGAAAGTGGCTTAACTGTTGGTGGACCGGCGAGCCTTTGATGCTTGCGCCAGTTCCTTGAGCAGGGGGTATGTCTGGTTCCAATCGATGCATCCGTCGGTGATGCTCTGGCCGTACGCCAGCGGTTGGCCGGGAACCAGTTTCTGGGCTCCGGCGACCAGATTGCTCTCAAGCATGACACCGATGATGTTGGAATCGCCTGCGGCCACCTGGGCGGCCACATCGCGACAAACGAGCGGCTGGCGGGTGTGGTCCTTGTTGCTGTTGGCGTGGCTGCAATCGATCATGATGCGGGGCTGAAGACCGGCATTCTCCATGGCAGAGGCAGTTTGCGCTACAGACTCGGCGTTGTAGTTAACCATCTTGCGGCCGCCGCGCAGGATGATGTGGGTCTCGTTGTTGCCGCGCGTGACAAAGATGGCCGATTGGCCGTACTTTGTGTGGCCCAGGAAGGTGTGCGAGTTTGCTGCAGACAGAAGCGCATCAATCGCCACCTGGATGTCGCCCGAGGTGGCGTTTTTAAAGCCTACCGGGCAGGAAACGCCGGACACGAGCTGGCGATGGACCTGACTCTCGGTGGTGCGTGCGCCGATGGCTCCCCAGCTAACGAGGCCGGCAATGTACTGCGGCGAAATCATGTCGAGGAACTCGGTGCCTGCGGGCACGCCCATTTCCGCGAGGTCGAGCAGAAGATGGCGCGCCAGACGAAGTCCATCGTTGATCTTGTAAGAACCGTCGAGATGCGGATCGTTAATGAGGCCTTTCCAGCCAACTGTGGTGCGGGGCTTCTCAAAGTAAACGCGCATCACGATCTGAAGGTCGGTGGAAAATTCGGCAACGGCTGATTTGAGCAAGTCGGCGTAATCCACGGCGGCCCTGGTGTCGTGAATGGAGCAAGGGCCGACAAGGACGAGCAAACGCGGATCGCGGTGCGCGAGGATGCGGGAAATAGCCAGGCGGGCATTGAAGATGGTGGCTTCTGCCTCTTCGCTCACGGGGCGCTCTTCCTCCAGGAATACGGGAGGGAGGACCACCTTGGTCCACTGAATGCGAACGTCTTCAATACCTTGATTCATGAATGTTTTTAGAGTGTGCCAGTTGCTGGTCCCTGGGGATCGCGCCAGCGTTCGTCTGAATGATCTTTGACTTCAAGATTACCAGCATCTGCCGCGACGACGCAGTGGGTGACCGGTCTACGGTCAACGGCGAGATTTGCGTTTGGCGTCGGCGCGCGGCCAGTATTGGAATTCATCGGCGAAGAGTTCGCCGTTGAGGTCGGCGACGCGCTGTGTCAGGCGGGTTTGAGCATCGGCGACGGCCTGGTTGTAAATGGCCGGGCCGACTTCTTCGAGGAAGAAGTTGAGCAGGAGTCCTGCGGGCATATCGCCGATTGGATCGAGGTTCTCTTCAAAGTAGCGCTGCAGCGAGGCGATGGCTTCGGTGCGCTGTTGTTTCGTGAGTTCGAGGGTGACCACAGCAGGGACTCCTTTTAGTAAAAGCAGATTTTAAATACAGCGGCCGGAAATGTGCTCAGCTTCGCATACTGGCCATCCCGTCTTAGACTTGGAAACGAACTTCTTAAGCAGATGTCGTTCGGGGGAAGACTCTTGGGCTCAGGTCACTTCGCGATGATTGATCGAACTTCGATTGCAAGGCTAGCGATCGGCATATTTACTCTGATATCGATATGCAACGGCGCACTGCTAGCGCAAGGCATCCTCGGAACCCCGCAGCAGCGAGAGAGCGAGGGGCAGCCTAGGCTGGCTCACCGGCCTGAGCCAAAGCCGAAGAGTCTGCTTATACCCGAAGGGAAAATCAAGCTGGACGTTGTCGTTGATGACGCGACGGGGATGCCTGTGCTCGACCTGCAGCCGTGGGATTTCAAGATTATCGACAACAACCAGCCGCGCAAGGTGCTGTCTTTTCGAGCGTACGATGGCGTAACCGTGATGCCAGACCCAGCGGTCGAAGTGATCCTGGTTCTAGATACGCTGAATCTGCCTTTCCCGCAGGTCGCGTTTGTTCGCGGAGAGATAGACAAGTTTCTTCGCCAGAACGGGGGGAAGCTCAAGCAGCCGCTCACATTGATTCTGCTGACCGACGCGGGCATTCGGTTTCAGCCTCGTCCATCGACTGATGGAAATGAGATTGCCAGTGTGGTTGACGGAATCAAAGGCAGGGTGAGCTTGATCAACCCCGCCATGGGTTCAGACGGTTATGTGGAGCGTTTTCAGCGATCCGCGAAAGCAATGGACGATATCGCCCACAACGAAGAAAAGAAACCAGGACGAAAGCTGCTGATCTGGGTAGGACCGGGCTGGCCAATGCTGAACCGGCCATCTGAAAGGTATTCCGAGAAGGATCAGAAGCGAAATTTCGACAACATTGTTGATCTATCGATTGCTTTAGGATTGGCGCGCATCACCGTCTATAGCGTTGCGGCGGCCTCAGGATCAGGCCTCAACTCATTTCTTTATAAGAACTTTTTAAGCCCGGTGAAGACTTACCGTGATGCGGATTTTGGCAACATGGCACTGAAGGTCCTGGTGACGCAAACCGGCGGCAAGATCCTTGGGCCGGACAATGATCTTGTTGGACAGATCAGCCGCTGCATCGAGGACGCGAATGCGTTCTACCAGATATCGTTTGATCCTCCGGCTGCTGTTCATGCAGATGAGTATCACGATCTCATGGTGACGGTACCGAAGCCGGGCTCATTTGTGCGTACAAGGAGCGGGTATTACAACCAGCCGATCGTGAGTACAAATTAAGTCTTGAGGGTCTTGCGGCCGCGGGTCTTTCTGAACGCATGGCGTTTGTGAAGGAGCCACGCACCGACTGCGAGTGTCAGCCAGACGAGCGTGGCGAGAGCGAAAGTCGGGATCACCCCGGTGCGCGGCAGCCAGATCCAAAAGACCAGCGCAAAACCTGCGAGGCCAATGCAGCCTATGGCAGCGCCAAGTGCATCGATGCCCGCCACGACATGGCCTCGATTGGTTCCGTCAAAGCCGGCGCGAGCCTTGTGCTGTTTCTCGTGAGCCTCTACGAGACTGGCGCTGGCGGGGAAGATCGCGGGGAAGGCAAGGAAGAAGCCTCCGATCGCTGGACCGAAATGCTGAGCGATAAGGCCGGCGACCACGCAGACGAGCCCGCCGAAAACGAAGCGAATGATCCACTCGTGCGGCTTGATGCCTTTGATCGCGGCAAGCTTGGCTTGAATGATCATGGCAACTGCCTGACCACGAGCCAGAATGCAAAGGAAGCTGCAAACCACACCGGCATCAGAACCACGGTTGCCGTTAAAGCGCGCCTCTTCAAGTGAATCAGCATCCAGCTAGCCGATGAAGCGTAAAGCAGAAAAGCACACGCACCCAGGATCATCGAGCGCGCTTCCAAGGCGGCATACGCCTTTCCGTGGCTGGCGATGGTGATGCCGATGGTGGCTAATGCGATAGATGGTGCGGCGCCAAAGAGCCCAGCGAAACTCTTTGGACGAAATATCTCACCGAGCACAGCGAAGAAGCTGACGATGAGACCGCCGATCACGAACCGCGCGAGTATCTCACCCATGGCTAGACTTACCCAGACGACGCATCATGCGGCTCGCTGCGCTTTCTTGATCATTTGCATGGCAGCGTCTACCTTTTTGCAGCCCAGGAGCTTGTATTTCTTACCTTGAAGTTGGTGGTAGTTGACGAAGAATTCCTCAAGTTCGCGCAGGAATTTTTTGGGAAGATCGTCGAGCTTTTTGAGGTAGGCATACTCGTGGTTCATCTCCGCCACGGCGATGAGGCGATCGTTGCGAACCTTCTTTTTGCCGTCGGTTTGTTCACCCTCCATGATGCCGATCAGTCGCGCCTTCACTGCGATGCCGGGAAACGCCGGCTCATCCATCAGCAGAAGGACGTCGATGGGGTCGCCGTCTTCAGCTTTGGTTCGGGGAAGGAAGCCGAAATCGTAAGGGAAACTCATTCCGGCGGGAAGGACTGCCTTGACGGTGAAGATGTTTTGTTTTTCATCGTAAGCGAACTTGTTGCGACTACCTTTCGGGGTCTCGATAATGACCTGAATAATGCCGTCGCTTTCCATCGGTTTGAGGAGTATGGGATTTGCCATACTATTCCGAGCTTTTTTTGCCATTTTTACTCCTCGCTGCTCATTTGCGGAATGTCATCCTCAAGCTGAGAGAGCTACAAGGTTGATTCGGTTGCCCTAACCCGCTTGATGACGGATGTGAGTTTCGAACCTTGGAGAGAACTTGACAGTGTTGCTGTGCGATTTCTAAACTTAAAAAGGACAGTCCTACCTGTTTTCTGAGTTAAGTAGCTCATTCTGGGAGGATTATCTGAATCGGACCCTGTAGTAGACGGCTAGCACGACAGGAGTGCCCGATTAAAAGAGGTAGCATTTCAGATGCCTGAGACGCGCGTGAGTCCGCGAGAGCGACTGGTTCTTACGGCGATTATCGAGCTCTATATTGCCACCGGAGAACCGGTAGCCTCGCAGGCGGTTGCCGACCAGTTCGCACATAAAGAGGGTCTTAGCTCTGCCACGATTCGGAACGTTATGGCCTCGTTGGGAGACGCCGGCATGCTGGAGCAGGCGCACACTTCGGCAGGCCGTGTGCCTACGGCGGCGGCGTTTCGCTTCTACGTCGAGCAGATTACCCGGCCCGAAGCGCCTATGGGCCGAATCGGAGTGGGCGGTGCCGCTTTTGCCACTCTGCCACAGGCTGGAATTCCGCTAAGCGAAGAACGACGCGGCCAGATCGAAGAAAGCTTTGCGGGAGTTACGAGCTCAAACGAGTACCTGGAGCGCACTTCGCACGTACTGGCGCTGATCTCAAGCGGTCTGGGGGTCGCGCTAGCCAGCGGTACGGCCGAGCAGGTGCTGGAACATATTCATTTTTCTAGACTTTCAGCGGGACGCGTGCTGGCAGTGGTGGTGACCCAGGCAGGGGCCGTGCTGGACAGGGTTTTGGTTCTCGACCGCGAGTTGACGCATCTAGAACTGGAGACGGCAGCGCGCTACCTGAACGAGAATTTTCACGCGTGGCCGATTGACCGGATTCGTACCGAGATCGCGCGGCGCATCGAGGAGGAACAAGCCGCATACAACCAGCTGCTGGCATCCGTGGAAGAGCTCTGCCGCAAAGGAGCGCTCGCGCCCAGCGGCGGCAACTCAGTGCTGTACATGGAAGGGATGTCGAACTTGATTGCGGTGGAAGTGGATCGCAATCGCCTGCAGCAGATGTTGCTGGCGTTGGAAGCCAAGCAGCGCCTGGTTGATCTCTTAACGGCATATGTAAATGGCAGCCAGCAGGAAGTGCGCGTAGTGGTAGGACTTGACGAGGCGTCGCCGGCGATGCAAGACCTGGTACTGATTGGGTCGCCTACTCGATTGGGAGGTACCAGCCTGGGGACGGTAGCAGTGATTGCGCCTACGCGCATCCAATATCAGGAGATGATCCAGGCGGTGCGCTATGTCGCAAGGCTCTCAGAGCGCATACTGGAGATTCCAGGTCATTAGGAACGGGAACAGGCGAGCGCGTGAATCAACGCGCACACAGTCCTATTTTGCGCCGATGCGTGCCGGAGAAATGCCGGCGTTTTGCTGAGGAATTTATCATTGACTAAGACGACGAGAAATATTTGGGGAATGCGCAGAAATATGCCAGAGAAGGAAGCAGAGTTGACGGCGGTAGAGAACACCGAGACCGTAGGTTCGGAAGACGTATCGGCTGAGTCAGCCGACGGCCCTGAGACGCATGCTGACGAACCACCAGTAAGCCATGCGGAATTTGATCAGCTTCAGGCCGAATTTGACCAGTTGAAAAAAGAGCGGGACGGGTTGCTCGATCGTCTGGCGCGCTTGCAGGCGGAGTTTGAGAACGCGCGCAAACGGGCGGAGAAAGAGAAAGCTGACTTCAAGGATTTTGCGCTCGGATCGGTTGTGGAGCAGTTTCTGCCGGTCGTCGACAATTTCGAACTGGCACTGAAATCCACCGGTTCGCCGGAGCAGTTGCGTGCGGGAGTCGGGCTGATCGTAAAGCAGATGGAGGAGATTCTCCGTGGCTTGCAGGTGCAGCCTGTCGCAACCGTGGGGGAAGAGTTCGATCCACGCCATCATGAGGCGATGGGATCGGTAGAGCGCGACGACTTGCCCGATCAACACGTGGCGGAGGAGGTTCGCCGCGGATATCGGCTGCGCGAGAAGTTGTTGCGGCCAGCTCTGGTGCGAGTCGTATCCAATCCCAAACAGACGAACGAGTGAAACGATGAGCGCCATGGCAAACGGCTTTCTTGGTTTCTAAGGCCGGCGCCAGGATGCAGTGAACGGGCTCCCCGCCCAAATCGACGGAAGGTCCCAAGGGTTTGAACACGAGAGTGAGTAAAGCAGATTACTACGAAGTGCTGGGTGTATCCCGCGATGCCAGTGACCAGGAATTGAAGAGCGCGTACCGTAGATTGGCGCTCCAGCACCATCCTGATCGCAATCCCGGAGATCACGCAGCAGAAGAGAAATTCAAGGAAGCCAGCGAAGCCTACCAGGTGCTGAGCGATGCCGACAAGCGGGCGGCCTATGACCGCTACGGTCACGCAGGCGTCAGCGGCGGCGGGCCGGGAGGCTTTGGCGGATTCTCAGGCGCCGTCGACCTGGGTGACATTTTCGGCGACTTGTTCGGCGAGATGTTCAACATGGGCGGCCAACAGAGAAATTCAAGACAGCTTCGCGGCGACGACCTGCGCTTTGATCTCGCAATCGATTTCGAAGAGGCAATCTTTGGCACCGAAAAAGAGATCAAGATTCGCCGGCTCGAGGCCTGCGATACGTGCAAGGGGACAGGCAGCGTTTCGGGCCGCGGTCCGTCAGTGTGTCCTCAGTGTCACGGACGCGGGCAGATTCGTTATCAGCAGGGATTCTTCTCAGTGGCTCGGACCTGTAGCACCTGTTCGGGCCGCGGATCGATCATCAGCGATCCGTGCCAGACGTGCCGTGGCGAAACACGTGTGACAAAGGAAATTAAACTCAGCGTAAAGGTACCTCCTGGTGTCGAAGAGGGAACACGAATTCGATATACAGGCGAAGGCGACGTGGGCCGCGGCGGCGCGCAAAGCGGCGATCTGTATGTGGTGCTTTCGATTCGCAAGCACGACTTTTTTGAACGCGAAGGGCAGAACCTGCACTGCGTGATTCCCATCAGCTTTCCCCAGGCCGCGCTCGGAGCGGATATCGAGATAGCCGGGGTCGATGGTCCCGTGATGTTGAAGATTCCTGAAGGCACGCAAAGCGGGAAGGAACTGCGTCTTCGCGGGAAGGGTGTGCCGTATCTCAATGAGAAGGGCCGCGGCGACCTTATCGTCAAAGTCGTGGTGCAGATTCCGAAGAAACTCACCCGTGCGCAACGTGAGTTGATTACCGAGTTGAGCAACTCATTGTCGGTGGAGAACAAGCCGACATCTCCCGGGTTGCTGGATAAGATGAAGGACCTGTTCAGCTAGTTCTATCCTGCTTCATTGGTGAACCGGGGAGTCGGCCTGCTTTTCTGGCGCAAGCTGGAATGCTGTGCCGCAACGCCGGTCAGCCAACATTCCAGCCGTCGTCAGGATAAAGATATGGCGTTCCGCAATCTCATTCTCCGCTTCGCTTTCGGCGGACTGATGGCGGCTTTGAGTTTTGTGATTGCGCGATCGAAGCTTCCGTCAAGCCTGCTGGCATGGAGTGAAAAGCAGTTTGATCGAAATTTAATCCTGATCTATGCGGCCAGCCGCTTCCTGGTTTTCTTTGCCGCATTCTTTGTTCTGCATCAGAACCCGTGGGCCGACCTGGTGGCAGTCTACATGCCGCAGGCGCATGCGGCGATGCAAGGATTAATCCCCTACCGGGATTTCGCGTCGAGCTATGCGCCGCTCAATCCGTATGTCGATGCGCTACTGCTCGGGTTCCGCGATTCGCCGCTTTCGATTCTGGTTTTTCAAATTGTATGCGACATCGTCTCTGTCCCCTTCTGGACGAAAGTTTTGCGTCGGTGCATGCGTGAGGCCACAGTGCGAAAGGCCGCACTGCTATATCTTGTGCAGCCACTCGTGATCTGGGAGATCTGCCTGGATGGCAAAAACCACGGATTCATCTCCCTGTTGCTTGCAATCGCTTTTTGCGAGATCGGGAGGAAGGAGATTGTCTCAGGAATCTCATTCAGCCTGACATGGATTCTGGTCAAAATACTTCCCTTGATATTTTTGCCCTCTCTGTTTATGGAAACGCGGAAGCGTTCGAAATGGCTAGTGAGCGTCGTCCTTCCGTCGGTGTTGGTGTATGGGGCTTTTATTGCGGTGGGAGCAGATGTAACCTCAGCGGTGCGTAAGGAGGGCAGTCTCGCGACTCCGCAGAATTTACTTTATCTATTTGGGGCTGTTAGCGGGTATAACCTGCCGGGAAGTTTATCGAGTCTGCTTGCAATCGTAGCTGTCGTGACCGCGGTCGTGGTCACGATCAAGATTCAAAAGCGTACGAAGGACGATAGAGCAAGACTATGGACGATGGCGCTGAGCGCTGAACTAATCCTCCTGGTAGTGATGCTAATGAACAAAAAGTCGGATACCTCTTATCTTGGGATGTGCTTCTTTCTGCTGTGTGCGTTTTCGGCATTTGAGGCAGATCGAGGCGGAAGGACGATGGTCGGATTGTATGCTCTGCTCTCGTTGTTGGCTCTGCCGATCGCGAGCTTCTGGTACTGGCCGTTGAACCGGGAATCGGCTCCGCAACTTCATGCGCTCTGGCTTTCCGGCGATCGAAACGCATGGATCATGATGGTGATGCAGACCCTGCTAGTGGCTAGCTATGTCGGGCTCACGCTGGGAATTTTGCGCACGGTGCGCAAACAGGTAGATCTCTCGACGGAAACGATCGCTAGAGGTTGAGTTTCCTGAATAGAAACTCAGGTAGGCCGCGGATGAAGAACATGATGGGCGGCCAGCAACTGCGAAGATAAGTCTCATTACGCAGAATCTACATTGCCAGCAAAACTATCACGGCAACAACCGCACCCATGACAAGGCTGGCAGGATCCGTGAGAGCAAAAGCGACGGGATCTTCGTCGAGTTCCCCGCGCGAGGCGAGCAGCCAAACCCGACAGAGCCAAAGAATCATGCAGGGCACGATGAGCCACAGTCGCTGCGGGTAGTGATAGAGAACCGTTACGTCCTGACTGCTGATGTAGTTTGCAAAAACAACAACGGCCGCGAAGGCACTGGCCGTCCCGAAGGCCCGAATCTGCTCGATATCGCTCATCAGGTAGCCGCGACCATTCTTTATGTGGGAGCCTGTGAGCCTCAAATTCTCCAGTTCCGCAAAGCGTTTCACAATCGCGAGCGAAAAGAACAGGAAGATGGCGAAGCCCGCCAGCCAATGCGAAATCCTAACTTCGGTTGCGGCACCGCCGGCCAGCAATCGCAGAGTGTACAAGCCTGAGAGCACTACGACATCCGCGAGTGCAATTCGCTTGAGATAGAGCGAGTAAGCAAGTGTGGAACCGAGGTAAAGCAGAAGCCAATAACTGAATGTGGGAGGAAGCAGGCGTGCAACGGTGAAGCCTAACCCCAGAAGCAGAGCCACTACGATCAGACCACTGGAAGGCGTGAGATCACCGGACGCAAATGGGCGTAGCCGCTTTTTTGCGTTGCGCCGGTCTGCTTCGATATCGAGAAGATCGTTGACGACGTAGGTGCCCGACGCAGTTGAACAGAAGCACAAGAACGCTAGAAACGAAGCGGTCAGTAGTTGGATCGAATGACCGTGGGAAAGCAGTGGCGGAAGAAAAACGAGCAGGTTTTTGGCCCACTGATGGGGTCGAAGAGCTTTGAGGAGCGATCTCCAAAGCGAGCTCCGTTCCTCGAAGGCGCGGGAGGGAACAATTCCGCGCGCACGCAGCTTCGAGTTCAATCTCCAGCTCGGATTCGCCACCATAGATTCAGCAGCTCCGGCCATGAGCGGCAAATCGGGTGTATCGTTGCCGACGTAAACGAAGTCGCTGCCGCCGAGGCGATTCCGCAGACTTTCAAGTTTCTTGTTTCCGGTGAGATTGCTGACCCCGTCGCTTCCTAAAACGCCGTCGAAAATTGCCAGGTGATTGGCAACGCGCTCGGCAAGTCTGAAATCAGCTCCGGTTGCCAGGTAGATTTCGCGACCGCGCGCGTGCTCCTGTTGAAGGAACCGCAGCAGGGTTCGGTTATAGGGGAGATGTACGACGTCAAGGGCGACGTTTTCGGTGACGAATGATTTGAATTGGGCTTTGCCGCGAAGGACTTTTTCGGGCAAGCGAAAGAGCAACAGAGGATGGGTTCGGGCGAGAACCAGCAGTGAATCGACCAAGGTATCCGATTTGACCAGCGTTCCGTCCAGATCGACGCAAAGCGGCTTGATTCTTTCAGCCTTCGATTCGGACTGAGCTACGGCTTGAGACAAATTTAACCTCGTGTTGAATTGGCCGACGAAACATCGGCAATCGCGGACGTGTGCATCGTTTTCACCTTTTGAGACGATGCAGAAGTTACCATCGAAGTCGCACTGAACGGGTCAAGTATACAGCCGCCACAGCACGGAAAAGATCAGTGAGAAGGCCGGACGGAGGTACGAAGCAACTCGGGATAAGAGCCTAGATGAGCATTGCGGAAGTCCTTATACCTGTCCTGTCAATCCGTTACAGACAATGCTTCGCGTTGGGACGATATAATCGCCCACATGCCGCTCACCCCACGCCAAGTGATTGATCACTACGAGATCGTCGCTCTCATTGGCTCTGGCGGCATGGGAGAGGTTTATCGGGCCCGCGACACGCGCTTAAACCGCGATGTTGCCATTAAGGTGTTGCCGGGTCTGTCAACCACCGAGCATGAACGTCTGCACCGGTTTGAACAGGAAGCGCGCGCAGCGGCTGCACTGAATCATCCGAACATTCTTGCGGTTTACCAGATGGGAATGCATCAAGGGGCGCCCTACCTGGTTTCAGAATTGCTGGAAGGCGAGACTCTGCGGGACCGGTTGAAGCGCGGCGCGCTGCCCATCCGCAAGGTCGTTGATTACGGAGTCCAGATTGCGAAAGGGCTTGCCGCCGCGCATGAGAAGGGCATCGTCCATCGCGATCTGAAGCCGGAAAACTTGTTTTTGACCCGAGATGGGCAGGCGAAGATTCTGGATTTCGGCCTGGCTCGATTGACGCATCCTCGCGAGTCGGATTTAGGGCAGTCTTCGAACGAAGTGCAGACGGTGGCCGGCATGCTCATGGGCTCAATGGGATACATGTCGCCGGAGCAGGTGCGCGGGAAGACAGCCGACCAGCGATCTGACATCTTCACGTTCAGCGCAGTGCTTTACGAGATGCTGACGGGCAAGAGGGCATTTCAGAAGGCAACCTCAATTGATGCGATGAGTGCGATTCTGAACGAAGAGCCGACGCCCCTCGCGCAAATACTACCCAATGTTCCACCTGCCATTGAAAGAGTCGTGCAGCGCGGTCTGGAGAAGAATCCGGAGCAGCGCTTCCAGTCCGCTTCGGATCTGGGTTTTGCGCTTGAAGCGGCGGTGGACCCCGCGCAGTCGATGTACACGGCCAGCTACAGACTGGACCCAAAACGGCGGGCAAGATCGCGAACTCTTCTGATTGGGGTGGCCGGTGCGTTGGTGGTGATGCTCGCCATCGCTGCATACCTGTGGTTGCGTCCCGAATCGGAGCCACAGGTCGCGAATTACGTTCAGTTGACTCACGATGGATTGCAGAAGTCGCTGATTGGGACAGACGGCTCGCGGCTGTTCCTGAGCGTGGTGGCTTCCGGCGCTGAGGAGACAGCGACCATTCCCGTCGCCGGCGGGGAGCCAGCGCGAATCGCTCTGCCGTCGCCAAATATGATCCCGGTGGATCTATCGCCTGACGGGGCATCGTTCCTGGTCGTGAATGGCACAGGGTATCCGGCGACCGGACCGTTTTGGAGCCTCCCGATTCTTGGCGACTCACCGCGGAGGCTGGGAGATGCGGCCGGTCACGTGGGCGAATGGTCTGCAGATGACAAACAGCTCGTGTTTGGAAAAGGGCAGGAAGTCTATTTGGCCAACGCGGATGGCACTAACGTACGGAAGCTGGCCACAATGAAAAATCTGGTATCGGGTGTAGCAATTTCGAAAGACGGCTCTCGGATTGAGGTTGAAACACAAGAGATTTCGCAGAGCGGCGCTAGCATAGTGGCGGGTGCGCGATCCATCTGGGAAGTCTCATTGAATGGGTCGGCTCCTCGTCCTCTGATTCCGAATTGGCAATATTCTAATGATGAGTGCTGCGGGCGATGGACGGCGGATGGAAAGTTCTTCGTCTTCCAGTCCGGCGGACAGATCTGGGCGCTCGCAGGGGAAGGCCGCCTTTTACAAAGAGAGGCGAAGCCGATCCGATTAACTTATAGCCCGATGCAGCTGCAGTCCCCTCTTCCGAGCAAGGACGGCAAGGAACTGTTCGTGGTCGGGATGACCTTCAGGGGCGAGTTGACATCTTTTGATGTAAAGACGGGCAAACCGTCACTGTTCTTGGGGGGAATTTCAGCCGATTGGATTGACGCTGCGCGAGACGGCAAGCAGGTTGCCTATGTCTCTTATCCGCAAGGCGACCTATGGAAGTGCAATGTGGATGGAAGCGGTCGTGTGCAGTTGACCTTCAATCCTGTAAAGCCGGTGTTGCCGCGCTGGTCACCAGATGGCCAGTGGATTCTCTTTTTCGAATTTCCCAACGGACCTGGCAAGCCTGGAAAGATGTACGAAATTCCTGCTTCGGGAGGCACTCCGCGCCAACTGATCGCAGACA
>Ga0157375_10003772_pt1 | contig 13131 bp, 12 predicted proteins | sample M35metaG_FD_115311 | JGI IMG/M metagenome (GOLD analysis project Ga0157375, IMG submission 115311) | Miscanthus rhizosphere microbial communities from Kellogg Biological Station, Michigan, USA - M3-5 metaG | ecosystem: Host-associated > Plants > Roots > Rhizosphere > Soil | place: USA: Michigan...
CGGGCCAGCGCGCGCAGGTCGTCGATCGCGGCCCGCAGCTCGGTCTCGGCCTCGCCCAGTTGCGGCGACCCCGACCCGTCCCGCGACCGGAGCAGCCGCAGCGCCAACGACAGACCGACAAGGCGTTGCTGGGCGCCGTCGTGCAGGTCGCGCTCCAGCCGCCGCCGCTCCTCGTCGCCGGTGACGACGATGCGCGCGCGGGACGCCCGCAGGTCGGCCAGCTGGGTCAGCGCCTCGGCCTGCAGCCGCTCGTTCTCCAGACCGAGATGAGTGGCCGAGCCGAGCTCGTCGACCAGGTCCGGGTTGGCGAGCAGCCCCGGCCGGTGCACCAGCACCGCGAGATCGGCCCCCGCCGGACCGACAGCCGTCGTCTCCCGGCCCGGTCCGGGAGGGAGCCGGACCGGCCGGGCGGTGGCATCGACGTACCGGCCGTCGCCGACCCGGTAGGCGACCTCCAGGGACGGGTCGCCGAGCAGGGCGGCGAGCGCGTCCCGCAACCCACCGGGGGCGCCGGCCCGGCCGAGGTCGACGACCAGGCCGGCCAGCGCGCGGTGCGTGCGCCGGGTGCGCAGCAGCCCCCACGCGGCCGCGGCGGCCAGCAGGACCAGGGCGCCGGCCGCGGCCAGCCAGAGGCGACGGTCGAGCTCGGTGGTGCCGACGTAGCCGCGGTCCAGGCTCACCGCGTACGACGTCGCGACCACCGCCAGTCCGGCTGCCGCCGGCAGGGCGACCCACCCGACGACGAGCCGCCGTGCGGTGCTCGCCCGGACCAGCCGCCACAGCACGGTGGCGGTCGCCACTGCCGACCAGGCGAGCCCGGCCTGCACGCCGAGGCTGCTGAGGTCGGCGGACCGGCTCGCGTCGTCGGCGACCAGCAACAGGTTGTCCGCGCAGCCGGTGCAGCCCTGGGCCTGCGGGTCGAAGTACAGGGCCGGGGCAACACCGACCAGGCCGATGGTGACCAGGTAGCCCGCTGCCGCGACGGCGCGGTCGGCGCGCCCCGTGAGCCGGCCGGTCGGGTAGGCCAGCGCCAGGTGCGCCACCACCGCGGGCCAGGCCGCAGCCAGGGCGAGACCGACCGACAGCACCAGCGCCGACCCGGCGGCCGGGCTGTCCCACTCGGCCAGGAACCACGCGGTGCCGGTGCCGACCAGGAGCAGGCCGACCCGGTTACCGGGCCGCAGGACCAGGTGCGCGAGCCCGCAGAGCGTCGTCGACAGCCCGGCGGCGAGCAGGGCAGTCGTGCCGAGCACGGACCCGCCGGCGAACGAGAACCCGGGGGACTCGCGGGCGACGACCAGCGCCACCACGCCGGCGCCGGCAGCCGTGACGGCAGCCGAGAGGGCGAGCCGCAGCGGCATGGCCCGATTCTGGCCGCCCACCGGCCCACTGTCCGGGTAATGCGCGGGACAGGGCTGTCCCTGGTGCGCAGGCATCGGGCGGGTGCCAGCATGACGGCCATGGCGCGCACGTTGCTGATCGTCGACGACCATGCCGGCTTCCGGGCGTTCGCGCGCGCCCTGCTCGAGGCCGAGGGGTACGACGTGCTCGGCGAGGCCGAGGACGGCGAGTCGGCGCTCGCCGCGGTGGCTGCGCTGGATCCCGAGGTGGTGCTGCTCGACGTGGCGCTGCCGGACATCGACGGCTTCGCGGTCTGCGCCCGGCTGCTCGCGCTGGACCGGGACCGGCCGGCGGTGGTGCTCACCTCCAGCCGGGACGCCTCGAGCTACGGCCAGCGGCTGGCCGGCAGCGGGGCGCGCGGGTTCGTGCCCAAGAGCGACCTGTCCGGCTCGGCCCTCGACGCCCTGACGGCCTGACCCGTGGCGACGGACACCCTGCTCGCGCTCACCGACGCCGCGGTCGGGACCACATTGCTGCTCTGCGGTGCGGCCGCCTGGCGGGCCCGGCCCGCCAGCCGGACCGGGCTGCTCATGGTGGCCACCGGCGTGTGCTGGTTCGCGGGCAGCGTGGTCGCGGCGGCGGTGTTCCTGCACCGCGGACCGCTGGTGCACCTGCACATCTCGTACCCGACGGGTCGGCTGCGGCGCCGCCTCGCGGTCGCCGTGGTGGGCCTGGCCTACGTGTCGGCCGTCGCGGAGGGTCTGTCCGAGAACAGCTGGCTGTCGCTGGTGCTGGCGGTGCTCGTCGCGGTCGCGGCTGTGGACGTCTTCACCCGCACCTCCGGGCCGGCGCGCAAGGCGGGCGGCCCCGCCCTCGGTGCCGCCCTGGCCTTCGCGGCGGTGCTCGCCCTCGCCAGTGCCAACCAGCTGCTCGGCTGGGACGCGGACACGCCGGTGCTGCTGGCCTACGACGCGGTCGTCGCCACGGTGTCAGTCGTGCTGCTGGCCGACCTGCTGCGTGGTCGGTGGACCGACGACACCCTGGCCGACCTGGTGACCGGCCTCGGTCGCGGCGCCGGCCCCGAGGGCCTGCGGGGTCACCTGCGTCGCGGGCTGGGCGACCCGTCGCTCACCGTCGGCTTCTGGGTACCGGAGCAGGGGGCGTACGTCGACGACGAGGGCCGGCCCTTCGACGTACCCGATGGTGACGAGACCCGGGCCGTGACCCGGGTCGAGGACCGGGGTCAACCGCTGGCGGTGCTCGTGCACGACCGGGTCGTCCTGGACGACCCAGGGTTGGTCGACGGCGTGGCCGCCGTGGCGCAGCTCGCTGTCACGAACGCCCGGCTGCGGGCCGAGGTGCGGGCCCGGGTGGCCGAGCTGGCGGCATCCCGCCGCCGGATCGTGGAGGCGGGCGACGCCCAGCGGAGCCAGCTGGAGCAGGCGCTGGCCACCGGTGCGGAGCGACGGCTGGCCGAGGTCGACCGTTTGCTCACCGAGCTGGTGCCGGTGGCGGCGATGACCGGGCTGGCCGAGGTGCGTGCGGAGGTGCACGGCGCGCGCACCGACCTGCACGCCTTCGCCCAAGGGGTGCGCCCGACCGCGCTCGGCGCGGGCGGCCTTCCCGCCGCGCTGCCCGTCCTGGCCGCGCGGTCCGGCGTGCCGGTCACGCTGACCGTCACGGTCGGGCGGCTGCCGCCGGCCGTCGAGTCCGCGCTCTACTTCGTCTGCTCGGAGGCCCTGACGAACGTCGGCAAGCACGCCGCGGCTACCCGCGTCACGGTCGTCGCGCGGCGGCACGGCGACGACGCCACCGTGCTGACGGTCGAGGACGACGGCGTCGGCGGGGCCGACCCGCGCGGGTCGGGGCTGCGCGGCCTGACCGACCGGGTCGAGGCGTTCGGCGGCACCCTGGTGGTGACCGACGGACCGGCCGGGGGGACGGTGCTCACCGCGCGCATCCCGACGCAGCCGGGGGGGACGTCATGAGGGTCGTGCTCGCCGACGACTCGATGCTGATCCGGGAGGGCCTGACTGCCCTGCTCACCGGTGCCGGCTGCGAGGTGGTCGCGACGGCGGAGGACGGCGAGGGCGTGCTGCGCGAGGTCGCGCTGGCCCGGCCGGACGTCGTCGTGGTGGACATCCGGATGCCGCCGACGCACACCCAGGAGGGCATCACCGCGGCTCACCGGATCCGGCGCGACCACCCAGCTGTCGGTGTCCTGGTGCTGTCGCAGTACCTCGAGTCGGAGTACGCGATGCGGCTCATCGCCGACGCCCCGCAGCACCTGGGCTACCTGCTCAAGGACCGGGTGTCCGACGTCACCGAGTTCGTCGACGCCCTCCATCGGGTGGCCGCGGGCGAGTGCGTGATCGACCCGGCCATCGTGTCGCGGCTGATGAACCGGCCGGGCGACACCGGCCCGCTGGACGCGCTGACGGCCCGGGAGCGCGAGGTGCTCGCGCTGGTCGCCGAGGGCCGGTCCAACGGCGCCATCGCGCAGCGGCTCGGCATGAGCCAGAAGACACTCGAGGCGCACGTGCGGCAGATCCTGCTGAAGCTGGACCTGCCCGAGTCGCACGACGACCACCGACGGGTGCTCGCCGTGCTGACCTACCTGCGCTCGGTCAGTCGGCCAGCGTGACCACGATGTAGACGATGGCCATCGTGACGACGATCGCCGCGATGATGATCACGACGCCACGGTCCGGGGCGATCGACTGGTGCGACTCCGGTAGGTGCTTCATGCCCCTTGGGTACGCCGATCAGGCCCGCCACGTCAATGGCCCGGGCATAGGGTCGGCGCCATGCGCGTCACGATGCTGTTGGCCGATGCGGCCCAGGAGGTCAACGGGAAGCTCTACGTTCTCGGCGGCGGATGGTCGGTCACCGGCCCGGACCTGCCCCCGATGGCCATCGCCATCAAGCTCGACGTGCCGTGGAGCGCGGCCAACGTGCAGCACGCCTTCGCCCTCGAGCTGATCGACGAGGACGGCCGGCCGGTGCCCGCCGGAGACAGCGGCGGCGGCGTGCGGGCGGAGGGCAGCTTCGAGGTCGGCCGACCCGCGGGGCTCCCGGCCGGCAGCGACATCGACTTCGCCTTCGTGGTGACGATCCCGCCGTTCCCGGTCGCCGCCGGCCGCTACTCGTGGCGGCTGACCATCGACGACGAGAGCCGCGAGGACTGGGTGCGGCCGTTCCAGGTGCGGGCCCGGGCGTGACCGCAGGGGTCACCCTGGCCGACGTCGTCGGCGTGCTCGACCGGCTCTACGACCCGCGCTGGGCCGCCGACTGGGACGCCGTCGGGCTGGTCACCGGCGACCCCGACCAGCAGGTACGCCGGGTGCTGCTGGCCGTCGACCCGGTCCAGGCCGTCATCGACGAAGCCGTCACCTGGGGCGCGGACCTGCTGGTCACCCACCACCCGTTGCTGCTGCGCCCGGTGCACTCGGTGGCGGCCACCGGACCGAAAGGCCGCGCGGTGACCGCGCTGCTGCGGGCCGGCGTCGCCCTGCACGTGGCGCACACCAACGCCGACGTCGCCGACCCCGGTGTGTCCGACGCCCTCGCCACCGCGCTCGGGCTGACCGACCTCCGGCCGCTGCAGCCGCACGACGCGGACCCGCTGGACAAGCTGGTCACCTTCGTCCCCGAGGCCGACGCCGAGCGGGTCGTCGACGCGCTGGCCGCCGCCGGTGCCGGCCGGCTCGGCGACTACGAGCGGTGCGTGTTCACGTCCGCGGGCACCGGCACGTTCACCCCGCTGGCCGGGGCCGACCCCGCGATCGGCCTGGTGGGGCAGCGCGAGCAGGTGGCCGAGACCCGGATCGAGATGGTGCTCGCCCGGCGCCGTCGTACGGCCGTGGTGACGGCGCTGCGATCAGCCCACCCGTACGAGGAGCCGGCCTTCGACCTGGTCGAGCTGGTGGCTCTGGCCGGTGCGCGCGGTCTCGGCCGGGTCGGCACCTGGGGGCCCGGCGGGACCCTGGCCGACTTCGCCGATCAGGTGGCAGCCGCGCTGCCGGCCACCGCAGCCGGGGTGCGGGTCGGCGGCGACCCTGACCGGCCGGTGCGCACGGTGGCCGTGTGCGGGGGAGCCGGCGACGACCTCTTCGCCGAGGTCCGGGCGGCGGGGGTGGACGCCTACGTGACCGCCGACCTGCGCCACCACCCGGCCTCGGAGGCACTCGAGCACGGTGGTCCCGGCCTGGTCGACGTGAGCCACTGGGCCAGCGAGTGGCCCTGGCTGCCCGACTGCGCGCGGCTGCTCCGGGACGGGCTCGGCGCGCGGGCGGTTACGGTGGAGACGCGCGTCTCGACTCTCGTGACCGATCCGTGGAACACAGCCCCCGAATGACAGCAAGGAGCCCCCGCTGAAAGCCGCCGCCTCCGACCAGCAGCGCCTGCTCGACGTGCAGGCGCTCGACACCCGCCTCGACCAGCTGGCGCACCGGCGCCGGACCCTGCCCGAGCACGCTGCGCTGGCCGAGCTGGAGACCGAGCTGAGCGTCCTGGGCGACCAGCAGGTCGAGGCCGAGACCGAGCAGAGCGACCTGGCTCGCGAGCTGACGAAGGCCGAGGGCGACGTCGACCAGGTGCGGGCCCGGGCCGAGCGGGACCAGAAGCGGCTCGACGCCGGGCAGGTCTCCTCGCCCAAGGAGCTGGAGAGCCTGCAGCACGAGATCGCGACGCTGGGCAACCGGCAGGGCGACCTCGAGGAGGTCGTGCTCGAGATCATGGAGCGGCTGGAGTCCTCGCAGAGCCGCAGCTCGGAGCTGGCCGCCCAGCAGGAGGCGGCTCGGGCCCGGGTGTCTGCGCTGACGGCGTCCCGCGACACGACCACCGGCGAGATCGACACCGAGACCGAGAACCTGCAGGCCCAGCGGGCCACCCAGGCGGGGTCGCTGGCGGAGGACCTGGTCGCGCTCTACGAGAAGATCCGCGAGCAGCAGGGCGGCGTCGGGGCGGCCGAGCTGCGCCAGCGGCGGTGCGGTGGCTGCCGGCTCGAGCTCAACAACGTCGAGATCAACGAGCTGCGCGACGCCGACCCCGACGAGGTCATGCGCTGCGACGAGTGCCGCCGGATCCTGGTGCGCACGTCCGAGTCCGGGCTGTGACCCGGTTCGTCGTCGAGGCTGACGGCGGCTCCCGCGGCAACCCCGGCCCGGCCGCCTACGGCACCGTCGTCAAGGACGGCGAGACCGGCGCGGTGCTGCGCGAGATCGCCGAGCACATCGGTACCGCGTCGAACAACGTGGCGGAGTACCGCGGCCTGATCGCCGGGCTGGAGGCGGTCCGCGAGCTCGACCCGTCTGCCATGGTCGAGGCCAGGCTCGACTCCAAGCTGGTGGTCGAGCAGCTCTCCGGCCGCTGGAAGGTCAAGCACCCGGACATGCGGGTGCTGGCGCTGCGTGCCCGGGAGGTGCTGCCGCCGTCGCAGGTGACCTACACCTGGGTGCCGCGGGAGCGGAACAAGCACGCCGACCGGCTGGCGAACGAGGCGCTGGACGCCGCGGCCCGTGGGCAGGCCTGGTCGCCCGGGGAGAGCACTGCCGAGCTGGACAGCCAGGACGCCGCGGCGAGGGCCGAAGCGCCGGCGTCGCCGCGGGCACGGCTGGTGGGCTGGGACGCCGAGCTGGGGACCCCGACCACGACGGTGCTGCTCCGCCACGGAGAGACACCGCACACGGCGGAGAAGAGGTTCAGCGGGGCCGGCGGGGCCGACCCTGAGCTCTCCGAGGCGGGCGTCCGTCAGGCGGCCGCCGCCGCCGGGCGGCTCGCGGGCACCGGTGGCGTCGACGTCATCCTCGCGTCGCCGATGCGCCGGACCCGGCAGACCGCCGACGCGGTCGCCCAGGCACTCGGCGCGGACGTGCGCGAGGTCGACGCGTTCCGGGAGTGCGCTTTCGGCGAGTGGGAGGGGCTGACCTTCGACGAGGTCCGAGAGGGCTGGCCGGAGGCGCTCGGCGCCTGGATGGGTGACCCGACGGCCGTGCCGCCCGGCGGTGAGTCGTTCACCGAGGTACGGCGGCGGGTGCTCCGCGCCCGGGACCAGCTGCTGGCGCGCTACCCGCGGCAGACCGTCCTGGTCGTGACGCACGTGACTCCGACCAAGGTGCTGGTGGCCGACGCCGTCGACGCCCCGCTGTCGGCGTTGTACCGGATGGAGCTCTCACCGGCGACGCTGACCGAGGTCCAGTGGTACGCCGGTGGGCAGGCCTCGCTGCGCCGCTTCAACGACGCCGCCCACCTGCTCTAGCCGAGCCACTCGGCCAGCACCTCGTCGGTGTGCTGGCCGGCGGCTGGTGGCAACCGGTCCAGCGCGCCCGGCGTACCGGAGAACCGTGGTGCGGGTGCCGGCTGCACGACACCGCCGAGCTCGACGAAGGTCCCGCGGGCGACGAGGTGCGGGTGCCGGGTGGCCTCACCGAGGCCGAGAACCGGCGCCACGCACGCGTCGCTGTCGGCGAACTCCTCGGTCCACTCGTCGCGAGTGCGGGTGGCGAAGACGTCGGCGATGCGCTGCCGCAGGACGGGCCAGGTCGACGGGTCGGTCCGGTCGGCAGTCTCGATGCCCAGTCGGTGCACCAGGTCGTCGTAGAACGCCGGCTCCAGCGCCCCGACCGCCATCCAGCCACCGTCGGCGGTCCGGTAGGTGCCGTAGAACGGCGCGCCGCCGTCGAGCAGGTTGCTGCCGGGCCGGTCGGTCCAGGCACCGGCCGCCAGCAGGCCGTGGAACATCGTCGTGAGGTGGGCGGTGCTGTCGACCATGGCCGCGTCGACGACTTGGCCGGCACCGGACGTCTTCGCCGCGTGCAGCGCGGCCAGGAGGCCGACCACCAGGTAGGTGGCGCCGGCGAAGTCGCCGAGCAGGTTGAGCGGCGGCATCGGCGGGTCGGACGGCGGGGCGCTCGCGCCCAGGGCACCGGAGACAGCGACGTAGGTGATGTCGTGCCCTGCGGTGCCGGCAGCCGGTCCGTCCTGGCCCCAGCCGGTCATCCGGCCGTAGACGAGGGCCGGCTGTCGGGCCAGGCACTCGTCGGGGCCGACCCCGAGGCGCTCCGCGACACCGGGCCGCATGCCCTCGAGGAGGAGGTCGGACACGGCCACGAGGTCGAGCACCCGGCGTACGCCGTCGGGGTGCTTGAGGTCGAGTGCGACCGAGCGCTTGCCGCGGCCGAGGACGTCCTGCTCGGGCGGTACGACGGCCAGGGCCGGCCCCCCGGGACGGTCGACGCGCACGACGTCGGCACCGAGGTCGGCCAGCAGCATGCCCGCGAACGGAGCCGGTCCGATGCCGGCCAGCTCGATCACCCGCAGGCCGGTGAGAGGACCTGTCACCGGTGCAGCTTGGGCAGCACGTCGCGGCCGAAGACCTCGATCCACTCCCGCTGGTTGCGGCCGACGTTGTGCAGGTAGACCCGGTCGAAGCCGAGGTCGACGTAGCGCTGGATCTCGGCGCGGTGCACGTCCGGGTCGGCGCTGATGACCATCCGGCCGTCGAAGTCCTCCGCCCGGACCAGCGCAGCCATCGCGGCGAAGTCGTGCGGCGAGCGGATGTCGGCCTTGGCGAACTTCATGCCGCCGTTGGGCCACTCGGTCATCGCGTGGGTCAGCGCCTGCTCGTCGGTCTCGGCCCAGGACAGGTGCAGCTGCAGCACCTTGGGCATCGTGTCGGGGTCCTTGCCGGCCTCGCGGGCGCCCTCGGCGAAATTGTCGAACAGGCCGCCGATCTTCTCCAGCGGCGCTCCCACGGTGATGATGCCGTCGGCGTGCCTGCCGGTGCGCTTGGCGTTGACCGGGCCGGCGGTCGCCACCAGCACCGGCGGGGGAGCGTCGGGCATCGTCCAGAGCCGGGTGGACTCGAGGGTGAAGAAGCGGCCCTGGTGCTTGACGTCCTTGCCGGCGAGCGAGGCATCGAACAGCTTCTTGATGACCTCGATGGCCTCGAACATCCGCAGCGACCGCTCGGCGGCCTCCGGCCAGTAGCCGCCGATGACGTGCTCGTTCAGCGCCTCGCCGGCGCCGACGCCGAGCCAGTGCCGGCCGGGGTACATCGCCTCGAGCGTCGCGCTTGCCTGGGCGACCACCGCGGGGTGGAACCGGAACGACGGGCAGGTGACGCCGGGGCCGAGGTCGCCAGTGGTGCGTTCGCCGACGGCGGTCAGCACGTTCCACACGAACGACGACTGGCCCTGCGCGGGCACCCACGGCTGGAAGTGGTCGGCGGCCATGCAGCCCGAGAAGCCGTGCTGCTCGGCGAACGCGGTCAGCTCGACCGCCTCGCGCGGGTGGAACTGCTCGAGCATCGCCGCGTAGCCCACGGTCAGGTCAGCCATGCCGCCGAGCGTAGTGAGGCAGGATCGGGTCGTGCGCGTCGCCGTCCTCGCCGACATCCACGGCAACCTGCCCGCTCTCGAAGCGGTGCTGGCCGAGCCGGACGTCGGTGCCGCCGACCGGGTGGTGCTGCTCGGCGACATCGCGCTCGGGCCGATGCCCGGCGAGTCGCTGGACCTGCTCGCGTCGCTGGGGGAGCGCGCGGTCTGGGTGCACGGCAACTGCGAGCGCGAGATCGTGGCGGCGTACGACGGTGCGGACGTGCCCGGTCCGAACGGCGAGTCCGCCCGGGCTGCCGCATCGCTGCTGCAACCGCGGCACCGCGCGCTCCTGCTCGGGCTGCCGCTGACCCTCACCGTGGACGTCGACGGGCTGGGTGTGGCCCTGTTCTGCCACGCGACGCCGCGCCGGGACGACGAGTTCGTGCTCGTCGACAGCCCGCTGCCGGTGTGGTCGCGGGCACTGGCCGGCGTCGAGGAGCAGGTGGTGGTCCTCGGGCACACCCACATGCCGTTCGACCGGCTGGTGGATGGCCGGCGTGCGGTCAACCCCGGCAGCGTCGGGATGTCCTACGGGGCGCCCGGTGCGTGCTGGGCGTTGCTCGGACCGGACATCACGTTGCGGCGCACGGCGTACGACGTGGAGCTGGCCGCCGAGCGGATCCGGTCCGGTGGGCACCCGGACGCGGCTGCCTGGGCGGACGAGTACGTGCTGGCCCAGTACGGCGACGCCGAGGCGCTGGCCGCCTTCACCGCGCTGGTCGACCCGCTCGACTGACGCGACGGCCAGCAGCACCAAGATCGTTCGCGACGTCTGCCGGTGCGACACGCCGCGACATGCGCGTGTCGCGCGCGCCAAGGTCGCAAACGATCTTGTACGCCGGGTCAGGCACCCGTCACGGTCAGGGCCAGCGTCGTGGCGACCAGCACGATCGGGACGCCGACCAGGCCGAGGGTCGCGAACTGGCGGGCCGACACCTCGACCCCCCGGGCCCGGCAGCGCTCGCGCCACAGCAAGGTGGCCAGCGACCCCCACAGCAGCACCATCGGACCGACATTGGTGCCGACCAGCAGCGCGAGCAGCCGGATGTCCCCGCCCTGGGCGGCATGCGGCTCGATCACGAGGTACGCCGGCAAGTTGTTGACCAGGTTGCTCGCGACGGCCCCGACACCGGCCACCTGCAGAAGGTCGGCGGTGCCGGTGCCCTCACCGGTGACGCTCGCGACGACCTGGCTGCCGCCGTGCCGCAGCACGGTCTCGACCGCGAGCGCCAGCCCGAGCACGAAGACCGCAAGCTGCCAGGGAACGAGTCCGAACCGCAGCACCCGTGGCCGGCGTACGGCGAAGACCACGACCAGCGCGGCCGCCGCGACGCTCACCACGACGGTCGGGTTGCCGCCGAGCAGCAGCGCCGGCACCAGCCCGAGGCAGGCCAGGGCCGATGCGGTGAGCAGCACCACGTCCTCGACCACCGGCCGCGCGGGCACCGTGTAGCGCACCCGCAGCAGCCGGTGGTGCCGCAGCCCCAGCAGCGCGACGGTCAGCACCACGGCGACGACGGCCGGCAGCCACATCCGCGCCGCGAACTGGTGCGGCGTCAGCCCCAGCCGGTCGAGAGCGAGCAGGTTGGTGAGGTTCGAGACCGGGAGCAGCAGGCTCCCGGTGTTGGCCAGCCAGACGGTCAGCAGCGCGAACGGCATGGCCGGCAGGTCCAGCTGCACCGACATCGACAGCACCACCGGCGTCAGCAGCACGGCCGTGGTGTCCAGTCCGAGCAGAACGGTCGTCACGGTCGCGAGCAGCGCCACCAGCAGGAACAGCGCCCCGGTCCGACCGCGGGCCAGCCGGGACGAGTGAAGAGCGGCGACGTCGAACACCTTGGCGACCTCGGCCAGCTCGGCCAGCACGGTGATAGCCACGAGGAACAGCAGGATCGGCGCCATCCGCCGGGTCACGTCTCCCGCGGCGTCCAGCGGAAGCAGTCCGGTGACAAGGCACACCAAGGCCGCTGCCGAGCCCGCCTGCCACATGTTGCGTAGTCTGCCCAGATGCCGCGCCGTCACCTGTCCCTGCGGGTCCAGGACGAACCGGCCGGACGGGCACTGCGCGCCGGCTTCGCCAGGATCCGCGCCGAGCTCGAGCTTCCGGGGGAGTTCCCGGCCGACGTGCTGGCCGAGGCAGAGGCGGCCGCCTCAGCGCCGAACCTCCCGGCGTACGACGTGACCGACCTGCCGTTCCTGACCATCGACCCGCCCGGGTCGATGGACCTGGACCAGGCCATGCACCTCGAGCGGCGCGGCGCGGGCTTCCGGGTGCGCTATGCGATCGCCGACGTGGCCACCTTCGTGCGGCCGGGTGGCGCGATCGACGCCGAGGCGCACCGGCGGGTGGAGACGCTCTACAGCCCGGACACGCGGACCCCCCTGCACCCGCCGGTCCTGTCCGAGGGAGCCGCGTCGCTGCTGCCCGACCAGGTCCGTCCGGCCGTGCTGTGGACGCTGGACCTGGACGCCGACGGCACCCAGACCGGTGTCGACGTACGCCGAGCGCTGGTGCGGTCGCGGGACCGGCTCGACTACGCGGGCGTGCAGGACCTGGTGGACGCCGGCAAGGCCGACGAGCGGCTCCAGCTGCTGGCCGAGGTGGGCAAGCTGCGGATGGCCCTCGAGGTCGAACGCGGCGGCGTCAGCCTGCCGATCCCGGAGCAGGAGGTCGTCGAGGACGGCGAGACCTTCGCGCTGGAGTACCGGGTGACCCGCCCGGTGGAGTCGTGGAACGAGCAGATCTCGCTGATGACCGGCATGGCGGCCGCCGGCCTGATGCTGCACGGCAAGGTCGGGGTGCTGCGGACCCTGCCGAACGCGCCGAACGGTGCCTTGGAGCGGCTGCGCCGGGCGGCCCGGGCGCTGGGTGTCGACTGGCCGGACGGCAGGTCGTACGCCGAGGTGGTGCACGGCCTGGACGCGGCGAACCCGCGCCACGCCGCGCTGCTCGAGGAGGCCACCTCGCTGTTGCGCGGCGCTGGCTACACGGCGTTCGACGGCAACGTGCCGGAGCACGTCACCCATGCCGCGGTGGCCGCCGAGTACGCGCACGCGACGGCTCCGCTGCGCCGGCTGGTGGACCGGTACGTCGGCGAGGTGTGCCTGGCGCTGTGCGCCGGCACCGAGGTTCCCGCGTGGGCCCGCTCGGCGCTGCCGCAGCTGCCGACCGAGATGGCCGCCGGCGACCGCCGGGCGCACGAGCTGGAGCGGGAGAGCGTCGCGCTGATGGAGGCAGCGGTGCTGCACGGCCGCGAGGGTCAGGAGTTCGACGCCGTGGCGGTCGAGCTGGACGAGAAGCGCGGCGGCGGCACCGTGCAGCTCGTCGACCCGGCGGTGCGCGCCTCGTGCGAGGGGCGACTCCCGCTCGGGGAGGCCGTGCGGGTCCGCCTGGTCGAGGCCGACCTGGCCC
>Ga0157375_10003775_pt1 | contig 13128 bp, 14 predicted proteins | sample M35metaG_FD_115311 | JGI IMG/M metagenome (GOLD analysis project Ga0157375, IMG submission 115311) | Miscanthus rhizosphere microbial communities from Kellogg Biological Station, Michigan, USA - M3-5 metaG | ecosystem: Host-associated > Plants > Roots > Rhizosphere > Soil | place: USA: Michigan...
CATGAGATGTGGCCCGGAGGATAGACCAGCGGACGGGGAGGACGGCCCCCGCCCGCTGGTTGTCGGTTCCTACCCTCGGATCAGCCGGCCTTCCCTCCCGGGCAGATGCGCGTGAAGGAAAGGATGTTGTCGGGGAACGTGGTGAAGATCGGATCGCCGTAGAAGTTCTTCGGCGTGTTGAAGCAGTGGAAGTACTTGGTGCTGTACGTCGACCACCGCGCGCCGATCATCACGGGCACGATCGGGAGGTTCTGCAGCCAGAGCTTCTGGAGCTGCGTCGCTGTCTTGCGCTGCGTCTTCGGGTTCAGCGTCGCCTTCCACTGGTCGAGCAGCTTCGTCGCACCCTCGTGAGAGTAGTGCTGCCAGTTGCCGGTCGCTGTCGCGTCCTGACCCGAAGGGATGAACGCGTTCTTCGAGAGGTTCGCATAGAAGAAACCGTAGGGCGAGCCGCGCGAGGCGACCTGCCACAGAAGCGTCGGGTTCTTCGTCGAGAAGGCGTTCGGGAACCAATCGCCCCACGACGGCTCGAGCCGCACGTTGGAGTCGATCCCGATGTCACGGAGGTTCGAAGTGATGATCTGATTCGACGCTACCCAGTCCGACCAGCCGGAGATGACGTGGATGTCGAGCTTGACCCGATCGCCTTTCGGATCCATCAGTCGGCTTCCCTGGTACTTGAACCCGGCGTCAGTCAGAAGCTTCTTGGCGCCGGACGGGCTGTAGACGGTCATCTGCTTCGCGAGCTTCTTCACCGCCGGGTCTGTGACCCACTGCGGGAACAGCCCGCTGAGTCCGATCGCGTCGGCCGGGGGCTCGTAGCCGTACTCGCCGAGCTTCCAGACTGACTTGCGGTCGATTGCGAGGCTGACCGCCTTGCGGAAGGCGACCAGGCTGTAGGGGTACTGCGTGTCGTCGAAGACGAGGGAGATCGGGTAGTCCGAATTCGAGTAGAACGCGTGGTAGTGCTTGGGGTCCTTCGCCTCGTAGGCCTTCTCGGCGTTCGGGACGAAGTTGTGTGTCCAGTCGACCTGACCGCTCTGGATCAAGGCCAACGCGGCGTCGTTCGACGACGCTTGTACGTACTCGAGGCATGCGATCTTCGGCAACCCTCGCTGCCAGTAGCGCTTGTTCTTGTTGAGGACGTAGTCCTGCGTCGTGAAGCGAGCAACGACGTTGAAGGGACCCGAGCCGACAGGGTTCGAGTTCGTGAATGTCGCCGGGTCGGCGACCTTGGACCAGATGTGCTTCGGAACGACGAACTGCCGGTTGAGGATGGCAGCGATGAACTGAGAGTCCCTGTTCTTCAGGGTGATGACAACGCTCGCGCCCCTGGCCTTGATCGAGGCGATCTCGTTGTCCGCGCCTGTCAGTCCGATCCTGTCCATGGTCTTGTCCTGACGCCCGGCGGTGAGGCTGTAGACGACGTCGGCAGTGGTGAGCCGCGTGCCGTCGGACCATCTTGCGTTTCGCGCGATGTTCAGCGTCAGAGTCTTGTTTCCATTGCTCCATTTCCAGCTTCGAGCCAGCCAGGGGAGCGTCTTGCGACCGCCTGCGGGCACCACGATCAGCGGTTCGTAGAAGGCACCTTGGGCAATTGAATTCGACGGCAAACCGCCACCGGCATAGGGGTTGAAGTTCCGGGTGAAGGCGGGGTCGCCCGAGCCGGTCATGACGAGGCACTTGTGAGCTGTCCGGGCCCCGTGCATGTTGACGGCTGCTGGAGTCGTGCTTGCGAGTAGCGTCGCTACGGAGGCAGAGGCCACCGCGGCGGCGAGCGCAACCCAGCGGGCGGAACGGAGACTGCGTCGCATCGGCTGTCCTTTCTCGCCCAGTGGGCGAATCACGGTGTCTCTCTCTCAATTCCTGAAAACGCTTCCGGAACTGTTACCATGATCTTCAATAGAAAGTCAAGCCGAGCATCGCAAAATCCGATGAAATACGGACTTTCTCTTCCGTACTGTTCCGGAACATGCTTCAATGATCCCAATGTCCGAGACTGCGCAACGTCTGAACATCCGTCAGATTGCCGATCTCGCAGGCGTCTCGATCGCGACCGTCTCGAGGGTCGTGAACGGTCGCGGAGACGTTTCCGAGGAGACGCGCGAGGCCGTGAGCCGGGTTATTCGCGAGCACGGCTACACCGCCAACCGCAACGCGCGGGGCCTGTCCGGCGGGCGCACCGGGCTAGTCGGTGTCCTGGTGCCGCTCGTCTATCCCGCGTACTTCTCGGGAATTCTCGCCGGCGCGGCCGAGGCGCTGTCGGAGAGAGATTTTCAGATCGTGCTGTCTCCGACGGGCGGCGAGCACGATCGCGAGGTTTCGATCGTCGACCGTCTCCACGGCCTGACCGACGGGGCAATGATCATCCTCCCCGAAGAGTCGAGCGAGGAGCTCGAGCGACTCCTTGACAGCGGCTTTCGGTTCGTGGTCCTCGACCCGCTCATGCCGCTCGAAGAGCGGATTCCGTCAGTCTCGGCAGCTCATATGTCGGGCGCCGACCAGGCGATGAAGCATCTGCTGGACCTGGGGCACCGGCGCGTCGGGCAGATCACCGGACCGCTGGGCTGGGTGGCGACGGAAGACCGGCGCCGGGGCTACCGAGCGGCGCTCGCGGCGGCGGGGATCCTTCCCGATCCGACTCTCGAGCGAGAGGCGGAGCCCGAGATCGACCCGGGCCGCGCAGCGGCCGAACAGCTACTCGATCTCTCCGAGCCGCCCACCGCGATCTTCGCGTTCAACGACAACATTGCAATCGGCGCGATTCAAGCAGCTCGCGCGCGTGGCCTACGAGTTCCTGAGGATCTTTCCGTCGTCGGATTCGACGACGTTGAACACGCGACCATCGTAACGCCTGCCCTTACCACTGTTCGCCAGCCACTTGCAGAGATGGGCCGCACCGGTGTGAGTCTGCTCATGCGACTGCTCGAAGGTAAGAGTTTCGAGACACTGCACGTGGAACTCGCGACACGTCTCGTGGTTCGCGACTCGACAGCGCCACCTCCTCGCATCTGACGAACTCGCGATCGGCCCGGTGTCCTTTACGTCGGGGGGGCCGACAGTGGCTGCGTGCTCACATGCCCAGCCTGGTCGACGCTGACCAGCGTGAGGTCGCCGCCACGCCGAAGAACGGCCGAGTCGGCCGTCTGACTCTCGACCGCCCAGCCCTGCGCGACCCAACTGCCGACGGCACCGTCGAGATGACGCTGTCGCTCCTCGACGGACACTCCTCCTCCACCACCGCCGCGGCGCGTCAACATCAGTACCAGCAGTACGACCACGCCAAGAGCGAGGGCTCCGAGCAGTACCCAGACCCACGTCGGGATGTCGTTGTCATTCGACGCCGTCTCGGCCGTGGACGTTGGCAGGATGACTTTTCTGGTCGTCGTCAGCTCAACGGTTTCGGTCGTGCCGGGAGCGGTTGTCGTCTCGGTCTCGACAGTCGTTTCCGTCCTCGTCGCGACTACTTGTGCTCGCCCTCCGCTGACGATGACCGCGGCGGCGAGAAAGCCGGCAGCGAAGAGAGCGGCGAGGGCTGAGAGCTTCGCGGCTCTTGGCACTCAGACATACTGCCAGATCGACCGAACCGCCCCTTTGCGCGGCTCCTTTACTTGAGGGCGTCGACCTCGACGTACCAGTGTGAGCCGGCGAACGGGCGCACCGTAAGCCGGTAGCTGCCGGCGCCGTCGTCGCTGACGTACGTGCCGAGGGAACCGCTGCGGTTCGCGAAGAAGCTGTGACCGCCGAACTCGTCGACGCCCGCCCAGCTGAACTGAGCGAACGCGATGCCATAGTCGTTGCCCGTCAGCCGGTACCGGATCCGCCAGTGCTCGGGCACCGTGAACGGGTCGCTTACGTAGTCATTGCTGTTCGAGACCGCGAAGAGCTTGACCCAACGCAACGTGCGCGTCATTGTCAGCCGGATCTGCGCTCCCTGGTAGACCGTCGTTCCCGGAGCGGGAATCTGGTCGAGCACCTGCCCCGGCGTTCCCTCGGTGAGACGCCATACGAACCGGTAGCGCAGGTTCTTGGCTGCGAGTTGCCGCTGCGCCGAGGAGATGTCGGTACCGCGGACATCAGGGACGATCGAGCGCGGGTACCCGCTCGCGACGACGAGCGTGACCCGCGCGGGCCGGCGCAGGCGGGTGCCTACGCGCGGCTGCAACCCGACCACCGATCCTTTGCGAACAGTCCAGGACGGTGCGTACACGTATCGGCTCGTGAATCCCTGGCGGGCGAGCGATGCTTTCGCCGCCTCGGCCGAGCGGCCGGCGACCGCCGGCACCGGCGCGTACGGGGAACCTTTGCTGACGACAAGGCGCACGTGCGTCCCGATCGGAAACCGCGACCGCGCCTGCGGTTGCTGACGGATGACGAGGCCGGCGTCGACGCGCGTGCTGTAGATCCTCTGTACTGACACCGTCGCGGTCGGTATCGAGCCCTCAATCTCGGCGCGTGCCGCGTCTTCTCGCAGCGACACGACGTTTGGCACCCGCAGGAGCGGATTCCGCACCTCGCCCGCGACAACGAGTGCGGCGACCAGGACCGCCGCCGACGCGGCGAGACCGATGACCACGCGCCGCCACGCCCACGAGCGCCGCGTCGACGCCGGCTGCGTGTCTGGCGGCGGCGCCAGGTCGATCGTCGCCGACGGACGCGAAAGGTTGGTCGTCGGCTGCTCGGACAGGAACGCAACGGTCTGCTCGTCCAGCGCCGACGCACCAACCGCCACGCCCGACCACGCAGTTGAGGCGTCGCCGAGCGCACCAAGCTCTTCGGCCACGTGGGTGACATCCGGCCGTCGTCCCGGGTCGCGCGCGAGCAGGGCGTCGACGAGCGCGGCTACTCGAGCGCGTCGATCTGGGAGGAACGACTGCAGCGAGGGGGCGTCGTCGTGTGCGCGACGCAGGCCGACTGCAAGGCGATCCTCTCCTTCGAACGGCAGGCGGCCGCTCAGCAGCAGGAAGAGAATGCAGCCGAGCGCGTAGAGGTCGGCGGCGGCGCCGTTTTCCCGTCCGAGCGCAAGCTCCGGAGACCAGTACTCGGGTGTTCCCAGCAGAACACCGGTCCCGGTCAACGAACCGGTACTGCGTGCGATGCTTGCGAGTCCGAAGTCGGTGGTGACGACACGTCCGCTCCCTCGCTCGATCAGGATGTTCGACGGCGTCAGGTCACGGTGCACAACCCCTTGTCCGTGTGCGTACGCAAGTGCCCGTGCGACAGGCCCCATGTACGCGGCGGTCTCGCACGTCGTGAGCGGGAGCCGGCCGCGCGTTGTCTGCGCGAGATTGGCGCCGGCGACGTACTCCATGACCAGGAACGACTGCTCGTCGTTCGATATGTAGTCGAAGATGCGAACGATGTTCCCGTGCGCGAGCGCTGCAAGCGCGCGCGCTTCGCGGTGGAAGCGGCGCAACTGTGCCGGATCCGGCGCGACCAATGAGCGCAGCATCTTGATCGCGACCTCGCGGTCGAGCTCGCGATCGCGGGCGCGCCAAACGACGCTCATACCCCCTTCGCCGACCTTGTCGAGCAGCTCGTAGCGGGCGGCCAACACCGTCATCAGCGGTCGAGCGCTCCGTCGGAGCTATCGGCAGGTTTGGACACGGCAACCACCCCCGCTTTCGATGGCGTCACTCTACCGCCGGCCGGCCCGCGCAGCAGACCGTCGGTGCGCGACCTAGCCTGGCCTTGAGCTGGAGTTCACCGTCGCTGCGATCGTGTCGATCGCCTGACGCTCCTCGGCGCTAATCGCCGTGTCGCCTTCCTTGTGAGCCGCGGCGACATGTTCGGCAACCGCGAGCGTGAAGCGCCGGTAGGCCTCAACCTCGTCCGCGCTCGCCTTTTGCTCCAGCAATTTGATCGCCTCCGCCAGGCGCTCGAGTCCCTGCTGCTCGAGCTCCTGTGACGAGCTGTAGTGCTTCACGCGCGGCTTCTCCGCGACCAGGGCGTCGAGGAGCTCACTCTCGCCGTGAGAGTGCCGGGCCTCGGCGAACGACTTGGCCATCGCCCAGCTCTCGCGGAAGCTGCCCCCGCTCGACGCGGTCGCCGCAATCATGCCGGCGATCGGCGGACCTTCCCGCACGACCTCCCACTCCTGCTCTGTGAAATCCGCCTTGCTTGTCATCGTGTCCTTTCGGTCAGGGCCGCCAGGCCTTCCAACACATCGGGCCGTGGGACCTATAGCGGATCCGGAACGAGCCGGCTCGATCCGGCGGAGAATCCGTCGACAAAGGCGCTAGGTTTCAGCGCTTGTCCACGAGGAACCCACGACGAGTGGCAGCCCGGGCACGAACGGTCGTCGTCGGCAACTCGGTGCGAGCTGGAAAGAGAGCAGGGACCGATGCTCGTAGGGCAAGCGCCGCGCTCGTCCACGCCGTCTCGGATCTCGTTGACAAGGCGGTCGATCAAGCTCTGCTCGGCGACGTGCGCGTTGGCTCGGCGGCTGAGGCGAGACAGCTCCTCAAGCGGGACGAACAGGCAGAAGCGCTCGCCGGCGAGACTCAGCGGGTGGTGATGCTTGCCATCCCCGTTGTCCGTAGGCTCGCACGCGGCGCGCGCGTGACGAGAGTCCCGTGGGTGTTCGTCGCCTCGACGACGTTATCGATCGGAGTCGCTGTTCGAAGCGGCGTCAAAGAGATCCAGGCGCTGTCATCGCTCATCGCCCACCGACTCGAGCAGGCAACGAAAGCTCCAGCCGATCCCGCACTGGTCAAGAAACTGACGGTCGACCTCTATCTGCACCCGCGACGCACTCCGAACCTGGACAACGAACGATTGCGGATCGTTCGCCTTATGCGCAAGTGGCTAATCACCGGCGCGCTCGGTCGCAAGACGGGGCGGCGCGCCTCGCGTGCATTCGATGCCGCCGAGCGGATCGACGCCGCCGCGCTGGCAGACGAATGGAATAGTGAGGAGAGAGACTAGCCAGGCTCGAACCGGCGACCTCCTGGGTCCGATACGGGGCAGCTCGCGTCTGCCGCGGCGCTCGTAGGATTTGGGAGACCTGTCGGCAAGGCTGCTCACTACCGGGAACACCGCCAAGCTCTACTGCCTCGAGCTGATCGATCATGCCGCGGCGGAGATGGAAGGGGAATTCCGCGTCGTCGACCTCGGTTGCGGCGACGGATCGAATTTTTGCGAGCTTTTGCGGCGGCGGCGGAATGTCCGTTACATCGGCGTCGAGCCTCTGCGTGGACCCGCGGAGCAGGCGCACCGGACGTTGCCCGGCGCGGAGATCATCAACACGCCTGCGTACGACGTTCGGGTCGAGCCCGCGCACGCGGTCGTCTCCTTCAGCGTCCTGGAACATGTCGTCGACCGGCGACGTTACTTCGAAGCGATACGGGCAAACTTACGCCGTGACGGTCGCGTGTACCTCAACTACGACTCGGGGCACTTCGTCGCCGACGTCGACCTTGTCGAGCGCGCGAAGGCGCTCGCCTCACATGCGCTCGCACGAATCGGCTCCGAGTCGCGGTATCGCAGACGTGTGACCGGGACTGAGACCCGCGAGCTGATCGAGCACAGTGGACTGCGCGTCGTGGACGACAAAGTCTTCAACACGGACCTCAAACGGCTCCTGCCGCTCATCGGACCAGAGAGCCACGAGAGCTTCATGCAACGTTGGCTCGCTTTCGAGCTCGAGCTGAACGACCTCGGGCTGGCCTATCGTGACGAACTCGACTCGGTCTTCAGGACGCGCAATCTCCTTCTCGAACTCCCAGCGTCGCCACGCACCCAGTTAGAAAAAAGCGTCGGGTGAGAGCACTCTGATCCAGACGAGACCGACCACGCCAGTTGAGTCCAGGTCGTCGAGTCTCAGGCGCGGACCGCTATCGCGCGCGCGGTGACCGAGACGAACCCGATCTGTTCGCCGATTCCACCCTCAAGTAGGTCGAGCACTGCCGCTTCGCCTTCCCCACTCATGCTTTGAACGGCTTCGACCCATCGAATCCAGTTCTCACGTCCGTCGGGGAGCCACGCTGACTCGATCCCTTCGAGGAGCCCGCTCAACTCCCAGTGCCGGTGCCACCACTTCGGCGTGTGCCACGCCGCGACCTCGTGCGCCCACAGCGACCAGACCGCGTCGGGGACGTCAGCCTCGTACGGATCCGGGTCCAGGCCGGGCGTGGTCACCCCGATTGTCCCACCCGGCTTCAGGACACGAAGCAGCGCGGGTAAGAGATGAACATCGGTTCCGAAGTACTCGAACGCATCGATGCTCACGATCGCGTCGAACTCGGCTTCCGCAAACGGGAGTTGGCGTACGTCCGCATTCACAGCTGTGACAGAACGCTCGACACCGGCCGCGCGGAAAACACCTTCCAGCTCTTCCACACTCACCCAAAGATCGCACGCCGTAACTGAGACCGCACACTCACGGGCGAGAAAGACGGAGGTTGCGCCGCGGCCGCAGCCGAGATCGAGAACCCGACTGCCCGGCTTGAGCGCGAGCGCCGGAAGAATGTCTTCAAGCTGCCAGAGCGGATGCGGTCCCATCTCGAGAGCAATGACCCACCGCGGGTCGTACCGCGACGACGGTGGGTAGCGATCTGGCCTGATCAGCGCGCTGATTGCAGACACCGAGGAAGCCTACGGTCGCATTCGGTCGAGGGACGCTGCGCGGGCACTAGGCTCATGCTCGGGTGACATTCCCGCACGGCTCACCCTCGTCGGAGCGCAGTCTTTGCCACCGGTTGATCGAGAACGTCGCCCGGACTAGTCTTCGCCCTCCCAGAAGTCGATCGCGGGGCCGGGCCTCGCGAACATGATGTCTTCGTCCTCGACGTCCTTGGCAAGAACCTTCCCGGTGTCGAGGTACTCGATGACCTCGCCGCGGATCATCGACGAGAGCATCAGTACGCGTACCGGCGAGTCCGTTCGGTTGATGATCTGATGGGCACCCGCCTTGCCGCGCGGAAAGCAGACGACGTCACCCTCCTTCAACGCCTGCTTACCTTCGGGCGTGCGCAACGTCGGCTCGCCGCGAAGCACGATCACCCATTCCTCGTTCAGGTGATGCGTGTGGTACGGCCAGAGCTTGCAGCCAGCCTCGACCTCGGACATGGTCGCGCCGATGAGCTCACCGCCGATGTGTTGGCCGATGAGCGCGCCCTTGATGCGCCAGCCCTCGCGGTCCCTCGTCCCGTCCCATTCGTCACTGTTGAGGTTGAAAGTCTTCATTCCATAATGGTAGCCACGTCGCAAGGGCCATCCCAAACACTCGCGCAGACTAGTTAGCGCCTGATCGATCACCGGCGTCTGCGGGTTGCGGATCATTCGGTGCGAAGCATTCACTGTCGGTGTGGTCTACATTGGCTCGAACCAGCGAGCGCGCTCAGCCCCTGCTCCTCGTATGCCTCTGAGACCCAGTATTCACGCGCCGATGTGATTCGGCCGTCGTCAATTTCGTAGAACGAGAGCGCGTAGTACGGCCCGACTGTGGGATGGGGGACGCGCACTTCCGACACGACGATGCTCCCCTCTGAAACGATCCGGACCACTTCGATCGACCAGCCTTCCGGATAGCTGCGGTTGAACTCCACGAAATTTTGGCGGCCGCGAAGCCGTACTAAGTCGTGCGGCCATTCGAGGACAAAGCCCTCGGCGAGTAGGTCGCCCACGCCGACCCAGTCGCGCGCCTGAACTCGGCTCCAAAGCTGGGCGACAACTTCGCTCGGTTCCACGGTGCCGATTATCCGTCTTTAAGGGACATTCCCGAACACTGGCCCAGCCCATGGAATCAATGATGTTTGCGTAGCTAGCCGGCTCGCCGGTACGGAACCGCAGCCACGATCCTCATGAGCATCGTGTCGCGGGCGATGTCGACCCGGGAGAACGCAGGGTACGGTTCCTTGAGGCTGATGAACCGCAAGGCCAGTCGGTCTCCCGTCACTGAGTACGAGAAGAGCATGCGCAATCGGTCGGTGGGTGGGTCGACACCCCGGGCAACGAACCGATGATTCGACAGCAGCGTGTATGGCCCGTGGTCTGGCCCGGCTGGCCCTGGGTGAACGGTTGGGTCCCAACCGCTCATCGCAAGGAATCGGACGCCGCTCTCCCGATAGAAGACCAGCCTGTTCCGCCACGCTTTCCTCATGCCGAAGAACTTGAAGAAGCTTGCTACCTGAGCGTCCGTCGAGCCTGAGCTCACCAGCACCTGCCGCAGCGCGCGGGTCGACACAGACTTCGTTTCCCACGTGCCCTGAAGGGGGTCGGCGCGGACGGCTGAGCGCGAACCTGCCGTCGATTGAGCAAAGACAGCCGCGGACGCAATGGCTGCGCAGAGGATCACCTGACGAGGTATCCGCAGCCTGAACAAGCCTCGATCATCTCACACCACGCCGCCCTCTGACATCAGCCTGAAAGCGACTGCGATCAGTGCGCGCAAGACTCGCTCTGTGCGCCGCCAGGCGTCATTCCCGAACGCTGGCCCAGACGAGGCTACTCGGCTGGACTGCGTTGCTTCGCATGCACGTTGTCGTTGTCTGCTAGCGCCACCACTCAATCTGTCGTTTGAAGTTCGCTCCTCCAAGGACCAACTGCGGATGGCTTCCGTCGGCGCGCGTCTGCCACAGAGCGTTGGTGGGGTGGGTGAACTGGTCGTTGGTCGGGTCGAGCGCGAACAGGATATTTTTCCCGTCCGGCGACCAGACGGGATGGATCGGGAAGCGGCCTTTCTTGTCGGCGAACACCCTGTGCAGGTTGCTGCCGTCGGGTCGGACAGTCCAGATTGCGCCCGAGGGCGCGAGGCGTTCGTTTGCAAACAGGATGCGGTCGCCAGTCTTGGACCAACGGGCCCATGGGTCGGGGCGCGCCGCTGCACCTGCGATTCGGTGCTGACCTGAGCCGTTGGTCCTGACAACCCAGAGAGACCCGCCGACGTAGGGGTCGGGATCCACTCCTACTGACCTGTAGAGGACCAACCACTTCCCGTCTGGCGAGTAGTCGAGCGGGATGTCGTGGTGAAGCCCGGGTCTGGTGGTCATGCGCCGGAGTCCTCGGCCATCGGTAGAGCTCGCGGTGTAAACGCCGGTGCGGGAAGGCTTCGAGTCGTCCCACCCTTCGAATGCAATCCGCTTTCCGTCTGGCGACCACGCCTGCGGTACAAGGTTCAGGGTCGGATCCACGAGCCGCAGCCGTTTGAACCCGGATCCAGAGAGGCTAAGCGTCCCGCCAGTCACAGGGAGTGGGATGTCTCCCCCTGGCATCACCAGCATTTTCGTGTGGTCCGGGGAGATCCGCAGCAAACAGCAGTACGAACCCGGTGCCGTCAGCCTCCTTTCCTGTTTGCCACTTAACAGGAAGATCGCCTGGACATCGTGGCCGTGGGTACGCGTGAAGAGCAGATGACCACTCAGTCCGGCCGCCTGATTGTTGGCCGTGCTGACCGCAGAACTGCCGACCAACGACAGAACCGCGACGACGCCGACGATCGCTCCAGCTCGACGCATTCCTCGACGCCACTCCTCGTCTCGCCGACATCAACAGTGCTGAGCGTCGTCATAGTGCGCCTGACCGCGGCTCCTGTCAACACCGTCGCCGTCAGTCGGGGGACATTCGCGAACACTGGCGCAGTTGAGTGACACATACTCCAATGCCGTGGACATCATTGTTCTTGACGCAGGGCCGATACCGCACGACGAGCTGATCCGCTTTGACGATCCCGACATCGAGACTGGCCTAGAGCAGAACGGCTACAGCTCCGAGGGCGCGCGATACCGCCTACTAAAGATCGATCTCCGCGAGTTGGAAGATATGCGGTGGATTCCGGCCGAAACCGCGCGCTTCGAAACGTCGATGACGGAGGCCCTGGCACAAGGCGAAGAGTTTCCGCCGATCGTCGTCGTTCGTACACATCGCGGCGAAGTATTCGGCCTCATCGATGGCCTCAACCGATCTCATGCTCATTGGGCGGCAGGACGCGAGTCGATCCACGCTTACGGACTGTTGCTCGGGTGACATTCTCGAACACTGGCGCACATCAGACCGCTACCACCTTTGTAGCGTGGCTGCGCCCCGTCGAAAAGACGGAAAGCCCATGCACGCGTTTGCCTCGAAACAGGAGGTGGGCTTATGTGGTGGACGGTGCTGGCCATCGTGATAGCCATTCTGGCCGTTGGGTTTCTTCTGTTCGGCTCGCAGATTTCCGCTACGGAGGAAAGGGCGGCCAGTCGATGGCAGACGTCAACGCCAACAAGTTCTGGTTGGTTTTGGGGGCGGCGTCCCGGAGACTAAGCTGAGCGGCACGGCTCGGGGGACATTCGCGAACACTCCCGCAGGCGAGGGTCTACTGTAAGTCTCATGGGTCTGGTGAATCTCTTGAGCCGAGTCGACCGCTGGGCCGGCCGATTCAACGACTGGTTCGGTGCCACCGCCGTCGCAGCACACCTCGGGTCAGAGGGTGCGGGACGCCAGCCGCCAGCAACAGGAGACCCAGCTGCCGTCGTAGCCCTCCTTGGGGAGATGGAGAAGGTGGACAAGGTCCGCGAACGATGATTCGGATGAGTCGCCTTAGGTGAAGCGGATCAGGTGCTCCCTCGGTTGGCATCGGTGGCGCGCGTTCCACACCGACGACGGTGACCGATACGCGAAGTGCACTAAGTGCGGGAAGATCCTCGACATTGACGGTTGGCCGCCACTCGTCGGTGGCGGCATCGGTGCTGCGGGCATCAGTCCTCCGGGCTTCTAGAGCGAGAAACTCGCGCCATCAGCGAGTGCGGCCGCGGCGCGTGCATCCCTCGGTCGGGGGAGGGTGCCCGCACAGACCCCACCCATCAACCCAGCTGAGAGCCGCCTCATTGGAACGTCTTACACCGCCCCAGGGCTTCACGCTCCTCGGGGGACATTCCCGAACACTGGCGCACGCGATGAACGTTACGCCTGAGGCGGCCCTAGGATCTCACCCGGAGGGATGAGCGAGGAATAGGGGCGTCGAGTGGAACGGAAGAAGCCTGATGTCGTAGCATTGCTCGAGATCCTCAGCGAGCACGAGGTCGAATATGTGGTTATCGGATCTGCCGCCGCGATGCTTCACGGCGTTGCGCTCGATCCGGGAGACGTCGACATCACTCCGGCGCTCCACTACGACAACCTCGACCGATTGTGTCGCGTGCTGGAGGCGATCCA
>Ga0157375_10003777_pt1 | contig 13125 bp, 9 predicted proteins | sample M35metaG_FD_115311 | JGI IMG/M metagenome (GOLD analysis project Ga0157375, IMG submission 115311) | Miscanthus rhizosphere microbial communities from Kellogg Biological Station, Michigan, USA - M3-5 metaG | ecosystem: Host-associated > Plants > Roots > Rhizosphere > Soil | place: USA: Michigan...
CACGCGTGTCGAGCTCCATCTCCTGCTGCGAGAAGTACGCCGGCACGACGCCGTGGCCGAGACGTACGACGCCGGCGCCGGCCTCGCGTCGCTCCAGGATGGTCTCCAGCAGCGTGGTCTTGCCCGAACCGTTCGGGCCGACGAGTGCGACGTGCTCCCCGCGCTCGATCGCAAAACTGGCGCCTTCGAGCAGCACCCGATCGCCGATGCGGACCGCGAGACCTTCGGCCTCGAGGACGGTGCGACCGCTCCGCGCGGGTTTCAGGAACTCGAAGCCGAGGCTTCTCGTCCTGCGCGTGAGCAGATCGATCTCGCTCTTCGACTTCGCGCGTTCCTTTTCCAGGCGCTCGATCTGCGTCAGCTTCACCTGCGCCTTGCGCGCCATCTTCTCCGTCGAGGCGCGGAAACGCGCGACGAAACGCTCCAGCCGCTCGATGTCGCGGCCGACACGCTCGGCCGCCTTCGTCGCTGCGTGGAGGCGGGACGCCTTCTCCAGACGCCACGCGTGCCAGGGACCCTTGAAGTACGTCGAACGTCCCGCGTCGAGCTCGAGCACCACGTTCGTTACGGCCTCGAGGAACCAGCGGTCATGGGCAACGATCATGATCCCGGCGTCGAGCGACTGCAGCTCGCTCTCCAACCACTCCAGGCTCTCGACGTCGAGGTGGTTCGTCGGCTCGTCGAGCAGTAGGAGATCGGGATCGCCTCCGAGTGCGCGTGCGAGCGACGCGCGGGTGAGCTCGCCGCCCGAGAAGGTGTCGAGCTGGCGGTCGAACTGCTCGTCCGCGAAGCCGAGCCCGCGCACGACTGCGGTTGCGCGCTCGCGCCAGTCGTAGCCGCCGGCATGTTCGAGCCGCGCCTGCGCCTCGCCGTACCTGCGAATCGTCGCGTCGTCGTGATCTCCCGCTGCCATTGCCCGCTCGAGGCGCCGCAGCTCCTCCTCGAGTGCGATCAGGTCGCGTGCGCCGGAGAGGACGTAGTCACGAAGGGTCAGGCGCCGCTCGAGCGGTGGACGCTGGTCGTGCAGGGCGACTCGCGTTCCCTTCTGGAAGACGATGTCGCCCCCGTGGAGGTTCGTCTCGCCCACGATCGCGCGCAGCAGGGTCGTCTTGCCGGCCCCGTTGGGGCCTGCCAGCGCGACGCGGTCGCGGCGTTCGACCTTGAACGACACATCGTCGAACAGCGGGTCGCCGGAGAACTCCTTGCGGAGGTTGGATGCGATCAGGACGGCCACGGCTCAGAGGCTAGCCGCCGCCTGACGTTATCGTCCGATCGTGCCGAGGATCCTCGCGCTCGATGTCGGAACCTCTTCCGTGCGCGCGCAGGTGTTCGCAGCCGAGGCGGAAGAAGGCCGCACCGCTCGGCGTGACTACCCGGGCGAGAACGATCCGGCGCGCATCGTCCAACTCGTCCGCGAGGTCAGCGAAGAAGCGACGCGTGCTGAGAGCTACGACGCTGCAGGGACGTCCTCCTTCGGGCACAGCTTGCTTGCGCTCGACGGGGCCGGCCGGCCGCTGACGCCGATCCTCGGCTGGCGCGACACGCGTTCCGCCGACGCGGCCGACTGGCTCTTGGGCCGTCTCGACAACGCGGCTGTCCATGCACGAACGGGCTGCCAGATTCATACGAGCTACTGGCCTGCAAAGCTCGCGTGGCTAGCCCAGGAAGAGCCGGAGGTTTTCCGTAGCGCGCAACGCTTCGTCTCGTTCTGCGACTACCTGTATGCGCAAATGCTCGGACGGGAGGTCCCTACGGGCATCTCGATTGCTTCCGCGACCGGCCTCGTCGACCTCGAGACGCGGACCTGGGACGAGGAGCTCCTCGACACGCTCGGTCTCGACGCCGAGCGTCTACCCCAGATCTCGGATTCGCCGGTCGACGGCTGGTACCCGGCATTGCTCGACGGCGCCTGCTCCAACCTCGGTTCGGGCTGCGTGACGCGTGGACGCGCCGCGTTGATGGTCGGCACCTCCGGGGCCGTTCGAGTGGTCTACGAGACGGAGCGGCCGGAGCCTCGACCAGCGCTCTTTCTGCACTGGGTCGACGAGACGCGCGTGGTCGAAGGCGGTTCGTTGTCAGACGGCGGCAATCTCCACTACTGGCTGAACCAGACCTTGAAGGACGGGAGCGGTTCGCTCGCCGACCGCGATCCCGACTCACATGGGTTGACGTTCCTGTCCCTTCTCGGCGGCGAGCGGAGCCCCGGCTGGCATCAGCACGCGAAAGGCGCGGTGCACGGCCTGACGTTCGACACGACGCCGCTCGACCTTCGCCAGGCCGGTCTCGAGGGTGTCGCCTTCCGTTTCGCGGAGATCGTCGACCTGATGCCAACGCTCGAGGAGATCGTCGTGACAGGCGGCGCGTTGCTCAGGGACCCCGACTGGGTGCAGATCATGGCCGACGCGCTCGGGCGGCCGGTCACGACGTCCGGCGTCAACGAGGCGTCGCTGCGCGGTGCAGCCGTTGCCGTGCTCGAGCGGCTGGGCGAAACGCCCGCTCCGGCGCCGCTTGGCGCGGTAGTCGAGCCTCGCGCCGACAAGGCTGCCGTGTTCCGCGCCGCTCGCGAGCGGCAGCGGCTGCTCTACGAGGTGGTGACTTCGGAGCCGACGAGCTGACGCGCTGCAGCAGCGATGTGCTCGGCGTCGATGCCGTACGCGTTCAGGAGCTCCTCCGGCTTGCCGGAGCGCGGCATCTCCCGCACGGCCAGCTTCAACACTCGCGCGTGCTCGTCCTTCTCGGCCAGCGCGGCCAGGACAGCGTCACCGAGGCCGCCCTCCGGGAAATGATCCTCGACGGTGACGATCCTCCCCGTCGCCTCCGCGGCCGCCTGAAGCGCCTCGGCGTCGATCGGCTTGATCGAGTAGGCGTCGATCACCCGGGCGGTGATGCCGTCCTCCTCGAGCGTGTCGGCCGCTTTCAGCGCCTCGTGCACGGTGATGCCGGTGCCGACGATCGTGACGTCGTCGTCGTCCGAGGAGCGGATGACACGGCTGCCGCCGACCTCGAACTCCTCATCCGGTCCGTAGATCACGGGTGTGTTGGGTCGCAGGGTGCGCATAAACACGATCCCTTTCGTGTCCGCCATCGTTACCACGAGCTTGGCGGTCTGATTCGCATCGCACGGGTGCAGGACGACGCTGGAGTGGATCGCGCGTACCGAGGCGATGTCCTCGAGCGCCATCTGGGAAGGGCCGTCCTCGCCGATCGAGACGCCGGCGTGGGAACCTGCAAGACGTAGATCGACGCGGCTGATCGCGGCCATGCGGACGAAGTCGTACGCTCGCGAGAAGAATGCGGCGAACGTGGAGGCGAACGCATTCCAGCCGCGCGCATGCAGGCCGACGGCCGCGGCCACGAGCTGCTGCTCCGCGATGTACATCTCGAAGAAGCGGTCGGGGTGCGCCTCCTTGAAGATCTCGGCGAACGTCGAGTTGCTCACCTCGCCGTCGAGAGCGACCACGTCGCCACGGGCGGATCCGAGTGCCGCGAGCGCCTCGCCGTACGCCTTCCGCGTCGCCACTTCCTGGCCGAGCTCGTAGCGGGGCAGCTCGAGCGGCTTCTCCTCGAACCGGTGTGGCTCGGCTGCCTCCGGCTTCGCGACGTCGACATGGATATTGCGGACGCCGCCGAGCTCCTGGATCGCCGCGTCGGGGTCGTCGAGCGCCTTGCCGTGCCAGCCGTCCTTGTCCTCGACGGCCTTCACGCCCTTGCCCTTGATCGTGCGGGCAACGATCACGGTGGGACGTCCTTCTGTCTCTGCCGCTTCCTTGTAGGCGCGGTCGATCTCTTCGACGTCGTGCCCGTCGACCTCGATCGCGTTCCACCCGAATGCGCGCGCGCGTTCGACGTACACGCCCGTGTTCCAGCCGATCATCGTCTCGCCGCGCTGACCGAGCCGGTTCACGTCGATGATCGCGGTGAGGTTGTCGAGCTCGTAGTGGGCTGCGTGCTCGTAGGCCTCCCACATCGAGCCCTCCGCCATCTCACTGTCGCCGCAGAGCACCCAGACGCGTGACGGCAGTCGGTCGAGGTATTTCGCGGCGAGCCCCATCCCGACGCCGATCGGCAGGCCCTGCCCGAGCGACCCCGTCGCGACATCGACCCATGGGATGAGCGGAGTCGGATGCCCCTCGAGCATGCTGCCGAACTTCCGGTACGTGAGCAGCTCTTCGTCGGTGATCGCACCGACGGCGCGAAGAATCGCGTAGTACAGCGTCGACGCGTGTCCCTTGGAGAAGATCAGGCGGTCATTCGTAGGGGTCTTCGGAGTGTCGTAGTCGTAGCTCAGGTGGTTCGCGACGAGGACGGCCATCAGGTCGGCCGCGGACATGCCCGAGGTCGGATGCCCGGACTTTGCGACGGCGGCCGGGCGGATCGAATCGACGCGGAACTGCTGGCCGAGTTCGCGGAGCTCGTTTGGATCCATCGAGGTCATTCTAGGAGGCGCGGCGCGTTCTCTGCCGCCGGTGGGGTACGGTCCAGACGTGAACGTGGCGGTCGCATTCGACCACCGTGGCGTCCATTTGCGTGACGCAGTGCTCGACGTGCTCCAAGGACACTCCGTGGTCGATCTGGGTACCGACACGGATGCGGAGCGGGTCGATTATCCGGAGAAGGCCCGTGCCATCGGCGAGGCCATACTCAGAGGCGATGCCGAGCGCGGGGTTTTTGTCTGCGGCTCGGGCGTGGGGGCGTCGATCGCCGCCACCAAGCTTCCGGGGATCCGCGCGGCTATCTGCCACGACGCGTATTCGGCGCACCAGGGGGTAGAGCACGACGATATGAACGTCCTCTGCCTGGGCTCCGAGGTCGTCGGGCCGTCTCTCGCCCGTGAGCTCGTCACGATCTTTCTCGCTGCCCGCTTCGACGGCGGCGAGCGCTATGTGAAACGACTGCAGATGATCGAAGACATTGAAAGGAATGCATCTCATGCCTGAATCGAATCTCCACAAGCTGTCCGCGCTCGGCCAGAGCGTCTGGATCGACTACCTCTCGCGGCAGATGCTGCAAAGCGGCAAGCTCGCGAGGATGATGTCGGAGGATGCCGTGGTCGGCGTTACCTCGAACCCGACCATCTTCCAGAAGGCGATCGCGGAAGGCGATGCCTACGACGACCAACTGAAGGAAATCCTGGAGTCGGGCGAAGACGACCCGAAGGAGATCTTCCTCCAGCTCACCTCCAACGACATCTCGGCCGCCTGCGACCTGCTGCGCAAGGTTTGGGACAAGGGTGAAGGACTGGACGGCTACGTGTCATGGGAGGTCGATCCGACACTTGCCTACGACCGTGACGGCACGATCGCGGAGGCACGTCGCCTCCACGACTGGATCGACAAGCCGAACCTGTACGTGAAGATTCCCGCCACGGAGCCGGGGCTCGGCGCGATCGAGGAGATGATCGCGGCCGGCGTCAGCATCAACGTCACCCTGATCTTCTCGCTCGAGCGCCACAAGGAGGTCATGGAGGCCTATGTCCGCGGCGTCGAACGCCTCGTCGAGAGCGGCGGCGACCCCAGACAGGTGCACTCGGTCGCGAGCTTCTTCGTCTCGCGCGTGGACACGGAAGCCGACAAGCGGCTCGATGAGGTCGGCGGTGACGCCACCAACCTAAAGGGCAAGCTCGCGATTGCGAATGCGAAGCTCGCCTACCAGAACTACCTCGAGGTGTTCGCCGGGCCGCGCTGGGCTGCGCTCGAGGCCAAGGGTGCGACCAAACAGCGGTGCCTCTGGGCGTCCACGTCCACGAAGAACCCCGACTACCGCGACGTCATGTACATCGAGGAGCTGATCGGCCCCGAGACCGTGAACACGATGCCCGAGGAGACCATCCTTGCCTTCCAGGACCACGGCAAGGTGGAGCTGACGCTGGCGAAGGACGTCGAGGCAGCAAGGAAGCTGTTCGAGGATCTTGCCGCCGCCGGCGTCGACTACGACGACGTCTCCAACACGCTGGAGCGCGAAGGCGTGCAGAAGTTCACCGATTCCTTCAAGGAACTGCTGGACGGGATCAGCGCGAAGCGCGGCGAGCTCGCACCGGCGTGACAGTTGCGACGCACCAAGAGCTGGTCGAACGCATCTGGGCGCGGGACGCGACGGTCTGGACCGGCATGGACGAGGACAAGTGGCTCGGCTGGCTCGACGAGCCGAAGCGCATGCGTGAACGTGCCGGCGAGATCGTCGAATTCGCGAACGGGGCGCGCCAGACGTTCGAGACGTTCGTGCTGCTCGGGATGGGTGGGTCGTCGCTTGCGCCGGAGGTGCTGAAGCAGACGTTCGGCGCCAGGGAGCTGCACGTCCTCGACACGACCCATCCCGCGATGATCCGGCACGCCGAGAAGTCGCTCGACCTGAGCAAGACGATGTTCGTCGTCTCGTCGAAGTCAGGCGGCACGCTCGAGACGTTGTCGCACTTCGAATATTTCTGGGAGAAGAGCGGTGCAAAGAGCGAACAGTTCGTCGCGATCACCGATCCGGGCTCTGCGCTCGAACAGTTGGCGACGACGCGCAGCATGCGCGTCTTCGCAGGTGAGCCGACGATCGGCGGCCGCTACTCGGCACTGTCGCCCTTCGGCATCGTTCCGGCCGCACTGATGGGGATCGACATCGAGCGCGTCCTCGAGAGCGCAGAGCGCATGGCCGACGCCTGCCGCGGCGACGTCAACCCAGGCCTGCAGCTCGGCGTTCAGCTCGGCGACCTCTGGCTGGAGGGTCGCGACAAGGTCTGCATCGAAGAGACCGAAGGTCACTTCGGGCTCTGGGCCGAGCAGTTGATCGCCGAGTCCACGGGCAAGCAGGGAAAAGGGCTCGTACCGGCGCCGGGAGAGAGCCCGGAAGGCCCGGACCGGCAGGCAGCCGACGTGCAGCTGGACGATGCACACGAGATCGGCGCCGAGTTCTTCCGGTGGGAGTTCGCCGTCGCGGTCGCCGGCAGCATCCTGGAGATCAATCCGTTCGACCAGCCGGATGTCCAGGCGGCGAAGGACCGGACGAAGGAAGTGCTCGCGTCGGGCGACGATCCCAGGCTCGAGCCCGCGGGCACGCTCGACGAGTTGCTGGCCGGCGCCGGCCCGCCGAACTACATCGCGATCCAGGCTTTTATCGACCCGATGCGTGAGCGCGAGCTTCAGCCGCTCATCGACCGGGCGCACGAGACCGGCTGCGTCGTCACGCACGGGCTCGGCCCGCGTTACCTCCATTCCACCGGGCAACTGCACAAGGGCGGCCCCCCGACCGGGCGCTTCGTCCAGGTCGTCGATGACACCGGTGACGAGATCCCGATTCCGGGCCAGGACTTCGGCTTCGGTCGTCTGATCCGCGCTCAAGCAGAGGGCGACTATCGGTCGCTCGAGGAACGCGGACGCCCGATCGTGCGAGTCAGATTGGAGGACGTGTAATGCAGCTCGGGATGATCGGCCTCGGGCGCATGGGGTCCGGCATGACGGACCGCTTGCGCGAGCAGGGCCATGAGATCCACACGTACGACCCCAACGTCGAGGCGCGGACGGCCGACTCGCTTCAGCAGCTCAAGGAGCAGCTTGAAGCGCCACGCGCGTTCTGGATGATGATCCCGGCGGGAGCGATCACCGAGTCCACGTTTCACGAGTTGCTCGAGATCGCCGACGAGGGCGACACGATCGTCGACGGGGGCAACTCGAACTTCCGTGACTCGAAGCGGCGCTACGTCGAGGCGACGCACCGTGGTATCCACTTCGTCGACGCCGGAGTTTCCGGAGGCGTCTGGGGTCTGGAGATCGGCTTCTGCCTGATGGTCGGGGGCGACGAGGAGCCGGTGAGGAGGCTCGAACCAGTGTTCACCGCGCTCGCGCCGGAAGACGGGTACGCGCACGTCGGCGCGTCTGGCGCAGGCCACTTCGTGAAGATGGTTCACAACGGCATCGAGTACGGGCTCATGCAGTCGTACGCCGAGGGCTTCGAGATCATGGAGCACTCGGAGTACGACCTGGACGCCCACGAGATCTCTGGCATCTGGCGCAACGGCTCCGTCGTGCGCTCGTGGCTGCTCGAGCTCCTGCACTCGGCGTTCGAGTCGCACGGCTCGAAGCTCGAGGACATCGCGCCTTATGTCGAGGACTCCGGCGAGGGCCGCTGGACGATCAACGAGGCGATCAACGAGAACGTGCCGGCGCCGGTGATCGCGGCGTCGCTCTTCGCACGCTTCGCGTCGCGTGACGAGATCAAGTTCTCCGCCAGGGTCGCGGCCGCTCTGCGCAACCAGTTCGGCGGCCACGCCGTCAAGGCGGTCGAGCGCGCCAAGGCCGGTCCGGACCCCAGGTAGCCGTGGCGGTCGCGCAAGAGAATCCGTTGCTCGAAGGACTTGAGGTCCGGCGCGCACCGGACGACTGCATCCTCGTCATTTTTGGTGCGTCGGGCGATCTGACGAAACGCAAGTTGTTCCCTGCGCTCTACTCACTCGCTTACCGCCGCTTGCTTCCCGAGCATTTCGCAGTCGTCGGCGTCTCACGCACCGAGGAGTCGGATGACGAGTTCAGAGACCGGATGAAGGAGGCGGTGCAAGAGCACTCACGGGACGAGTTCCGCGACGACGCCTGGGAATTGCTGGCGAGCGGGATGAGATACGTCGCGATGGACTTCGCCGACGAAGCGGGAGAAGACCGCCTCGCCGCAACGCTGACGGAGCTCGACAAGGAACGCGAGACGAAGGGGAACCGTGTCTATTACCTTGCGACGCCGCCGAACGTCTTCGAGACCGTCGTCCACGCAGTCGGCAAGAGGCGTAAAGCCGAGGGTTGGGTGCGTCTGATCATCGAGAAGCCGTTCGGCCACGAGCTTACGTCCGCGCGCGAGCTGCAGAACGTGATCGAGGAGTACTTCGACGAGCGCGAGGTCTTCCGCATCGATCACTACCTGGGCAAGGAAACCGTCCAGAACATGATGGCGCTCCGCTTCGCGAACGGGATCTTCGAGCCGATCTGGAACCGGCAGTTCGTCGACCACGTGCAGATCACGGTGGCGGAGACGATGGGCATCGAGGCCCGAGCCGGCTACTACGAGCAGGCAGGAGCCATCCGCGACATCTTCCAGAACCACATGCTGCAGCTCATCGCGATCACCGCGATGGAGCCCCCGGTCGACTTCACTGCCGATTCGGTACGCAACGAGAAGGTGAAGGTGCTGCGCGCGATGCACACACCGGGGCCGAAATCGGTGGTGCGCGGCCAGTACGGGCGAGGCTACATCGAGGGTGAGGAGGTTCCCGCGTACCGCGAGGAGTCGGGTGTCGATCCGAACTCGATGACCGAGACCTACGTGGCGGCAAAGCTCTACGTCGACAACTGGCGCTGGGCCGACACCCCTTTCTACGTGCGCACCGGCAAACGGCTCGCGCGTCGCGAGACTACGATCGCGATCCAGTTCAAGCGCGCGCCGCACCCGCCGTTCGAGGAGCTCTCGGCCGAGCGGCTGAAGCCGAACGTCCTGATCGTCCACGTGCAGCCAGACGAGGGCGTGTCGCTCGCCATCGGCGTGAAGGTTCCGGGGCAAGGCATGACGATCCGGACGGTGCACATGGACTTCCTCTACGGCGGCGCTTTTCGGACCGGCCTGCCGGAGGCGTACGAGCGGCTGATCCTCGACGCGATGCTCGGCGACGCGACGCTGTTCACGCGCATCGACGAGGTGGAGGAGCAGTGGGCTCTGGTCGACGCGATCGTCGCGGCCTGGGCGCGGGACCGACCGGCGTTCCCGAACTACCCAGCGGGAACGTGGGGGCCAAGCGCGGCTGACGATCTGATGGAACGCGACGGGCGGGCATGGCGGCGACGCTAGGTTCGGTCCGGGAGATCGAGCGCGAGGTGGCCGCGCTCCGCGTCGCGCCGGGCGAGGACGTGCCCTACCAGCGGACGAGTGTCATGACGCACACGGCGTGGGTCCCGCCCGAATGGGTGGAGGCCGCGGAGGACGTGCTGGCCGGGCTGGCAGAACGCCATCCGTCGCGCACGATCGTTCTCGTTCCCGAGCCCGAGGAGCAGGACGGGCTCGAGGCGCTTGTCGGTGTCGAAGTCTTTCCGTCGGGCGAGGGGCGCCAGATCTGCGCCGAGACGATCCGAATCCATCTGAAGGGCAGGCGCGCCTCGGCCCCGGCGAGCGTCGTGCAGCCGCTCTTCCTTCCGGATCTGCCGGCGTTCCTCCGCTGGCGCGGCGTGCCGTCGTTCGGCAGCGATGCGTTCGAGAGCCTCGTGGGCGTCGTCGACCGCCTGATCGTCGACAGCACGGAGTGGCCCGAGCTGCCCGAGACCTACGGGCAGCTGACCCGCATTTTCGACCGTGTCGTCGTCTCGGACATCGCGTGGGCGCGCACGAGCCGTTGGCGCAGGCAGCTCGCGTCTCTCTGGCCCGAGATCCGGAACGTGAAGCGTCTTCGCGTCACCGGGACTGCGCCGCAGGCACAGCTGCTCGCAGGCTGGCTGCGCTCGCGTCTTGACCGCCCCGTGGACCTGGAGCACGAGCCTGCCGACATGCTCGAGTCGGTCGAGATCGACGGCAAGGCCGCGCCCTTCCCGCCGGGCGATCCTCCCGCCCCATCCGACCTGCTTTCGGAGCAGCTCGACCGGTTCGAGCGCGACCTGGTCTACGAAGAAGCCGTACGCTCCGCAGCGAAATGAACGACTTCACCGTCCATGTCAAACCGCTCATCGCGGACGTTCAGGGCTGGCTGACGGACGAGGAGGGCGAGGAGCTCTACGATCTCGCGCGCGCGTGTGTCGGAAAGGGCGTGATCGTCGAGATCGGCTCCTGGATGGGCAAATCGACGATCTGTCTCGGGCGAGGCTCTCTGGCCGGAGCCTCCGTGCCGATCTATGCGATCGATCCGCACACCGACCATCGCTTCGGCGAGTTCAAGGCGAACATCGAGCGGGCGGGAATCAGCGATCTGGTCACGCCGATCTCGTCGCTTTCGCAACCGGCGGCGGGCGACTTCGACGAACCCATCGAGCTGCTCTTCGTCGACGGCTCGCACGAGTACGACCTGGTCCTCGAGGACTTCGAGAAGTGGGTGCCCAAGGTCATCGACGGCGGCATGGTCGCGTTCCACGACACGACGTGGACCTCGGGGCCGCGCAAGGTCGTCGGTCAGGCGATCTACCGTTCGAACCGCTTCAAGGATGCGCGGTTCGTCGTCGGCTCGACGACCGTTGCGCGCAAGGTCGACCGCAACTCGCTCAGCGACCGCGCGCGGAACCGCTACGTCCTCGGCGTGAAGACAGCGTTCTGGCTTGGCTCGTCCGCAGTGAAGAAGCAGCGCAAACTGTTGCCGAAACCCTTGGAGCGCTTGGGCCGGCGGCTGCTGCGCGCGATTCAGTAGCGGGTTATTTGCCGCCGCCGATGACGCGGAACTTGGGTTTCGCGACGACGATTCTGGCGGGATCGGACCAGGACATCTGCTGTGCGCCCGTCGGCAACCCGTAGTTGAACCCGCGCACGCGGTAGTACCAGGTCCCCGGCTTGAGCGGGAGGACCACGGACGTCCCGAGCACGATCGTGCCGAGCGCATTCTGATTCTGGGGATTCGGCTCGGCCTTGAAGGGATACCGCTTCTTGCTCCACTGCACCTCGTACACCGTGGCACCGAGTGCCGGCGTCCAGGCAACGAGCGGTGAGCCGTAGAACGCCTGGCTGTTCGTGCCCGAGGTGAGGAGCCCCTTCGGCGACAGGCCCGACGCGAAGAGCTCCCCGGCCGCGGTGAGGGACGGCTCGCTCGCCTTGCCGAAGCGCGCGACGCGGTTGTACGGGGCAGCGCAGACGTCCTGCGCGAGCTCGAGATCCTGATACCGGAGGTTGCCGCCGGTCCGGACGAGCGGCTCGCCGGCCCCGTGTGCTTTCGTGAGTGGTACTGAGAGTGAGAGCGAGTTGCCGCTGACCGTGACGACCGTGACGGTCTCCTGGTTTGCCGCACTGCCGAGCAGGACGGTGTCGCCGCTCGAGATGCCGTCGGCACTGCTGACGACCACTCCCGTGCTGCCGATTGCAGACGCACTGGCTGTGCTTGTCTTCAATGCTCCCGGCGAAACGGCCTCGACGGGAATGACTGTCCAGTAGTAGCCGCTGCCCGGCCAGTCGGTGTCCCACAGGTCGACCGGGGCGCCGAGGACGCCGCTGCCGATCTGGATCTGCTGCGGACCGGCGGCGGCCGAGGCCGTCGAGCCCGAGTCCGAGTCTGCCGGAACCGCCGTGGTGGGCGTTGCCGCCGACTTCAGTTCCGTCGACTGGACCTTGAGGCCGTCGAACGTGTAGCTGTCAGGCTCCGATCCGTCACTGAGGTACGTGGCGCGCGCCGCGGGTAGTGCGACAGGCGAGGCGGGCAGCGAGAGCGGGCCGAACGGGCGCGGTGCGTAGGCGGGACTTCCGATCACGGCGCTTGCAAAGACACGGTTGAGGCATTGCCGGTCCGTGAAGACATAGACGCGGAAGAGCTCCGCACTCGTGCCGTCAATCGTTTGGTCGCCGCTGAAGGTGAACGCCGGCATGAGGCGGTGCGCGGGAGAGCCGGCGTCGCCGGTCGAGACGATGTCGGAGACGGTGTGCCCGAGCTGGATCGGGCCGCCCACGTACGGCGGGTTTGCGGAGCTGTAGACAGGGCTCCAGGGGCCGTAGCCGACCGCGGGCAGGCCATTTTGGCGGGTCTGCATGTTGTTGTCGGTGCGGTCGGTGCGAAGCGCGCGGATCCGCCAGCGCACTGCGCTGGTCCAGCTGGCCGTGCGGTGAAAGGTGTAGAACTCGCGCTCGTCCAGGACGTTGGTGAAGACGGTCTCCATCTTGGGCGTCGGGTTGTTGATGTCGACGAACCAGACCTCGTAGCCGTCCGCGCCTTCGATCGGCGACCACCGCAGCAGGCCCGGCTCGCTTGGCAACGGTTTCGGCGCGGGGCCCGGCACCATGTCGAAGCCGAACGGAGTGCTCCACGGTGTCGTTGCGGATGCGGTGATCCCACGGACCCGCGCGAACAGCGCGTGTGGATTGCCCGTGATCCACGGCAGCATCACGGTGGGGGCGGCCACCGGACTCGTCAGCCCGCTCGTCGAGTAGACGAGGCCGCTTTCGCGGAAGCTCGAGCTCGTCGCGAGCTGGAACTGGTAGCGAATCGCG
>Ga0157375_10003778_pt1 | contig 13125 bp, 7 predicted proteins | sample M35metaG_FD_115311 | JGI IMG/M metagenome (GOLD analysis project Ga0157375, IMG submission 115311) | Miscanthus rhizosphere microbial communities from Kellogg Biological Station, Michigan, USA - M3-5 metaG | ecosystem: Host-associated > Plants > Roots > Rhizosphere > Soil | place: USA: Michigan...
TACGCGCTGCTCGGCGCGGCTGATCCGCGGACGGGCGACTATCCGATCACGTTTCGCCGGCGCGACGGAAGTCTCGCGGGCCACGCGATCACGACCGGTCACTCGTCGGCAGAACGCATCGACTCGATCGTGTCGTTCACCGGCTCGGCGTTTCGCCTGACGTCGCCAGGCGGACGCGCGCTTATGACACTGCCCACCGGCACACGTCTGGAGCTGCCCATCATCGCGTGGCAGTTCTCGGATACGACGCCGAGAATCTCGGGCGAGGGCTGGCTGCAGGGCGCGGCCCTGACGTTCGGCCGTGGGCGCGTCGCCGTCTTTGGCGAGGCGGCCATGTTCTCGGCGCAGCGGAAAGGGGCGCAGCAAGTGCCGATGGGAATGAACGCACCCGAGGCCACGCAGAATCCGCGGTTCGTTCTCAACGTGCTGCACTGGCTGGCGAACCGTCCGTGAGCTCGCGAAACGCCGTTCAGCGGCGCGCCGGCTGTTCCAGTTTGATCAGGGCGGCCACTCGCCGCCTCGCGTCTGCGATGCGAGGCTGGAGGCGTGGGTCTGCGTCCTTCCACAGGTCGATGAACGCGCGATAATTCTCCGCGGCTTTCACGGGGTCGCCTTTCGCTTCGTAGAGGCGACCGAGCCGTTCGTACCCCGCGGCTCCGAGGATCATGTCGGGCCCGCGGATCTCTCGACGTCCCCACGCAGAGTTTTTATAGATCTCATACTGCGCGAGCGCGGAGTCGGGCATCTCGCCGTCGGCGAACAGTCGAAAGAGGCTCAGTGTGAGACAGAACGTGCACGTCGAGACTGGGCCATCGGGAAGCGAATCCGCCTTGCGGGCTTCGCTTACAGCGACCAGCCATCGTTTTTCCGCGGCGGCAACGGCGGACAGTGCCTGATGCAGGTCCGGCTGTTGTGCGCGCCTGAGCGACGTATCCGTGACCTCTCGATCGTATTGCGCCAGCACCGCGCGGGCGCGATCGGGATGATTCGCCAGGGCGTACGCGTGAGCCACGTCGAGGTCGGGACGATCGAGCATCGGGATTTTGTTGAGGGGCGATCGAACGAGACCACTATCCATGACGGACAGTTCGCGATCGACGGGGATGCCTGCGCCCGCCAGATCGACAATGGTTTCCGCCGCGCTCCGGCGATCCCCGATCCGATTCCAGTCGGCAACCTTTCCTCGCGCGAGCGAATAGGCTGATCGCACCCTGCGCTGTGCCGGCCGGCTCGCACTGTCGAGCAGCTTCGAGAGCGCTTCCATGTCGCCCCGATCGAACAGTCGAGACTCGACGTATGCGTCGGGCCGAACCGCGAGCGGCAGCGACGCAAAGACCGAGTCGCTCAACTGAAAGTCGCCACCTCCGTGTGCATTGCTGATGAGATTTCTGGCATAGACTCCCAAGGTGGTGTTCCGGCGAAACCCGCGAACCCACGCAGTTTCGGCACGCGCGAACTGTCGTCTCGTTGCGTACCACATCGCGATGTTGTTCAGTGCGGAGCTGTCGCCGCGACCCAGCATTCGCTCATACGCCTCCAACGACTTGGCGCGGTCACGTCCCGAACCGTTTCGATAGTATTGCCCAACCGCGTAGTCGCGCTCCCGCTCAGTCATTCGATCGCGAAGCGAGTAGGCGCGGTCCGCGGCCGACGCGATCTCCGCGCGTGATCCACCCATGTTACTCATTGCGGCGGCCAGCGCGCGCCACGCAGCGCCAAAGGTCGAATCGATCGACACGGCGCGCCGAAGCAATGACTCTGCCGTTCTGTTATCCCCCTCGACGGTCAAGGCTCGATACCCGTCGCCATACAACCGAAGCGCCTCGACCGATGACGTCGTCACTTGCGCGAGCGGCGGCGCTGACTGCACGCGTTTGAGCGACTCACCGATTTTCGCGCGGAGCTTGCGCGACACCGCATCCGAGGCGGCGATCAAGCCGGCGGCGTCCACCGCGGAGGCGCGATACGAGACCAGCTCTTTTCCGGAATCGGCGGTGATGAGGCGAACCGTCACGACATAGCTGCCGCCAATTTGCGCCACCTCACCGTCGGCGATGGCTCTGACGCCCTCGCGCAGGGCGAGTTGCCGGGCAACCGCACCGGTCACGCGCGCTGTCGGCGGAAGCTGCATGCGTTGCAGCGCCGCGCCGATTTCCGTGGGCGCCATCAACGAAATGATCGACGACTCGTTGAGGCTTGTGCGCACGGCGTCGCTCACGACTCGCCCAAGGGCCGAGTCTCCGTTGGTGACCGCGAAATCGTCGAGCAGGATCGTCGCCCGGGCCTTCATCGCACCCGATGCGGTGAGTGATCCAAACGGTCCGATGCCCAGCGCGCGCAACGTCATGAATGCCGCGACGAGCGCGATGAATGCACCCATTGCGACCGCCCCACCGCGAGCGGTTCGCCGCCAGCTCACGTGCGGGCTCGCCTTCATCGCGATCGACGCCATGGTTCCGTGCTGTAGGCTCGGAGAGCCGCCCGGAGTGAATGTCGGCGTGACCGTCATCGCGTGGTGAGCGACCCGCGCGACGTAGCCGGTCCACAGCACGACGGGCAGGCCGAGCGCCATCACGATCAACGCACCTGGAAACACCCAGTCTGGCAATCCGATGCCGACGATTGCCGCTTTGGCGAGTACCGCGACCGCGAGAAAGGCCGCGATGTAGATCGCGAGCGCTCGACGGAACAGCGCTGGTCCGCCGAGCAGAGCCAACGGCATCGCCGGTCGATCGCCACCGCTCGAGACGGATTCGATCGACGATACCAGGTCACTCGCGCGCTGTGGTCGAGCGTCAGGGTCCTTTTCCAAGGCCCGCATGATGATTGCCGCCAGCTCTGTCGGCGTGTCGGGCCGCACTGCGGAAATCATCTCCGGTACCGCGCTCATGTGTGCCGCGAGCAGTTTGCGCGGCGAACTGTCCGTGAACGGCGGACGTCCCGCGATCAGCTCGTATGCCAGGCAGCCAAACGAATAAATGTCGGCGCGATGGTCGGTAAGGGGATCGCCGGCAGCCTGCTCGGGTGACATGTAGGCCGGTGTGCCGATCGACGTTCCTATTTGCGTCAGTGCTTCGACGGGGGATCCGCTGCGCGATGCACTGATCGCCTTCGCGATCCCGAAGTCGGTGACAGTCGCTGAGCCGCCGGTGAGCAGGATATTGTCTGGTTTGATATCGCGATGGACGATGCCGCGATCGTGCGCGTAGGCCAACGCCTTCGCCACGTCGCGGAGCACCCCGATCGCTTCCGCGATGCGAAGAGGGCCGACAACCAATCGCGCGCGCAGCGACTGCCCGTCGACGAATGGCATCGTATAGAAGGGCAAGCCATCAGTCACGCCCGCGCTGAGCACGGGAACGATGTGCGGGTGTTGAAGCTTGGCCGCGAGCAGAATCTCGCGGTTGAAGCGCTCGACGTTGATGCCCGCCATCAGCTCCGGCGGCAATACCTTGACGACAACCTTCCGCTGCAGGGCGACGTCTTCCGCTACGAAGACACGCGACATACCCCCTCCGCCGAGCTCGCGTTCTAGCGAATACGCAGCGCCGAGCGTGGCTTGGAGTTGGTGCCGAATTGCGTCAGTCATCGACGCGGGGCGAAGGCGAGAACGTCGCGCAACCGCTGAAGAAAGTACGAGTGTGTCCGTCCCGCGTCCACCTCGAGCCGATCGTCGCCGCCATCATTGGTCTCGATCCTCGATCGCCCGAACAGGAACGTCATCGACCGACTTTCTTTCGCAATTCGTCGAAGAAGTTCGTGATGACGAGAATGGGAAGCGCCTCAGGGCGCGGATCGACGCGCACCATGAAAAATCGAGCTCCGTCCGCGGTGACGTCATATCCACGCTCGACGGGGTAGGGACCATCGAACAGCTTGTGCTCGACGCCGATTGTTCCACTCGCGACATCGATGTCCACTGCATAGACGGCGCTCTTCCGACGGAAGACGATCTCGCGACCACCCTTCGTCCAGCGCGGCGAGTCGTCGGCGTCGATACCGGAGGAGACTTGCAGCTTGCCGCCGGACCCGTCGGCGCGACGAGCGAAGATGCTTTGCTTCGAGGGATCCCCAGCCTCGCTGTACGCAACCCAGTGTCCATCCGGTGAAAAGTTTGGATCGCTACTGCGCACCGCGGAATCGGTGACGGGCCTGGCGGGCACTTTGCCATCTAATGCACCAACCATAACTCGGCGCGTTCCAGCCCAGTCCTCCGCGAACGCGATCTGAGCTCCATCCGGCGTTACCGATCCCGGATACTTGTCCTTGACGCTCGCGATCACTGGCGTCGGCGGAGCGCTGCCGTCGGCACGCACGCGATACATGTCGTATGACGGCGTCTCGTTCGTGTAGACGACGTCGTGCGCGTCGGGCGTCCAAATGCCATTGAACGACGACACCGCCGATCGAGTGAGCTGCGTGAGCAACGCGCGACGGACGTCATAGAGCCACAGGTTTCGATGGCCGCGCTCCGTCACCGTGAGCACCACGGTGTTTCGATCCGGCGAAATTCGCGGCTCGCTGTAGTCGCCCACCGTCGTGCCGGCTGGTTGTTCCACACCCTGTCGATCTACCCATGTCAGCCGGCTTGTCGTTGCCCACTCGGATTGGCGAATCACAGCCAGCGTTCCGTTCTCCGAGATCGCGAATCCGGCAATGCCGTCAGACGGCTTCGATGCGACGTCCTCCAACACCGGAACCGCCGCCCCCTCGGTGCGGAGCGTCTTGGGATCGAACCGGATCGCGAACAACGCGTTGTCGCGCACGAACAAGAGGTGTCCCGATCTCGCGTAGCGCGCCATCACCGCATTCTCCACAAGCACGTGACGCGCGCGCGTTCGGATGTCGAACGCCTCGATTCGCGTGACTGGACGGCGATAGCTCGTGAACACGACGGCGTTTCCGCCGGGGAGCGCATCGGCAGACCAGAGGCCGATTTCACCGGCAGCAGTGTCGGGAATCGCCAGCACGTCGACCGGCCCGCCAGCGCTCGAGACGCGGCCTAGTCCCCAATGACTCGTGGTACACACCAATGACTCGGACGTGAGCCACGACGCTCCCTCCGCACATTCGTTCGAGAGCGTCGCCGGCGAACCGCCGTCGACGGGGACTTTCCGCAGCGCGCCGACGACACGATACGAAATCCATTTGCCATCGGGGGACACACGCGGCTGCAGGCCAAGGACGGGAAGGTTTCTGGCTTCGAGCGCACTCAATTCGCGCAGCGCGAGGCCCATGCCGCCGACAGGTCGCATCACTTGGGGAAGTAGAATGCGCTGGCCATCGGGCGAGATCTCGACATCGATCCGTCCGCTCATGGTTCCGCCGGGCGAGAGCGCAAAGCGAATGCTGTGCGACGGTTCGGCCGGCGTCGATCCGAGAACCTTCCACGCAAGTATCGCGGCCAACACCGCCGCGGCCGCCCAGCCCGCGACGGCAACCGGCGAGCGTTTATAGAACGCTAATCGATCTGTCGCGGCCGGCGCGGCGAACGGGAGCGACGCGGTCGCACTGTCGGCCAACGCCGCGGTAAAACCGGCGGCGCTTTCGAAACGATCCGCCGGCAACTTCGCCAGTGCCGTCAACACCGCACGTTCGACATGTGGCGGAATCGTCTTGCGCACGAGCGACGGTCGCTCCGGCTCAGCGCTCAGTACTTTCGCGACGACCGCCTGCACCGAGCTTCCGGTAAAGGGAGGATCGCCAGTCAGCATCTCGTACGTCACTGCGCCGAGCGCGTAGATGTCCGCGCGGTGATCGACGGTCTTCTCGCCCATCGCTTGCTCGGGCGACATGTACTGCGGCGTGCCAAGGCTCAAACCCGTCTGTGTCATCCGCTGCCCGCCGGCCTGCTGCACCGCGAGCGCGATTCCAAAATCGGCGACGAGTGCGTGCCCGCCTTGGAGGAGAATGTTCTCCGGCTTGATGTCGCGATGGATGATGCCGTGCGCGTGCGCGGCGCCAAGCGCGTCCGCAACCTCGCGCGCGATGCGAATCCCGTCGGGAATCGGGAGCTGCGTGTCGCGCGTTAGCCGGTCGCGCAGCGTCTCGCCCGCGACGAACGGCATTACGTAAAACAGCAGTCCGCCCGCTTCGCCGCTGTCGAGCAGCGGAAGAATGTGCGGATGCTGCAACTTCGCGGTCGTCTTGATCTCAGCCAGGAATCGTTCCGGACCGAGCGTGGCGCCGAGGTCCTCGTGCAGCACCTTGATTGCGACATCGCGATCGTGGCGGATGTCGTGCGCGAGGTAAACGGTCGCCATGCCACCCTGTCCAATCTGGCGCTCGATTCGATAGCGATTGGCGAGTGCGGCGCCGAGACGCTGAGCGTCGGAAGTCAACGGAGGATGCACAGACACTGCGGGCACGAACGCGACATCGCGTTGTTGTTCCGGCGTGAGGGATTGTTGTCCGCAGGCGAGCGCTGCGTGATCGGTGGGGGTCGCGCCCTACTCCTCGAGACGAGCCGAGGCGTCGACTAACATGCTGCGTTCTGTTCGACATTGCGAGTCGAGGGAGCTGACTTCGACGATTCGAAGGGACTCGCTGGTTGGTTGCCGGCAAGATGGGCGTTCGTCTCGGGACGCGATCGAGCGCGAGATTGGCCGCGGCGGCATGGCAACCGTGACGCTCTGTTGACGAGAACACTCCGTCAATCGTATGTCTATTGCGCCCACGAGCCTTCCTACCCCGCGTGAGCCGAGTACAACCTCCACCCGAGAAAGTCATATGCATCGCTCATCCGCGACGCTCGCGGTCGCGCTGTCTGGCCTCATGTCCTTCGGCCCGGTCCCCGTCACTGAACACGCTCGCCGAGCACCGGAAGCGATCGCTCCAAACGACAATCGACGGTCAGCGGGGACGCTCAAGGACGGCGTGCTCACCGTGCAGCTCGAGGCGCGCAGTGGAACGTGGTCCCCAGAGGGCGCGCAGGGAGTCGGAGTACAAACGGCGGCGTGGGCGGAGCGAGGCAAACCGCTCGAGAATCCAGGACCGGCGATTCGGGTGAACGTCGGTACGGTCGTCCGCGCGAACATTCACAATGCGCTCACGAAGCCGCTGACCGTGTATGGCTTCGCCGCCGCGCGGGGCGTCAAGGACAGCATCGTGATCGCACCGGGCGCAACGCGTGAGGCCTCGTTCACGGCCACGGCGCCGGGAACGTACTACTACGCCGGGCAGACCGTGCCCGGCCCCATCCAGGCGCGCATCGACGAAGACTCGCAGCTCAACGGCGCGATCGTCGTCGTCCCGGCGGGTGCGAAGCTGTCGACCGACCGCGTCTTTCTCATCTCGTGGTGGTTCATTCTCGATTCGACAAGTCGAAGCGGGCTTGGTCGCGCGACGATGGCTATTAACGGACTCTCATGGCCGCACACGGAACGGCTAGACGCGGTCCAGAATGATTCCCTGCACTGGCGCGTGATCAACCTCACGTCGATCGACCATCCGATGCACTTGCACGGGTTCTACTACCGCATCGACGCGAAGGGGGACGGCGCCCGCGATACGTTGCTCGCGCCGGCGATGCGGCGGATGGCGGTCACCGAGATCGTGGCTCCCGGCGAGACGATGGCAATGAGCTTTGTGCCGGATCGCCCCGGCAATTGGATTTTCCATTGTCACTTCGCGGGCCACTTGTCGCATCACGTCGCGATGGATACAGAGAAAGGGGTGGCTGCCCCGCAAAACGACGCGCACCACATGGCCGAGGCGCCGCATCAGATGTACGGTCTCGTGATGGGACTTCGCGTGTCGCCTCGTGGAGCAGTGGCGAAGGCGCCGACGAGTGCGCGTCCGATTCGTCTCATCATGCGCGAGAAACCCAAGGTCTATGGCGACCACCCAGGCTACTCGTTCATACTCGGCGGCACGGATGCCGAGCGGAAAGCGGACTCGCTCGTCGTGCCGGGTCCAGCACTCGTGCTCGAGCGGGGCAAGCCAGTCGCCGTGACGATCGTCAATCAGTCCGCCGATCGGGCCGCGGTGCACTGGCATGGCATCGAGTTGCAGAGCTACCCCGACGGCGTGCCAGGATGGAGCGGCATGGGGAAAGAAGTCCTGCCGTCGGTGGCGCCGGGCGATTCGATCGTCGTCCGTTTCACGCCGCCGCGCGCGGGCACGTTCATGTATCACTCGCACTTCAACGAATTCCAACAGATCACATCCGGACTGTATGGTCCGCTCATCGTGCTCGAGCCGGGACAAAAGTTCGATCCCGATGTGGACCGTGTCCTCATGGTGAGCGACGAAGGTCCGACAACGAATGTCATCACGGGCCCGTTCCCCGCGATGATGCTCAATGGACAGGCACATCCCGCACCGTTGCAGTTCGAGGCCGGCAAGCGCTATCGCCTGCGGATCATCGGCATCACGGGTGATCTCCCGATCCAGCTTACACTCACGGACGGAACGACACCGATTCAGTGGCGCGCGCTTGCGCGAGATGGCATGACGCTGCCTGCGTCGCAGTCGACGATGCGGCCGGCCCAGATGGTGTTTGATCCTGGACAGATCTATGACTTCGAATTCACACCGCGTACAGCGGGAACGCTGACGCTCCAATACGGCATCCCGCCGTTTGCGGCGCCGCCGGGATACAAGCAGACGGCGGTGGAGGTGCGAGTGAAATGACTTAGCCGCTCGACGAAGGTCGGAAGCGCAAATCACGTCGCAGCCGGCGAGTCCATGAAAACAATCGTGTGTGCTGTACTCACGCAGCTGATATAGCTCCCGGCGTTGCCATCCCAAGTTGTCATCGGGGAGCGCGACAGTTTCGCGCATAGAGTGCACAGCATATTCCGATATTGGCGGTGGTCGCTTTGAGTTGTCCGAGATTCACGACATCGCGTCGTGGGTTTTGCGCTCTATATCGGAACGGGCGTGTGGAATCTCCGGTTCGCGCGCGTAGCGTGACGCAATGCTGGGCGTGTATCCGGCGCCATGGTATCGGCCAAGACGCACGCGTGCCATGTTTGCGGAGCTCTTGCCTCCGCTGCCTTTCCTCTTGAAAGTCGGGTTCCGATCGTGTCGACGCAGACCACGAGATGACCGACGAGCTCACCAACGCCGCCGCTGGTCTCGGCGCCGCGCTCGCTGACCGTTATCGCATCGAGCGCGAGCTCGGTGCTGGTGGCATGGCCACCGTGTATCTCGCGCACGATCTCAAGCACGATCGCGACGTCGCGATCAAAGTCCTGCACGAAGATCTCGGCGCCACACTCGGCCCCGACCGATTTCTCGCCGAGATCAAGACGACGGCGCGGCTTCAGCATCCTCATATTCTTCCGCTGCTTGAATTGCTGTATGCGGCCGACGAAAGCATCAATGAGTCTCTGCTTTCCCCCGACGGCCGACCGGAATGATGTCCGTGTCCGTGACGACGGGAGCGACGTTCACGTTGGCCGAGCGCCGGCCAATCGTTGCCGGAGAGTCGGTCGACAACGCGATGCACGCGAATTACGATGTGGCTCCTGACGGCCAGCTGCTCATGCTGCGGCGGTCCGGGGGCGATGTGACCGCGGTCCTCGTCCACAACTGGGGCCGTGTCTTGCGAGAGAAACTCGGACTGGAGAAGCGGTAGGTCATGAGCGTGGATTTCACCCACTTGGTCGCTGTCCTCGCCGACCGCTATCGCATCGAGCGTGAGCTCGGGCAAGGCGGCATGGCTACTGTCTATCTCGCGCATGATCTCAAACACGAGCGTGACGTCGCGATCAAGGTGCTCAGCGCCGAGCTGACCGAGTCGCTTGCACGGCAGCGGTTCGTTCGCGAGATCAGGCTCGCCGCGCGACTCAATCATCCGCACATCCTCCCGGTCTACGATTCCGGGGAACGCAACGGATTCCTCTACTTCGTCATGCCGGTCATGCAGGGACAGACGCTCCGTGATCGGTTGCTGCAGCAACACACGCTCTCGGTCGACGAAACTGTGCGCATCGCGACCGAAGTGGCCGACGCGCTCGACCACGCGCATCGCCACGACATCGTTCACCGCGACATCAAGCCCGAGAACATTCTGCTACACGAGCACCACGCGGTCGTCGCCGACTTCGGCATTGGGAAGGCGCTCGTCGCGGCCTCGAGTGAAACTTCCACGTTCACGCAAATAGGCGTGACCGTTGGCACGCCGGCATACATGAGCCCCGAGCAGGGAACCGGCGAGGAGCTCGATGGACGAAGCGACCTGTTCGCGTTGGGCTGCGTGATGTACGAGATGCTGACGGGGGATGTCGCGTTCACTGGCGCGAATGCTCAGGCGACGATCGCGAAGCGCTTCGTCTACTCGCCGCCGTCTGTGACGGCGGTGCGCGATGACATTCCTGTCGAAATCGGCGCGGTGGTCGCGCGACTGTTGGAAAAAGCGCCGTGCGACCGCTACGCGACCGGGGCGGAGGTCGCGGCAACGTTGCGCACATCGAGCCTCGTCTCCGCACCGCGCGCAGTGACTCCACGTCCTGCCGCATCCGGCGCCGAGCCGGATGTGAAGTCCATCGCCGTGCTTCCGTTCGCGAACATGAGCGCGGACCTCGACAACGAGTTCTTCAGCGACGGGCTCACCGAGGAGATCATCGCCGATTTGTCCGGCGTGAAAGCGTTGCGCGTCATCTCGCGCAACTCCTCGATGCAGCGCAAGGGAAGCACAACGCCGCTTCCCGAGATTGGGAAAGAGTTGGGCGTGCGATACCTGCTCACGGGGAGCGTACGAAAGGCGGGCAACGCGTTGCGCATTACGACGCAGCTCGTGGACGCAACGACGGACTCGCCGCTGTGGGCGGAGAAGTACAGTGGCACGATGGACGATGTCTTCGATGTGCAGGAGCGAGTGTCGCGCGCGATCGTCGCCGCGCTGCAGATTCGACTCTCCGCCGCTGAAGACGTCCGCTTGTCCGCGCGACCAATTCAGAATCCGCGCGCGTTCGAGCTGTACCTGCAGGCCCGCGACGAGTTGCGGCGTATGGGGACGTCGCTGAGTCGCGCCGAAGTGCTGATCCAGCACGCCATCGACATCGAAGGCGAGGCGCCGGCTCTACGAGCACTCCGCGCCTTCATGTGGTTGACGCAAGTCCGTGCGGGATTGGCCGCTGACCTCAAGCCACTCGACGCAACCGAAGCCGAGGCGCGCGCGCTGATCGATCTGGTTCCCGGCGCACCCTACGGCTACGCGCTGCTCGGGTTAGTCTGCTATGAGCGCGGCCAACATCGCGAGGCGGTGCGCCAACTGACGCGGGCCCTGGAGCTGGATCCGGCCGACGCAGACGTGTTGTTCTATTTGACCATCTCGCTCGGGGCCGCCGGACAGCTCGAATTGCAACTAGCGTTTGCCGTGCGCTTTCATGCGACCGATCCGCTGTCCCCCTTCGCCTGGATGTGCCTCGGCGCCGCCGAATGGTTCGCGGGACGGGCGGGCGCTCGCGTCGACGCCATCGAGCACGCCGTGAGCATGGACCCCGAGAACCCGATCAACCACTGGGCACTCGGCTATACCTATGCGTTGATGGGCCGCACGTCCGACGCGGCGGTGCACGGGCAGTGGATGATGGCACGCGTGCCGCAGCTGCCGTACACGGTGCAGTTGTCGTCGCTAGTTGATGCAATCGAGGGGCGTTCGGCCACGGCCCGCGAAGCGCTCGCCCCTGTGGACGTTTCTCGGCTCGATGCGCACCACACATTCCATCTCTCCGAATCATTTGCGATGGCTGGCGACACCGCTCGTGCGCTCGTGTTGCTCGAGCGTGCGGTGGACGGTGGCTTCTACCCCTACCGGTTCTTGGCCGAATATTGCCCGTTCATGGCGCCGCTTCGGGGGATGCCGGAGTTCGAGCGCATCGTGGCAAAGGCGGCGCGCCGAGTGGCGGAGTTCAGCGCGTGACCATCACGTCCCTGGCGATGGTGCTCTCCGATCGGTATCGCATCGAGCGCGAGCTTGGCGCCGGCGGCATGGCGACCGTGTACCTCGCGCACGATCTCAAACACGACCGCAACGTCGCGCTCAAAGTACTGCATCCCGATCTCGCGGCGACCATCGGCGTCGATCGCTTCCTGAGCGAGATCAAAGTCACGGCCAATCTGCAACACCCGAACATCCTCGGCCTCTTCGATTCCGGGAGCGCCGATGGACAGGCGTATTACGTCATGCCGTATGTCGACGGCGAATCGTTGCGCGACCGACTCAAGCGCGAGACGCAATTGCCGGTGGCCGATGCGATCGCCATCGCCAGCGGAGTCGCCGCCGCGCTCGAGTACGCGCACGCACGCGGCGTGATCCACCGCGATATCAAGCCCGAGAACATCCTGCTTCAGTCGGGACAACCCGTGGTCGCCGACTTCGGCATTGCGCTCGCCGTGCAGCAGGCCGGCGGTCAACGGCTCACGCAGACGGGCATGTCGCTAGGCACGCCGCAATACATGAGTCCCGAGCAGGCGATGGGCGACCGCACGCTCGACGCGCGCACCGACATCTATGCGCTCGGCGCGATCACGTACGAGATGTTGGCCGGCGAGCCTCCGTTCACAGGCCCGAACACCCAGGCGATCGTCGCGCGTGTGCTCACCGAGAAGCCGCGACCGCTCGCGCATTTGCGCGAAACGGTGGCGCCTCAAGTCGAAGCGGCTGTGCATCGAGCGTTGCAGAAGCTTCCAGCCGATCGATTCACGAATGCGGCGGCGTTTGCGTCAGCACTCGCATCGGCGAACGTTTTATCGACGCAAGCGGAGTTCGCCAACCGGGGTCGCGAAAGTACAGCGCACGCAAAGCGATTTTCGTGGCAGCGACTGACAGTCAGATCGCTCGCCGCCGTCGCGATCCTCAGTGCCGGATACTTCATGGGACACCGCGGCGCGTCGTCGACCGAGTTGGCCACCGAGTGGCGCGGCGAATTGTTGGGCGGGCCTCAAGTCGCGATGAACAGCGTCGCCTCGCACGACGGAAAGATGGTTGCGTTTCAAGCGTTGACCGAGGGACTGACGCAGCTGGCGGTGATCAAGCCGCAGTCGGGTGATTGGAAAGTGCTCACGACGTCGAGATCGCAGGGACTTCTCAGCGCGATCAGCTGGGCGCGCGACGACAGTCGCATCTACTTCGATCGGTTCATCGATGTGCCGGGCGGCGTCTATAGCGTCTCA
>Ga0157375_10003780_pt1 | contig 13120 bp, 32 predicted proteins | sample M35metaG_FD_115311 | JGI IMG/M metagenome (GOLD analysis project Ga0157375, IMG submission 115311) | Miscanthus rhizosphere microbial communities from Kellogg Biological Station, Michigan, USA - M3-5 metaG | ecosystem: Host-associated > Plants > Roots > Rhizosphere > Soil | place: USA: Michigan...
CCTCTCGCGTGGCAGCTCTCGGTGAGCAGCCGGCGGCTTGCGAGGCGCGGAAAGGCTAGGCCACATCGCGTAACTGACACGCTTGACCACGCGAGAGGAAACTTAGATGGTGCGGTTGATGGCGCCTATGAGGATGGTTCGGGCGTGCATGATGCCTGAGCGCGCTCCAGCCGTGGTTAGCTCGTCTAGGCGTTCGTCCATGGTGGCGACCAGCACTCGGAGGGCCTGCGCATCGTTCAGCTCAGCGACGGCGACAGGGTGACGGGGGCGGGTTGCGGGGTTGTAGGTCACGTCCTGCCTCCGTTTCATACGATGTGCTTGTCGTCTTCGATGTGCTTGGTGAGTTGCGCGCGTTCGTCAATGATCTGCGCGACAAATGGCTGTAGGGCCTGCTCATGTTTGCGGTAGTCGTGAGCGCATAGAAGCAGCTCTCCGCCTTGCCGTAGCTTGGGGGACCACTTTAGGATCACCACGACGTAGGCGCGTGAGCCACAACGATCGCACCTCGTCATTGCGTTCAGTACGGGTGGAAGTTCTGCTACCTGAACGCTCATGACCGCTCCCTGCTCCGAGGAATGCGAAAGGCCCCGATTGCTCGGAGCCTCTTGCCTTATGCGACTTTCTTGTGATCTATGAAGCCGGTCATTATCGGCTTGCCATGCTCCCTGCGCACCCTTGCTATATGCGTTAGGAGGTCTGCGGTTCGTTCGAAATTCTCCCGGCGCCCTTGCCGGATGTTCGCAAACTGTATGTGTCGCTCTCGCTCTTTTGCTCGTCCGCCGGGTTCCGTTGCCAAGATGTCTTTCGGCTCAACCCGGAGGCTGTTTATGCGCTGGCGCATGTTCGCCGTGTAACCGATCTTGATCCACTCGCCGATGCGAATGTAGTAGACCTGCGATTGTTCTTCGTAAGCTTTGGTGACTTCCGGGGCAACCAGTGGGATGTTCAGCTCGGCGCGTCGTAGCCGCTCGAAGTGGCCCTTCATCTCGCCTGTCACCCGCGCGTGCATGTTGAGGTAGACCTGAAATGCGTGGTCGTAGCAGAGTGCAACCGGTGTGCCGTTGAGCACGTACCCTTTGCATTTCCTGCCGCTCTCGTGGATTGCTATGCACGGCGTCTTCTGTGTATCGTTGGTCATATCGGCCTCTCAACTAGGTCGGTCAAGCCCCCAGTTGTTAGCGCAACGTGGGGGTTCTTTGTGTCCCCTGCATTAGGAAAGGCCGCCCGGTTTCCCTTGGCGGCCCCTTCCTCGATACCTTTTTCAATCTACCTATAGATTATCAGGTTTTGGGGTAAAAGTCACTGTGAATCACTGTGTTGGCACAGTAGTTACCATCTCGTTATAAACCGGCTGCCTGCTTCTTGACCTTCCTCCGCTCAGCCATGCGCTTTGCGACCGCCCAAACCTCATTCACGCGGTACTCTTTCGGGCTTGTATCGCCCACGGCTACGAGGTGCCCGAGCTTGACCCAGTTCTTGAAGCTGTCCGGCCTGACGTGCATCCCGTACTCCGCGAGTGCCCTCATGATTACGGGGGGCGTTGCGCTGTGCGTCCATGCTGCCCCGATGGCGTCCCGCTGGCGTTCACGCACATCCCAGGTTGTCCCGCAGACTCGACAACGGATCTCATCCTGGTTCTTGAGAGGGTTTAGGGGGTTGTCGCAAGTGACATCGTTGAAGACGGATCCACACGCACCAACGTTGATCCGCTCACCCTGCGGCTGGTTCGCCTGCCGGCACTTGTTCAGCAGCTTGCTTAGCTGACCCTCAACATCCCCGGCCCAATCCTGCGTGCGCAACGTCCCCATATGGGTGAGCAGGTAGCTAGCGAGCCCGGACGAGTCGCGCCGGGTCGTGTGAATCCCTGTGTATCTTGTGAGTCTTGTGCATATCTCCCGCAGGTACTTGTCCAACGCCATGTGCGCATCCAGCGCGGTGTCGTTGATCGGCAACGGGGCGTGCAGGCTACCCGAGGCGCTGACCCTTTCACCGTACGATGCTGTCAGACTAGCCCGCGGAATCGCCGACACCAGATCCTCAACAATGCCATCCAACTCGCAGAGTAGCTGCTCCAGGCGGGCACAGCACGCGTGGCAGAGGTGGATGCCGTCCGGGGTTTCCGCGCCGCACTTGCACTGGCTCATGGGGTCCACTCCCGCTGATAGTCCGGGTGGTCAGCGTAGACCGCAGCAAGGAAAAGCAGGTTGCGCTCTGCGTATTCCCGGTAGGCCCAGTACGCATCCTTGTCTTCGGTAAGGTGCTGAGCATGCTTGATGATCGCCCGTTTCGCGGCGCACTCAGCCAAGACCCGCGCATAGCCGATATTCATGTCCATGTACTCGGAGTCATAAGTAAGGTTGACATGCCCAGAAAGCTCTTGGGCTGCGCTTTCAAAGTCATCCACATCATCGTCGGCGTTTGCCCACACTTTGAGATGCAGTGCCGCGGCCGCCTCATCCTCGGCAATGCGGGCTTCCAGAAACTCAGTGATCGTCATTGGCTTATTCCCACTCATGCGTTGCCCCCTTCGAGTATGTGTTTGATGTTTCCGGGGCAGTGGATGCCGTTGCCGCGTTGCAACTCGATTTCGTACAAGGCCTTCGCGATCCGTTCGCGGGACTCTGACTCACGGGCCAGGAGCGCGTCGTAATCTGGCATTCGTTGGCTCACAGCCCGCACCTCCCGCATGCCCCGTCAACGTGGGCTCCCTCGGCGATGCACTTCCGTAGCCGCCGCGTATGGATTGCTGCGGCGAGTCCGTGGCCGTCAGACTGCAAGCGTGCCTGGGACTCGCGGGTTGATTCGCTCATGATGCGGCCTCCTCAACGATTGATACCTGTGCTACCTGAGCAGGCTCCCCGACCTTTTCCATGTCCCAGATGACCTCGTCAATCCGGTAACTGCGTTTACCTCCGAAGTACACACCCTCACCTGCCCGAACTGGGTGCGGGGTGTTGGCCGTGTGTCTGATCGCTCCAACGAAACGAACCTGCATCATGCCACCCCCTCCGTTGCGATGAGCGCGGCGGTTAGGGCGTCCTCGACGTCAACCCACCCGCCAACGGTTCTGTATTCGACGGGACTTGAGTCGAGGCTTGCGTGAGTCTCTATGGCGGTCAAGACAGCCTCCACCCGCTCAATCACGGCCCTCTGTTCCCGCACCATGGCGAGGAGGGCGCGACGATCCAACAGTGCCTCTTGGGATTCGGATAGGTGCGGCTGCTTACTCAGAGGTCCGACAGCCTTGTCCCGCGCCTCAATCTCGCCCAGCACATCAGCCTCCCCGTCCCCGCCGGCCATGCTGATCAGGCGCTCGTTGTAGTCGCTCATTTGAGTCCGTCCATCCGGTCGAGGCGTGAATACTGCGGGTCTGGGTCGTCGCCGATGATGTGTCGCTCAAACCAGGTGCGGAGGCGGCTCATTTTGCTGCCTCCATGTTTTCGGCGATCTTCTGCAAGTTGTGGGCGATGCGCTTGATCGCACGAACATCGCGGTAATCGTGGGCGTCTTCGTCCAGGCTGTCCACTAGGGTTATCAGCTCTTGAAGGATTGTCATGGTGCTCATCTCCATTTCGTGCCCACCGCGCAAGGGTGGGGCGTAGAACTAGTTTACTGCATTGTGGCAGTGAATCACAGTGACTCGAAGGAGAAAATGATGCCGGGTTCACCTTTTCCGCCGTGGCGATGGTCCGGACCCTCAACATGCTTCCAGTCGTCGTCCACCAGTAGTCCGGCGTCAACGAACCCATCAACACAAGCCTTCGTGGTCGTGTTCAGGTTGTTCGGGTCATACCTGCCGGCCCGATCCTTCCAAATGTGCGCCACGATCCGCACGGGATGATCGAACGCCCAGCCTGGCGGGACCGATTCGGCTGCCGCTGCTCGCCACGCCTTCACCCGAGTGGCTTTCGCCATGCGGTGGAGGCGCTGATTCGAGTTCAGCCAGTCGGTCGGCTTCGGGACGAATAACTGTAGGAGCCGATCTGCGGGCCGCAAATCTACCGCCCGGCACTCACTCCCACCCAGTGACTCGCAGTGACTCACAGGGCACGCCAAGCGTCGCTCTGACGCCGCTCAAGGTCCACCAGCAGCTCAGCCAACACGACATCCAACCGAACCGTGCTGTCAAAATAGTTTTCCTTGTCCATCAGGCCACCCCATGCCGGTAGTCGCCGGGCTCGTGAGCCATGGAGTTCACGGATGCGAAGTGTGGGCGCCAGGCAAGGCGGATTTTCCCGGTTTCGCCGTGGCGGTTCTTCTCGATGATCATCTCAATTTCGCCTTCCATTTCGTTGTCGTCCCGGTGGAGCAGGATGATGTTGTCCGCATGCGCTTCGATGCCGCCCGATTCGCGGAGGTCTGCCATGTTCGGGCGAGGGTCCGCCCGCTGAGTGGACCCGCGGTTGACCTGAGCCAATGCCAGGACGTGCGTGTCGAACTCCTTGGCGAGGTGCTTGCAGTCCTCGGCGATCCGGGACACCTGACGCTCGCGGGTGTCGCGCTGGTCAGCCGGCGAACACAACTGCAAGTAGTCGATGATGATCAGCGGCACCGGACCACGGCGTGCCCATGTGCGAACCGTCGCCCTGATCTGCGCCATCGTGATCCGGCTGGCTTCCTCGATGTAGACCGGCCACTCAGCAGCCTTAGCCGTGTGACGTGCCAGCTTCGACCAGTCAGCGTCCGTGAGCGTGTGCGAGTTGATCCGGTGTAGATCAATCCCCTCAGCAGCCGCAGCCATCCGCCCAACCACCTCATGCTCTTTCATCTCCAAGCTGAAGAACCCTGCCCCATACCCTGACGCAGCAACCGCGGCGCAACCAGCCACCAACGACTTACCAACTGCCGGACGTGCGCCAAGGATCGTGAGCTGCCCGGGGTGCCAGCCGCCGTTGAACTTCTGGTCCAGTTCATGCCAGCCGGTCGGGTAGGACTTCCCCCGCGGCGAAGACCACAGGTTGATCGCATCCTCCAGCGCGGCGGCATAGGTGCGGACCTTCACGCCTGACGCTGCGTTCGCGGACTCGTCCAGGATGACCCGGGCCTCATCCAGCACGGCCTCAGTCTGATCCCAGCCCGCCGTGACAGACATCTGCTGGAGCCTGTGACCGACGCCGCCGAGGCGCCGTAGACGAGCTAGGCCCGTGATGATGCTTGCGTAGTGCGGGGCAGCTGAACCAACCGGGGCAGCGTCCACACACTCATGCAAGTACGTGAGTTCCATCCCCGGAATCGGATCCGTGACGAGCTTCTGCACCAACGCAATCGGTGTCACCGGGCGACCAGCGCGGGCCTCGTTCACAATCATGAACCACAACTGCTCATGGATCGGGGTGAAGAAATCCTCAGCCTCAATCGTCACGTCATCCAGGATCCGCTGATCCATCATCACGGCGCCGATAACTGCGCGTTCCGCTTCCAAGTCCTGCCGTACGTCGCTCACGTTGCCATCTTCCGTTTAGCTTCTTCGAGTCGTTCCGCCTGATGAGCGGCCCGCTGTTCTTTCTTCCAAGCAATCTCGCCGGCAACATCCAAACCTTCCGGCGGCGTTCCTGGCGACCAAACGTCCCGGCCCAGGATCGCCTCAACGTTGATCCCGCCGTCCGGGGTGATCGGTGCTGACTTGTTCTTGTCCCAGTCCTCCAACGCTGCGAGCCGGAGCTGGTCGTACTTTTCGCGGAAGGTCGGCATCGACAGGATGTTCTTCCGCCAGAACGTGTTGGCCTGTGACCAGCGGATCAGGTTTGCAGCCTTGTCTGGTTCGCGTCCGTCAAGGTCGATCATTCTCCGGGCCGAGTCAGTCCAGGTCTTCCCAATCGTGGGCTTCAAGGATCCGTTAGCGGCGATGGTGTCAGCGAGGAGGTCGCAGAGCATTTTCACGTCTTCCCGGATTTCCACCGAAGAAGCTTTAGCTTCTTCTATAGGGGTCGGGTCGGGTCGGGTCGGGTCGGGGTTACGAACACTTTCCGAACTGTTCGTGACGGTTCGCCCGAACACATCCCCTTCTTCCGCTTGTTCTAGGGGTTTTTTCTGTTTACGTCGGGCTCGTAACTCCCGCATTCGTTCCCTACTCGCGGCACGCTCGGCGTCTACGTCTTGCTTACTCGGCTGGTACTCGTGCCAGTTGTAGAAGGCGTAGCCGTCACTTGTGCGCTGCCAAAGTCCAGAATCGACCAATGCTTCGGGTGCTGCCGGCGGGGCTCCCCACTCCACAATCATGTAATCCGGCACGTTCCCGTCAGTGAGCTGATCCGCAGCCCAAGAGCCCGCGACAGTCCACAATCCGACCGCAGCGAACCGTGAACGCTTACCGATCTTCAGCAGCTTCCGGGATGCGTGGAAGCCATCGTCCACCTTGAACCAGGCCATTAGATACTTTCCTTCGCAGTGATTTGCAGTGACTCGCCAGGCATGCTTGAGCCGCCCAAGAGCCGCAGAGCTACGTCGCGTACGACGTTGACGGTTACGGCATTCCCACATCGTCGCTTCCGTTGCGTGTCAGTGCCGTGCGTCCAGTTATCAGGGAATCCCTGGAGCCGTTCGGACTCAATTGGTGTCAGCACTCGCACTGACTCGCTGGTCGGCTTCCCCGTATTACGGTCCACATAGTAGCCGGTAAGCGCCCCACCGCCGCCGCCAAGGGCCATCTGCGTGCGGGCTAGGACTGGCTCGTAGACCCGGAAATATGAAGGAACTCCCTTTGTGAGTTCGCGGAGATTTTTTCCGCTGCTTCGCGGGAAAGGAAATACTTCGGGTCGGGCGACGCTTCCATGATGTCCAACAATGTAGGTCCGTTCACGGCTGTGAGGGACGCCATGATCTTTGCTGTTGAGTACCTGCCACTGCCCCATGTACCCGAGTTCATCAAGGGTTCGGATGATGGTTCGGAAAGTTCGCCCTCCGTCGTGGCCGATGAGCCCTTTGACGTTTTCGAGGATGAAGTATTTCGGCTGCTTGGCTTCGAGGATTCGGGCGATGTCAAAGAAAAGCGTGCCGCGAGATTCCTCAAAGCCGAGGCGCTTTCCTGAGACAGAGAACGCCTGGCAAGGAAATCCGCCGACGAGCAGGTCAAAGTCTGGAAGGCTGGGAGCGTCAATTGTGGTCGCATCGCCGTAGTTGTCATGGTTGGGGAACTGCCTTTCGTAGATTTCGATGGCGTGCGGTTCGATTTCGGAGTAGCCGACGCAGTCAGCAGTGAGTCCGAGTTCTTTGGCTGCTTGCTCGATGCCGAGTTCGAAGCCGCCGATTCCGGTGAACATGCTGAAGTAGCGGATGCCGGTCATGCCGCCTGCCGATCTTGTGGGTTGGTGCCGTAGATGGCTTCCATGAGGTCCTTGCGTCCGTTGCGGTACAGGAACTTCTGGAGACTCATGTCGGTTGTCCCGCCGGCTGCCCGGTGGATTGCAGTGAGGCCCTGGTTGAGCTTCAACTGCCACTCGATTTCGGCGATGCGTTCAAGCGCCGAGGATGGTCTGCTCATTTCTGCTTCCTCTGTTCTTTGTGTTGTGCGCGGCGCTCACGGTCAGCCTGCCTACGTTCGGCCTTGCGCTCCTCTGTTGCGGCACTCATGCGTCGAAGTGGGGGAGGTCAGCGAAGCGGTGGACGATGTCAGCGCGGATCATTTCTTGAACAGCTTGCAGTCGGATAACTTCAGATCTTTGGCGGACCATCCAGCCGCGACCCATTCCCGCCCACTTTCTCGACTGGTGCCACTCCGCCGCCAGTTCAGCATCCGTGAACCGCTTGTCTTGGCTAACGAGCGCGTACGGCGAATAGAAGCCGCCGACCCGGTAAGCGTCCGCGTCGGGGTGCTTCTCGAAGATTTCTAGTGGCTCGCGCATAATGCCTTCTTTCGGCTCCGGTACTCGCGCTGGTAGATGGCTCTTGCAGTCCTGCATGGTGCGCAGATGATGGTCTTGTTGATGATGTGCGTCTTGTACCCCGAGTGCGTCCCGCATGATGGCGTGGCGCCACGTGCGCGGAAGACTGGGGCGTTGCGGATCCTGGCAATGCGCTCGTCAACCTCGGCCTCAAGCCGGGCGAGTGATTCGAGCTTTGCCCTGATCGCGTCCTCGGCGGCACTGACGGCTTCGTCGGTAGCCGGCCCCTTGTACTGGTAGATCATTTCCAGCACCGCCGAAACTCGGCGTCCATGTGGTCGCATGGGCTGTGCGGGCACGCAGCCCATGAGGTGAGGGGGTGTTCGACGGTGTGCCATTTTGCGAGTGCGGCCATGTTGTCCGCGACTGATAAGTGAAAGTTCAAAGCGTCCTCCTGGGGGTCCGTGGCGCCCCCTTGTCGGGGGCGCCTACTGGGCTAATGCAGTGATTTGCAGTGACTTGGTGCTTATGCTAAAAGGGCCTAGAACGGGGGTGCGGCGTCAGGGCCATTCCCCCACGCGGCAGGCTGAGTCGGCGCCTGCCCCGGAGCCCAGATCTGCGTTACTGGCGGCTGAACCTGCTGCTGTGCGGGCGCCTGGTTGCCGTTCTTCTGCGTGCGGGTGACGACTGCCGAGGCGTAGGTGAGGCTCGGCCCAATCTCGTCAATCTCGAACTCGATCACGGTTTTCTTCTCGCCGTCCTTGTCGTAGGAGCGTGACTTGAGCCGGCCCTGAGCGACGACGCGCATGCCCTTAGTTAATGTTTGGGCGACGTTCTCGGCAGCTTCCCGCCAGATTGATGCCCGGAGGAACAGTGTCTCGCCGTCTTTCCACTCGCTGCTGGTGCGGTCGAAGCTGCGCGGTGTGGAGGCGATGGAGAAGTTGGCGACGGCGGATCCCGAGGGCGTGAACCGCAGCTCGGGATCGCCGGTCAGGTTGCCAATTACCGTGATGAGGGTGTCGTTAGCCATGTTTATGCTGCTTCTTTCGTGGAGTGGGTGTACTTCTTCAGGTTGTCGGGGTGGAATCCTTGCCAGTGGATTTCAGTTTCGGGATCCCCGGTTGAGACTATGACTACTGGTGCCGCGATGTAGCCGAGTTCTTTCACCGCGGCGAGGTCTTGCGGGTCCTTAGTGACGTCCTTCTCGGTGTAGACGACATCGTTCTTTTTGAACCAGCGCTTGATCGCCATGCAGGGTTGGCAGCCTGGGGATGTGTAGAGGGTGACAATGCGGGGCACTTACTGTCCTTCTGTTGGTGTTGCGAGGGCTTTGATGGCGGCGAGTGTGTCTGCTGGTTCGCCGGCTTGCTGTGCTGCGGTGTAGAGGGTGCGGAGGGCGTCGATGTTGTCGCCGGCTGCGTTGGCCTCCTGGAGGAAGTTGCGGGCTGGGAGTTCGGCCAGTGGAGTGACTGTGAAGTTGCGCTTCCTGCCGCGAGTCTCCGTGAGGGCCAAGGTTTTGGGCTTGCCCAAGTGAGACATCTCGGATATCTCAATGCCGCCGACAGCCTTTCCGCCGTAGACCACGCCAGGGTTTCCGAAGAGTGTTAAGCGGCGACCGACGTAAGCGGTCGAGTCCGCGCCCCATACTGAGACAAGTACCCGCCGCATACTCTTGTTGGGCTTGTACGGCTTGCCCGGATACTCCGCCAGCTCGACGTTCACGGGCTGCTCAGCGCTGCCCTTGCTGACTCCACTAATGGTCACGGTTCGCGGACCAGTCAGATAGTCATCAAAATTCTGTTGATCGCTCTTGGGGGCGATGCTTTCGGTCAAATCCACGGCTAGAACCTCATCTCTTCGTAGTGGTTGATGCGCTCGGTAGTTGGCAGGTCGGCGACGGAATCCTGGTAGTTGGCGACCATCAGCGCTGCGGCGTCCTCAAAGGCTTCGACGGCTTCCTTGATCGCGTCGTGCCAGCGCTTATCGGGAAGGACTCGCTTGACGTACAAGGGCATCCCGCCGCAGTAGGACACGTAGTCGATCCACTCGCGCCCGGAAACGAGGAGCCCGGCCTGGCACTGCGCCATGTTCCCCAGCGGCACTTCATCGTCCAGGATTGTGGCGAGCTGGATCTTCTGGTTGCGGGACTTGATTTCGATCAGCCCGTCATCGTCAACGAGTCCATCGGGGGAGTAGCCGATGCGGAAGCCCCAGTCGTCGCGGACCATGAAGCCGACCTCGACGGCCTCAGCGAAGTACTGGCTGTAGATTTCGCGGGCGTAGGGCTCATCCAGGGTGCCGCGTTCCATGGCTGCATTGGTCTGGATGGGTTCGACATGCCCGGTGATGCGTTCGGCGGCGAGGGTCGCTGTCAGGCTGCGCGACGTGTCATTGACTGCCGGCTTGATGGTCTTCGGGGTGATGAGCTGCCCAACCACGGACGCGGTAACAATGCCGCAGCGTGCAGCAAGCCACTCGTCACTGCCTTGCTCAAGCTCGTTGAATACTTGCAGGCCCATGATGCCTTCTTTCGTAGGTTCTGATTCTATCCTGTTTCACTGACTTTTGGCAGTGATTCACAGTGAGTCGCTGGGCAAGGTTATTCGATGTCGTTCAGGTCGAGGGGGGTGGTCATGGCGTCGTCCATGCGGCATGGGCAGTTCTCGGGGCATCGGCGCAACTGGTCAAGTTCGCGGAATGCGGCCTGCTCGGTCGGGTCGTTCGGGTCCGGGGTCACTTGGTGGTCCCGAGGTGCGGTGCCGCAGCTTCGAGTGCTTCGTCAAGGGTCCGCATGAAGTCTTCGGAGTAAACGAAATCCGAGTCGGTATACCTGGACGCAAACACGAGAAACGCGGCGTTCTTGGCCGCTACCGGGATCAAAGCACGCCGCCCATGATGACGCCCACGAGGTCTGGCGCGAACTTGTCCAAGTATCGCAACGCCAGCCGTTCTTCCTCGAGGTTCCGCGGTACATGGTTGAGGACGGCCTGCTTGCTGAAGGTTCTTACCTGCTGGACGTTGCTGTTCTGGGGGTGCTGGGCGTTCATTTTGTCTCCTCGGCGTATGCGTCGTGGTGGCTGCGGTCGTTGCAGGTCGGGTCCGGGTCGCTGTAGTAGGTCCAGATGTTGCCGGTCAGTTCGCGGCGGATGGTGCAAGTTGGGAGGTGGCTCATGGCTTGCCGCCTTTGTGGATTAGCGGCTTCAGATTCCATTTGCGGCGTACCCGCAGGCAGCCGGGGACTTTGCAGGTGATGTACCGGGCCCCGTAGAGGAATGGAGTCATGCTCATGGAATGGCCTTCGCGGGGTGGTCGGTAGCTCATTTGTTCCTCCTGGCTGGTTGTGTGATGAGGCGGGCCGACTGGATGCCCGTGAAGACGACTGCGCAGAGTAGGACGGCGGTCATGCCGGCACCTTGTCTTCTGCTCGGTTCCTCATGGGTTCTGCGTGGGCCAGAAGGTCGCCGATTGCTTCGTTGAGCGCAATGTTGAGGTCCTCGAGCATCTTGGGGACGTTGTTGACAGTCAGCGTCGGGTTCTGGTCGATGTCAGGGTGTGTGCCGGCATGTACCTGGCGGAGTTCCTCGAGGGCGGCAATGACCTCGTTGAAGTTGATGCGGTTGACCCTCGCCTTCAGTGCGGCATTCAGTGCAGCCTCGGTGCGGAGTGCCCTAGCGATCCAGTCGTGCGATGACTCGGCCTTGGGGGTTTCGTCAATGTGCTTCCCGCAGTACGTGCGCACCAGCCAGCGGGCGTGCATGTCAGATGCGGGGATCATGCTGTCACCTCGGCTGCGCGACGACCTACGGGGACGGGTTCGGGGTAACCGCTGATGATGTATACGACCTTGGCGCGGTTCTCCAGAATGCGGGTTTCCAGGCTAGCGAGGGCTGCGTGCTTGCTCATTTCGTTTCTCCTTCGATTGCTGCTCGGATGTCTGCTACCCAGTACTCTTGCGCCGCGCCGTTCTCGGTTTGGATGAATACTTTGTCGGGGCTGATTCGGGTGATTGTGATGGGAGCCGTTCCGGTGGTACTTCGGATCGTTACGCTCACGTTCATCACGCGGCTTCTGCGTTCATCGGGCTCTCCTGTTTGCGCGGGTCCCGACGTTGGGCCTGACTGGCTTCTGCTCGGGTGGTGCGGGTCGCTTGGTCATGGATTCGAGGATTTGTTCCACGTGTTCTTCGCGGAACCGGATGATGCCCTTGCTGGTGGTTCTCATGTGCGGCCATTCGTGGAGCCGGTTGTAAACGCTGGTCGGGCTGATCCCCAGGTACCCGGCCAACTCCTGCACCGTCATGAACCGCTCGTCAAAAACGGTCACTGATCTGCCGGTGAGTAGAGGACGGTGGCGGGGCCATGCTGGACGAGGTGGTGGTATGCCGTGGCTTTCCGCTCGCGAAGCTCCCAGTGGACAGTGCTGGCATCGCCGTAGCAGTTCATGACGACCGACCCGTCGGGCAGCGCGTCGAGTTCTTCAACGGTGGTGATCGCGCGGGGCTGTGCGTGGCCAGCAGCCTCAAGGAGGACATGGGCTTTATCCATAGCCTCGGCGCGGTCCTCCTCTGATGCGTCCCCCCAAGGAACGCCGAACGCGCCGTCCTCGATCAGAACATTCGCCACGCGCTCCACGGCGGATGCGTCCAGGTTGTTCACCCTGCGGAATCCGGCGGCGAGGATGGCATCAGCCTGCGCTTCCTCCATCTGCCGGTGCTCGGAGTTGGTAACCCATGCGGCGCGGTTCTCCCGGATCAGCGCCGCCAGTTCGTCGCGGGCGCTCATGCCGCCATCATCATTTCTTCGTGGTCGTAGGTCTTGATGGCTAGGGGTGTGATTTCGAGTAGGACGGCGACCCGTGAGAGGAGGCGATCCTGGAGGGGCTTGAATCCTGACTCGATGAGGGAGACGTACTGGCGGGAGATGCCGAGTGCGTCGGCGAGCCCCTGCTGCGTGTATCCGTAGCGTTCACGGAGGGTGAAGAGGGTTCTGCCCACGCGGACCATTTCCGGGTTCTTGGTAGCCTTACTGGCTTTCACTGTTGTCATGCCTCAACCATGCAGTAGCAAAAAGTAATTGTCAACAGCGACTTCCAGTAGCACGCATCAAAACCCAGTGATTCCACGGCAGGATCGGCCATCGTTCGAACACAAATTCGACTGCCAAAGACCTTTGCTACCGAGTTTTTTGCAGTAGTATCAATTAAAAATCTTTTGCTGCTACTGGGGGCGGCGTGTTTGAGTTTGGACATGAGCAGGGGTCTCGGCAGGCATCTAAGTCCGGAGCCAGCCCCACCAGTAGTAC
>Ga0157375_10003782_pt1 | contig 13117 bp, 9 predicted proteins | sample M35metaG_FD_115311 | JGI IMG/M metagenome (GOLD analysis project Ga0157375, IMG submission 115311) | Miscanthus rhizosphere microbial communities from Kellogg Biological Station, Michigan, USA - M3-5 metaG | ecosystem: Host-associated > Plants > Roots > Rhizosphere > Soil | place: USA: Michigan...
GAGCGCGACGGTATCTGGATAGGTTTGATTGTTTGGGAATTCATCGCCAAATCAGGGCGTTCTTTAAGCGAACTGGTTCAGGAAATATATGATATTGTGGGGAAATTCGCAGTTGAACGCTATGATCTGCACGTTACCGAAGAACTGAAACAACAGATCATCAGCAATTGCAAAAGCGGATATGGCAGCTTTGGCGATTTGAAAGTAAGCCGTACGGAAGATATGGACGGCTATAAATTCTTCTTCGAAGATGAAAGTTGGGTAATGATCCGCCCTTCTGGAACTGAACCTGTATTACGTGTTTATGCTGAAGCTCCGGGCTCCGCAGAATCGTTCAAAATACTGGATAAAGTGAAGGCTGTTTTGTTAGGATAAATAACTAGAAATTAACATTTGTAAGCCATCTGTAAAAACAGGTGGCTTTTTGTATTAAAAAATATTTACTGCACAATAAACCCAGGTGTTTTTTGGTTATTGAGTATTTTAATTGTAACGTTTGTTCCAAATTAAGTAAGCGTCAGGATATATCGAATATTTTTACTCATTATTAAATTCATATTTACAATTAAAGCAGCAGCACACGTGAAAAAAATCCTGTTTATTTTATTAGCCCTTATTTCATTAAAAGCAAATTCCCAAATAGTAGATTCAATCAAAAAGGACATCACCCAAGTTCCGGATACCGTAAAACATTTACATAGTAAAGCCTATTCTCTCATTTTGCCGGCCGGTTTGATTGCCTATGGCGCTTTGTCGTTTGAGGTGCACCCTATACGCAGGTTAGATTATTTTGTAAAGGGTGAAGCTAATACAATGAGCCCCACTTTCAATACGAAGGCGGAAAGTTATTTTCTTTTCGGTCCGGTAATAGCAGTGTATGGATTGAATTTGTTAGGTATTGAAGGCAAAAATAGGTTTGTAGATCGTACGGCTTTATTTAGTTTATCTACGGCGTTTATGAGTCTTTCAACTTTTCCGCTTAAAAGTGCTACGCACCGGTTACGGCCAGATGGGTCCGACTATTTATCATTTCCGTCCGGGCACACTGCTCTTGCCTTTGCCTTTGCAGAATTTATGGCTCAGGAGTATGGCGACAAGTCACCAATTTATTCCATTATAGGGTATAGCTTTGCCACAACTACCGGTATATTCCGGATATACAATAAGGCGCACTGGTTTAGCGATGCTGTAGCCGGCGCTGGTTTCGGTATCCTATCGACCAAAGCGGCGTACCTCGTTTACCCATATCTTCGCAACGTGCTCACTCATACCGACAAAGCCGGTAAAAGTACTTTTATTATGCCTACTTACCAGGATGGGGCACCTGGCCTGGCACTGTCTATGAGGTTTTAAATTTTTATACTAGACTGGGGAGTTCAGATTTTATACAGATTTTTTATTTAGATAGCATTAAATTTTAGTTAAATAACCAAACAATTTAATATGAATAATACTTAATTGTTTAGTTCGGGCATAGAAGCCCAATTAAGAATTTAATGCCTTTGAAAAAGCTCATAATCATCGTCTTAAGCCTTATATCTTTTGAAGTGAGTGCACAGGTAACTGACACCACCAAAAAGAAAATCGTTGATACAGTAAAAAAAGATATTTTAACTGCGCCTGATACGGTCAAAAAACTGCATAGTAATCCGCTATCGCTGATCCCGCCGGGTGCTGCCATTGCTTATGGTGGTTTTTCATTTTGGGTACATCCAATACGCCAGATCGACTTTGATGTACAGGGCGAGATACACAAAACGAATCCCAATTTTAATACAAAAGCCGAAAGCTATTTTTTAATAGGACCGGTTGTAATGGCCTATGGCCTGAATTTAATTGGTGTGGCAGGTAAAAATAGATTTATTGACCGGTCTGCGCTGCTCGGACTGTCTGCCGCCTATACGGGCCTTAGTACTTTTGCAGTCAAACATTTTACCCATCGTTTACGCCCAAACCAAAATGATTATTTGTCGTTTCCATCGGGGCATACTTCCCTGGCTTTTATGGGAGCTGAGTTTTTGGCCCAGGAATATTCCACCAAGTCGCCGGTATACACTATAATTGGCTATTCATTTGCGGTTACCACTGGTGTTTTCAGGATGTATAACCGCGACCACTGGTTTAGTGATGTGGTAGCAGGGGCGGGGTTCGGTATTCTTTCCACCAAACTGGCCTACCTCACTTATCCTTACATTCGTAACTGGCTCACCCATAAGGATAAAAACGGCAACAAGAAAAGTATGCTGCTTATGCCTACTTACCAGGATGGTGTGCCGGGGCTTGCTTTTGTAAAAACCCTTTAACCGCATGTGCCACGGAACGCATTCCCTTAATTTAAGTTTGATATAATTGCCAGGTATCAAGGATGATCCGGCCTAGTCTTTCCCGGTTCTCCTCCAGCTTTTTTACCAAAGCCAGTTGTGCCCGGGTGCGCTGGAGATTATGATCCGGCGAATGGATTTTATAATAATGATCTCCTTCAAGGTAGTCAGTCAGAAAGCGAACGGTTTGTTCATAAGGTAAAAGCAATACACCTTTCAGTAGTGAATCTAATTCTGTTTTAGTCAGAAAATGATGTGCCTCATTTAAATATCCTTTGGTGTAAGACTCAAACAATGAAATATTTATGTCGATTAGTTCAGCCCTTTCTTCATCCTCGGAAGCCATATTTGCAATGGTGCGTATCGAATCGCCAAAATCGTAAGCCACATAGCCCGGCATCACCGTATCCAGATCGATAACACATTGGGCATAGTCGTTGCTATCCAGCAGAACGTTGTTAAACTTGGTGTCATTATGAATGATTCTAAGAGGTAATAAGCCCGCGCGGCCCGATCTTAAAATCTCACTCATTTCATCTGCACGTCGTCTGATAAACTCGACTTCAGGAAACACTTTGTACAGCCTGCCTACTTTATCCGCCCTAATAGCTTGTTCGAATTTTGCTAAACGCGATTCGATATTATGGAAATTGGGAATAGTGTCTTTTATCAAGCCCGGGTCCATATCTGCAAGCAATGCCTGGAAACGGCCAAACGCTTTGCCGCCTTCGTAGGCTTGCTGCCCGGTTGTCACCTGGTCATAACTGCGGGTATTCTTCAGGAAATGAAACACACGCCAGTAATTGCCATCATTATCCTTAAAAAAAGGTTTGCCATCACGTGTTTCTACAATGGTCATCACTTCTTTTTCAAGATCAGAGGCTGGTACTTCAGAAAGCTTTTGTTTCAGATGCTCGGTAACATACAATAGGTTCTGCATCAACCCGGGCACATCCTTAAATATGTGATGATTGATCCTTTGCAGCAAATAATCAGTCCCGTCGGGGTCGCTGTTTTTAATGCGGTAAGTATCATTAATATGCCCGCTCCCAAATGGAAGGGCGGATGCAATATCAGCATCAATCTTAAACTCTGCTATCAGGTTGTAAATGCGGGTATCCGTCGGATTGATTTGGCTCATTGGTTGCCCAAATATCGATAAATAGGGCTAAAATTTTCAGGATTAATGAAAAAAACAAAGCCGGCAAAGAAATTGATTATATTTTTTTATTTTCAAACCCTGTATGCAAAGCAAACTAACCTTATCAGCTTCTTTTTTTATTTGTCTTGTAATGATGTTGTTATTCAACACTCATTCCGTTGCGGCAACTCCTGAAATTCATACTACAGCTAAGCCGGTCTGGATAAGCACTTACAAGGATTATAATCAAAAACCTTCTTTACGTACTGTTCAGGACGGTTATTATTATTCACTATCAGAACAACAAATTCACGTCGAGAAGAAAGCACAATATTTTCACTATATGCGGGAAATTATTTCCGCAACAGGGATACAGAATGGATCTCAAATATCTGTCAGCTTTGACCCTGCTTTTGAAAGGTTGGATTTTCATGAGATAACTGTCTGGCGCAATAATAAACCACAAAACAGACTTAACCTATCGGCATTCAAAATATTAGCAGACGAGCAGGATTTTTCAAAATTCATCTACCAGGGAACTTACTCAGCAAATCTTATTTTGGATGATATCAGGAAAGGCGACAGAATAGAGTATTCGTTCACTATAACCGGTCGCAACCCCATATTCGATAATAAATTCTGCCAGAATATTTATTTGCAAAGTAATAAGCCGGTCGCTCACCAGTATGTTTCGCTGATTTTTACACCTTCACGTAGGTTGAATATGAAATTGTTTAACAAGGCGGCAAAACCAACCGTGTCACAGGAAAATGGCCTGATACATTATGTATGGGAAGGATTTCAGGTGCAGCCGGCTGTGGATAATAATAACGAACCATCATGGGTTAATAATTACAACTACGTGCAACTTAGTGATTTTGGTAGCTGGGCCGAGGTGGGAAACTGGGCCTCTGCCATTAATCAGCCAGCTGCAGATGTTAAGGGAGAACTAGCGCAGTTGATCAGTCAGTTGAAATCAAAGTATGGCAATGATAAGGCTGCTTACTTCCGGGCTGCAGCACGAACTGTTCAGGATGAGGTTAGATATATGGGTATCGAGATTGGGGAATATTCACATCGGGCTAACCGGCCTGAAAAGGTATACGCTCAACGGTATGGTGACTGCAAAGATAAATCTCTTTTATTGGTTTCTATTCTGAGGGCCAATGGTATCGATGCCAATATGGTTTTGGTCAATACGGATATGGAATATAAAATAGACCAGTATATCCCGACGGCAAACGCATTTGATCATGCAGTAGTAACTGCGAATGTAAATGGCAAACAGGTTTGGGTGGATGCAACTATATCAAACCAGGGGGGAGACGGTACAGCTATTTATTTCCCCAACTATGGAAAGGGCCTTGTCTTAAAACCTGGAAACGCCGCGTTAACTGCTATCCCACCTTCTAAAACCGGTAAAACAGTTTGTGTAGAAACTTATATAATAGGGAAAAAAGATAGTGACACCAGACTTGAAGTACGAACTACCTATTCGCTTGACAGGGCTGACAGGGAACGTGATCAGTTGGAGTCATCCGGCATGGCTGCAACTGAAAAGGCGTACCTTGATTTTTACTCAAAACTATATTCTAAGATCGAATCTAAAGACTCAGTAAAAGTTATAGACGACATACACAAAAATATACTCACAACTATTGAAAGTTACAGCATTAGCGACTTTTATAAAAAAGATACTGTAAGTGGCAGATCTAATGCAGCTTTTTATGCAAGCTATATTGGTGATGAGTTACCTTCAATAGCAAGCCATGTAAAAACTCCTGTCGCTGTTAGTTTTCCATTTAACTATGACTATACCATAAAGCTTGTTGATGAAAATGGCTGGAGCATACCAGATAAACACAACGAGATAAAACGTGATGCTTACCAGTTTTCGTCGGATTATTCTACGAAAGAGGATACCTTGTTTTTGCATTACCAATTCGCTTTTCTAAAGGATTATGTGAAGGCTGATAAAGTTGAAGAGTTTAAAAATGATATTGATGACCTTAAAAACAAGGGTGGGTTGAGCTATGGTGTAGGCTTTGCGTTGAACAATGCCCCATTTGTGGCAAATATGTGGATGATTGCAGGAGCCTGTCTGATTGTATTATCAATGGGCTATTTGGGTTTCAGGATATACAAGGTAGAAACGCCAGGGATTATGTTTACAACCGGAGCTTCATTTATACCGATTGGGGGTTGGCTGATATTAGTAATGATTGGTTTGGCCGGGGCAACCATTGCATCTGTTTTTGAGCTAATCAAAAACAATTACTTTGCAATAAGTAAATGGAATACATTTATGGTGGGTAGCAATAGCGTGGAGTTTCGGTTATTGTTAATTTATAAAATGGCCGGTTATGTATTTATTAGCTGTTATGCGGCGTTTTGCTTTGTTCTTATGTTGAAAAGACGTGATATATTGCCTAAATATATAATAGGGCTTTATATTTCAATTCCATCATTCTTATTCATAAACTATATTTTGGTTTCGGGTTTTAATTTTGAATCGGGCAATATCGGGGTTTCTCTGATAAGATCAGCCATTGTTTCCGGAATATGGATATCATATTTCAAACGATCCGTTCGTGTGGAACAAACATTTATAGTGCCTTACCCGGTGCATAATTACAGCTATGAGGAGCACGAAAATCAACAATAATAAAGGCTGCCCCTCCAACAGGGCAGCCTCCCATTATAATGAACCTTTACCGTTATAAATCGATCAAAGCATAACAATGAAAGCAATATCAATCAAAACCTTTTGTATGCTTTATGACGACCTGATAAAGATGTACAACAGGCTAATTGAAATTTGACGTTTATAAAATTATAAGCCTTCGTCGTGCTGGCTCTTATCCAATCCCATTGATTCTTCCTGCGGCGATACGCGCAGTTTGCTGATCGTATCGGTGATCTTTAACAAAAGCAGCGAGCCAAAGAAGGCAAATGCAGACACAACCACTAATGCGATCAGGTGAACAAAAAATAGATGGGTTTGGCCATAATACAAACCGTTGCCGGTAGTATTGGCGCTGTTTACGTTCTGATGCGCAAAAATGCCCGTCATCAGCATGCCCGCCATGCCGCCCACGCCGTGGCAGGGAAATACATCTAAAGTGTCGTCGATAGATGTTTTGGTGCGCCACAGCACTACCAGGTTACTGATTACCGCTGCAACAATGCCTATGATAAGTGAGTGCGGGATGGTAACGAAACCAGCTGCAGGAGTGATAGCCACCAGGCCTACAACAGCACCGATGCAAGCACCCATCACTGATGGCTTCTTGCCGCGAAGCATATCAAAAAATATCCAGGACATAGCAGCGGCTGCCGATGCTGTGGTAGTAGTAGCCAGCGCCGTCGCCGCCAACGGGCCCGAGCCTAATGCCGAACCTGCATTGAATCCGAACCACCCAAACCATAATAAACCCGTACCAAGTAGTACGTAACTGATACGCGCCGGGGAATGGCTCGGCTCATTACGCTGTTTCAGATACAATGCTGAAGCCAATGCTGCCCAGCCGGCCGACATATGCACAACCGTACCGCCCGCAAAATCAAGCACGCCTAATTTGAACAGGAAACCATCGGGATGCCAGGTTGAATGTGCCAGTGGTGCATAAATAACGATCATAAACAGGCATAGAAAAATAACGTAAGAGTTAAACCGGATACGCTCGGCAAAGGCGCCGGTAATCAATGCCGGGGTGATAACCGCAAACTTTAGCTGGAACATGGCAAATAATACCAATGGAATAGTGGGAGCCAGTTTCCAGGTGGCGTTGCCCAGCATGCCCTTCATCATAAAAAAGGTGGCCGGATTGCCGATAAATCCGCCAATGCTATCACCAAATGCAAGGCTAAAGCCAAATACAACCCATATAACAGTAATAACACCCATGCAGACAAAGCTCTGCATCATGGTAGAAAGAACATTCTTTTTGCTTACCATGCCGCCGTAAAAGAAGGCAAGTCCGGGTGTCATGAGCAATACAAGTGCAGTGGCGACGAGTAACCAGGCGGTGTCGCCGGTATCGATTTTGTTGTCTTTAATGGTGACAGTTTCAAAAGAGGGGTAAATGAGAGCAAGAATAACTATAATAATAAGTATAGCGAATGGTATGATTTTTTTCATTTGAACAAAATATTTAAGGCAATCCGTTGCTTATCAAGGTCAAAATCGACCAGCAACAAATGACAGGCCGCCGAACGGATTGCTTTTATTAAAAAGGTTATGAACTACAAATAGAAAGAGGAAGAAGAGCTGCGATTTTATCAAAAAAATGAGCATTCGCCTGTTGTTTGCAATCAAGCCGGCATGATTTTTTTATAAAATGCAGAATCCGCGAGAGATGTCCTACCAAAAGGTGTGAAAAGGAAACAGCAGTGTTGCCTGGGAGGCAAAGCTTTGTTTATGCCCGCCGCCTGAGAAAAAGTTATAATGTCTGAGATATGCCAGCAAGTCATTCTCCACAAAAAACATATGCTGGGCATAATGAACTGTTTTGTGTGCCCGGATATTAATAACAGGAGCCGACTCAATCGGACTAATTATAATTGAATAAGTGCTACTATTGCTCTTTGTAAAATGGTCTTTCGCTTTTGAAAGATAATGATGGTTGTTTTCAGCAGACGACGCTCTGCATTTTTTGGTAAATACAGTAAATAAAAGGGAAAATAAGGAAATAAATAGTATATATTTTATCCTCATTTTATAAAAGTATAAAATAAAATATAAAAAATGTATATTTTTTAGATAAAAATTGAAAATAAAGAAATTTTATATCTTTTTTAATGTTTATTTATAAATAAGATGAAGTATGTATTGAAACCGGATTGAGAGAAAATAAAAAATGCCCTGTATTTTTCATAAAGGGCATTCGATAATAAACAGGTTTTAAAATTTTCTTACTTCTCCAATATAAAAGTGAGATTAGTCCAATTAGCCGCAGTAGTGGTACCTGGTACAATTTGTTTTATGGTCCAGCCTTCGTCCAGGTATTTGTTTACGTCCTTGATTTCGTATGCTGAATGGCGGTTGGTTATGGTTTGCTCGTAAACATTAATGTTTACGGTAATTACTTTTTGTGCCATGACGTTAATGGGTTATACCGGCAAATGTACACAATTAGGCATTCATTAATGAAAGCGAGGGCGCATGATGCCTCTCCAGTACGTAACCCAATATCTGGCGGGTGTTATCCGCGTAGTCAACATCCACTACTTTGCCATTTTCAATCCAGTTGAGTATGGTTTCGTCGTGTTTTGGTTTTAAACTTTTAATCACCGGAACTCCCATCGATTTGAGTGCAGCAGCATTCAAATGCTGCTCATACTGACTTTTCATCGGGATCACCAGGAGCTTCTTCTTCATGTATAAAGCCTCAGCCGGGGTTTCAAAACCGGCTCCGCAAAGTACTCCGGCCGATTGTGCCATGCTTTTGATAAATTTCTCGTTATCAATTGGCTGTATGGATACATTTTTATGCTTCAGTACTTTTTTGTTATGTTTTGAGAATACATCCCATTCCACATCTTTAAACTCTGATAGCCTTTTAATTAACCTGCTATCATCATAAGCGGGCAGATAAACGGTATAATGCCCTTTAAAAGATATTTTTTGCTCACGCACCTGTTTACGGATTACCGGAGTAAAGGTATTTTCATCAAAAGCCTTAAAATGAAATCCGTATTGACTTGTTACGGGGGCGTAGTTTTTCAGTATAAGCTTACCGATCATGTCTGTATCACCCGGTTTAGGCGCATTTTCGCCCAGGACGGCTGCCTGGTGACTTAAACCTATACAGGGTTTATTTTTCATGTAGCATGCCCAGGCAGAAACCGGCTCAAAATCATTGATCACAAGGTCATATTCTTCAACAGGAACTTTGTTGACTTCCTTTAAAAAATTCCGGAAACGGGATTTATAAAATGTCTTCCAGATGTCAACCCCGCCGGATTTACCGAAAATAAAACCGAAACCGTTGAATTTATATTTAACAGGAAAGGGAAGTACCAGGTCGCCTTGTGTACCACTAACCAGTACATCCACGTCGGCCATTTGTTTAAGAAGGGGCACAATATCCATCGAGCGGCTTAAATGTCCGTTACCGGTACCCTGTATAGCGTAAAGTATTTTCATCCTTGCGATAGTTTGACAAAGGTAGTTAGCTAACAATTAATAAAATGTTAAGTTTTTATTATGTATTTCATGCGTTTTTCATGTTTATTGTGTATTTTTTCAACATTAAGAAACCATTATGAATACATCATGTTGAGTTAATAATTTAGTAACATGCAGTTGTTTCATTTGTACAAAGCCATAAGTTATGAATATTTCAATCTTAAAACCGGAAAACATTGTTAATGAGGTTTTTGCTCTGTATGAAAAGTATGGAAAACGAAAAGCAACAGACCAGGAACTGTCACAATTAGAACAAGTATCGCAAGCTGCGGCACTGGCCGAAGAAGAGGGATATGAAGATGAAGTAATATTGGCGGCATTTTTCCATAATGCCGAGGAAATATTAGGCGCCGATTATCTGCGCGAACATGGTTTCTCGGAGCGGTTAGCTGCCCTGGTTGAAAGTGACCTGAGGGCCACCCGGTACCTGGCTTATAAGTATCCGGAATATTATGATCGTTTATCAGAAGTAGAGAAAACGGATCTGGAAGCCCACGGCGGAAAAATGACCAAAGAGGAAGCTGATAAATTTGAATTGGATCCTGATGCCGAATTATTTGTGAGTTTACGTTATCTGAATGATAAGGCGAGGGAAACGAGAAAATATAAATTAAACATACCTCATATTAAGCTACTGGCAATGAGTCATTTGTATAAAATTATGGACAAGTATCTGCCTGCATTCTTAATATCAAAATCATCTATACAGCCAAGAATAGGTTAATTCAGGTTGTTAATTTCTGCTTGCCTCATTTCAAAAAAGTGAACAAATAATTCGTGATTGTTTTAAAGAATTGTTCACTTTGCAGATCAGGAAAATACCCCTGTGCTTAAAATGAAGAAACTCACCGAAGGTAACGCGGCCTCTTATACGATTGTACTTATCCTGGTTACATTTATCTTACGACTCTTTATAGCTGCTTATACAGGCCTCGGAATTGGCGAAGCTTACTATTTCCGTGGCGCCACTCATCTGGAATGGAGCTATTTCGACCAGCCCCCTTTATTTTTCTGGCTAAGCGGTATAAGTATCAAAATATTAGGATTAACCAATCTTGGATTACGCTTTCCGGCAGTGCTGTTATTTGCAGGCACGAGCTGGCTTTTATTCGTAATCACCCGGAAATTGTTTAATGCCAGAGCCGGATTTTGGGCGGTAGTTGTGATGAACCTGAGCGCTGTTTTTACAGTAGCAATCGCCTGCTGGTTTCAGCCTGATGCACCACTAATGTTTTTCTGGCTGGCGAGCACTTATTTTATAGTCGAACTGCTGTTTAATAACCAGGGCGATCAAAAAGTAATCAGAAACAGCCGCCGTACCTGGTTCTTATGGGTTATGACGGGTGTATGCCTTGGTTTGGCGACGTTGAGCAAATACCACGTCCTGTTTATTTTTGCCGGGGTATTTCTGTTTATCGGTTCCAATAAGGAACTGAGGCATTGGCTTTGGCATCCTGGTCCGTATGTTGCGGTATTGATCACCATCCTATTTGCCTTCCCGGTATTGTGGTGGAACTATAATAACAATTGGGCCTCCTTTGTTTTTCAGGGCTCAAGAGCGGGAACAGGTAAAAAGTTTACACTGCATTTTGATTGGTTTTTACGTAGTATAGGCGGACAGGCCTTGTGGCTGTTACCATGGATCTGGGTACCTACCATCCGCGAGCTGTACCGCTCGTTTGTGAACCGGCTGCAATCAAAAGCCTATAGCTTCTCGTTCTGGCTATCCGTATTGCCTATTGTATTTTTTACTCTGGTGACATTATGGGCCGATTTGCAATATCATTTCCACTGGCAGGCACCGGGATATATGATGCTTTTTATGCCGTTAGGGTTTGCTATCGACAAAAAAATAAGTCTGGGTGATTTAGCGGGTAGGGGAACACGTCGCTGGCTAAGATTCTCCGCTTGTTTTACCATAATCACTATTGGTGTTTTAAGTTTTCATATGGTGACGGGTTTCTGGCAATATTATGGGCCGAAATGGATCGTGTATAAATTTCATAAAGATAATGTTGATCCAACCATTCAAGGAATTGATTACGACGATATACTGACCCGCTTTGAAAAAGAAGGCTGGCTGCAAAATAAAAATGTATTCGCAGGCACGCCGCGCTGGTGGCTTACCGGTAAAATAGACTGGGCGCTAAAAGGGCAGAAGAACGTAATCTGCTTTAGCGATGACCCACGCAATACGGCTTTTCTTGGTGATCCTAAAGAATTGTTGGGTAAAGATGCCATCGTAATCGCCCAGGAAAACCAGGCAAGTGTGGATGCTGATGTAAAACCGTTTTTTGATTCGGTAAAACAACTCCCGGATATCGAGATCACCCGTCATGGAAGAGTTGAGCTGCATTTACAGGTTTATTACTGCACCAGGTTCCATCAATCGACGCAGGTGCGTAGCGATATGCCGCTATATCGGCAGTTGAATGGTTTGCCACCTTTCGGAAATTAAGGTCAGGTTTTTGCTCCCGGCAAGTATTCCGTATTTTTAAACCGCATGAAAGAAATCAAGGCGATCATAAAAGCTTATGACGAAGCGGATAAAACTTCCGTTGGTTTGGCATTGGCTACCGTTGTAAGGGTGGAAGGCTCGTCTTATCGCCGTACCGGCGCACGTATGCTGATCATGGATAATGGCGTATGGGTTGGTGGTATCAGCGGTGGATGCCTGGAGGGGGACGCTTTAAAACGAGCTCAACTAGCGATCAGAAAATCAACGCCAACACTGATAACCTACGATACTACGGAAGATGACCCTTATCAAATCGGTGTAGGGCTGGGTTGCAATGGAGTGATTGACGTATTACTGACCCCATTAAATGCTGACAATAAAAATAATCCCGTAGAGGTTTTAAAACGTTGTGTTGAAGCCAGTCGCGAAACCCATGTCCTGATCACCATAACCAAACTATCGGGAAACTGGAAAAATGCAAGTGAAGGTGAAGTGATCAAGTATATTGATGCATCAAGTCTGGTTGTTTTAGGCTATGAGTTGATGACACAGGAATTAAATAAAGCCATTTCTGAGCAAATTTTAGTGGGGCATTCGGCTCCATGTTATCTTGAGATGGAAGATAGTTGTGGGTTGGGTTGTTTTATCGAAATTTTGCCGCCCGAGATTAATATGATATTGATGGGGCATCAATATGACGTATATCCATTGAGCAGGCTGATTAAAGAAATGGGCTGGCGGCTGACCATTGTAGCGGAGCCGCAAAAGATAAATCCGCATATTATCACCATTGCTGATGAAACAGTGCCGCCTATAAATTTTTCTAATGTATTTGTAGACAACTACACAGCGATTATCCTGATGGCGCATGATTATAAGACGGATAAGAACAACCTGCCTAAAGCATTGTCAACGGTTGCCCCTTATATTGGGATGTTGGGACCCAGGGTGCGTTCTGAGAAAATATGGCGTGAGTTAACGGAAGAGGGTCAGATCGGTCCATCTGA
>Ga0157375_10003783_pt1 | contig 13114 bp, 12 predicted proteins | sample M35metaG_FD_115311 | JGI IMG/M metagenome (GOLD analysis project Ga0157375, IMG submission 115311) | Miscanthus rhizosphere microbial communities from Kellogg Biological Station, Michigan, USA - M3-5 metaG | ecosystem: Host-associated > Plants > Roots > Rhizosphere > Soil | place: USA: Michigan...
AAATTCCGTAGCAAAATCGGTAGCAACGACCATCAACCCCTCGAAGGATTGCCCTTCCGTAGTCAGATGCTCTATCCAGTTGAGCTACGGGCGCGAAATCTGATTTCTACCTATGAAAAAATTGGTCGAATGCACCATTTTCGTGTTGTTCTGAGACGCCAAAACTCCGTAGCAGATTCCGTAGCATGATTGGCGTTGTGCTACGATCGCTGCATGAAGGATCGTCGGCTCATGTTTCACGTTCATGGTCGCAAATTCTTTCTCTCCCCACCCCGGCGGCAGGGAGGGCCTTATTATATTCGTTTCGAACCGCCGTCAAACTGCCGTAAGGGGGTGCGCGTGGTCCATCGGTCGCTGCGAACGAGCGTCATCGCGGCCGCGAAAGCTCGGGCGAAGCTGATCATCGAGTCAATTCTCAATGGACAATGGGAGGTCGCAGAAAAGCTGAAGAGCAAATCGGGCTACGCGACGATTGGCGATATCGCGGAACGATATCGATCCCAAGCTGAGGATCGCCCCGCCACGGTTCGAAATAACAGCACTGCGCTCCGCCTAATCTGGCTCCTCCCGAGTTAGGCGAAAAACAGGAACATGAAACGCGTCCTGCCAGATAAGGCCGCTGCAAGCGAAGCGACTTCCGCCGATTTCGATGATGCGGGAGCGTTAAGCCGTGACTTTCTTTTTCGGCGCGGACGCTGTTGCGAGGAAGGCTGCCGCAATTGTCCCTACGGCTTCGCCGCCAGAAACGAAAGCCCGGAGATCGCGTCGACGACTCCCTGAAATGAAGCGAATCGTCTCGCTCCTACCGGCTGCAACCGAGATCGCCGGCGCCCTTGGGTTGATGGAGCAGGTGGTCGGCGTCTCCCATGAGTGTGACTACCCGCCTACGGCCAACGATCGACCCCGCGTCACGAGCAGCCCCATCCATCGCGGCGGCCTAACGAGCAGCGAAATCGACGACTGGGTCCGGCGCGCGTTGCACGAGCACGGCACTCTCTACACCATCGACCAGCCTCTTCTGCTCCAGCTCCGGCCGGACGTTATCCTCACCCAGCAATTATGCGACGTCTGCGCCGTCGGGTACGGCACCGTCGCGCGTCTCGCCGCTACCTTGCCGGGACCGCCCACAGTTGTGAGCCTCGAGCCCTCCAGCTTGGCCGAAATTTTCGAAAACATCCGTCAGGTCGCCGCCGCCTGCGCCGTTCCCGAACGTGCGGACGCCCTCCTTGCAGGCCTCATTTCCCGAATGGAGGCGGTGCGCCAGCGTACCGCATCAAACGCGGGCCAGCCTCGTTGTTTCCTTATGGAGTGGGTCGACCCGCCCTTTTGCGCGGGCCATTGGGGACCTGAACTGGTCGAGATCGCCGGCGGCATCGATGTGCTCGGACGCAAGCACCAGAAGTCAGTGCAAATCGCGTGGGACAAAGTATTGGCTGCACAACCCGAAGTGATCGTCCTCGCCCTCTGTGGCTACGACGTCACTCGCGCGGCCCGCGACTTGGAAATCCTCCGAAAGAATCCAGGATTCGACACTCTCCCCGCCGCTCGCACCAATCGCATCCATGCCGTCGACGCCAACAGCTACTTCTCTCGCCCAGGGCCGCGCATCGTCGACAGCCTTGAGCAGTTGGCAGGTATCTTGCATCCGGAAACCTTTCCTGAGTTTCGGAGCGAAGCGCAATTCTAAAGCCGACCCACGTGCGAAGGCACCCCGTCTGATCGCATTCCTGCTTCGCCCAGCTTAAGGCCCCATTTTCGCTTGATTCGCGCGGCGTTTCTTGCGGAGATAAACATCGCTCTTTTCAAGCGATGACAAAGGACCACACAATATGAAAAGGAATTTCACTGCAAAATTCGCCGGTATCCGTGTCCGAGTTCTGGTTGGGCTCAGCCTCGGCGTTGGGGGTATTCTTCTTGCGACGATTGCCTTTGGGGCGATATCGAACGCGCCGTCCCAATTATGGAGGGCCGGGACGGCATCCGTCGCACCAACGGACAACTTCTGGCTCTCAACCAATGGTCCGCAGGGCGGTGATGGACTCGCGATGGTCACAAACGCAAGCGGCTTTGTTTTCGTGGGGACGCAAGGAGGTGGTATTTTCCGCTCCGCCGATAACGGCGAAACATGGACAGCGGTTAACAGCGGATTAACCACCACTGATATTCGCGCGCTCGCTGCCAATACGGTCGGAAACATTTTTGCCGGGACATTTTCCGGGATCTTCCGATCGACGGACAATGGCGACACCTGGACTGCAGTTAACAATGGCTTGGACTATCCTTTCATCGACTGCCTAGCCATCAATTCCAGCGGAGTCATCTTCGCGGGAACGCTGGAAGGAGGGGGAGTTTTTCGCTCGACGGACAACGGCGAGAACTGGACGTTTGTGGTTAACGGCCTGACAAACAGCTATATTGCTTCACTCACAATCAACCCCAGCGGAAACGTGTTTGCAGGCTCGTGGAGCGGAGGAATGTTCCGTTCGGTCGACAACGGTGAGAGTTGGACCGAAATAAACAACGGGATCACAGTTCCTTTTATCATCTCATTAGTTACCAATTCGAGCGGCGACATTTTTGCCGGGGCCGACTTCGGGGGCGGCGTCTTCCGCTCAACCGACAATGGAGACAGCTGGACCGCGGTCGACAACGGCCTGACCACCTCCAATAACGTCAACGCGCTGTCGATCACTTCGAGCGGCGATATTTTCGCCGGCATCTATGGCGACGGGGTGTTTCGTTCGTCGGATAACGGAGATAGCTGGACTCAGGTTAGCGACGGGTTAACGGCTACATTTGTTCTTTCCTTTGCACTCGATGCTAGCGGAAACATTTTCGCGGGGACTTATTTTGGTGGCGGAGTTTTTCGATCGAGTGATAACGGGGGTACCTGGAGCGAGAAGAACCATGGCCTGGTCGCGACTGACGTGCGGGCGATCGCGGTCAATGGGAGCAATGATACGTTCGCGGGTACCTACGGGATCGGCATGTTCCGCTTGCCTAACGGCAGCGCGAGTTGGGAGAAGGTGAACACCGGTCTGTCGGCGCTCTATATAAGGGCGCTGGCGATCAATACGAGTGGCGACATTTTCGTCGGAGCTGATTTCATCAACGGTACGGGCGGGGTGTTTCGTTCGATCGACAACGGAGAGAGCTGGGTCGAGGTCAACGGTGGCGTCATCTCGACGGATGTTCGAGCGTTAGCGATCAATGCCAGCGGGCACATCTTTGCCGGCGCTTACCCTGATGGTGGCGTTTTCCGATCGACGGATAACGGTGCGACATGGACACCGGTGGACAATGGCTTGACCTGTAAGAACGTTTACTCTCTCGCCGTCAACTCCGCCGGCGACATCTTTGTCGGAACTGCGGGCTGCGGGACAGGTGTCTACCGGTCGACTGACAATGGAGATCATTGGACGCTGGTTAATAACGGTCTCACATCTACTGATGTCCCCGCCCTGGCGATCAACGCGGATGGTCATATTTTTGCCGGAACTCAGTCCCAGTTCGGTGAGGGGGGCGGTATGTTCCGGTCAATCGACAACGGCGATACCTGGACGGAACAAGACAACGGCTTTACCGCGCTCGATGTTAACGCGTTGGCCATCGATTCCTCCGGGCATATTTTCGCCGGCGCCGCGGGCGGGGCTTTCCTCTCGGCCAACGATGGCGACGATTGGAGTGATATCAGTAGCGGATTGGTTCCACTCGGCGGGAACGTCTGGGCTCTGGCGATCGCTACGGATAACAATCCGCTTGCCGGAACTGCAGGCGGCGGAGTTTTCCGCGGTGCTCAGCAGACCACAGCGTGCCCGCTCTCGGCAACGTATTGGAGGGGTAATATACCGGCTTGGCCGGTAACTAGTTTGACCTTGGGTGCCCAAAGCTATGACCAAGCAGAGTTAATCACTATTCTAACTACTCGCCCTGGCGCCGAAGGAGAGACTGACGTCAGTTCGATCATCGCTCACCAGCTCATCGCTGCGAAACTCAACCTTGCCAACGGCTCGGATCCGGCGCCAATCAGCAGCACGATCGCCGATGCCGACGCGTTACTTGGGCAATTTTCCGGCAAGCTGCCATATAGCGTAAAACGATCGTTGCGAGCCGGCCAGGCGATGTCTAGGGACGCAACTGCCTTAAGCGCTTACAACCACGGTGAACTGACGCCAGGTTGCGGCCCTGATTAGGCACCTCGAGAAAATTCAAATCCGATCCAGCCCCTCGTAAATTTTCAGGCAATAGAGATTGCTTTGCGTAAATTCCGGGCGCCTGAAGGAGTCCTTCGACGGGAAACAGCTGGGTTTCTACGGCGCCGGATCCCAATCGGGCTACCTAACGGAGACGCCCCAGTAACGAAAAGCATAAAATTGGATTCGGCATCGGAAACGTGATCTCCGAGCCATTAATTCTGTCTGCTCAGAGCGGCGGCTAGAATTTGAGAGTAAGTTGAGCGCTGAGAAGGTGTTCGCCTTCTTGAACCTCGGCTTCGCGATGGCTCAGGCTATATTGGAGCTTTAATTGAAGATAGTTAGTGAAGCGGTAGCCCATGGCGGCGTCGATTCGTTCCATGTTGTTACCCCACTGAGTATCAGTGGTTCCATTGTGGATGCTACCGAAGAGCTGCTGATTCCAGCGCAAGGCGGCGAAAAGCTGCGGTGTGACCTTGTATTTCGCCTCAAGATAATAGGAGAACGTGTCGGCGTTCCCAACCAGAGGCACCTCGAAGCGAGCCTCAAAGAACTCCGCCCAGAATTGGAGATGGTGCCAGGCAAACGAAACGTCCTGGGCCACGACTAACTCATGATAGTCACCGATATCGCGACCGGGCGGAAGGGAGGGCTCGGCAGCGTCAGTCAGGTAAGGTCCGCCACTGCCGGATAGACCGAAGTTCCAGCGCTCGTCCGGCCGAAAGGCGACATGGACGCTGTAGGTTGGATTTTCGAAGCCGGTCTGCGTCACCCTCCACGACTCTGGCCTCGCCGCGAGTGCGGTATTAGTGACCTCGGCGGCGAAATCAAATCGACCGGCCGTTCCGGAAATGGCAAAACCGCTGGCGTAACTCGGACCCCACACAATCGGAAGACGTAATATCTTGTCGGAGTAATCGCCGCCATCGTAGCCATCGACATGCCCCCACTCGAGAAGCGTGCGGGCATTTCCCGGGGTATAGACGTCCCAAACCCCAGTCAGATTCTCGTACGGGAAAGGCGCGGTAATGAAAGCATCTTGCCATGAGTCGTGCCGTGGAACCCAATTCCCGATCACAGTAGCAAACTGCCCTGCCTGAACACTCAGGCGCGTGCTTCCGGAAGTAAAGTAGCGGAAGAGATACTCATCCAGACGGAGCTGCGCGCCCTTGTCGCTTGGATCGAATCCACGGTCGGCGCGCACCTGCGCAAAGACATAAATGTTCGAGCCGAACTGGGCATCGAGAAAAAGCCGCAGCCTTGGATTAAAAAGAAATTCGTCATCCGTGAATAGGAGGCCGGAAGCCGGTTGATCGATAATATAGGTCTCGAGATCAAGCAGGCCGCTGAGCTGGAGATGATAGCGTCCCTTCGGATCGTTCAGAGAGAGCGCGTCCTGAGTTTGCTCAAGAAGGTCGAACGCCTTAGCGATTCCGGAGGAAGCAGCGAGAAGAATGCCGAGAAGTGCAAGACTCCAGCGGACCGGTCTCGTTAATCTGAAAGGGTCAGGCAGCATGAAGAAGTCGGCCGATGGTTCCTCGCAACGCGTCGAGGGTCACTGGCTTGTAGAGGATTTCGTCGATCACTTCCGGCTTGGCGCCATTCGGACCGCCGGCGGAAAAACCGGTCAACATGACGATCGGGACATTGGGCTTCACTTTCCTAATGTGCTCGGCGGTTTGATCGCCACTCATCTCCGGCATCGCCCGGTCCAGAACCACAAGGTCGAAAGAATTGCGTCTGAACTTCTCCAGCGCTTCCCGACCGCTCGCGGCCGTCGCCACGGCGTGACCGTCGCAGCGGAGGTATCGCGAGAGGACATCGAGAACGGGCGCCTCATCGTCGACGATGAGAACGCTAATCGAGTCCGCCGTCGTTCTTTCCGCTTCTTTGCGCTCGCTTGGGTTCCCGGTTTCCTCGGCCAGCGGCAGACGAATAATAAAGGTCGTCCCCTGCCCTTCCACCGATTGGATTTCCAGCCGGCCGTGATGCCGCTCGATAATTCCATGCACCATCGAGAGCCCCAGGCCAGTTCCATTCTCGCCCTTGGTGGAAAAGAATGGCTCGAGACAGCGCTGTCGGACCGTTTCGCTCATACCAGTTCCGGTATCGGCGACCCGAATGACAGCCCATCCTTGCTCGATTGTGCTGGTCAGGGAAATGGACCCGCCCTTGGGCATGGCGTCGACGGCGTTGAAGATTAGGTTCGTGAGCACTTCACGCAGGGCCGCTTCTTCGCCGGCCACGAAGGGTTTAGCGGCGATCTCCGCCTTCACCTCGAAGGTAACGCCGCGGCCTTGGCTCTGTGCGCGCCATTTCGGTTCGGTAAGGGACACGGCCTGTTGCACGATCTTGGCCAGGTGAACCACAGGAAAGGGCTCGTCGGTCACCGCAGGCCGATAGAACTCCCTCAAACGAGCGACAACACTAGCGGCGTCGTTGGCCGAAGTGCGCAACATCTCCAGGCAACGCCGGGTCTCGTCGTGGTCGTCGAGCAGGCCATCGTTTTCGAGCAGCAATTCGGTAAAGCCAAGAATTGGCGTAAGGGTATTGTTGAAATCGTGGGCAATACCGCTCGCCATTTGCCCGACGGCGCTGAGGCGCTCCTGCTGGATGACTTGTTGCTGCGTAGCTTTTAGTTCTTCGAGCGCCTTCTTAAGCTCCTCATTCTTCTCACGCAGATTCTCCTCCGCCTGGACCCGGAGAGTGAGGTTTTCCTTCGAACCGGCCACGATTTTGTCGACCGGCTTCGAGAGCTTGTGGGCAAAGAAGAGACTTGCGCCAAATCCGGCCAGTAGGACGGCGAAGCCGGAACCGATGATTTTCCAGCGCAAGACGCGCCCTTCTCGAATCGATCCGGCCAGTGGATACAGGCAAACTTGGTAGGCAGGGGTAAGCTTCATCTCGGCGTCAAGGGGTTGGAAAAAGATCAGCTGCGGGCCAGTCGTCAGATCCATCGAAAACGGGGCGCGACTTGGGCGGTTTATTGCCGCCACAAGGCGATTGGCGATCAGTCGGCAATCGTTGAGGGAGAGCGCCTCGCTGTAGAATCGCCGGGCCAGCCAGATGCCACTCTGAAGGCCGCTCTGCCGCTCCTCCCCTGATGGTTGCAGCTTATCCATCGGGAAACCAACCGCCAAGGTGCCAAGGTTTTTCCCGTTCCAGTCACGAATGTGGGTCAGCACGACCTCGCGCAGGTCTCTAGGTCGAGTGGAACGGGCAATCGCAAAATAACAAACGCTCTGATCAGCGATTGCCGGAAGTGCATGTTGCAGCGTTTGCAGGTCCGCGGTAAACGACCGATCAATCCCAAGACCGGGCAGCCCGCCGTCCGGCGCCAGCAGCGCGCCTTTGACATCGAAGAAACAAAAGAACGAGGCCCGGACTCCGGACGCCTCGTCACCCTTTACGCGACCAGAACGATCGAGAATTTCACCCAGCTCAGTGCGCGCATTCTCATAAAGGTCCTCCGTATCCCGCTCTTCCAACGCCGCCCGCAAACGAACCGCTTGCGCCAGGGCCCAGCACCTTGCCTTGACCGCGCGTGACCGGTTTTGCTCGAGGGCGAGAAAAGACCGCACATGATTGCTGAATGACGCGTCCAGCAATCGCTGCTGATTTGATCGCCGGTTTTGTTCCGCGAGATAACAGGTCCCGGCGGTTACGACAAAGACCACCATCATCATCGCCAGGAGCAGCTTTAGGCCGAACCCGCTGCCTTCCTGAAGATAGGTGTTGCGGTTGATGGGCGGTTACCTTGATGGAAAGTCAACGCGGCAGGTCGCGCCGGATTTCAGTTCCACGGGATGCTCCCGCACATCATTCGCAGCGACCCAGGCCTTAAGAAGAAAACGACCAGCCGGCAGACGCTCGAGCCGATAATGACCGGCGGTGTCCGTCTTCACGAAGTAAGGGGTTGCGAGTACGAGGACCGTTGCCCGCATCGCATCATGGATGTCGCAATGAATTATCACCGCGCCCGGCTTATCGAAAGTCACAGGGACCGGTTTTTCATCCTTACGGTAGCGGCCGAGGTCGAAGCGTTTCGCCTTTGAGTAGGAAAAGACACTGTGATACATGTCATCCTCATTCGGGAAGACGGCGCTTCCGCCAATCATGACCGCCACCAGATCGGGTGCGAAAGCCGTGTTCTTCTGCGCCATCACGGCCGCAGCCAGCGGCTCTTGCGGCAGTTCGAAATTTCCTTCAAGATAAACGATCGCCGCCGGTGGATTCTTCGCGATCGTTGGAACATCCGCGCTCGTCGCGTAACGCTGGTTAAATCCATAGCTGGCTGACGCAGCCGGCAATTGGACAGTCCCCTCAACCGTCGCCTGCCCGTGCAGTGCAGGTGCGATGGCGATGAGGATCGAAAAAATATGAAGCGCTTCGCGCATTCCCCGCTTTTCCAGCGAGAACGGTGCCAAGAACGTTGGAAAGGCCCGATTCCAAGGGTAACCTTGCCTCGCGGCTCCATCGATGGGCCGATGCGCCTCGAGTCGGCCGTCCTCGTCGCCCTTACGGTTGGCGAGGGCGCCTAGACAGCGATCGTCCGCCGAGCCGGGTGTGTTCGAGGGGTTGCCGAAGGCTTTGCAGTTTGCGGCGCCCGCTCACCGGCTGAAAAATCAGATCACGTATCTCCAGTGACGGCCCTTTCTAACACCTGACCACGCGCCGCGTCTGCTTCGAGGAGCGCGGTATTGATGGCAAACGCGGCCTGCATTCCCTCGGCCGCGGCCGCTATGACGAGCTGCACGCCGCGACTCGCATTGCCCGCTGCGTAAACTCCCGGTACGCAGGTGGCTGCATTTTCGTCACACTGGACGCACCCGTCGTCCTCGCAAAATTCACAGCCGAGCTGTTCTGCGAGGTGCGAGCGTTGATGCTGGCCGGGAGAGAAAAAGAGCGCTGTCCGCGCGATCTCGCTCCCATCGTGAAACCGGATGCGTTCTAGCTTATTCCCGGTTCCTTCGAGGCGCGCGATACGGGTGTAGATAATGCGGACACCGTTGCATGCCATTGGCGCGAGCACTTCCTGGCCGCAATCCGAAGGGCCGTTGGTGCACAGGACAACATCTTTGCTCCAGAGCAGTAGTTCAAGCGCAAGGTCGGCCGCATCCTTCTTGCATCCGATGACCGCGAGCGGTTGGTCGCGATGCTCCCAGCCGTCGCAATACGGACACGAATGTGCCGTGACGCCGTAGAATTGGCGAAACCCTTCGATTTGCGGCAGTTCATCCACCAGTCCCGTGGCGAGTAAGAGCATGCGCGCCGAAACGCGTTGGCCTCCTTCAACAGTCGCGGTGAAACGGCAATCCTCCCGCTCGACATCCAACACCTTCTGATGACGCAACTCGATTGTGTCGTACGGAGCAAGTTGTTCGCGTCCGATCTTCAAGAACTCGGCCGGTGAAATGCCGTCACGAGTGAGGTAACCGTGGAGGGCGTGCGAGGCTTCATTGCGCGGATGCCCCGTGTCAAAGACGATCGCGCGGCGTCGGCACCGGCCGAGCACGAGCGCCGCGCTTAGACCCGCGGGTCCGCCCCCAACGACGATGACATCAACGAGATCATTTTTCATGAGTCAGCGCGCGATTTCACGATCAGACAGCAGCAGGAGGATGATAAGGGTAACAGACCGAATCGTCAGCCCCTCCGCTCATTCACCGCGATGATTTCTAAATTAGTATTCCCCGCTTTCCGGAGAACGAGGGTCTTAACCACCTTTCCGGCGACGCGATTGGACGAGCCGCGCAATTCATATCGGAGAGGAACGTTACCCTCAGCGCTCCGCCCGGCTGCGTTTCCGCTCAGGACTTTGTTCATCCGTGGCATCCGCGTAGCATGAAAGTCAGCAGTATCGTGCTGAGAATCGAGATAATGATGGATCCGACGCAGCCGGTGCGGGAGGAAAAGAAGGCGAACATCAAGGCACCTCTTGCCGTCGCAACTGAGGAGCGCGCGAAGCGAGGTATTGATTCAAAAATTTACCGATAACAGCGATTGCAATCAATCGAAAGATCCACCGTAGCATACCCATGATTCGCAGGTCAGGTACCGGTGGGCCGTATCCTCCAAGATGACGCGGCATCGAAATCGCCCTCATCCCTCGCGATCATTCATAAGCAACAAGTGTTGGCTGACCGCTTATTTCATTAGGGAAGCGCGAAAAGGGCCTTACAGTGGCGCTGACGATCGGCGTCGACGCCACAATCTCCGAGGGCGAGGGGGCCGCGCTGGCGGGATTATCCGAAGACACACTTGATATGGATACGAACTCTATCTTTCCGTCGACGGTCGGCGCGAGTCCCGAGCCAAGCGAGAGCCGAGCGGCGAAAGTAAATTTGCCAACCGCAGCTCCACAAACCCTTTCGACCGAAGCAAAGATGGGCGAGAAACATCTGGACAAGTTAGCAGCGCTGATCAAGCAAGAGCGCAGCGCCCTACTCTCGAACTGGAGGCAACAGGTCAGGCAACTCCCCTCTGCGCGACATCTTGACGTCCCAACTCTGAACGATCACGTGCCCGGATTGATTGATGAATTGGCTGCTGCACTCCAGGAAAAATCCGACGAGTCGATTCCGGAGGCACTCAGCGAAAGCAGTCCGACAGCCCACGGGTTGCAACGACTCGAGAACGCATTCGATATCGAAGAAGTCGTAGCGGAGTATAATATCCTGCGCGGCTGCATTCACGATCTCGCCGAACGCAATCATTTGCGGTTGCAAGGGGAACCTTTTCATATTCTAAACCGCGTTCTTGACGGCGCCATTGGATTGGCTGTCCAGACTTACGCCACTCGGCAAGCCTTGGAGGTGCAACAGCGCCGGGAAGAGTATCTCGCTTTTGTCGCCCACGATCTTCGTACTCCGCTCAATGCCATTTCCCTGGCGACCGGAGTCTTGAGGACGACCTTGGCGCAGCCAGATCCCGCCGCTAACCAAATGCTAAGAAGTTTGCACCGAAATGTGCGCTACCTTGATGAGCTGATCACCAAGGTAATTGAGGATAACAGCAATCTCGTCACAGAAACTGGAGTCAAACTGGAGCGGCGCTCGTTTGATCTCTGGCCCCTCGTCCAGAATCTCATTCAGGATCTACATCCAGTCGCGGGAACCGAAAGCGTCCGGTTAATCAATCAGGTTCCCGACGAACTCGTGGTCTGCGCCGACGCCAGCCTGTTACGCCGGGTCTTTCAGAATTTGATTGCCAACGCCATCAAATACACCCCGCGCGGAGAGGTTATCATCGGGGCACGAGAAGTCGGTGAAGAAGGCGTTGAATGCTGGGTCAGAGATAATGGGGCAGGGATTTCGGAGGAGGCTCTCGGAAAAGTGTTCGACAAATTCGAAACTGATCCAGAAAAAGAGGATGGGTCCGGCCTGGGTCTTGCCATCGTCAAGACGTTTGTTGAGGCCCACGGCGGAAAGGCGACCGTCCAAAGCGAAGAAGGAGGCGGCTCGACTTTCCGCTTTACGCTACCGCCGAGATGAAAATACATCTCCGCGCGTGAGAGAGCTGACAACGGATTGAACCCCACGTGAAGCTAAGCAGTACTGCGGCTCGCGGTCGGCTCCAACCGCCTGGGTCATCCCCCATCCACTGAACGCAAGGAACGTGATGATGACGTCGCTATCGCGACCGGGGGTTACTTCTCACGGCCAGCAGGACTCCCGTGCAACCAACACCCATCACCAAAAACTCAGCCCCGATCCTCCACCAATCCGCCCGGCAGTCATCGCAAGGCGGGTCGGTCAGAAATGCATAGCCCATGCTGGCCCCCGTTGCCTCAGAGACCCACGGACACCAAGATACCATTCCAAGAGTAAGCAGAGACACAAAGATCGCCAGGGCAAGAATCATTTTGGGGCGACGCACGGAGGGGCTCAAACCGCAGAATAGTTCAGCAGCATCAGATGATTTTCAACTGACACAATTGACAGGTGTGAACGATCCCCACGCAGGCGCGCGCGCGAGCGGACTTGATGAATTGAAGGGAAAACCAGCTTAACGGAACCCTTGCCCGCCAACAATCCGATACTGCTTGACCTTTTGCGCCAAACTACGTTCCACTGAACGTGTCCGCCCTAATCGCCTGCAAATGCCCTCGGAGTACTCGGCGAGGCTATGCGCTAAGTGAACGCAGCCATCGAGGAAATGCGAAGCGAACATGATCCACTGACGTCGCACATTTTCCTCTCGCGCCGCCATCACCAAACATATCCGACACCAAAAGCGGCAAACGGCACCATTTGTCGGCCCGCCTTAGTTGGCAGCAGGCGTGTGATCTTGGGTTTCGGGCGACTCGTGGTGAATGGGAACGGCTGATGGTTGCCGCGCCCAAGCGATAAACGCGGTGCCCTTCGCTGCTTCAACGCCTCCTCCGCCAAGTCTTGTCTCCACATTCCACATTTTAGAGGGCCAGACCGGAATGCCACTTTGCATTTCTGACTGTCAGCCTGTCTTGCGATGCGTGACCGGCTCGGTTCTTAACAGGCTGGCGGCAACGCGCGCTCTGAGGATTTCGGTCAGCTCTATCCTTCGATTTCGCATAGCGTCTACTATTTAAGAAAGCGTTCTCCCGAGCTGACCCGAAAAACCCTTTGGCGGCTCCGGCAGCCCATGGTGCATGTCTGAGTCTTCTGACTTTTTGCTTGACGTTTCCGGGCCGAGCCAAAATTCTGGTCGGGCGCCAAGACCGTTAGGCGACTCCAACCCAGCCACCTGACCCTCTTCCCGCAGGGTTAACCGCGAGCGAAGGCTTTCGTTCGCACAACTGAGGTGTTAGTCATGAAAAGCAGGCAGAAGTTTGGGCTACGCCCTCCCGTAGAACTTCCACAGGTCACTTGGCCCGACGCGCATGGCAGGTCGAAGGAATTCGCGGGCCAGAGCACATTCGATCCCCTGTCGGAGAAGAGATC
>Ga0157375_10003784_pt1 | contig 13113 bp, 15 predicted proteins | sample M35metaG_FD_115311 | JGI IMG/M metagenome (GOLD analysis project Ga0157375, IMG submission 115311) | Miscanthus rhizosphere microbial communities from Kellogg Biological Station, Michigan, USA - M3-5 metaG | ecosystem: Host-associated > Plants > Roots > Rhizosphere > Soil | place: USA: Michigan...
CCTTTATGAAGGTTGTCTTGTGCATCGGAATATAACCGCACACCATGGCCACAGACGACACAAGGAGCGAATTGCTCTGTTCACGCCTGCTTCGCACCTCTTGTGCGCTGGTGGTGATGCTGTGCCTGCTGATTGCAGCCATCCCCACACCAACGAGGCCCGACTACGACGGCGCCTACCCTCGGTATTCTAAGCAGGAAATCCGTCGGGCCATCGCGTGGTCTGCCAAGAAGTATCACCTTGACCCCGCCCTGCTGCGCGCTGTCATCAAAGCCGAATCTGATTTTCGCCAGCATGCCGTGTCTCCCAAGGGAGCGGTCGGCTTGATGCAGCTGACGCCGGCTACCGCGGCCAGATTGCGTGTGAACGACTCCTACGATTCCATCCAGAACATTCGCGGAGGCGCCAAACAGTTGCGGCATCTGCTGAACCTCTACCAAGGCGATCTTCCGCTGGCCTTGGCGGCCTACAATGCCGGGGTCCATCGCGTCAAAGACCACAAAGTTCCACGCATTCGAGAAACCCGGGCCTACGTCAGGAAAGTGCTTCGGTACTATGAGATTTTTCGTTCTCCCCCACAACCTCTTTCCAAGCATGAAAAGAATAGAGCGGGGCGCTGACTAGGTCGAACTCCCATTCTCATGCATACAGGACCACGCTATCGGGCACCCCTGATTTTTCCTCACCAGGTCTTCTAGATCGCCGGGGCCTCGGGATCTAGCCTGCAATATTCATGACGGTTCGGCGCGAAATCGCGCAGTCGCCAAGCGAGATAGGTGCGCGGAGCCATGAAGGAGGCCATCCTTTCATGCGGTGGAGAGAATGAGAGACCGTTGGAGTGGGGGAAAGTCCTAGGCGGGCTGGTTCTTAGAGCTTGGCTGCCATAATGATGGCTCTGATCCGTTCACGTTGGGCCGGCCTGATCCCCGTAAACTCAAGACCGAAATCTGCACCTTTGACCCACCGCACGAGGGCTTCGTCGATGCGCAGAGGCCATTTCTGATCGTGAAGGAACAGAGTCAGGCGGAACGTCATGCCGGCCTGCACCTGGACTAGCGACCTTGCCTGGCAGCCGTTTGTTGAGAGATCGAGAACCGTTGCCTCGCCCTCGAAGTCATTCTCTCCAAAAAAGAATAGACGGCAACTCAGGCTGAGACGGCGGCCTCGACGTTCCGCCATCGTGGTCTCGCGGTCAGAGCCTAAAGCTCGGTTGGATCCGGGGTCTTGCGTGGCCATGGATCATGTCCTTCCCTCAATCACCCTGAGAGGAAAAAGATCGATCGTACAACTACTTTACCGGATGAGCGGTCAGTCCACCTTCTTCAAGAGGAGTAGCTCGGAAGAGAGGACGACAGGGTATTGATCGCAGTATAGCGAATTGGTTTTTATATGTAACAAAAACCTCGTAATTCGCTATTGTATCCGAACCAATCTCTTCCGCGGCTTGCCTAGAAAGAAGGCTTGACCTATCTGGAATGGGTCTGCGACAAGAGAGATACGTTGATCTGGGAGGGATATGCCGATGGAACGACACCTCAACCAACGAATGGCCGCATTGGCCCATTCGGAGATTCGATCGATGACCCAAGCCTGTGTCCAAGTGAAGGGTCTCAACATGGCGCAAGGGGTCTGCGATACGCCGGTTCCATCGGTGGTGCTTCGGGCCGGGGCAGAGGCGATGGAGCACGGGAAGAATGTCTACTCGCGATTCGATGGATTGCCCGAACTGCGGCAGGCGATCGCCAAGAAGCTTCGGCAGTACAACGGGATCGTGGCTGACCCCGAAACGGACGTAACGGTCAGCGCGGGAGCCACTGGGTCCTTTCATTGTGCTTGTCTAGCGCTGCTCAATCCTGGCGACGAGGTCATCCTCTTCGAGCCCTACTACCAGTATCACATTAGCGCACTGTTGGCGGTTGAGGCGGTTCCGGTGAGGGTGAAGATGCGGGCTCCCGACTGGACTTTTTCCCTAGCCGACGTTGAGCACGCGATCACACCTCAAACCAAGGCGATCATTGTGAATTCGCCTGGCAATCCATCAGGGAAAGTGTTCAGCCGGCTAGAACAGGAGAGTCTTGCCGCAATTGCGCTGCAATACGATTTGTTCGTGTTCAGCGACGAAATCTACGAGTACTTTCTGTATGACGGTCGGACACATGTAAGCTTCGCAACCTTGCCTGGTATGGCCGACCGTACGATTACCATCGGCGGGTACTCCAAAACATTTAGTATCACCGGTTGGCGCATCGGCTACAGTGTCGCAGCAGCGCGGTGGGCACAGGCGATCGGAGCCATGAACGACCTGCTCTATGTCTGTGCACCGACGCCGTTGCAGGCGGGGGTGGCGGCGGGCATCCAGAATCTTTCGGACTCGTTCTATCGAGACCTGGCGCGCGACTATCAACGCAAACGCGATCGGTTCTGCGGGGCCTTGGCAAAGGCGGGCTTGACGCCGTCGATTCCACAGGGCGCGTACTATGTGCTGGCTGATGCGTCGCGTCTGCCTGGCACAACGGGAAAAGAGCGGGCGATGTCGCTCCTCGAGACGATCGGGTTGGCCGGTGTGCCGGGCGAAGCCTTCTTTTCAGGGCCTGAAGGGAGGCAGTTCATTCGATTCAGCTATGCTAAAATCGATGCTGATATAGACGACGCCTGCCGGCGGCTTGCGCGGCTTGGCTAACAGGCTGTTGAAACGTCCCCCAGCACGAAGAAGGTTGAGGTGTCGCGTAACGCTAAGATAAAGAGAGTGTGATCTTCGCTCAATCTTGGTCTCGACCTCAGCCCGCTTGTGTGCTGCACCCAATTTGCTTGATCGCTTGTCTGCCAGTTCACCAAATGGTAAGTAGGAAGAGGCGATACGAGTTGAAAGGCCGACATGCTCCTACGATATTTTGTTGTTCCTATCCTTCTCACCACCACAGTACTTGTAGCGGCATGCGCCGGGCTGGCGGTTCAACGAGCTGATTCCACGGATCCCCTTCCTTCCTCTAGTGTGTTTCAACCCGGTGACCGCCATATCCTCGCCGGTGAATGGGAATATGAGGACGGCGCCGTCGTTCGGTTGACACTCGACGAGCAGGGCAACGGTCGCTATGCTTGGAAAGACGGGCGATTTGGGACACGCAAGCTCATCGGTCATACCTGGCACGGCAGGTGGTTTCAGAAAGGGAATGATCGAGAGGGTGGATTTACGGTCGAGCTATCGCCGGATTTCACAGAAGGGGAAGGCCGCTGGTGGTACAGCCGTATCGGAGCCGAGCGTGCTCCCACGCAGAAGGGCGGAACATTTCATCTCAGTAAGAAGACCGTTTCACTGAACCGCAATACAACTCCACCGGCACCGTAAGATGTTTCTCATGCCATAGCCGGTGACCGGCAGGGAGCCTCATGGAAGGACGTAAGCATACCCGTTTCGCAGTGCAACTTCCCGTGTCGTTCAGTGGAGACCAGCTTTCCGACGCAGGCATGATCTTGAATGTGTCTGCGGAAGGTTGCGCCATCATGTCGGACACCGTCGCCGGCGTGGGAGTCTATCTACAATTGACGATGCAACTCCGGGAGCGAGAGGATCCGGTTCAAGTCGATTTGGCCGCAGTCCGGTGGGTTTCCAAGACGAGGTTTGGTGTCGAGTTTATTAAGATACGTCCTGAAGAGGGGGACCGGCTGAAGAAGTTCGTCAAGGTTTTGGAATCAACGGCCTGAGTGCAGGCGACCGCAACGAAATTCAGGCAGCTATTTCATCGCGACAGCCCGGACTTGTTCATATGTGGTCAGGCCGGCAAGTACTTTCAGAATTCCGTCCTGCACCAGTGTCACCATCCCTTCTTTTGCGGCCAGGCTCTGCATCTCTGCAGTTTTGGCGCGGGTCTGAATCAGATTTCGCAGTTCATCCGATCCCCTGAGAAGCTCATGTAAGGCGATCCGGCCTTTGAGGCCTGTCTGGTTACAGGCTTCGCACCCACGCCCTCGATAGAGCTGAAAGTCATCGCGATAGTCCAGGCCGAGCGCCTTCCACGCGTATGCACCGTATCCATGTGCTAGTTTTTCATACTCTTGGGCGGTTGGATGGTATGTGTCTTTACAATTGACACAAATCCGTTTGCAGAGTCGTTGTGCCAGTACCCCCTGCATGGCATCGGCAAAGTTGAAAGAATCGCACCCCAGGTCGAGGAGGCGGACCACAGTCTCGACCGCCCCATTCGTATGTAATGTGCTAAAGACCATGTGGCCGGTCAGTGAGGCCTCGATCGCCACATCAGCAGTTTCTTTATCCCGCATCTCACCGATCATGATGACGTCCGGGTCGGCCCGTAAGAATGACCGCATGGCGGCGGCAAAGGTAAACCCGATTTTGGGATGGATCTGCACCTGGCGGAGGCCTTCTTGGCTGATCTCAATCGGGTCTTCCGCCGTCCAGATTTTTCGTTCGTCTGTGTTGAGATGGCGAAGCAGAGCGTGTAACGTCGTCGTTTTTCCTGACCCGGTGGGACCCACACACAAGATGATGCCGTGCGGTCTCTCCACGATTTCCAGGAGCGACGTCAGCGTGGCCGGAGCAAACTCCATGGCATCGAGAGGGAGAGGCTCCTTCGCCGTGAGCAACCGCATGACGATGTCTTCGTTGTTACCGGCTGTCGGCAATGTCGCCACGCGCAGTTCGATTTCTCTATCCTGATTCAGCTTGAACCGGATCTTCCCGTCCTGCGGCTTCCGGCGTTCAGAAATATCCAGACTGGACATGATCTTGATGCGGGACACCAAGGCTCGGCGATAGATTGCGGGGATCCGCATATAGGTTGAACATGTACCATCCACGCGAAAACGGATTGCTGTTTCCTTGCGATCCGAGTACGGCTCGATATGGATGTCGGATGCCTCGTGTTTGTACGCCTCGACAATGATCTGACTCGCGAGCCGTACGATCGCGGAATCGTTCTCGTCAATGCCATCGGAGTCGCTGTCGAGAGCTTCTTCATGGTGAGCGTCGCTGACCAGCTCGCCCAGCGTATCCGCAATTGACCCACTGTCGGTTTCTCCGATCGTGGCGTTGAGAAACCGCTCGATATCACACCTCAGGCCCAGGGCATATCGTATCGTCAGGCCCGGGAAGGCGCGCTGGATGTCATGACCTCTATCGAGATCATGGGGGTTGTCGATCAGGACATCCAGAATATCTCCCTGCTGCTTCAGCGGGAGCCAGTGATGCCTGCGAAGGTAATCGTGACTGAGATTATTGAGAAGGTGGGGATCAGCGATGGTCCGTTTGTCGTACGGGATATAGGGGCAATCGAAGAACGTGCTCAATGTCTTGCCGAGCGCCGCTTTCGGAACTCGGTATTTCTCAATCAACAGGCCTTCTAAGTCGGTCCATCCTTCCAGAGACTCCTGAATCGCTTTCACGAGATCCGCTTGGCGGATGAGGCCCTCGTGGATCAAGGGATCGTAGGCACGTGGTTCGATAGTTCTGCGGGCCGGCTTCTGCATTGTTCCCATTATGAGCGTCCTGGAAGGAGCACGCAGTTCGTTCCGGTGCTCCACTGTTAGTCGTAATTACTGTTCAGTATAGAGGGATTTCCCTCGTTCACAACCAATATCAAAAAGGAAACGCGGTCCTTTGCGAGCTAAACAGGCGCGGGAGCCGGCAACAAGCTTGTGGGGAATGGTGAGGCTGCGGAATCGGGTTGACGACGTCGAAGATGGCTGAAGAATCGCAGTCGCCAAGCTCTGCGCAATGGTCTGGTCCAGCGCAGGCCTGGAGCGGCTCGCCTTCGCTATCATTGCGAGCGGGCATGTTCGGCGTGGAGCTGAAGGCTGGCGCGCAGGTTCTTGTCGGCCGTGGCGGCTACAGCAATGACACCATGAAGCCTCGGTGTCGGTTGATTGAAGGCGAAGGGTTTCCCGGCCGCATCACTGATGGCGCCGCCACTTTCATCGATGAGCAGGACTCCGGCCGCGAGATCCCACTCGTTTTCCGGCTCGATGGTCAAGACGGCTTGGACACGACCGGCAGCGACCAGGGCAAGTGCATTGGCGATGGAGTACATGGGGCGGCACTGAGCGGTCTCGGCGAGGGTCGACCATCTGTTACCCCTGAATTCCCACGCATTGACCATGATGACGGGATCGAACTCACGAGCGTGGGAGTGGGTGACGCGCGTGTCGTTTAAGAACAGTCCGCCGCCGCGCACCGCAGTGAAGAGTTCGTCGGTCGAGGGATTGAGGATCGCGGCGACGACTGGTATGCCTCGTTCAATTAATGCGGCAGAGATGCAGAACTCCGGCATCCGATTCACCAGGGCCTTTGTGCCGTCGATGGGGTCCACAATCCAGACGCGGGCGTTGGTGAGTCGAGCCGGATCGTCGGGAGACTCTTCCGAGAGCCATCCATCCTGTGGAAACTCCCGGCGCTGCATCTCGTGCAGAATCCGGTTGACCTCGTGATCCACGGTGGTGACCGGCGAACGGTCCGGCTTCGTCTGCACTTCGAACCCAACCCTGACCATTTCACGCACCATCGCGCCGGCGTTCCGAACCGCTTCGACCAACGCGGCCAATTCTCGTTCCATGTTGCATGCCTCGCAGAGTAGATCAGGAAGGGTAGCAGGTCTTGCTCGATCGGCAAAGCGGAAAGACGGCATCCGGCAACCCGCGTGGTGGCCCACTTGACCATCGCGGAGAACCTGCGTACAAGCAGGGGGTCCTGCGAGGTCTCTACCGATGAAGCTGGTCCAGAAACGATCCAAAAAGACGGGGCTCCCTCCGGGCACCCTTGTCCATATCGGCGAGAAAAAAACGGACAAGGTCACGATCACGGCGTTCAACTACGCAGGCGATCGCTGCGACGAACGCAAGGATGTGTTGCCCGATGCGCTTGCGCCACCGACCGATGAGTCCGTCATCTGGGTGGATGTCGGGGGCATCCACAAGATGGACATTCTGGAATCGTTCGGAACACAGTTTCAGCTCCACCCGTTGCTCCTCGAAGACATTGCCAACACCGATCAGCGGCCGAAACTCGACGACTATGAAATCTGCCTGTTCCTTGTGATGAAGATGCTCTCAGTCACCGACCGACAGGATATTGTCGTCGAACAGGTGAGTCTGGTCCTCGGACGGAACTTTGTGTTGTCCTTCCAGGAAAACGGGGCTGACGTCTTCACCCCGATCCGGGATCGTCTTCGTGGGAATAAGGGGCGTCTGCGGCAATCCGGGGCCGATTACCTGCTCTACGCACTGGTCGACGCAATAGTGGATCAATACTTCGCCGTACTGGAGGTGTTGGGCGAGAAGATCGAAGCGCTGCAAGAACTGGTGGTCAGCGATCCTAAGCCGGAGACGCTACACCAGGTTCACGCTCTCAAACGGCAGTTGCTATTTCTGCGGCGGGCGGTGTGGCCACTCCGTGAAGCGACGAACAATCTTTCCCGATCGGAATGCCCTTTTTTACAGGAATCGACGAAGGTATTCTTCCGTGACGTGTACGATCACGTGGTTCAGATCGTGGATACCATCGAAACGCTTCGCGAAATGGTCTCAGCCTGTCTCGATATCTATCTGTCGACCATCAGCTATCGGTTGAACGCCGTGATGAAGGTGCTGACGATCATTACGACGATTTTCATGCCGCTGACCTTCATCGTCGGTATTTACGGGATGAACTTCGAGCACATGCCGGAACTGAAGTGGGAGTGGGGTTACCCGCTGGTGCTCGGCGTGATGGTGGCAATCTCGATCGCCATGCTGGGATTTTTTAAATTGAAGAAGTGGATCTAATAACCTGGTGCGATAGGCCGCCATGGTTCTGCTCAAAACCTCTCTATCTCCTATCACGCAAAATCTGCTAAGGGGACGCGCCTTGACTCACGCGCGAGTGTGGCAGGGCCAGACTACGGGCCAGAGGATGGAGGCATGGGGCGAGAAGGGGGATCGTCAGAGATGATCGTGCCCCGGGAGGCCGATTTAACGAGCAAGGCTCAGGCAACTGGCGCCAAATCAACGCATCAAGGGAGGGAGGGAGTGATGAGGAGACGACGGTTTGTCACCGTCACGATGGGCGTGCTAGTGCTCGGTGGGTTGATCGAGGCAGGCTATGGCAGGGCAGACACGCCGGCGGGTGCGCAAGGAGTACCGTCCGAGCTGCCGGGAGCTACCCAGAACCGGAACAAAGACTTGCCGGTGGCACAGCGGTTTGTCATCTTGCCGACATTTACAAACGACGCGGTGCTAGATAAAGCAACCGGTCTGGTCTGGGAGAGGTCCCCGCAGACGACGAGCGCCAGATGGACCGAGGCCCGCCGCATCTGCATCGAGAAACATGTTGGAGGCCAGAAAGGATGGCGGTTGCCGTCCCTCGAAGAATTGTCCGGTCTGGTGGATTTCTCAATAGCCCCTCCGGGCCTGGCTCTTCCGCCGGGCCATCCATTTCTGGCCATCCGGTCGGCTGTCTATTGGTCGTCGACGAGGCCTGGCGAGGATCCCAAAGGCGCGTGGGGCGTGCATTTCGGCTTAGGAGGAGGCGCGACCTTCATCAATTGGGCCCACAGCATCCAAGTCTGGTGTGTCCGTGATGGCATGACTGCGGATCAGCCGTGAGACTTCGGCGATTGGAACGAAATGATCGCTTGCGGCGGGCCGGCAGCCTGGGGCATCGGCCGGAACGGTCCATGCTGGCCGGCCGAGCCCGCATGATTCATGGACGGTTTTGCTGCAATTGCTCAAGTTCAGGTGAGAGGCGCGGGGCGACCAGAAGGTGGGAGTCTATTCACTGATTTCGACGCGATCGACGAAGTAGGCAGTTTCTCCGAAGCAATTTGTGGGAAGGTAGCGATACTCTTTGTAGTGCAGGACCAATCGTTTTCCCATGGTCTCCGAAAGCTGCGCTGCCACCTTCGAGTCCCAGACTGAAAAGCTCCACAATACCGGGGCCACGCCCGGCACCGTGGTCATGGCCAGCTCCCCTTCGTGTGTCTTGCAGACCCAGCCCTTGTTGGAAAATTTCTGAATATAGCCGGCCCGGCTTCCGTCGGAGTAGCTGTAGTTGAAGGCGATGAGCAAATAGGCTGCCCCCAGAAGCAACGTCAGCATCACCGTCGCGCGCCACAGCCGCTTCATGCGGAAATCTCCTCAGTTCTCGATCGCAGATCGGAGAATAACCAGGGAGCCTCGGTCTTCCGTCGAGTTTCGTAGGCGGCGATGGCTGCCTCATGTTGTAAGGTCAATCCGATAGCGTCGAGACCCCGATACAAGCCGTCTTTTCTGAATGGGTCGATCTCGAAACGACAATGGGTATTGTCCGGGGTGGTCACTGTCTGATTTCCGAGGTCCACTGTCAGCTGGTATCCGGGCGTCGCCAGGACGTCTTGCATCATTTCCAGAACCTCGTCGGCCCTCAACACCACCGGCAACATGCCATTTTGGAGACAGTTGTTGTAGAAGATGTCTGCGAAGCTCGGCGCGATGACACAACGGAAGCCCTGGTCGAGGAGCGCCCAAGGGGCATGTTCACGCGACGATCCGCATCCGAAATTATCGCGCGTCAGGAGAATCGTCGCACCCTGAAAGCGCGGTTGATTCAAAAAAAACTCCGGGTTCTGTGACCCGTCCTTCTGCCTGCGCCAATCGTAGAACAACCCATCGCGGAGCCCGGTTCGCTTGATCGTTTTCAAAAATTGTTTCGGGATGATTTGATCGGTATCGACATTGACACGGTCTAACGGCGCGACCAGACCGGTCATGGTGGTAAAGGGCTGCATCATGATCCTCCTAAAATGTGAAAGGTGGAGCGTGAGGCGTGAGTGATATCTTGAAATTCGTTCGTCAATCCCTTCATGCCTCACCTCATCCGGTTTTCACGACCAATGACGAATGTCGACGAAATGGCCCTCGACTGCCGCGGCTACTGCCATTGCTGGCGACACGAGGTGAGTCCGGCCGCCGGCTCCCTGGCGCCCTTCGAAATTTCGATTGCTGGTCGAGGCGCAGCGTTCTCCAGGCTGAAGCATATCGGCATTCATCGCCAGACACATACTGCAGCCGGCTTCCCGCCACTCGAATCCCGCATCTTTGAACAGACGGTCGAGCCCTTCCTGTTCGGCTTGCTGTTTCACGAGGCCGGAACCGGGCACGACCATCGCATGAACGGTCTTTGCGACATGCTTGCCCTTCGCCAAGCTCGCGGCCAGGCGAAGATCCTCGATGCGTGAATTGGTGCAGGATCCGATGAACACCGTATCGATTTTGATATCGGTCATGGGCATGTTCGGAGTGAGGCCCATGTATTCCAACGCCCGCGCCGTAGCCTGGCGCTGGTTCTCGTCGGTGATCGTACGCGGGTCCGGCACTCGTTGATCGATGCCGGCCACCATCCCCGGACTCGTGCCCCAGCTGACTTGCGGCGCGATGTCTTCGGCCCGCATCGTGACGGTCATATCGTATGTCGCATCCGCATCGGTCTTGAGCTGCTGCCATGCTTGTACGGCCTGCTCGAACAGCGCTCCCTTCGGAGCCAACGGACGTCCGTTGATATAAGCAATAGTTTTTTCGTCCGGCGCGACCATCCCGGCCCGCGCGCCGCCCTCGATCGACATGTTGCAGAGCGTCATGCGCCCTTCCATGCTGAGGGCGCGGATCGCCGAGCCTGTGTACTCGATGACATAGCCGGTTCCGCCGGCTGTTCCGATCTTTCCAATGATTGCCAGTATCACGTCCTTTGCCGAACAGAAGGTCGGCAGCACACCGTCGACGCGAATCTCCATGGTTTTGGGTCGTCTCTGCACCAAGCACTGTGAAGCCAGTACGTGCTCCACTTCGCTGGTGCCGATGCCGAAAGCCAGCGCGCCGAACGCTCCATGTGTCGACGTGTGCGAATCACCGCACACGATGGTCGTCCCCGGCAGGGTAAAGCCCTGTTCGGGTCCGATTATATGCACTACGCCTTGGCGGATGTCGTTCATGCCGAAGAGCGTGATATTGAAGTCACGGCAATTCTCCTCCAGCGTCTGGATCTGTTTCGCACTGAGGGGATCGGCGATGCCCAGTGTCCGGTCGGTGGTCGGGACATTGTGGTCCGGCACCGCCAACGTGGCGCCAGGACGTCGAGGCCGGCGGCCCGACAGCTTGAGCCCTTCAAACGCCTGCGGCGAAGTCACTTCGTGGACCAGCTGACGATCGATATAGAGCAGGGTGGTCCCGTCGGGCTCTGCGCGGACGACGTGGGATTCCCAGATTTTGTCGAAGAGGGTTTGAGCAGCCATACATGATCCTCAATGATCGGTCTCTCTCGGAGGGTACCTCCGAGCGGATGCATATTATACAGAGTCCTCCCATGGTCTGTACAAGAGTACGCACCATGTTTCTTGCGTTGACCGAATGGACGTGGTACACCGCCTGGTGGGTGGGTACCAGGCTCCTTCCTTACGATTGCCCCGGAGGATTGTGCCGTGACTTCTCAGGTATGGGCCAATCCCGCCATCATAGAGTGGTCGCAACTGCTCCTCAACAGTTTCCGTCGCTGGATCGGGCGTGAACTGCTCGAGCGGGCGGGCGGTCCGGACTATCAGGCCCACGCGCTCTTCCAGTCTCCCTTTGTCGTCGTATCCCACGGGATGGAAGAAGACCCTCTCCTTAATTACGGCAATCAAGTCGCGCTGGAGCTCTGGGAGCTGACGTGGGAGCAACTCGTGAAGACCCCGTCGCGGCTCACAGCTGAGCCGGTCAATCGAGCCGAGCGGGAATGGATGTTGGAGCAGGCCAGGTCTCGCGGCTATCTCGATACCTATCAAGGGGTGAGAATTGCTTCAACAGGGCGCCGCTTTCTCGTCGAGAACGCCCTCATCTGGAATGTCGTGGATGCAGAGGGACAGAGAGTCGGGCAGGCCGCCACCTTTTCGCACTGGACCTGGTTGACCTGACCGACTTACAGACGCGAAAAAGATGTTCTGGCGAGTTCGTAGAGCGACGGTTTGAGCATCCTGCTAGAGGGCTGCAAGGAACTGAAACCGCGGACAAGAGTGACCATCAACGACCACAGTCTCCAGGAACATCGCCGTTGGTCTGATCCACAGACCGCGGTCGCCGTAGAGTGCGCGATAGACCACGTATTCCTCTTCCGTTTCTGAGTGCCGAGCCACCCCCAGCACCTCGTACTCGTAGCCCTCATAGTGCCGATAGCGGCCAGGTTGCACCATCGTGTATCCTTTCCTTTCTGACGTCCTACTATAAGGGAACACATGATGAAATCACAGAGTCGGGTATCGAAGGGCAAGACACATGATGTGATCGTCATAGGCGGCGGGTCGGCGGGCTATGCCGCGGCACGGACCGCATGTGATGCCGGCGCCGACGTGGCGATCGTGGATCAGGGCCCGCTTGGGGGGCTCTGTATCCTGCGTGGTTGCATGCCGACAAAGGCCATTCTGCGTTCTGCAGAAGTCGCGGCCCTCTTCAAGCGGGCGAAGGAGTTCGGACTCTCTCCGGTGTCGGCACACGCTGATCTGTCGGCGATCGTGGATCGAAAGGATCGGTTGGTCCGCGAGTTTGCCGACTATCGCATTCAGCAGCTTCAAGACCCAAGGATCACACTATACCAATCGCGGGCGATCTTTCTGTCGCCCCACGAAATCTCAGTCGGAGACACCGTCTTATCGTCCGGCTCATTCATACTGGCTACCGGGTCAAGGCCCAGTGAGGTTCCGATCCCTGGGTTGGCCCAAGCCGGATATTTCACGAGCGATACGATCCTGGATCTTCGTAGCCAACCGGGCTCACTGATCATTCTGGGCGGTGGAGCGGTCGCCCTCGAACTCGGCCAGTTCTTTGCTCGCCTAGGGTCGAAGGTTACGATCCTTCAACGGGGAGGCACGCTCCTCTCTGAAATGGATGAAGATGTCGGACGCGCGCTTGAAGCCGCCTTGATCGAAGAGGGCATCGAAATCGTCACGGGCGCACAGTGGTTGCGTACGACCCACGAGGTGACGAGGAAGACGGTGTGGATGATGAAAGACGGGCGCGAGCGGCCCTATGTCGGCCAAGAGAGTCTTCAGGCCTTAGGACGACAGCCCAACATTGAAGGGCTTCATCTCGATCTGGCGGGGGTGACAGTCGACGGCGGGCGAA
>Ga0157375_10003785_pt1 | contig 13112 bp, 17 predicted proteins | sample M35metaG_FD_115311 | JGI IMG/M metagenome (GOLD analysis project Ga0157375, IMG submission 115311) | Miscanthus rhizosphere microbial communities from Kellogg Biological Station, Michigan, USA - M3-5 metaG | ecosystem: Host-associated > Plants > Roots > Rhizosphere > Soil | place: USA: Michigan...
GAATGGGATACGAATGAGAATGATGCTCTTGCTGCCGTAGCTTTGCTACAGAGCAAGAAACTAGAGCGCAAAGCTAGATTGCTGATGCAGAGCGCACTACAAAACAGATAAGACGCAAGTTGCAATCGAGATCCTAAAATCACAATGTTGCTTTTAGGATTTCGGGTGCAGATTGCTGCGCTAAAAATCACTACCAGATCAAGAAAGGTCTAAATCATGTCTATCTCCAAGAGCGGTATCATCGCAACGTCCATCAAGAACGAACAAACCTATCAAGAGGGGAAGCGTCAAGATTGGATGTTCACCAAGAAGGTGATGCGTACTTTCCTTGAAGATCTATTCCCAGAAGGCACGAGTATCTACTGCGGAAGCGGTAGCATCACAATTCGTGTTCCCTGGGGCATCAGCAATCTTCAGCAAGCACGCAAGGCGATGGGATCGGGTTGGAAGTTCTCATCTAACTACACAAGTGCAGATGGGACGCTCACCAAGAGCTACTATAAGTATGATGATGCGACAGGGATATTGGAAGTTGATCCCTTCAGAGAAGAGCGACGTTCATACGTTGGCTTGTCCCTCATCATGGATGCGGGTAAGTTGGATCCTGATACCTGCAAGCGCATCGAGGTTGGTGAAAAGACCTACACGCAGAAGATTTACCAAATTATCTGCGAGGATGGTGTCAAGGAGATGCTCGGCAAGGCAGAAATCATGGATGATCCTTCCGGCGCAGTAGAGCTACCATCCTAGAGTAAGATAGCATAGCAGAGAGCATCAGCAATCCCCCTGCTGATGTAATGCGCTCCCACTTGGGAAGGGTCTCAAGCCCCTCACGCATACATATCCCAGAAAGGATACATAAGGACAATGGAATCGCCAAAAGTTAGCGTTAAGATCGGGGGATGCTTCATCTTCTTCCTGATCGCAAGTGTCTTCCTCATGCTAGTATTTCTCACAATCTTGTGGAGCTAACAATGATAAGAAACGCAAGCAAAGATACCAACTTTCTGAAAGCTAACGATCATCTCAGCAGGATGGCATCTGGCCTGATCCATATCATGGAGCAGACAGACTTCTCATGGGATGAAATGCGAGCTTACGGCGCACCTTCTGAATGTTGGACGCTGATCTACAAGAGCATCATACGAGATAAGGTTGCTTTGTTCGCAGAGTTCGGTATGACGCCTCGTCAGTTTTCAGAAGAAGCAGCGGCACGCACCTCTGAAAAGTGGGTATACATTCATCTTGATCTTAACTATCTAGAAACACGGGAGCAGATACAGTGAAGAACTTCGAAGATTGGGGAATGGAACCATCCCCAGAAGCAGTAAAAGAGCAAGACTTTGCGATGCTACGCACTCTCCGAGACGAGGTAGCGGAAGCATATGCCTTCATCTTCTTGCCAGAATGGGAATCCCATAAGCATATAGATTGGCGCATCGAGCGTCTTCTTAACCTGCTATGCTATGGGATCAGCCTTCAGCTCCAAGACTTTGAAGGCTGGGAAGAAACGCAGCAGACTATCCAAGAATTCAACGATCTATTCCCATCACAATCTTAGCAGAGTCCGGCAAGCCCCTCCAATCCTATTGGACGGGTTTGCCGTAATGCCCTCTCTGTGGTACAATGGGTATCACAGAGACTCGTGACAAGGCGAGCAAAGCACAGTCATACCGTTTCCAGAAAGGAACAATATGTCAGACCCGAAGGTAGTGAAGGTGCATGATGCCTTCAAGAAGATGAGCGATGAAGAGCTGAAGGAATACTTCAAGCAGAAGCTCAGCATGGATCCAAAGTGGGCAAGACGTGCCTTGCAAGCTCTTTATGATGAGCAGACGCAAGCAGAGCGTGATGATCCACTTAACGTCCATGAAAGCAATGGTCGTGGCTTCAGTCCAGCAGATCAGGAGTTCCTCACATCTCTGGCACGGCAAGCACAGACAGGATCATTGAGCATGAAGCAATTGGGTTGGCTCTATCAGTTGCTTCCTAAGTACGCTGGTCAGCTTGTGAAGTTCACCCGTGAAAATGAAAAGCTAGAACCTAGCTTCACTTTCATCACTTACTTCGCAAGGGTGAGCTTGAGCAACGCACGTAAGGAACTCACAGCCCTGACGGGTGAACTAGATCTTGATCCTCGCTTCATGCCTCGCAGCATCGTAGTACGTAGTCCAGAGGGTGATGAAGAGAGCAAGATGTACTTCACGATGCACGAGACTGTGACGTTTGAGGGGTTGCCGTCAGCTTTCATCTACAATTCCAGTCAAGAGAAGAACAAGCTCTGGAAGTTGATCATCACAGTGGGTGAGCCAGATGCTCTCCCAGAATGGGCGGAAGATCTAAATAAGATGCTAACTCAGAAAGGCAGGAAGAAAAGTGGATGAAGAGTACGAAGTTACAATCCTCTCAGAAAGAGATGATAGCCATGAGGCTATCTTCTCTGGGAACTACCGTGAATGTCACATCTTCATGGATGGTTACTTCCTATCTATGCTCACGCATACGCATTACACGATTAACGAGCGTGATCTTAAAGCAGATTACCTAAAGCTCCGCTCACCACTAATCAGCGAACCACCTATCGTTCTGGAGATCATTAAGAAGCCACCTCCAGATGTACAGTTTCGCTTCAACGATGGTCTAGCGTTCTAGTGTAGTTCCATGTAGATCTTATCAGAACATCCCCGATGCTGATAGGATTTATCATGGAGATATGCTCCATGAACAACCCGTATTGATTTCAGAAAGGAATCACAAAATGGCTCACAACATCTTCAACGATCGCTTCTACTCTCTGCGAGCTCCTGCTTGGCATGGTCTAGGACAGATCGGGGAAAACGAGCAGACGGCAACAGAGATCTTCAACACGATGACACCGTACATCGTAACTCTGGAGCCAGTGTTCACTAAGATCGGGAACCTGAAGTTGGAACTCCCGAACAAGGTCATCACTCGTCACCCGATCCCCGATGACAATGCCTATCGTAGCTTTGGGATTGTGGGGCCGGACTACACAATTGTAGATCCGCTCCGCACTTGCGAAATCTATGATGAAGCAACGCAACGTCCAGTAGAAACGCTCGGTGTTCTGGGGCAAGGTGAATCTTTGTTTATCACCACGAAGCTACCATCCTTCGCTGTAACATCTACGCGAAGAGGCTTCCAAGTAGATGACGTAGATAGCTACCTTCTTCTGCACAGCCCTTACGGTGATGGTGCGATCCAAGTTCGGGTCACGCCCATCCGTGTGGTCTGCCAGAATACGCTCATCGCTGCGAAAGCGGCAAGCACCGAGAGCTTCCGTATCATTCACGATCAGCATGTGGAAGAGCGGATGGCTGGCTGGATGACAGGGATCGTAGAGCGTGCGATACGGAAGAGTGAGGGTCTTGCCGCAGCTTTCAACCTGATGGCAGATGTAGATATCGATGATGAGCAAGCAGAAAATGCGCTCAAGACTATCTACGTTGATCCCCGCAAGCCTTCCTACGTGCCAGAGCAGAGCGTGATGGAGCGACGTGAAAAGGCTTATGAAGCCACCGTAGCTCAGAACGTTAAGTTCCGAGAGAATGTCTTGGAACTCTGGAACGGCAGAGGGACTGGCATGGATCAGGAAATCTGCAAGGGTACTGTCTGGGGATTGTACAATGCGACGGTAGAATGGGAAGATTATCGCCCAACGTCACAGGATGACAGTCGTCAGTACAATGTACTCTTCGGTGATCGGGCCAATCGTAAGGAAGCGGCTTACGCTCAGCTCATCCAGTTTGCAGAAGAAGCTCAGCGATAATGACAACCAGATATATGTTGGTTGCCGTATTCGAGAGCGAGAAGTTCCCCATAGATGTCTATGATACTAAGAAAGAAGCTGAACAAGAAATGCACATGGAGCAGCTTCGCATAGACAACGATGAGTACGGGGAGGATGGACACGGCACGACCCTCATCATCGATGAGATTGACGTTCCGGAGATTACGCTCTAATGCCCATCCACTACATGTTGATTGCCGTGAACGATGGTGATCGCTTCATCATTGACTTCTTCACGACGAAGAAAGCGGCAGAAGAGGAAATGTGGAATGTACATCGTGAGATCGATTCTGGTGTACATGGTGAAGTAGCAGATAAATCTACTATCATTATCGAGGAGTTGGAAATTGAAGACTTGGAGGACAACAGTGGAACGCAAGAAAGTGAAGCCAGTGAAGCATAAGTTCATAGTAGCTTGGGGGAAGTACGTAGATTCCAAGAGCTACTACATCCAGGATCAGCTAGAATTGGCTGAGAAGGATAATGCGCCAGAAACAGCACTATCACGTCGCCCCGATGGGACGTGGCGCACTATCAACGATATCGAGGACGAAGGTCTTCGCCAGACTTTAATTGAAGTCTCTAGGTACGTGAAGTAAGATTCAATTGGCTATTGTAGGTAGGCTATACGCTTACCTACAATAGCCAAAATCGACCCTATACCCAACGTATTACCCTACGTTTAGCCAAGCAAAAGTCATTTATGTACTTACCTACGCAAAAGATTTTTGCTTGCTTAAACATAGGGTAAAACCCTATAAACAATCTTGTACAACCTTTGTATATGGTTCACATTTCCCAGAAAGGAAAGCCAATGAAGCTACTGAAAGACACGTGGGTTCCCATGTTCCAGCACGTAAGAGAGCTGGAGAAGAGCTTGGGAAAACGATTTGACATGAATCTATCACGGCAAGAAGCAGCTATGGAAGCAGATTACCGAGCTGCTGAGGTCTTGATGACCATCTCAGAAACAATCGTAATCCCAAGTGGCGTTATCATGGATCTAATCCACAACCTAAAGAGTATAGATACAAAGGGATGGATTAGCTTGCCGTATCCTTACGTGACCATCCAGTTCACACAACCAATCTTAGAAACAGATTTTATGCCACATGAGGAAGTAAATGATCTCATGCGAGATAAGATCATAGAGCGAGATCGGGTAGTAGGTGTGATCTTGGGGAACGCAAGACAGGATACAAAATACTTCCCACCGATGCACGTCTTCAACATGATGAACTGCTGTGTCCTCTTTGAGAGCACATCTGTAAATCGTGTAGCGTGGGAGGGAACGGCAGAAGCAGCTAAGATCTCATGGGATAGGGCTTCCTTCTCGCAGAAGGAGATCCCACCTGGCGCATTTGAAAACAAGATGCGTATGATCCACATCTGCTATGCTATCAATCTGTTTCTTAATGCACCCAACGTGACGGTAGTGAAGCAACGGCAAGACCCTAAAGTCCAGCGCAAGCGGGAAGCGAAGGGGAAGGCCAAGCTCCCAGAGTATCATACAGTCGTCATCGAGAAGGTGCAAGTGAAGTACACTTCCCAGATCAAGGGGAGCGGCACACCACATGGACGTCTATATCCTGTGCGTGGTCACTTCCGTAAGTACAAACATCTGGAGAAGCCAGTCTGGGTTCCAAACCACTTCCGAGGCTTAGCTCATGCACAAGATGGATTTACGCCATCTGTGTATAAGGTCAAGGAAGACTAGTCTAGATAACGTCGATTCATCACAAGCGTATATGCAATTTGCGCTTGTGCCGGATCGATGCTATAATTATCGTGTAGGAATTTACCACACCCAGTTCCAAGAAAGGAACACAAAATGTCAGACCCAATGGAAGCAACAGTAGGACAAACTTTGACAGATCAAATCTCCGCACTCGTTGAGGAGAAGGATCTGGAAGGGGAGTACGTCACCGTTCGCTTTGCCTCGAAAGCCTTGAAGGTAAAGCTCACGGAGATTAAAGACAATCTTCCTGCCGGAGCTAAGTTGCTACCGTCCAAGAGTGGCAATTTGCAAGACAGCCAGATTCAGCTTCATGCGGTTGATGAGGATGAGGATGAGCAGGCTGAACAAGATGCTGAAGACGTAGAAGTCATTCAGAAAATGCTACCTAAGCGAAAGGAAAGAGTGAAGAAAGTGGAAAAGGAAGCTGTAGTGAAAGAGCCAGTGTATCAGCTGGACGAAGAGGGGAATCAAGTTCTGGACGAGGCAGGGAATCCCATCCCCGTTCCGGAAGAGGAATCCGGCCCCACAGTCATCTGTGCAATCTGCGGGAATCCAGTCCGGCGCAACACAATCGTACGGAAGGGTATCTGCCCTCTGTGCTTCCGTCAGCTCGCCAAGAACACAGGGATTACGGCAGCCAAGCTAGAAGCCATGAGCGATGAGGACTTTGAAGCTACGCTCGGTGAAGAGCTTGGGCGTCGTCGCTCGCTGGAAGAGTACAAGGTGAGCCGCACCCTCAGCGCAGAGCAATACAAGGAAATGGCAGATAACTTGCTTCCTGTTAAGGATGTGTTTGCCGCAGCGAAGGAAGCAGGGTATGGGCCAGGACGAGTTGCTCAAGCGATGGGTGGTGATCGCTTCCGGCACGAACCTCTGGGTGGATTTGGTAGCGTGTGGACGCCCTACTTCGCAGGAGCACGTAAGGGATGGTACTTCGATAAGGACATCCTGAACCACTTCGATGATCTGGCAAAGCCAGTCAAGGAGAAGCCAGCTAAGAAGGCTTCTTCCGGCAAGACAGCAGGGGTGGGCCGGAAGGGTGCAAGGGGAGCCGCTATGACGCCAGTAGTTGAGGGTGATACGGAACCCACGCAGGAAATGGAAGCCATAGCCGGAACTGGCTTCGAGTATGATGAAGAGGATACGACTGAGGAAACCATCTAGGATTCACGCCTAAGAGAGTAGTCCCTAGATGAAAATCTAGGGACTTTCTTTTATACCTAGAGAGCATCTTATGCGACGTCGAACGAGAGTGACGATAGTCAGCACCAGGAAGCTCATCCTCTACGTTTACGTGATCCCCTTTCTGGTGATTGTTTCACTGTTCGTAATGTTCTTCATCTGGGCCTTCACGCCATCCTCAGCAACTTACGTAAGACTCGTGAAGACGGCACAGGTCAAGTACAATCTTAGTCCGTACAGCAATTCACATGCTACACTAGATAGGAATATACAGTGTAGATTGATGGATACATCTGTACACCATATCGATGGAGATCCTACAGATTATTATTATGTGAATTGCGATAATCGTGTAGGATATGTTGGCAAATCTAATCTAAGTTGGTAGAGATCAAGGAGATCTAAAATGTCAGTACGTTTCATCATCCACAACGCAGAGGAACTGATTGGTTTGCTGGAAAGCAAAGCGGCAGAAGCACGTGCAAATCAAGGCAAGACTCGCACGAAGGTGGAATCTAATGAACTACGTGGTCAGGTCTACGCTTTCAATGAATCCATCTTCTACATCAAGGAGATGGTTAAGACGCAAAAGGAAGACGCTACGGATCAGGAGAATGGGCTGGAACCGCTGAAGGCGTAATCTACCATGAGAGATGCTCACACTCGCTGGAAGATCTTCATCATAGTGCAGATCCTGATCCTTCTGTGGCTTGCCGCTATCGTCGGGGTACGTCTTCTGGAAAGGCTCTAGCTCTAGCATGAAGAGAAGATTGATAGATGCAGATAAGCTCATAGCTGACTTTGAAGCTCGGAGAGATTTTATAGCTCGTGATGAGATAAACTTCGACGGAGAAGTTGGTGAGAACATGAGGGCTGGAGCTATCTTGGCTTTGAACCAAGCTCTTGAGATCATTAAAGAGTTAGCTCACAAGCCAAGATAGCGCATGAAAAAGATACCCTAGATGGTTGCCGTCCTTCCATCTAGGGTATTTTTTTGCCCTCATCCCCCCATAGGAATCGGGGTGGCTATGAATCCTGCAAGAGCCAATAGCCAGAGAAGCAAGATCACTACGACAACTCCTAACGTGATTGCTCTCCAGGGTGGAGGAAATGATCTGGACAGATACTCGATTCCTACTACGAGTACAATCCCCACGATGATGAAGATTATCCATTGTCCCATGATTTACTTTTCTTCTGCCGTATCCTCCGGCGGAACGTCTAGCTCTGAATCTGGTTCAGTTTCCATCATAGAGACAGATCCAGTTGTCTGGACAGATGCTCCTTCTACGACTGGAGGAAGCCATCCAGTCAGAAGTCCAAACCAAGTCTGAACTCCCACTAAGATCCCATAATCTGCGCTTGCGGGATCAGTAGCCCAAGCGTCATAGGTCACGGCCCACCCTGGATCAGCTAGGATAGTAGAAACAAATCCATAGCTTTGTGGTTGCCGTAAGACGTTTGCGAGGACAGTATCTACATATCCTGGGTTTGCCGTACTCTTGACCAGAGCTTGTTGCTTCACAACTACATTTACTTGCTCATTGAAAGTAGGTGAAGCTATGAAGGCTTGCTGTTGAAGTGCGGATATGGTCATTTATCCTCCCATTCCCATACGTTGTGCTTCTTCCGGATCAAGCTCGGCAATCAAGTTATTAAGTGCGATGACAGCTCCTTCCGTGCGTGAGACAGATGTCTCAAGATCTTTAAGACGCTGAGTGATAGCATCACGTTCTGCTTTCACACTATTAAGACCTTGGATCATCTTCTCTCTGCGCTCTTTGATGCTATCTAGAGGCATAGATGCTTGTTGTGGTTGTGAATTCATAGGTGGGATAGCCTCATTGACGACACGGTGATTGTTGCTGACGAGTTCTTGAGTTTCCATTGTCTTGCTCCTTGCCGCTTTGCGGCTTCTTGAATTCTGAATTGCCATATATAAACTTCCTAAACAGCAAAAGTAAGTGAACCTGTGAGGGAATTATTTGATGTTCCGAGTTGAGTTGCAGACAAGAGGGTAAAACTTGTTGCCTGAGCAGATGTTTGATAGAGATAGATAGTTTGCGTTGCAGTACCGGAATATCCGATCAGGAAAATAATTCCAGGTGCGGCAAGACCGCTGAAAAGTATTGGCCCCATCGCAGTAGATTGTGCCGCAAAGGGCAATCCCGTCAGAACTACCTGTCCCGTTAATGCTCCTTTCGTAAATGTAATTGTGAAGAAGCAAGTACACAGATTTCCAACTACCGTATAAGTTGCACTTCTCGATACTATGGTTGCTGCCGTTCCCCCGATGGTTACTCCTACTACCCACGTTCCCTCGGCATAATAAGCAAGAGTGTTTTGACCAAAGTTGACTCCAGCAGGAACACTCAGAATACCCGAAGAAGCCTGGAGCGTCATCCTATCGACGTTATTGGCTCGGAAGATGAGATTTGCTGTTGAAGCTGGCCCCCAGGAACCGATGTACATCTGCCCATTGGAGTGGACGAAGAAACCTCCTTCAACGTTTGACGTATTCTTCGCAGTGACCTGTACAATCACATCATTCGGATTGACGAAGATACCGTCATCCGTCCTTAGAGCTGACCCTCCTCCTCCTCCGATATGAAGTGCTTTCGTCGGCGCAATTATATTGATGCCAACGCGATTGTTAGAATCAACGATTAAAGCCCTGGACGTTACACCCGCAAGGCTAGTCCAAATTTCGAGTCTTCCGCTGTTATCGGCCCCATTTCTGGCAGCCCCTATACGAGCGATCTCGACATCAGGAGCGGTATCGTCGCTGATATGGAAGCTCTCATAAGGCCCGTAACCGTCAGCGATATTGGTCGCACTATTGGCGTAATGGGTCACGGTCGCACGCTGATTGGTGAGCAGACCCGTCGTTGTGCGCTCCAAAACTAGAGGTTGATTCGACGTGAAGATATGAAGCGGAACACTCGGTGACGCCGTTCCGATTCCCACGAAGCCAGTAGAGTCAATGACGAGATGAGGAATCGTCGTTGCTCCGACTGCTAGTTTAATCTGCCCCGTAGTAACGGTATTACGGATAGCTATATCGCCAACTCCGAAGTTATAGATCACCCCATCATTCGGAGCAACTATACCTTGAGCTGTATAGCCCGCAGGACGCTTTGCCATATAAATGTAATTGGCTCCGACTAGAGCAAGTAAGCCAGCACCCGCCGTTCCTGCGCTCGTGTCATTCGTGGCTGCAAGCCAGGTTGTTCCCGTCTGATTATTCCAGACATGGAGGGGATAAGCTGGACTCGCTGCATTTGGCCCAATCCCCACAAAGCCACCATTATCAATTCTCATCCTCTCGGCACTTGCTTGCCCAAAGACAATCGGTACGTTTAAGTTGTTTGTGCCGATTGCGAGTGAAGTCAAACCTGCACCAGAAGCGATGATCTCCGCTGCGCCCCCCACCGGAACGCCGTAGCGACTGCCCGTCGCCAGGGTATCACTCACGCGATTGTAGAGCAGAACGTCGCTGCCATTGGTCGCTGCGACAAAATTGGCGACAGATGCAGAGGTGTCGGTTGTCGTCGATACAACTACCTGTGCAAGACTCGCCCCTCTAACATCCAATAGGCTCCCAGGTGTGGAATTACCGATTCCGACAAGTCCGGCAGGAGATATTGTAATCCCAAGAGCAACTCCTAGATCAGTTCCTGGAGCTATACTTAAAGATCTGCCGTTACTGCGATCAATTCCAATAACCCAATTCTGGGAAGTAGCTGCACTTAGATAGAGTTGAAGTTTAGCATCACCAGCAGATCCTCCATTCTCAATGAGGATTCCTGTGCCGCTATCTAATGCAGCGGTTGATTCATAAGCATGAATTACAGCTTGCGGAGATATTGCAGTATCGCTAGACACCAGCATACGGCCAGAAGGATAAAATCCGAAAAGTGAACTTCCTGGCTGGAACATAATTTCGAAGCTACCTTGATAGAGATAAAGTCCTCCGAATGGTCCATTCGCTTGTGCTGTAAGAGTAACACCTGCAAGTTCTGATGTAGCTCCTATTGTGCCTAAAATAAGATTTCTGAAAGTACCAGATTTATATCCGTAGATAAAAGAATTGGGAGCAGTAGCAACGTCATCTGAGAAACTATCTGTCCAGTAAACTGCTCGATTTGCGGCAGTCTCCGTAAGCATACGAAGACCTCGAGCAGATCCTAACCATACTTTCTCAGTAGCTCCCTGATACAGATGTATATCTGTATTATACATCGCCATTCCAGATGAAGTAGCGGCAAGCCCAGAGAATCCAGTAGATGGTGATTTTGTTAGATCATTCCCAGCAGCGAATCCATAGAGCGTAGTTCCGATCCCTGCGAATCCATTAAGATTCCCCATAGAAACTACGGGAGCTATATCATTCCACTTCGTAGTAGCTGTCCTACTATAAATAGTCATAGTAGGGCCAATCTTGCTATGGATTGTCTGAACGCTGGCTTGATCTATATAACCATCTCCGACGGCTGTTCCCAGAGTAACAACAGCATCACCGATGATCCAGTTCTTAGGGCCTCCGGTCGTAAAGTTCCCACCCGTTCCTCTGGATACGCTATATCTATATCCACCCGTAATCGTAGTGGGGCCAGTCGTAGTTTTTATAGCTTCTATCTGGGGAGTAGTTCCAACTATAGTTTCTAAATAGAGCCAAGTACCGGAAGCGAAAGTATTATGTTTTAGATCTATTGTAGTAGCTCCAATGGGAAAATCTGCAATAAGACTAGATGTTCCCGCAATCATGACTCTACCACCGATGGTAGCCATGACATTGCTCGCAACAAGAGTTTCTACATATAGTTCAGCAGCATATAGAGTAGACCATTTACGATTATAGCCACCAAGATTAATGATCCCGCTTCCACCTGGGAAAACATCTAATCCCCCAGGATTTAATATTAGATCTCCTCCTGGCAAAATATTGAGATTAGTGGAAGCAGGAGATGTGATATTACGCTCAGTACCTATGAAGTCAAGATTTGCATTGATCTTGGGATTGGTATTAAACTGGAAGACGCCAGCATTGAAGGTAGCTCCAGATCCAAATAGGACTGATCCGGCAGCAAAGGTAGCTCCTAGATTGAAAGTAGATAAAGCGTTGAAAGTAGATAGAGCATTGAAAGTAGTAGGAGCAAGAGCTGACCAACTCTGAGGAGCTGTCCAGTTAAAGGCGTAGGCTTGATTTACTTTAGAATCATCTGCCGCTAACACTAACGTCCCGTCTGCATTTGCCATATTTATGGTGACGTCAGTAGTTAGATCATGGGTTCCAGTTAAGCCCAATCCAGCTATGATAGATCTAGAAGTAGATACAAAGAGGGCTGGATTTACAGATATAACTCCAGGACTCCAGAGAAGACCAGTTCCAGCCAGCGTTGAGGCTACGGCAAGACCAGCCCCTTTCGTGAGGCCAGGATTGGCTCCAAGAAGAACGTCTATATTGTCATCATTGACGATGATCGCAGGACTTCCTACAATGTTCAGCGTCCTGCTACCCGACAGATCACCACCACCTACAAGACCATCTCCCGCTATGATGCTCACACCTACGGGTACGAAGACAGCTGGATTGACAGATAGCACCTTCCCTGTCATCAGCAATCCATTACCAGCAAGAGAATTGTCTATAGCCAGATCACCACCTACATCTACGACAAGACCAGATGGTGACGCCAGAGATAGACCTATATTTATCGTGCCGGATAGCGGCCCACCCCCTGTGATCGGAGCTGTGAAGCCAATCACTTTGGTAGTTCTTGCGACGGTACTATCTACTTGTAAACCCGTTGTTATGCTTAGACCTGGATTGATGGGAGCTAGTCTAATGGACAGATCATGAGAAGAGCCAAGATTTCCACCACCCTGAAGACCTGACGTTGCTGCCGTATTGAAGAAAGTGGTAACTCTAGCTACAGATCCATCTACCGTCAAGCCATCTGTAATCGTAAGACCAGGTTCAGATGTAGCCAGATCAACTGCTAAGTTCAGAGGACTGGTTGCTAGAGTACCGCCACCCTTCAGACCAGACGTTGCTGCCGTGTTGATTGCGAAGCTAGGTGATACATATCCTGAAGGATCCAGGTGCATGATGTGATCAGATCCCATCGACAGACCTGTACCTGCGATGAGGGGATCTAGCGTCAAGCCACCAGAACTAGCCAGAAGGCCAGATTGGGAGGGAAGTAGAACTCTGAGCTGCTGACTTGATGAGAGTGCGCCGCCTCCGGCCAACCCAACTCCTGCCGTGACAGATATGGAAGTTCTGACGACTGAAGAATCTGTTTGTATATCAGATCCTACAAGAACGATACCATTGCTGGCTGTCATGCCAGATATAGCTGAGCCAGGAATTAAGCC
>Ga0157375_10003786_pt1 | contig 13109 bp, 12 predicted proteins | sample M35metaG_FD_115311 | JGI IMG/M metagenome (GOLD analysis project Ga0157375, IMG submission 115311) | Miscanthus rhizosphere microbial communities from Kellogg Biological Station, Michigan, USA - M3-5 metaG | ecosystem: Host-associated > Plants > Roots > Rhizosphere > Soil | place: USA: Michigan...
CTCGCAAATGGTTTATGCGCTGAAGGGTTCCGATATCACCGACGTCATGGTGAACGGACGCCCGATCGTGCGCGACCGGCGGATGCTGACGCTGGACGCCCGGCCGATTATGCTCAAAGCCGCCGAATATCAGGAACGGATTAAGAAATCTCTAGGCATGAAGTAACGTCCGACGCCCCGGTGCGGCGGGATTCGGAGAATGGCGGGCCGTATTTGCTGGGACGGTCCAACGAACACCTTACAGGGTATGGTGTTTTCCCTTAGCCGCGTTTTAACCGCCGCTTTTGGGCTTATTCTGTTGTTGCCATGAAGAAAGTATTAACAATTGCTGCTCTTGTTTTAGCTCCTTTGACGCTGGTTGGATCGGGGGGGCTCAATTGGACCTGCGTGGATGGAACTCTGGACGGCGGCAACTGCTATCCGGGGCACGTGCATTTTACCGGCAACGGCACACCTAGCACGATCCACATAACCGTGACGCGCATGAGCGACGGCGCGATCTACGACGACTTCGATTACGACGCGACTGGCGGCGTGGATTTCACAGAGACTCTGTATCCTCGCGGAACGTACAACGTCACCCTGACGGGCTACCCCTACGCGACATCCCAGACCGTTACCACGGGCGGTGGAGACGACGCCAACTAGAACGAACCGCTAAGGCTTTACTGAAGCGACAGATTCATGGGGGGCTGCAGAAACGCGGCCCCTTTTCTTTTTGTGCGAAGGAAAGGCGCAAGGGAAGAAGCCTTCGCGGGCAGCGAGCTGATCGTTGTGTCGGAGGCACAGGATGCTGGGTGGTCAGCGGTCGGGGCTTGCTCGGCGATCCAAGCGGCTGACGCTTGAGGCAAAGTCAGAGTTGCAGGTCTTGTCAGTCGTACATACCCAACGGAACGATAACGCTAATGTTCGGACCGGTATAGCTGCCAGCTATGTAGGGCGATAGCATCTTGTACGGATAGTTCGAAACCAAGATAGAGATCCGCGCATTCCAGGTATTGGGGTTGGACGAGGTTACCGTGACCATCCCACTTGTCAGGCCGAAGTACCCGTTGGTTCCGGCGGTGGACTGGCCATAGATCATCATGTTCTGAATCTCCGTATTGGTGGGCGCGGGGTAAGTAGCCATCCCCCAGCGCGCGGCTGATCGGGCCCGCTCCACCAAGGCCTGGTGTATAAACAAGAACTGCCCGAAATCGAAGGCACCCATCAGCAGGCAGAAAAACACCAGGAAAATGAGGGTCAATTCCACCATCGTGCTGCCCCGGCTGTTCCTGCGTCTTTGAGAAATTTGTGACATAGATTGTCCCCTGTTCGCTAACAGCCGTCCGGACAATACAGACCCTGGAACGGGTAGGTTACCGCGGGCTTCCCAGTCAATACGTAACTGCCCGTTACCCCATCGATGGTGTAGCCGGTAATCGAGACGGTCACGGACGTCGGAGTAAAGGTGGCGCCGCTTCCCGTCGAGTCAACGGTGATTGAAACATTACTGGTCGTCAGATTCTTCACCTGCAGCGTCGAGCTGCCGCCGGTGGGGTCTCCATAGAGCACCATTTTCTTCACAGCCGTTGTCCACGCGGTAGTCGGAGTGCTCGTGTTCGTATCATAGATCTGCATAGCTCCGAAATGCGCGCCGTTATTTACGGCATTGACCAGCAGGTTGTATTGATAAAAAAAGTATCCGTATTGGAACGTGGAGACGAATACCGTCACCAGGATGCCGGACCCGAGGGCGAACTCGATCATGGCGCTGCCGGCGCGGCTGCCGAATCTTCGAAGTCTTGAAACGGGGCGACTCACTGAACCAACCTCACTCGGCCGCCGCCGCTGGTGCTGCCCACTCCGCCGTTGGTGGATCCGATAATCCACGCCCCGGCGTAGATGGCGCAATAGGGGTCGTTTCCGGTGCCCTGAGAGGTGACACCGCCGTCGCCCTTGACATAGTAGTCACTGGTTCCGGTGGCGGATATATTCGTCATGAGCAGGAACTGGGCATAGCCCACGACCGTGGTGGTGTTGTTGGCGTTTGGATAAACCATGGGAAGGGGCATCAGGCGGCGCCCATTGTGCGCGGTGTTGGCCAGGTAATCGGTAAGCTTTTGGAGCCCGGATCCCGAATTGCCGGATATGTCGTAGTTGACCCCGTCCTGATTGACGCGGGCGTCGAGGATCGCTGCGGTACCCTGCTTGTTTCCGCTGGAAAGGTACGGGTCGATATTAGTCCCCATTGCCAGTGACGCTAACTGCTGAATGTCCAAAATGTAGGAGTTGATATCGGAGGTGGAGGTGCTGCCCCAGTAGCCGTTCGTCTTGGCCCCCCAGTACTGGACCACTTCCTGCATCGGATCCGCGCCGTTTCCGTTGTCTAAGGTCACATCGCCGGGGCAGGGAGTGGAGTTAAAGCAATTGATGGCTTTACCGCCATTGCCATTACCGTTACCGTTGCCACAATTTTTGCGGTTGCTGTTGTACTGTGGCCATTGGATGTCATAGATGTCGCCGACAGTCAATCCGAAATTCGGAGCGGTATTCTCGCACGCGGTTACACTCCCGTTGCACGCGGTCACGCCCGTGAACGGACCCAAGCCGTTGGGGATGGTTGTGTTGGCGGCGAAATCAACTTGTCCGGCGATGGCCTGCGACTGCACGTTCTGGGTGTAAACCGGTGTCGGCATCACCATCGGGACGAAGTAGATACTTGGGGCCACGGTTTTCGTGACGCGAGTGAAACGCATGGTGGGCGCTAATGCGGTAGTGACATTGGCGGCCAAATACCAGGTTGCGCCGCTCGATGCAGTCGAGAATTCCACCGTAGGCGTGGTCAGGGTTGCCGAGTCGAAGTTCCAGTGGGCTGACAAACTGGTGGCTGCAGTGTTGGCGCGGGCGATGCCCGCAGTAGATCCATCCATCTTAAGCGCCGCGGCGATAGCGGCTGCATCCACGTAAGCCTGAGTCTCGTTCTTGACGATAAAAATGTGGCCTAGATCGACGGCGAGGCCCATGGCGCCAATCAGAGCAATGGCACAAATGGCCATTGTCATGAGCACCATTCCGCGCTGGCTTTTCTGTCTGGTGGTTGTCCGTGGAACTGTCATAGCGCACCTGCTCCTACTTAAAGTAAGATCGTCTGCCGCGAAGTTTTCGTGCAGACACGAACCGCTGAAAATCGTTAGATCCCAGTAGTTCGCAGTACCATCTTGGGGGTAGAAGGCTGGTCTTTCAAGGAAGTCAGGCTAAATGGTGTCGAGGAGATCGGGGGAAGACCTTAGTCGACGGTATTGAGCAGCGTGGTGGATCAGATTAAGGACGATGCGATGGCTTCAAGGTCGGCGGTCGCCGGTAAGCTGCCCTGAGCCAACGCCTGATTTCCCCCGCCCCGTCCGCCGGCCGAGGTGACAGCGGACTTGACTCGGTCTCCCGCGTGGATTCCGGAGTCGGCCGAGGCTGCCAGCAGAACTGATGGAGGATTCTTCGACACTGCCAGAAATACGGCGTGGCCTTGCGCTACGAAGGCTTGGGCGCGGGTCCGCAGGGCGTCGTCAAAGGGGCCCTGCTCGACGTGCGCTACTGCGCGGCGGAGGCCCTGGGCGTCGGGAACAGCTGCGGCCCATTGTTCCCGCCCTTCGCGCTGAGCGACCTCTGATGCCAGCCATTGGTTGGCTTTCTCTAGGGCCTTGATCCGTTCGAGTTGCGCGGACACCAGCCCGGGCGTTTCGGCGGCGGGGGCTGAAAGCTGGCGCGAGAGTTCTTGCAAGGTTCGGAAATCGGCGCGCGCCTGATGCAGCGCCCGGAGGCCGCAGACGAACTCCAGTCGCGTATTCCCGCGAATCTTTTCAGTCCTGCGGATCAGCACCGGGCCAATCTCGGCCGTATTGCGCACATGGGTTCCACCGCAAGCGCTGCGGTCGATCCCTTGAATGGCGACGATACGCAGCGTGCCGGTACGTTGCGATTCTTTGCGTAAACTCAGGTAGGCTGCGGCGTCCTCGAAGGTAATCGCCAGAGGCCGGGCTTGCCCAACGATTTCGGCGCAGCGGACTTCACATTGGTCAAGCTGGACTGAGGTGACAGCAGGTGCGGCTATGTCGATGGTACACACTTCCGCTCCCAGATGAAAGCTCACCGTGGGGATCTTGAATAATTCTTCGAGGACCGCCGACAACAAATGCTGTCCGCTATGCTGCTGCATGTGGTCGAAGCGCCGGGGCCAGTCGATTTGAGCGTCGATTTCACCGGCTGAGAGGGGAGCGTCGAGAACGTGGACCACGCGCTCTTCCTCATCGATCACCTCGATGACGTTCGCGCCGCCGAGTGTGCCCGTATCGAACGGCTGGCCGCCGGAGGTGGGATAGAAGGCGGTGCGGTCCAGATATACGCGCCGGCCGTCGCCGCTGGTTTCGAGCACCCGTGCGCGAAATTCCTGGAGGTAGCAGTCCTGATAGTAAAGGCGTTCGGTCACGTCGTTATGAGGCTACGGGGCTGGAGAAGTGATCTCGACCGCCGCGCGGATGAACTGCCAATCCGGCAGCTCATAGATGCGCAGCTTGGTGGCGGCAGTGGCGCTGACATCCTTGAGTTCCTGGGGCCCGAGCGCAGGAACCTTGGCTTCAAACTCGGTGATGGGCGGTTCATCTGGCTTGGCAGCGGTTGTGATGAGTTTAATCTTCAGCGTGAGGTCGCCAATATCCGCGTCAGAATGATTGACCACCGCGAGCTTGATGCTGAGCTTGCCGGGAGCGGTCTCCGTAATGCGGTATGCGGAGAGTTCCAGGTACTTGGCAAGCGGGTGCGGCTTGGTGATGACGGTATCGGTGGCTTGGGGGATGCCAGCCGGCTTCGCTTGCGAGGGGTCGGGGACGGGCGCGGAACAGCCCGTCAGGAGCCAAGCACAGGCGGTCAAATTAGCTGCGACGGCGGCAAATCTCACAGTATCTAATGTTACACGGTGTCATCAGAACCGTGATAATAGTCTAGAATGCCCGGGCACATCCGCGAGCAGTTCGACACCGTCTTCCGGCGCGATCCGGCGGCGCGGAGCGTACTCGAAATCGTGCTGTGCTATCCGGGATTCCATGCCGTGCTGCTGCATCGCGTGGCGCACCATATTTACGGATCCGGCTGGTTTACGCTGGCGCGCGTGATTTCGCAGATCTCACGCACGGTGACCGGCATTGAAATCCATCCGGGAGCCTGCATCGGGCGGCGCTTCTTTATCGATCATGGGATGGGCGTGGTGATCGGCGAAACCTCTGAAATCGGCGACGACGTGCTGATCTACCAGGGCGTGACGCTGGGCGGCACGGGCAAGGACACGGGCAAGCGACATCCTACGATCGGTGATGGGGTTGTGATCGGAACCGGCGCGACCATACTGGGCAATATTCGTATCGGCGATCATGTAAAGATTGGCGCGGGCAGCGTAGTGGTCCGCCCGGTTCCGGATCACTCTACCGTCGTGGGCGTTCCGGGGCGCGTCGTGGGTGACGATGAGCAATTTGAGCCCCTTGCCCACGGTGACCTGCCTGATCCCGAGGGGCGCGCGATTGACGAACTCTCTAAACGCGTAGCTGAACTAGAGGCCGCGCTCAAGGCTTTGGCGGATGAAAAGCTTTCTTCGAAGCGTTAGTCTACTGGCGGGTCTGTCGCTGGCGACGGCGGTGGGGGCGCGTGCGGCCGAGACGAGTTTCTGGGTCGAGCCGTGCAGTGTCATGATCGGCGGCTGCGATGCGGGCGATGCGGATCTGGCACGGTGGGCGTTAGAGGCGTGGGAGAAAGCGTCCGGCGGAAAGCTGCATTTCGTTGAGACCAAGGATCGATCCAGCGCGCTGCTGCGCGTTCTGTGGGCGGATAAGAACAGCGGTCTTTACGGTGAGGCGGTGCCGGTCGAGGTCCATGGCCGCCGCGGCGCCGAGTTGCACATCCTGATTGCCGAACCCGGTAAAGACCGTCTGCTGCGGGACGCCATCGTCTACCTCACCTGCCTGCATGAATCGGGACATGCGTTAGGGCTGCCGCATACGCGGGCTTTCCCGGACATCATGTACAGCTTCCAGTATGGTGGCGATATTGATGAATACTTTGGGCGTTACCGCCGGAAGCTAGTCACGCGCGAGGATATCCGCAAGAACTCGGGCATGTCAACGTCCGACCGCGACGCTCTCCTCGAAAGCATACCGAAAGGCGTTCCGCGCTAGTCCGGCGAGTTCGTCTTTGGTGAATCCAAACTCGCGCGCCGCCAAATCGTATTCGCTGGTGAGAGTGCAGCCGAAAAGGGCGGGGTCATCCGAATTGAGAATGATGGGGACGCCGGCATCGTAGAGTAGCCTGACGGGATGTGTTGCGAACGACGCCACGGCCCCAGTTCGCAGATTGCTGGTGATACAGACCTCGAGTGGAATGTTTTTCGCAGCCAGATGCGCCACTAGTGCCGGATCCTCGATGGCTCGAATCCCGTGGCCGATCCGTTCAGAGCCGATTTCGAGTGCTTCCCAGACGCTGGCTGGACCCGTTGTCTCACCCGCGTGGCAGGTCAAGCGCAAGCCTCGATCCCGCGCTTCGCGGTAAAGATCGGTGAACAGGCGGGCTGGCCCGCGCTCTTCATCTCCGCCCAAGCCAATGGCGATCACGCCTTCGCCTATGCGCTCGGCTGCCAGATCGAAGACTGGCTTAGCTGGCTCGGGGCCGAACTGGCGGATGGCGTCGAAGATCCAGCGGACGGTGATGCGGCTGCGAGAGGCTTCGCGTGCAAGGGCGTCATAGATCGCCGGGAGATCCTGTCCCTTCCAGAGCACCACGCCGACCGACAGGATCACTTCCGCGTAGGTGACGCCTTCGCTCTCCAGGCGATCGAACAAGCGGCGAGCCACGCGAGCGTAATCGCCGGGGGTGCGCAGGAGCTTGTTCACCCAGATGAAACTCTTCAGAAACCCAGCGAAGTCGGAGTATGAGGTGTTGGCCGCGATTTCTTGGCGCGTAAGTGAGCGATCGATCTCGAGCAGCGTCTCAGGCTCGACCGAGCCGTCCAAGTGAAGGTGCAATTCTGCTAGCGGCGACATCCAGTGCCATAATAGCGATGTGCAAGCAGCCCCCGTCGCCCTTTCCTTGACGCCCTTCGATTTGCATTTGCACGCCGAGGGCACGCACCACGAGAGCTATCGGATGTTAGGCGCTCACATGGTGCGTGATGGAGACACGCGCGGTGTCCGCTTCGCACTGTGGGCGCCGAACGCGGACGATGTCGGCGTCATCGGCGACTTCAATCAGTGGAACCGCGCCAACCATCCGATGCAGCGGCGCGATGGCGGGGTGTGGGAGCTGTTTATTCCAGTGCTCGGCGCGGGGACGCATTACAAGTATTCTGTGCGCGCGCTCTCGGGCGAGCTGCAAGAGAAGTCCGACCCGTACGCATTTTTCGCAGAGGCGCCACCACGTACAGCTTCGATCGTGTGGGGACTGAACAACCACACTTGGGCGGATCAAGGATGGATGGAAGAGCGGGGCCGCCGTAATCTGCAGCACGAAGCGGTGTCGATTTACGAAGTGCATCTGGAATCGTGGATGCGCAAGCCGTCCCATGAATCGCTGAGCTATCGCGAGCTGGCGGAGCGGCTGGTCCCTTACGTGCGCGATTTAGGGTACACGCATCTGGAGCTGATGCCGGTGATGGAGCATCCTTTCGGCGGCTCCTGGGGCTATCAGGTCACCGGTAACTTCGCGCCGACTGCGCGATTCGGTACTCCTGACGATTTCAGGTATTTCGTGGACTGTTGCCATCAAGCCGGCCTGGGCGTGATTTTGGATTGGGTGCCGGGACATTTTCCGCGCGACGCGCACGGCCTGTGGCGCTTCGATGGGACCGCGCTCTACGAGCACGCCGATCCGCGGCAAGGCGAGCATCGCGAATGGGGCACGCTCATCTTCAACTACGGCCGCAATGAGGTGCGGAATTTCCTGCTGTCGAACGCGCTGTATTGGCTGCGCGAATTCCACATCGACGGTCTGCGTGTGGACGCGGTGGCGTCCATGCTGTATCTGGATTACGCGCGCGAGCAAGGCGAATGGATTCCCAACCGCTTTGGCGGGCGCGAGAATCTGGAGGCCATCGACTTTCTGAAGCGCTTCAACGAACTGGTGCACCAGGAGCCGGGCGCCATTAGCCTTGCCGAAGAATCCACCGCGTGGCCGGGAGTGTCGCGTCCGGTCTACACCGGCGGGCTGGGATTCACCATGAAATGGAACATGGGCTGGATGCACGATATGTTCCAGTACTTCGAAAAGGACTCGGTGTTTCGAAAGTACCACCAGCAACTGATCACCTTCAGCATGTTGTATGCGTTTACGGAAAACTTCGTGCTCCCGGTATCGCACGACGAAGTGGTGTATGGGAAACGGTCACTGATTTATAAGATGCCCGGCGACGAGTGGCAGCGCTTCGCCAATACGCGCGCGTTTTTGGCTTACATGTTCGCGCACCCGGGCAAGAAACTGCTGTTCATGGGGACTGAGTTCGGACAGACCGCCGAATGGAATCACAATACGCAGCTCGAATGGCGGCTGCTCCAATATCCCATCCACTTTAAGCTGCAGACCATGGTGAAGGAACTGAACTGGCTCTACCGACGCGAGCCTGCGCTGTTCGAAGTGGACGATTCGTATCACGGTTTCGAGTGGATCGATTTACAGGATTCCGAGTCGTCAATCATCACCTTCATCCGCTTTGCGCTTAACCGCGAGGATTTCATTGTGTTCGCGTGTAATTTCACTCCAGTGCCGAGAGAAGGCTACCGCATTGGCGTGCCGAAGGCCGGGCTCTATCGCGAGCTGTTCAACACCGACTCGGAGTTATTCGGCGGCGCCAACTTGGGCAATGCCGGCGCGGTGATGGCCGATGAGATCCCTTTCCATGGTCGGCCAGCTAGCCTGAACGTGACCATTCCCCCGTTGGCGGTGGTGGCGTTTAAGCTCTAAAGGTCGAATCTAGCGGAGTGCATCTAGCCCGTCGGTGGCCTTCTTGAAGTTCGGATCTATCTGCAGCGCCCGTTCGAACGCCTGCTTCGCTAATTCCGAATTGCCGGCTGCCACATACGCGCGGGCGAGGCCAAACTGTGAACTCGCCGAGTTTGGATAGTCCGCCGCGTTAGCCTTTAGCAGCGCAATCGACGCCGCGTAATCGCTCATCTTGGCCATCTGATAGCCCACGAATTCGATACCGTCGCGAGTGTCAATTTCGGGGTGCGTCGATTTAAAGAGCCGGTAGGTATACATCACGCTGACCGTGTCAGTTCGCTCGTTGTAGAGTTGCTCCAAGCACTCTTGCAGAGGCGTGCGGGTCCTCGGGGCGGGACTGAAGATCGATGGATCGTGAAGTGTGTTCGCTTCGATGATGACGCGGCGGCTTTCGGCGAGCACGCGCCCGGTTGCAATTTCGACCTCGAGCTCGCGGCGCGACATCAAGACTCCATTGACGGGTTGGTAATCGCTGAACCGCGTTTCGCTGGTCACCGAACTGCCGAAAGCATGGATCGGCGCCGATTTCCGATCCGCAATCACCAGGAAAGTCTCGCGATCGACGAACACGTATTTCTGGAAGCCGTCGGCCAGCGTCACCTGGATTTTGTAGCACTCGCGATCACCGATCTTTTCACTTCCGGCGAGTTCGAGGTGAGTGCCTTTCTCGCGATAGTCAACCAGAGAGTCCTGCAGAAACTCGGACGTGTGCCTGGTGGCGGCCGCCGCGGCTCCGACGGTTCGCACGACGATACCCGGATCACCGTAGTATTCCCAGGAGCTGCCGTCGAAACCTTCGCGTAACTCCGGCTCGATAATTGCAGGGTCGCCGATGACGCCGTAGTAGGGCCGGAGGAATGCCATATAGTTGCGCGCCCGGATCGGCATGTCCGGCGGAATCACGCCTCCCTCATGATGCATTCCTCGAATGACGAGAGATTGCAGGGCATGAATTTTTTCAGCCCCTCCCAATGCCTCCACATGCCGAAGGACAATTTGATCGATGGTGAGTGCTTCCTGGCCGACAGCCGCGGGTGCCAGGAGCACGGAAGTGATGAAGAGAAGGCGAGGTAGTATTCGCATTGCAGTTGAGTGTTGTACGGAAAGTTAACGAAAAGGTTACCGGGAAATGCGATAAGCTCGACCAGAGGGTTTCGATGGAAGTTCGAAAATCAATTTTACCGATTTGCATTCTGCTGGCGAGTTTTGCCACAGCCCAACCAGCGCGCGAGCCGGATGTGGCCTACGTGCCCACCACAAACGAAGCCGTCGAAGCGATGCTCAATCTTGCAGACGTCACAAGCTCAGACACGGTCTTCGATCTGGGATGCGGCGATGGACGTATTGTCATTGCCGCTGCGAAGCTGCGGGGAGCTCGTGGGGTAGGCATCGATATCGATCCGGTACGCGTTAGCGAGAGCCGGGCTAATGCGAAAAAGGCGGGTGTCGAGAAACGGGTCCGTTTCGAAGAGAACGATGTGTTCGAAGCCGACATTCACGAGGCGACGGTGGTAACTCTGTTCCTTCTGCCGGAACTCAATGTGAAGCTGCTTCCCAAACTCCTGCGGGACCTAAAGCCGGGTACGCGAATCGTTTCGAATACCTTCGATATGGGGGATTGGCAGGCAGAAAAAGAAGTAATCGTGGGCGATCCGCATGAGGAAGGGCACCCGTTTAGCCACCGGCTGTACTTGTGGATTGTTCCGGCACGCCCCGTCAACTAGCGCGGCCTGATCGGAGTGCTTCGACCCTTGACTCCCGATTCCTAATGTGATCTAAAGTCCTATATCTATTTCTTACATACATCCACGTGTGATTTCCTTCTAAGGAGGGTCAAACATGCCTGCCAGATTGAATCCATCCGATCACAAATTGATTGGCAAGGATTATCCGACGCCGGATCTGGTCGCGAAGGTGACCGGAAGAGCGAAATACGCGGAAGATTATCGCGTGGACGGCATGCTGTTTGCGCGGCTGCTGCTGAGCCCTTATCCGCACGCGCGAATTCGTAATATCGACACCAGCGCGGCGCTGGCGATGCCGGGGGTGAAAGCGATTCTTACAGCCGACGACCTGCCGGCTCCGGCAGACAGCCTTACCGACAACGGCACTGTGATCAAGGCCAACAAGTTGGGCGATCAGGGACTCACCATGGAGCCGGTGTATCAGGGCGAACCGATTCTCGCGGTGGTAGCAGTGGATGAGCTCACAGCGGTCGAAGCCATAGAGCGAATTCGTATCGACTACGAGCGGCTGCCGTATGTGGTTGATCCGCTCGAGACGTTGAAGCCCGGCAGTCCGAATCCACGAATGGAAGGGAACGTTTGGGTGCGTCCTCCGGCGCCGGCGGCCGCGCCTGGGCAACGACCATCCGCTCCGGCACCTACGATTAAGGAGCTCAAGTGGACTGAGGCCGAGTTCGCCGATGCCAAAGACGGCAAGCTGCCGATGGGCAAGGCAACCGACGAATGGGCCTTCGGCGATATCGATGCCGCGTTCAAAAATGCTGCATACACGATGGACCACACTTTCGTGACGCCCAATACCAGTCACATTTGCCTGGAGACTCGCACCGCGATGGCGTATTGGCGGAACGGGAAAGTCTTCGTTTATACGGGCACGCAGAGCACCGCGCAAACGGTTCCTGCGATTGCGCGCTGGCTGGGTATTACTCCCGACCAGGTCGTCCTCATCAGCGAATATACGGGCGGAGGTTTTGGCAGCAAAGGCACGGCGGCTATTTCGCTGATCATTCCAGCGCTGCTGGCGAAGAAAGCCAACGCTCCAGTGATGATGCGCATCAGTCGCGAAGAAGAATACTACATTGGCCGGGCGCGTCCCGCCATGCTAGGCCGCCTGAAAATCGCGTTCTCGAAGGAAGGCCGCATCACCGGGCTCGATATGTTCGTCATCTGCGATAACGGCGCGTATGATGCGGTTGGCGACTCCGCCTCCGCCGGACGAATCGTGTCGTTGCTGTATCAGCCGCAAGCCATGCGCTTCCGCGGATTGACGGTGCTGACGAATACGCCGCCGCGCGGAGCTCAGAGTGCGCCGGGAGGCATGCAGGGCATCACCATCATGGAGACGGCGCTGGTGCAGGCCGCGCGCAAGCTCGGAATCGACCAGGTGGAACTGCGCCGAATCAATGCGCCGGAAGGCAAAGCGCCCTTTGGACCTCCTGCCGCGAACGGGAAATTACCGCATGCGACCAGTTCATTCGTTAAGGAGGCGCTCGACAAAGGCGCGGAGCAATTCCGCTGGAAGGAGCGGGCGGCGCTGCCCAAGCGAAGTGGAACCATGGCGCGCGGCGTGGGTGTTTCAGTGAGCGCATACTCGGGTGGCTCCATCGGCTTCGACGGACTGTTCGTCATTAAGCCGGATGGCAAGCTCTACATACAATCCGGCATCGGCAATCTGGGTACCGAATCGGTGCATGATGTCCATCGCGTGACCGCGGAAATGCTGGGCGTACCGTGGGAAAAAGTCGAGGTCACCTGGGGAAGTTCGGCTAAGAATCTGCCGTGGAGCTGCGTCTCGGGTGGGAGCCAGACCACGCATGCCATGACGCGCGCTGCGCATGCGGTCGCCGAAGAGGGCATAAAGCGGTTGCAGGAGATTGCGGCGAAGGATTTCGGTGGAAGCCCCGCAGACTATGAGGTCGCGAACGAACGTGTCTTCCGAAAGGGCGGCGGTGCCGGGATGAGCCTGGCGCAGGCGGCGCAGCGCGCGATCAAGCTCGGCGGAGTCTACGACGGACACGAGGTGACCGATCCGGAAGTCAATCGTGTTACGAAGGCGTCAGTGCAAGGGCTGGCGGGCCAGGGATTGGTGGTGGCTGCGCGTGACAAGTATCCGCACGACGGGCAGACATTTTCCTTCACAGCCAGTTTTGCGGAGGTTCAAGTAGACCTCGAAACCGGCAAGTATTATCTAACGGATTTCCTGGCGGTGGCTGACGTAGGCACCGTGATCCATCCGCGCGCGCTGGGCGGCCAGGTTATGGGCCGTTCGGTTCTGGGAATCGCTCACGCAATCAGTCAGAAATGGGTCTACGACCAGCATTACGGCCTGCCGATTGCCAAACGGATGCACTACAA
>Ga0157375_10003788_pt1 | contig 13106 bp, 10 predicted proteins | sample M35metaG_FD_115311 | JGI IMG/M metagenome (GOLD analysis project Ga0157375, IMG submission 115311) | Miscanthus rhizosphere microbial communities from Kellogg Biological Station, Michigan, USA - M3-5 metaG | ecosystem: Host-associated > Plants > Roots > Rhizosphere > Soil | place: USA: Michigan...
GGCTGGGCCAAGGCGCAGAAGGAACACTTCGGTGATGGCGGCGTGTTCGATCAGATCTATGCCCAGTGACCCGTGTCAATACGGAATGGCCTGAGCACGAATAGTTAGTTCCAGCAGCGGCAGGACGCCGCGTAGTGTTCCCCCAGGGCCGCGGGGGATGTGAGTGAGATGAAATGTTGTCCCCCCTCGACGATCTTCACTCTCGCATCCCCCGATGGCCCACCAGAAGAATGGACCTCGATAGATCCTCTCGATGAAACTCATCCAGCTACGCTATCTCGTGGCCGTCGCCGAGAACGATCTCAACATCACGCAGGCCGCGCGCTCCCTGCACGCCGCCCAACCCGGCGTCAGCAAGCAGCTCAAGCAGCTCGAGGACGAGCTCGGCTTCCAGATATTCGAACGCAAGGGCCGCGCGCTGGTGCGCCCCACGAGCGCCGGCAACAAGGTGATCGACCGCGCCTCGCAGATCGTGCGCCAGGCGCGCAGCATCAAGGCACTGGCCGCCGACCTGCGCAAGGACGATGCCGGCGCATTGTCGATCGCCACCACCCACACACAGGCGCGCTACGTACTGCCCCAGGTGCTCAAGCGTTTTCGCGACAAATACCCGAAGGTGCGCCTGCACCTGCACCAGGGAAATTCCGAGCAGATCGCGGATCTCGCCGCCAGCGACCGCATGGATTTCGCCATCGCCACCGGCGCCAGCCCCATTTTTTCCGGCCTGGTGCGGCTGCCCTGCTACCGCTGGCATCGCTGCATCGTGGTGCCGCATGGGCATCCGCTCGGCGAAGTTCCGAAACCCTCGTTCGCCCACCTTGCCGAATATCCGCTGATCACCTACTCGTTCAGCTTCTCCGGGCCCTCGTCGCTGCTGGATCTGTTCGCCGCGCAGGGACTGACTCCCAACGTTGCACTCACCGCCTGGGACTCGGACGTCATCAAGAAATACGTCCGTGAAGGCCTGGGGGTTGGCATCCTCGCCAATGTCGCCATCGATGGCGAAGAGGATTCCGACCTCAAGGTACGCGACGCCTCGCACCTGTTTCCCGTGCACACCACCTGGGTGGGCTTCCGCCGCGGCGTATTGCTGCGCGGCTTCATGTATGACTTCCTGCAGATGCTCGCGCCGCATCTCAGCCCGCGACAGGTGCAGGCTGCGGAGGTCAACGAAAACCAGGAACAGGTTGATCGCGAGTTCGCCGCGGTGCGGATTCCCTTCCTGCGCTGAACGGCCGCGCGCCGCTGAATCACTGCGACGTGCGCTTCACTTCCACCGTCACGTGCGCCAGCTCTTCGTGAGCCCCCAGCGCGCGCTGAAAATATTCTCCGCCGGCATCCGAAGGGGTCGCCACGGTGAGCACCACCGCGTAACGGGCGCGCCCCACCCGCCACACGTGCAGATCGGTGATCTTCGCCGGAACGCTGCCTTTTTCGATGGTTTCGCGCACCTCGTCCACCACCGGTGAGTCCATCTCGGCATCGAGGAGGATCCGCCCTGAGTCGCGCAACAAACTCCATGCCCAGACTGACACCAGAGCCGCGCCGACCAGGCCCATCACGGGATCCATCCATGTAAACCCGAGGAACCAACCCCCGAGCAGGGCGACAATCGCCAGGACCGAGGTGCCGGCGTCAGCGAGCACGTGCGTATAAGCCGCGCGGACATTCATGTCCTCGTGGTGCGCGTGGCCATGATCATGATTGTGGTCGTGGTCGTGGTCGTGGGCATGACCCGAATGCGCCCAGCCGGAGAGCCAGTACGCGCACACCAGATTCACGGCCAGCCCTATGACGGCGATGAAAATGGCCTGCCGGAACTGGATGGCCTGCGGTACGACGAGCCGCTCCACGGACTGGAAGACCATGAGCGCCGCCACCCCAAGCAGCAACAGCGCACTGGTGTAACCACCCAGCACTTCGATTTTCCACGTCCCGAAAGCATAGCGCCGGTGGCGTGCCTGCCGGCGCGCGAACACGTAGGCGAAGACCGAGAGTCCGAGCGCCACACTATGTGAGCTCATGTGCCAGCCGTCGGCGAGCACGGCCATGGAATTGAACCACCAGCCGCCGACGATCTCGACCACCATCATGATCGAGGTCAGCCACAGGGCGCGCCGCACGCCGCGCTCGGCGAGCGGATTGCCCGTGTCGAAGCGCGGCGAACCGCAGTGATGCTCGGCGTCCATGGACCCGGCACTTATACCAGAACGAGCCGGATACACTGCGGAGGCGGCTCTCGAGCGGCGGGCGCGACGAGCACGCACCCAGACATCATTGATGCTTCATCGTCGGGCCCGGTGACACCTGGATGATGAGTTTGCCGCGGGCATGTCCTGCGCGGCTCTTGTCCCATGCCTTGCCGGCGTCTTCCATCGAATAGACACCTTCGACATACACCTTGAACTTGCCAGCGTCGGTGAGCTCCACGACGCGCGCCAGCATGTCGGCATTGCTTGCGCCACTGTCGCGATCCGGCTTGCCGCAGCGAATCTTTGCGGCGGCGCAAGCCGCGGCGTCCGGGGCGCCGACGATGGTCACGAGCATTCCGCCTTCGCGTACCACGCCGATGGAGCGCGCAGTGGTTTCGGCGTTCGCGGTGTTCAAAACCAGGTCGACGTTCTTGACCATGTCCTCGAATTTCTGCGCCTGATAGTCGATGACCTGGTCCACGCCGATGGACTTGAGGAATTCCGCGTTGTTGGCTGACGCGGTACCGATGACGCGCGCACCGGCAGCCTTGGCGATCTGCACGGCTGCCGAGCCGACGCCGCCCGCGGCGCCGTGGATGAGAACGGTCTGACCCTGCTTGATGCCGCCCGTCTCGTGAAGCGAGCGGTACGCGGTCTCCCCCGCGATCGGTACGCCGGCCGCTTCTTCGAATGTCAGCGCCTTGGGTTTGCGCGCAAGGGCATTCACGGGGATGACAGCGTATTCGGCGTAACTGCCGCTCTGGCGCGCGAAGCCCAGCACCTGGTCGCCCACCTTCCAGCCCGTGACACCGTCACCAAGTGAGTCGATGACACCGGCAACATCCGTGCCCGGCACCTGTCCGACGCGCTTGGATGCCACTTTCCAGTCAACCGGGTTCACACCCGCGGCACGAACCTTGATCAGCACTTCACCGGCGCCGGGGCGTGGGACTGGCAGCGTCGCAACCGACGGCGAGCCGTCCTCGCCCACGCGTACTCCCCGCATGGTGTCCGGGGCCGCGATGGCAAGGCTCGAACCGAGGCCCAGGATCGCAAGCAACAATCGTCCGCGCATGGAGCACTCCTGACTCATTTGTGGCGACCAGCATACCGACAGCGCGGAAGCGGCGGAGTGCCGCGGCGTAACCGCATTCAAACCACCGGAGAATCGACACCGTCACCACCCGGTTTTCATACTGCCCGGCATGCGAGACATCCGCACCGAACGACAGGGAACGTCATCGGCGACCGCCATGGTTGCGGATATGGTGACACACGAGACGGCCCGGACCGGCACGCCACCCGCCCTCATCGCCATCATCGGCGCCGGCCTGTCGGGCACGGCGGTCGCCATCCAGCTGCTGCGGCGCGCGACTCCCGGCAGCGTGCGGATCGTGCTCATCGACCCACGCGAGGAGCCTGGCGCCGGCGTGGCCTATGCCATGCGCGACTATCCTTACCCGCTCAACGTCGCCGCGGGCCAGATGTCGCTGGACGCGGCACGACCGCTCGACTTCCTCGAGTTCGCGCACGCCCAGCGTATCCACGCCAGCGCGGCCGACTATCTACCGCGCCAGGTGTTCGGCGAATACCTGCGCACCCGTCTCGAGGAGGCGCGCGCCGCGCATCCGGGAATCGACTGCCAGCACCTGCGCGCCCGCGCGCTGCAGCTGCGGCGCTTGCCGGGTGGCCGCTTCGAGCTGTGGCTGGACGACGGGCGCGCGCTCCAGCCTGACCGCGTGGTGCTGGCGCCGGGCAACGCACCACCCGCCACACTGCGCGAGCTGGAACCGATTGCCGACACCCGCTTCCACGTCCGCGATCCCTGGAGCCTGGGGAATCTGAACAATGAAGGCATCGAGAGCGTGCTGCTGGTCGGCAGTGGTCTGACCATGGTCGACGCAGCACTGCGACTCGCCGCGATTCGTCCGCGGCTGCGGCGCATCTACGTCCTGTCGCGCCACGGACTTCTGCCGCAATCGCAGGCGACGCAAAGCCTTCCGCAGATCCGACCGGAGATCGCGCGACTGGCAGCGCATCGGGGCTCGGCACGCGCGCTGGTGAGGGAGGTACGCGTGCTGGCGCGCGAGGTCGAGGCCGGCGGCGGCGACTGGCGGGAAGTCATCGTCCTGCTGCGGCCTCACCTGCCGGCATTGTGGCGCGATCTCCCCGGCGCGGAACGCGCACGCTTCCTGCGCCATGCACGAGCGCACTGGGAAGTTCACCGCCATCGTGTTCCTGCGGCCCCGCTGGCCGCCGTGCACACGCTGATGCGCATGAGCGTGCTCGAAGTGCATGCCGGCCGGCTCGAGCGGCTTCGTGCCGTCGACAACGCGGTGGAGGTTTCGTGGCGGCCACGCGGCGAACGCAGGAGCCGTGCCTGGCTGGTGGATCGGGTGGTCAACTGCACGGGGCCCGAGAGCAACGTGGATCGCCAGACGGATCCGCTGGTTCGCTCGCTGCTCGCCAATGGACTGGTGCGATGCGACCCGTTCGGCCTCGGGATCGACGTCGCGGCCGACGCGCGCGTGATCTCGCGCGCCGGCGTACCAGTAGATAGTCTCTACTACATCGGCCCCTGGTTGCGCGCGCGGGACTGGGAAGCCACAGCCGTTGCCGAACTGCGCGAGCACGCGGCGCGGCTGGCGCAATTGCTGGTGGCGGAATCGGCCACGATGGCGGCCGCCGGCTGAACGGAAGTGCGCCGCCGCTGCGGGCGGAGGCGCGACCTGCTAGTCTCCGGGCCCCCACGGGCCCGGAACCTGCTGTCATGTGGAATTCCCGCTTTGGACTGCTCCTGGCCAGCCTTGTTGCAGTCTCGATCCTCGGAGCCTGCGGCAACGACCCGAAGGGCGAAGTGGTCCTGCTGAACGTGTCGTACGACCCGACTCGCGAGCTTTACGAAGATATCAATCCGGCCTTCGCCGCGCACTGGAAGGCGACCACCGGGCAGACCGTGCAGATCAACCAGTCGCACGGGGGTTCCGGCCGCCAGGCGCGCGCCGTCATCGACGGCCTGCCGGCCGACGTGGTCACGCTGGCGCTTGCCAGTGACATCGATGCCATTGCGGCCCAGGCCCGGCTGCTGCCACTCAACTGGCAGGAGCGCCTGCCGTACAACAGCGCGCCTTACTACTCCACCATCGTGTTGCTGGTCCGGAAAGGCAATCCGAAAAACATCCGTGACTGGGGCGACCTGGTCCGCGCCGACGTGCAGGTGATCACGCCGAACCCCAAGACCTCGGGTGGCGCACGCTGGAATTACCTGGCTGCCTGGGCCTGGGCCGAGCGCCAGCCCGGCGGCAACGAGGCGTCCGCGCGGGAGTTCCTGCGGAAGCTGTACAAGAATGTGCCCGTGCTCGACACCGGCGCGCGCGGTGCGCTCACCACTTTCGCGCAGCGCGCCATCGGCGACGTGGCGATACTGTGGGAGAACGAAGCGCATCTCGCCCTGCGCGAAATGGGACACGGCAATCTCGAGATTATCGTCCCGTCGATCAGCGTGCTGGCTGAACCCTCCGTCGCGGTAGTCGACAAGGTGGTCCTGAGTCGCGGCACGCGCGCCCTGGCCCAGGCCTATCTGGAATTCCTGTACACGCCAGAAGGTCAGGAAATCGCGGCAAAGAACTATTACCGGCCGCGCGACCCGAACATTGCTGCGAAATACGCGCACCAGTTCGCGTCCATCGAGCTCGTCGACATCGAGCACTTCGGTGGCTGGAAGCTGGTACAGAAACAGCACTTCAGCACCGGCGGGATCTTCGACCAGATCACCGCCGGCAATGGCCACTGACGTCAGTCGGTCATTCGACGACTAGTTTGTAGCCCGACGGCGCGGCGGTCTGCAGCAATTGTGGCACGGCCGGATTCGCCTCGATTTTGTGCCGCAGCCGGTGCACGAGTTGCTTGAGCAACTGGCGGTCACCCGAACCGCGATGCCCCCACACCTGGACCAGCAGCCGGTCCGAGTTCACCGTGCGGCCCGCCTGCGCCAGCAGCATCTGCAGCAGCCGCAGTTCGAGCTTGGTGAGACTGATGGGCTGCCCGCCGGCGATACGCACCGTGTAGTTATCGAGATCCAGCGTCACCCGGCCGGCGGCCAGCGGCGCGTGGCTGCGATCCGCGCTGGCCCTGCGCAACAGCGCCTTGACGCGTGCCAGCAAGGTCTTCGGGCTGAAGGGCTTGGTGAGATAGTCGTCTGCGCCAAGATCCAGCGCCTTGACCAGGTCCTGCTCTTCGCCGCGCGCCGTCAGCATCATGACCGGCACGTCGCCGCGCGCACGGATAGCCGTGCATACGTCGAACCCGGAGGCTCCAGGCATATTGATGTCGAGGATCACAAGGTCCGGCGACTCGGCCTCGAAGGTCGCAAGCGCACCGGGACCGTCGCTGGCCTTGACCACGAGATAACCCGCCTGGCCCAGCGAATAGGCGACCAGCCCCAACAGATCGAGATCGTCGTCCGCCACCAGGATTTTCAAGTCGGCTCTCCGGGTTCAACCGGCAGCGTGAGCGTAAAGCGCGTGTAGCCCTCCGCGGTGCGCGCCGCGGTAATAGTGCCCCCGTGGCGCTCAACAATTGACCGTGAGATCCATAGGCCCAGTCCCAGGCCGCCGGGTTCCGGCTCCTGCGAGCCGCCGCGCTTGAATCGTTCGAAGATGCTGAGCGCGTCGCCCTCCGGCAGACCGGGACCGGCGTCTTCGACCCAGGCGGTCAGCTGCTTGTCCTCGCCCCTCGCACCGACGCGCACCGCCGTGCCCTCGGGCGCGAACTTGCTGGCATTGGCGATCAGGTTGACGAATACCTGGGTGAGGCGCGTGGCGTCGCCCTGCAGGGTGAGCGACTCCGGCACATCCATCTCGAGAGCCTGGCGGCGCTGGCGCAACAGCGCTTCGACCAGGACGCGCGCGTCTTCGATCACATCCCTGAGCTCGATGCTCTGGCGACGGACGTCGAGCTGGCCGGATTCGATGCGCACGCTTTCGAGCAGGTTGTCGATGAGCCGCGTGAGTCTCAGTGTGCCGCGCTCGAGGGACAGAACCAGTTCCTCCAGTTTCTCGGGCGGGCTGGTCTTCAGTCCCTCGCGCAGCAGCTCGATCGAGGCAAGCTGCGCGGCGAGTGGCGTCCGGAATTCATGGCTGACGTTGGCGAGCACGCTATCGCGCGCGCGTCGCACGCCCTCGAGATCGGTCTCGTCGCGCATCACCTGCACCTGCAGGCCGTCCACGATGCGGGAGCTGGTGATCACGGTCTGGCGATTGCCGGAGCGGGTCTGGAGCTGCTCCACCGACTGCGCGCTGCCGGACTGGCGGGCGCGCAGGATCGGACAGGCGGTGGTCGCGCACGGGCGTGCGCCGTTGGTCGAGCCCGCGGCACCGCAGGGCTTGAGCACGTCGCCGCAGAACTTGCCAATGGCATCCGCCGGTTCGATGCCGAGCAGCCGCGCGGCCTGGGGGTTCAGATAGCGGATGTTGCGTTCCTGGTCGACGGCGTACACCCCCTCGACGACCGCCTCCAACACCACCTGGGCCTCGGCCTCGCGATGGCGCAGCTCCGCATTGATGTCGACGAGATTGCGGCGCATGTCATCCATGGTGCGCGCCAGCTGGCCAATCTCGGCGGGTCCCGCCGTGGGAATGGACGTCGCGAAGTCTCCCTGCCCCAGCCGCATGGCCGCGTCGGTGAGCGCCTCCGTCGGCCGCGTCACGCGCCAGCCCAGCAGCCAGCCGGCAGCGATGGCCAGCACTGCGAACACGAATGCCGTGAGGATCAGGCGCCACACCAGCGCGCTCACCGTGCGATCGGTTTCCTGCGACGGCGCCCGCGTCTCGATGAGGGCGATGCCCTCGCCGTTCGCCGACATGATGGGGAAGCTCGACGCGTACAGGCCGAGCGAGTCGATGCGCTGCACGGCGAAGCGCCCGTCGGTGAGTGCCTGGGAGTGCAGCGACGTGAACTCATTGTCGGGCGTCGCGGCGTAGGCGCGGTAGTTGATGATCTGCACCGGCAGGCCCGAATGCACCGACAGCAGCTGCGCGAGGTCGCTGTCGAGCAGGTGCACCACCATGACGCTGAACGACGCGTACTGCGGTAGTTTGGCCGTGGCGCCGATGACCGAAAGCTGCGTACCGGTGGGAGCCGCCATGAAGCGCTCACCCTGCTCCGTGGCCACGGTGAAAATCTGGGTCCACGGAAGATCGGCGCGCGTCGCGGCCACCAGCTGTGCGCCATCGAAGACGGCGCAGGCGTCGAGTTCACTGGTCTCGCAGAAGCGGCGCAGGAAGTCGGTGACGCCTGCGCGTCCGGGTTCACCGATCAGGCGGCGCAGCGGCGGCCGCTCGGCCAGCACGCGCGCATAGGTCAGGGCGTCCTCCGCCATGCGCGTGATCTCGGCGCGTGAATTGGCGCCGGCCAGCTGCACGCGCGTCTTCTGCTGGCTGTCGGCCAGCCCGCGCAGCATGTCGATGGCGAAATAGGAGATCCCCGCGGCGACCAGCAGCACGATGGCCACGTTGCTGGCCGCCAGCCACCAACCTAGGCTGTTGCGCTTCATCGGCGACGGTACCCGGAGCGCTCCACCAGCGTCTTGATGATGAGCGTCACGACCGCGAGCATGGACAGCATCGACGCGACCGCGAAGGCGCCGACGAAGTTGTACTCGTTGTAGAGAATCTCGATCTGCAGAGGCATCGTGGTTGTTAGTCCGCGGATATTGCCGGAGACCACCGACACGGCGCCGAACTCGCCCATGGCTCGCGCGTTACAGAGTATGACGCCGTACACCAGTCCCCAGCGGATGCGCGGCAGCGTAACACGAAAGAACGTGAACCAGCCGCCCGCGCCGAGCGTGATGGCCGCCTCTTCCTCATCGTTGCCGAGCTGCTGCATCAGCGGGATCAACTCGCGCGCCACGTACGGGAAGGTCACGAACATCGTGGCCAGCACGATGCCGGGCAGTGCGTACACAATGTTGATCTCGTGCTCCTGCAGCCAGGCTCCGAACCAGCCGTTGAGACCGAACAGCAATACATAGATGAGTCCCGACACGATCGGCGACACGGCCAGCGGGAGGTCTATCAACGTGATCAGGATGCTCTTGCCGCGGAATTCGAACTTGGCGATACACCACGCGGCAGTGATGCCGAAGACGGTGTTGACCGGGACGACAATCGCGGCGGTGATCAGCGTGAGGCGGATCGCCGAGCGCGTATCCGGATCGCCGAAACTCGAGAAATAGGCCTGCCAGCCTTTCTCCAGCGCCGTGGCGAACACCGCCGCCAGCGGCGCCGCCAGCAGCGCGCCCAGGAAGAACAGCGACACGCTGATCAGCAGCCAGCGCACCATCGTCGAACCCAGGTTGGTATGGCCTGGCCGGCTGGCAAGTTCGGCGGCGAGTTCCGCGCTGGTTGAAGGGCCAGCCATCTAGGGCCGCCTTCGGTTCGGGCGTCTCATCGGGACACCATCATGCGTTTGCGACCCCACAACTGCAGCAGGTTGATGGCCAGCAGCATCACGAAGGAAATCGCCAGCATCACGCAACCGAGAGCGGCGGCGCCGACGTAGTCGAACTCTTCAAGCTTGATGAAGATGAGCAGCGGAGTGATCTCGGTTTTCATCGGCATGTTGCCGGCGATGAAAACGACCGAGCCGTATTCACCCACCGCGCGCGCGAACGCCAGCGTGAACCCGGTGAGCAGCGCCGGCAGCACGGTCGGGATGATGATGCGGCGGAACACGTAGAAGCGCCCCGCGCCGAGGGTTTCGGCGGCGTCCTCGAGATCGCGCTGCACCTCGGCAATTGCGGGCTGCACGGTGCGCACCACGAAGGGCATGCCGATCAGCGTCAATGCCACGGTGATGCCGATCCACGTGTACGCTACCTTGATGCCCATGGGCTCGAGGTATTGACCAATCCAGCCATTGCCGGCGAACACGGCGGTCAGTGCGATGCCCGACACCGCGGTCGGCAGCGCGAACGGCATGTCGATGATGGCGTCGACGAAATTGCGGCCGGGAAAGTCGTAGCGCACCAGGGTCCAGGCGAGCGCAAAGCCAAACACCATGTTGACGGCCGCCGAGAGCATGGCCGCGCCGAAAGAGAGGCGGTACGACGCCACCGCGCGCGGGCTGGTGATCACGTCGATGAAGCGTGAGAAGTCCATGCCCCCGGCCTTGAGCACCAGCGCGGCCAGGGGGATCAGCACGATGGCGCACAGGAAGAAAGTGGTGAATCCCAGCGTGATTCCGAATCCCGGAATGACGTTGGGCTCGCGCTGCCGTACTTTATTCATGAGCGGTCTTCATGCCGCGTACTCGGAGGCGCGCAGGCCCACATCAGGTTGCCGGAAGACGATCAGCACCGGCCAGCCCGGCTGCGCCGCGAGCAGATTGCGGTATGCCGCGACCGCCTGCGTGATGTCAGTGATGCCCAGCACCAGCATCTGGGCGGAGCCGGCCGAGAGATTGCGCGTGATTTCGCTCACCGCCTCGCCGATGGCGAGTTCGGTGCGCATCTCGAGGCCGTGTCGCTGCTGCGCTTCCACGCGCGCGTCGAGCAGCTTGCGCATCGGTGCGGCGCGGCCCGTGGCCGGCGTACCTTCCGGGACGATTCCGAGGTATACGGCCTCTGCCGAGACATGGCGAAGCAGGCTCGCCGACACTGCCAGGGTCGCGCGGCGCACGGCTTCGTCACCCCAGTGGATGTAGACCCGCGTCGGGCTCGGTGCATTTCGCGGCAGCACCAGCACTTCGGCCGCGCCATGCCGCAGCAGCCATTCCACCGTGGCCACGGCGTTGTCACCGCCCGCAATGGCGGCCACGCCTGCGAACGGCGCAGGACTTTCCTTGAGCCCGTCGATGGCGCGCACGCCCACGCGGGTCTTCATGCGCGTCGAGAGGCTTTCGAGCAGCGGCTCGCGGGCCAGCTCCTCGGCTTCTGCCTCGGTGGGAGCGCAGGCGAGGAAGCTCGAGATCGGCGTGGGCAGCACGTGCAGGCGACGCGCACCGAGCGCCACCTGGGCGCCGGCGCGCAGTGGCAGTTCACGCCGCTCGGGCTGCGTGCGCGTGATTTCCACGCGGGCTTCGGCCGGGCTGCCCGAACCCAGCAACTGCGCCGCGCAAGGTTCGTCGAGCAGGCGCACGCGCAGGCGTTCGAGTGCGCCCGTGAAGGCGATCTCCTCGACGGCACCTCGCGCGATGTAGTTCGAGGACAGTTGCTCGCGTGCCTCGGCGACTTCCACTTCCTCAGGACGCAGTACCGCCACCACTTCGTGTTCGCGTCCCGCGTACATGGGTTCTGAGGCCTCGGCAGTGACGGGCGTGGCGCCAAAACGAATGCCATCGGCACCCTGGCGCGCCAGCAGCAGGTTGGCGGCGCCGAGAAACGTGGCGACAAAGCGCGTCGCCGGTTGTGCATACAGGTCGTGCGGATGCCCGACTTCGAGCAGCCGGCCGTGATTCATTACTCCGATGGTGTCGGCCAGCGCGAACGCCTCTTCCTGGTCGTGCGTGACCAGCACCGTGGTGATCCCGAGCTCGCGCTGGACGGCGCGAATGGTACGGCGCAGTTCTTCACGGATCTTGGCGTCGAGCGCGCCGAACGGTTCATCGAGCAGCAACACCTGGGGCTTGTGTGCCAGCGCGCGTGCGACGGCCACGCGCTGCTGCTGCCCGCCGGAGAGCTGTCCCGGCAGACGCTCGTCGAGGCCTTCGAGCGCGACCAGCTTGAGCAATTCCTTGCGCCGCGCGACACGCTCGACGCGCTTCATGCGGCGGACCCGCAGCGCGAACTCGATGTTGTCGGCCACGGTCATGTGGCGAAACAGCGCGTAGTTCTGGAATACCAGCCCGACGCCGCGGTCGCGGGCCCTGACGTGGGTCACGTCGCGCCCGTGCAGTGAAATGCGGCCGTGATCAATGCCGGTGAGACCCGCGATGGCGCGCAATAGTGTGCTCTTGCCGCTGCCCGAGGGTCCCAGGAGCACGAAGAATTCGCCCTCTCCGACCTCTATCGATACGTCATTGACAACCGGTTGATCCTGGTACCGCTTGGTGACTTGGTCGAGGACAATGGACATGGCGGGCTGCGTGGCAAAACCGGGCGCCCATGCTATCAGCGCGGCGGTAGTAGCCCGAGTAACGGCATGGTTACAATCCGGTCACAATAGCGCGGAACTTATTGATCCGACTGACCGACTAACGAGTACGCTTTTAGTCCACAATCATTTGATCTTTGCACCGAAGCGAGATTTTCCGCATGGCCACTGAGAACGCACCCCTGACTCTCGACAAGATCGCCAGCGGGCGCCAGGAACGGCCCCACTGGGTCCTGGACGATGCGGTCTACAGCATCAGCGCACTGTTGCTCGCAGTGATCGTCATTCACAGCATCTGGACTCTCATCATCCGCCCGCGCGCCGAGGCCGTACTGTCCCAGCGCATCACGATCACCAACTCCAAGAACGTCAAGGCGCAAGTCATCCAGCTGCGCTCGGTGTACGTCATCCTCAAGGACCGCGAGCAGGAGATATGCGTCATCCTTTGCATGTGGTCGCTGCTGCTGCTCGGCCGCCAGGCCTGGCTTACGCAGAGGGATCGCAAACTGCTCGACAAGGACTACGTGCGCATCGGCGAAGCGCAGGTGGTATTGCCGGAAGATGCTCGTGTGTATTCGCGGCCGCTCGAGGCCTTGCCGCGCCAGGAACAGGATAGCTTCCTGCCGCGCCTGCTGATGGTGGCGTACAACCGCTTCGGCGCCACGCGCAGCGTGCAGGACGCCGCCGAAGCCGTGCGCGACGAATGTGATTTCGAAGCCGCGAGCATGGACACCAAGCTCTCGATGGTCCGGTTCACCGCCTGGGCGATTCCTGCGGTCGGGTTCGTCGGCACGGTGCGCGGCATCGGCGCGGCGCTCCA
>Ga0157375_10003789_pt1 | contig 13106 bp, 12 predicted proteins | sample M35metaG_FD_115311 | JGI IMG/M metagenome (GOLD analysis project Ga0157375, IMG submission 115311) | Miscanthus rhizosphere microbial communities from Kellogg Biological Station, Michigan, USA - M3-5 metaG | ecosystem: Host-associated > Plants > Roots > Rhizosphere > Soil | place: USA: Michigan...
AGACGGGATGACGAGGCCCTGCGGTCGCATCGGCTACGACCGACACTTCGAAGCCCTGCTCGAGCAAGTCGCGCAAATGAGCCTCCACGCACATGTTGGCGAGCATACCGCCGAGCACCACTTTGCTCATGTGACGTTTGCGCAATTGCAGTACAAGGTCATTGGTTTGCGGGCCGAATACCTTGTGTGGACTCACGACGATGGTTTGGCCGTCATCAATGTAAGGTTTGAACTCCGCCAGCCAATCTGCGCCCGAGCCTTCAAATCCCTGCAGGTTCAGAGCGCCTTCTCGCGCGAACGTACCGGTTGAGAACTCGTCCGCTTCCAGCGGGACCGTTGAACTTCCATGCGCGATCGGTCGGAAAGAAGTAATGTGGAGATATGAATACATTGACCTTCGCGGCTTTTTCGGCCTTGAAGATCCTCAACATGTTTTCGACGGTTCTGTTCTCCATGACGCTAGCGCCCACCGCACCCCAGCCCGTATCGGTTGGATCACAGTTCATGCCGAGTCCTATAGTAGGTAGAAAAACGGATGGCCGCCGAGCCTCCGCTTACATTAAGTGTTAGGAAGGTTAGGTCAGTAGCCACCGTTTAGCAATGCGGATTTTGACGCTTTTGCTGATCACGCCGGCAGGCGCATTTGAAAATCCGCTGGTGTCCCACGGCGTGAAGCTTGGCCGCCGGCGACGCAACACAGATTATCCGCACACGACGGTCCGTCGTCCGGGTGAAGCTGACGTTCGAACGTCGGTGTGAACGCGTGGCTCAACGTCCGTAGATGGCCGACTGCTGTCCGAGGCGGTAGGCAGAACCCGACCCTAAGCGGCCGACCATAATTTCGGCACGCTGCGGCCGCTAACAGTGGCGGACCGGTCATCGAACGCGATCCGTCCCTTCAGACTGCCGTTATCGCTAACCGGAATGTGCGGCTAGACGACATGGGAAGTGGCCAAGCTGCGAGGGTCAGCCGTTTCACCGTCCTCGATCTGCCGGCCGCATGACCGGTTCCTGATTTCGTCTGCAACCTATGGCAGGCGTACCGGACAAACCCATCGTCGGTACTTCGATTTGCCCGAACAAAACGAGCGGTGAATGCCTTTTCGCCGTTTCGGTCGTGCTGCGAGGCCAGATATGGAGGTCATGGACCTTCGTAGCGCCCGCGCGCTCAACACTATACCGAGCGGGCTAATCTTCACGCCATCGGGTCGAAGCCACTACCGGCTTTCCGACGATGCGAAAGTAGGCGGGACTGCAGCGACGCACCACTGCACGGTCACTGTTTCGCCAAGTCGAAAATGCACGTCATCGGCATCCACTTAATGCCCCCTTCTGTCCACGGGGTGGGTTGTTGGAAGGTCCACATCAGTTCCCTCCCAGCGTCTCACGACGTCATTCTCAACTGCGGCTCGCTCCATCGCGCTTGCGCTGAAAACCGCGCCGTCTGTCTCCATGACCATCGTGAGTCGCGTTCCAAGCCTGAAGATCTCCATGCCCAACACTCCGTGACTGCGGATGTGAGCCAGGACGTCCGGGCCAAACATCACGATGATGCCGCTCATATTCTTCGATGAGCTGTTGGTTGTCTACAAGATCGAGTGCAAGGCAATAACGCATAGAAGGTCCTGGTCAAAACGCTCACCGCCAGCACGCTATTTCAAGCGCCGCTGCAAGCCTATGATCGCGGGAAGATGGAAGTCATGTCCCGTTGGAGTCTACGAACGCTGCGCTTTGGTGGCGTTCACCGAAAGCGCGAGCGCACCGGTGCGCGCCGACACAAGGAGACTAAGGGCTTCGTCCAACAGGCTGCGTTCGAGGGCCGGGAAACGAAGGCCGTCGTCCTTACTTTCTTTCTTGTTCGTGTCTTCATAGCTCATCATGGCATCCCCTTCAGTCGCGCACGCAGTGATGCGGGAAAGATGCCTTCGCTGTCGCGATAGCGAAGGATGCGTCAAGAGTCTTAAACGAATGACCGCGCACCGGACGAATCCGGCGTACCACGCTTCACAGCAAGCTACCGGTAACGTCGAGCCCGACCCCGTGCGCCCTCAGGACACTTCGCAAGCGCGGCTGCATTGCACCCGGCGATTCCGATGCAGCCAGCTCGAGAAAAGGAAGTATTCGCCGCCTGACTTTTTCTTCGTGATTCACTGCAATGCCTGCAATCCGATGGCCCAGGAAAGGGTTCAGGAAGCGATCACGCACGCTGTCGATATATCGTGCCGCTTCGTCTTTAGAACCCAAGGAACGGAAGACCGGCAACACCTCGTCGTTCCATACGCCCTCAAGCTCGTCGCGCAAAAGTGGGTCGTTCATTGCATCAAAGACCGTCTGCGACGGATCGCGCTTGTCTCTGAGCCAGCCCTCGGCCAGCCATGTGTGTCCGAGGTTGAGGAAGAACAGCTTCAGCCGTTCGAACCGGCGCAGGTCATCCGTCACGATGATCTGATCGTGTGTGCATAGAAGCTCCATGCCGGGTCGCCGCTCGATCGCCCACAATGCGTATGGCTCCGCGACCGCCCCGACAGGCTCGATCGCCTGAGAGACAATGCGGTCGACAAGCGAATTGACCCAGGCACATTGATTCCGTAGATAGTCGACAAACGACGTCGACAGCGACCATTGGCCGGCCAGCCCCGCTACTATGTCGCGCAAGGTATCGCCGTTGTCCTGAACCAATTCGCACGGAAACACAGTCACGCCGGCCTCCGGACGTTCGCGCCAGCGTGCATGTATGAGTGCCAGCAACTTGGCCGGGAAACTATGCGGAACGCAGGCTTCGTCTTCAACGACTTCCGACGAGTCGCGTTCGTCCACGCGGTACCCGGCGTCACTCGTGTTGGACACGACGACACGGACATGGTCGACGAAAGCGCGACGAATCACTGGCCAGTCGTCGCCCGCGATCAATGCATCCTGCACCGCATGGCACTGGATCACCCGGTCCACCACAGAGCCCGCATCATAGCCCCGTATGTGGACGGGATAGCCGTGAGAATCCTTGAGCGCTGCAATCCTCGCACGGCTCGAAGCACTTTGAGTGGTTTGCACGATGGTGATGCCGCCCATTGCCGCTCCTCGCGCAAGCGCCTCAGAGACGAAGAGTGCGGCGTGCGCCAGAAGAAATCGGCTCGTTCCGAACTGCAGAATAGGTGCATTCACGGGACTTCGTCCGAGTGCGTTCGTTAGCATTCGACTAGCGCCTTTACAACCGTCTGGCCTGTTTCGAGCAAACGGGGAAATTCGGATGGAACGTCCTCGAGCTTCATTCTGTGAGTGTTCAACGCTGCATCCGGGATATGTCCGCCGCGCATCGCTTCCAGCACCGTATCGAAGTCAGCCAGCGTCGCGTTGCGGCTAGCGAGCAGCGTCGCTTCACGCTTGTGAAACTCCGGGTCCGCGAAACTCACTTGTCCAGGCACGATGGAGATCAGCGTGTACTTACCGCCATGCGCAATGAACTCGAAACCGCGGTTCATCGCATTGATATTACCGGTCGCATCGAAGACGACATCGAAGAACTCGTTGTCGGTCAGCGATGCAAGCTGCGCAGCATCGTCCGGCCCGACGGCGACCGCCGCTTCTATCTCGAGATGGGTCGTGCAGAACGAAAGCCGGTCCGCGCGGGTGTCCAGGCAAACAACGCGTCCGCCTCTGAGCGACGCGAAGATCATCGCCGCCATTCCGATCGGGCCTGCCCCGACGACGAGCACCCGCTGCCCCCGCTGAACATCCGCACGCCGAACCGCGTGCGCACCGATAGCAAGAAATTCGAGCATGGCTGCCTGGTCGAGCGTTACGCCTTCTGCCTTGTGCACAAACTGCGACGGAACACTGAGATATTCGGTCATGGCACCGTCTTGATGCACACCGAGCACCTTGATGTTCACACAGCAGTTGGCCTTTCCTTGACGACACGCCACGCATTTTCCGCAAGACAGGTAAGGCATCACATAGACGCCGTCGCCTGCAACTAATCCGGACTCGCTATCTGCTTCGACAACGACGCCGGACAACTCGTGTCCCATCACACGAGGGTATTGCAGATATGGCTGAGTCCCCGTGAAGATGTGCAAATCCGTGCCGCACACTCCGACCCGGCTCACTCGAAGCAATACTTCTCCGGCACTCCGCGCGGGCACCTCCGACTGTTGCGCACGGAGTACTCCCGGTGACTCACAGATCACGGTAAGCATTTCGATATCCTTTTTAATTCGCATCGCTTCGGGATGAACCGATGCCATACAACCGGCAGGCGTTGCCGCCAAGAATGTCTTGATTTGCAAACTCCGCGAAGACGCGTTGACAGTCATCCTCGCAGGCTGCGAGCGCGGCGATCGCCTGTTCGACTCTTGGGCGCGAGACCCAGTCGTCGTCAGGCAAGTCTTGCAGCACCGGACGCAGACCACGTCCTTTCAGGTTCCTTGCGAACGCGGCGATGCTTTGCGCGGCAGTCGGCGACTGCAAGTCGATCCAACCGACGACAACTGCAACGGTTTCCGTTATTTCTGCAACGTCAAGGGCCCGCCAGTAATGCTGATGCGCGTCGATGCGTTGCATCACTGCACTTCTTCTGGAACTGGCGCCTTACTGGACACGAGCCCCTCGCGGTGAAGTGTCTGCCAAAACGCCGCAGGTATCGCCGTCTCCAGCCATGCGATATTTTGCTGCAGTTGGGGCACGCTTCGAACTCCGACTGCGCACGAAACAACAGCCGGATGAGCAAATACGAATTGCAGAGCGGCGGCAGGAAGCGGGACATCGAAGCGCTGACAGACCGCCGAAAGCGCCCCCACCTTCTCCACCACATCTGCCGGCGCATCGCCGTAATTGAACTTACCGTTTCCGGCTAGCACGCCCGAATTGAAAACGCCACCAACGACAACGGCGGTTCCAGCCTGTGCACAGACATCCAATAGCGGCTCGAGCGCTGTCTGCTCGAGCAAGGTGTACCGACCGGCCAACAGAATGGCATCGAGCTCGGCCTCGTTCAGCGCATCCGCCGCCACTTCCCATTCGTTGACGCCAAGTCCGATGCCGCGCACCGCACCACTCGTTCGCAAGTGTTGCAGTGCTTTGAACCCACCACCTTCCGTCAACTGCGACCAAAACTGCCCATGTCGGTCGGCGTGAGTTGCGCGGCCAATGTCATGCACGTACAACATGTCGATCCGATGCATTCCGAGCCGTTGCAAGCTGTCCTCATAAGAGCGCATGATCCCTTCATACGAGTAATCGAACTCCGGCCGAAACGGCAGAGGTGTCGCCCAACCGTCGTCGCCGGGACTAACGCTGGGATCAGGACGCATCAAGCGCCCCACTTTCGTGCTGAGCGTAAAGGTGTTTCGGTCACGATCGCCAAGGATCTCCCCGACACGTCGCTCGGAAAGCGTGTAGCCGTAAAACGGCGCGGTGTCGAAGTATCGAATGCCGGCGCTCCACGCGGCTTCGACTACAGCAGATGCATCGGCGCCCGACATAGGACGGTATAGTCCGCCCAGCTGCGAGCAGCCCAAACCGAGGGGCGTTACTGAAAGTCGGCTGCGGGGCAATACACGTGTCTCGTGTGCTTTCATGGATACCGGTGCCTTCCTGGACTCGGGAGTTGGCAGGGCGGTGAATCGGCAACATCGATTCGCCGCCCCTTTCTTGCGACTAGTAAAGGACGTTCTTGGCTTCGTTCGAGTCGAGATTTTGCTTGTCGACCATCACCACACCGGTGTCGACCTGCTTCGCGACGGGCTTGCGTTCGATGACATTGACGACCGTCTGAATGCCTTTGTAGCCCATCTGCCAGGATCCCTGTACCGCGATTGCCTGGACGGTTCCGTCGCGCACGAAGCCTTGAAGATCTTCGTTCCCGTCAAAACCCACGGCAACGAGCTTTCCTGCCTTTCCGGACTGCTTCAGTGCGCGACCAACGCCAATTGCAGTCGGTTCGTTGGCACCGAAGATTCCCTTCAAATCAGGATTAGCCGACAGCACGTCGGTTGTTTGATTGAGGGCAGTCGCCATTTGCGATTGTGAGTAGAACGGACCCACGACTTGAAGTTTCGAATGATCGGCGATGTATTTCCGGAATCCCCCGACGCGGCTGACCTCCGAACCAGCACCAGGGACGTAGGACATGATCGCGATCTTTCCTGACTGCCCTACCCGATCGATGAGCGCCTTCGCACACATCTCGCCGGCCTTCTCGTTGTCAGTCGACAAGAAGGACTGGTAATACTGCTTCCCCGAGTCGGAGATGGTCGAGTCGATCAGCACCACGGGAATGTGGGCCTCCCACGCTTTCTTGATAGCGGGAACGAGGGCGTCAGGATCGGATGGGGCGAGCACGATCCCCGCGACACGCCGGTTGACCGCGTTGACGACCATGTTCACCTCGTCCGTGATGGCGGACTCCGAGGCTGGCCCTTGGAAGGTCAACGTATAGCCTTTGGCATCGGCAACAGCGGCGCTCGCCCCTTTCTGCACGTTCTGCCAGTAGTTGGAGTTCACCGTCTTGACGATCACGGCGATCTCGCCGCCTGCGGCATAAGCGCCTGTGTTAAGGGTCGCAAAAAGCAATACCGACGCCGCAGCTATTGAGTATTTGTTCATGTCTCGCTCCTGTCTTCTTTGATTTCAGAGGCAAACCATTAAGATTTGTGGTTGCGTAATTGATCGATCCAGACTGTTCCGAGAATCACCACGCCGATGATGATCTGCTGGATGAAACTCGACACCCCATTCATGTTCAGCCCGTTGCGCAGCACGCCGATAACAAAGGCACCGATGGCCGTGCCCGAGATCGTGCCGACGCCGCCCATGAGCGATGTGCCGCCGATGACTGAACTTGCGATTGCATCGAGTTCGTACATGACACCCTCGTTCGGTTGCCCGGTAACGAGCCGGGACATCAGCACGCATCCCGTCACGCCGGCCAACGCTCCCGAGAGCACGTAGGTAAAGAGTTTGACACCTTGGACGTTGACACCGGAGAGCCGAGCGGCCTCGGCATTCGAGCCGACCGCATAGATATGGCGGCCAAGCGAAGTCTTCGAGAGCAGTACGGACACGCCCACGAAAAGCACGACCATGATGATTACGGGGTACGGAATCCCCGGAAACGTCGTGTTGGGAAATCCGTCCGCGCCAATGCGTGATATCCGAAACAGTGCGCCGTTGCCGAGTGCGCCGAACGCATCGCCGAGATCCGACACCGGGCGTGCCCCGGTGATTTGCAAAGCTACGCCGCGAGCGACCAGCATCATGCCCAGCGTCGCGATGAACGGCGGCAATCCCATGCGTGTGACGCAAATCCCGTTGACCAGGCCGCAGAGGGCGCCAATAAACACGCCACAAAGCATTGCCGCGGGCACCGGCACACCGAGCTTGACCAGCAGCGCGGCCCCAACGCCTGCGAGGGCGAGGACTGAGCCGACCGAGAGGTCAATCCCTCCGGTGATGATGACGCACGTTGCGGCGACCCCGAGATAGGCAATCGACGTCACCTGCAGGCTCACGGTCATGAGATTGTCGACCGAGAGGAAGGCTGAACTGGCCAAGGAGAAGGCGATCACCAGGAGAACCAGGCTGCCTAGGGCAGCGAACTTCTGAATGAGGTCGCGGCGGCGCTGCTGCGCGGAGCGCTTTGAAGCTTGAGTAGGATCGGAAGTCATTTCAAGCATGAGTGCGCCCCGAAGCGTAATGCATAATTTCCTCCTGACTAGTTGATTGGGTTTCAAGAACCGCTGTCACGTGTCCTTCGTGGAAGACAGCAATTCGGTCTGTCATCCCGAGTAATTCGGGTAGCTCCGAACTGATGACGACCACGCCGATGCCTTCCGCTGCAAGCCGGTCCATGAGCCCATAAATCGCGAACTTGGCGCCGACGTCGATGCCTCGCGTCGGCTCGTCGAAGAAAAGAATGTTTGATCCGCGGTACAGCCATTTCCCGATAACCACCTTTTGCTGATTACCGCCCGACAGGTTCCGCACGATCTGGTGAATCGACGGTGTACGGATCGCGAGATCCTTCACGTACTTTTGCGCAACACGCGCTTCTTCCCCGAAGCGAAGAAAGCCGGATGAAGCTACGCCTCGAACATTCGCAAGCGTAATGTTGGACGCGATCGGCATACCCAGAGCGAGCCCTTCTTTCTTTCGGTCTTCAGAGAGATAAGCGATGCCGTGGCGAATCGCCTCGCGCGGCGAGCGGATCGATACCGGCTCACCTCTGAGTGTGATCGTCCCGCCGTCCAGCTTGTCGGCTCCGAATATTGCCCGAGCTACTTCAGTGCGGCCGGCGCCCATCAGCCCAGCGAAGCCCAGGATTTCGCCCTTGCGCAAGTCGAACGAGACCGGACCGAAAACCCCATTTCTGCGCAAATCCCGGGCGCTGAGAAGGACTTCAGTCGTCGGGACTGACTGCCGTGCCGGATATGCGTCGTCGAGCGAGCGCCCTACCATGCGCGCCACGATATCGTTGACCGACTGTGAAGCGAAGGCGTCCGTCGAAATATGACGGCCATCGCGCAAGATCGTCACTCGATCGACTATGTGCTGCATTTCATCGAGACGGTGTGAGATATAGAGAATCGCAACGCCCGCTTCACGCAGTTCCTTGATGATGCGAAAAAGATAGACGGTCTCCGACTCTGTCAGTGAGGACGTTGGTTCGTCCATGATCAGCACTCGAGCGTCGAGTGAAAGCGCCTTGGCGATCTCAACCATCTGCTGCTGTGCGATCGACAACGTGCCGACGAGGGTAGATGGAGCAACGGCAAGGCCGAGGCGCGCCAAGCATCGCTTTGCGTCCTCGTTGAGCTTGCGCTTGTCAACGAATGGACCGCGTTTCGGTTCGCGTGCGAGAAAAAGGTTCTCGGCGACGCTTAGATGCGGTACGAGGTTGAGTTCCTGATGGATGATCGCAATGCCGGCCGCTTGTGCGTCTGACGTCGAAACGAACCGGACTTCCTCGCCGCGATAGCGCATCGTGCCACTGTCCGGGCGGTATTGCCCGCTGATGATCTTCATCAACGTCGACTTCCCTGCCCCATTCTCACCGCAAACAGCGTGTACTTCCCCACAGCGGAGGTCAAGGTTTATGCCGTCTAGCGCGACGACGCCGGGGAAGCGCTTGCCGATTCCCTCGAGGCGCAGGATCTCCTGCTTCGCAAGATCTGGGGCATCTGTCGCCGAAGCCGAAGGACCGTGGGGTGTTGCCATAGCGTCTCCTATGAAGCGGCCAACCTGGCGTGTTGCTGGTCAGTCCATTTGCGACAGATTAAACAGGGGTTTCTTGTGTTGGTCAAGCCAATTTGCTTTTTTCTAACCGTCCTTACCAATAGAGAAAACCCTAATGTTGCGTGGCTTGTGCGCGCCCGCGGCGGCCCTTATGCAGTGCTACACTGGGGCGCGGCTTACTCGCTTCTTTACCTCTGCAGACCGCTTCATGAAATCAATCGAACCAAAGCGGCTTTACCAATCGGTCGCTAGCCAAATCGTCAAGCTCATCAAGGAAGGCGAGTTCCCGCCCGGAGAGCGCCTGCCCGCCGAGCGAGAGCTCGCTCTGAAACTCGGCGTTTCCCGCCCTTCGTTGCGCGAAGCGTTGATCGCGTTAGAGATCGGTGGTCAGGTCGAAATCCGTATCGGATCTGGCGTCTACGTTCGCGACGCAAATTTCGATGATGACGGCACCGCGGCGGTAGCAGCACTCGGCGACAGCCCGTCGGAACTTATGCAGGCGCGCGCCGCGATCGAAGGGAGCGTCGCAGTCCTCGCGACCGCTCGTATGACTGCAGCGATGCTGGAGCGAATTCGACGCTCCATCGACCGCATGCGCCGGCTGGCGATAGCCGGCAAGTCTCCGGTTGAGGCGGACCGTCAATTCCATATGTTGATCGCAGAAGCTTCGGGCAACTCTGTCCTCCGTCGCTTCGTCGGACAGCTTTTCGACAGCCGCCATGATCCCATCGCCGCTGCCATGCGGGACCACACGGAGAGCCCGGAGACGTGGAGCGCAGCGATACGCGAACACGAAGATATCTGGAGAGCGCTAAGAGCAGCCGATCCCATCGCTGCTCAGGCGGCGATGCGAGCTCATCTGAAGGCATCAGAAGAGAGATGGACCGACGGCACTTTGAAAGAGGCCACGGCCGTTACGACGCGTCGTGCGAAGGCAGCTTCTCCGTGACATCTCGACATGAACGACGATACAACGACGTTGTGGTAACCCGAAGACGCTAGTGGACGGACGCACAACTTTCATGACGTTGGAGGCGCTTCGGCTAACCGGTGAAACGATTTCACTAAAGTTTTTCAATCAACTGACTGACGTACTTCTTGCTGGATGTGTCCCGTCGCACTTTGATCGTTTAGTGGCCGAATGACTGGACCTACGCTGTTGCCGGTGTGGGCCCGACCCTCCAATGCTGATGCAGTGACAGCCACACATCTCTAGCCCGTCCGCCCGTGGCTTCGCCGCGACCTTTGCTTCCACTGCCTGGATCTGAGCAGTGCAGCCATTCGAACGACCATGGCTTCGATCAGACCAATGACCGAAACTGGCCTCTTGCCGATGCACGCCGTGTCAAGTGATGCTCGGTCTGAAGAACGCAGCGCGAGCTTCGGCAACCGACCCACTACAGCCACCGGATCGTCCTCTTCGTCGACGACAGCTTTCAAAATATAACAGTCATTCGCCCGGCGACGTCGGGCGACGCCTGCTTGGCCTTCACGGAGGAAAAAGTGTAATCGCGTTGGGCTACGGAACCATCCCGCATGATGTTGATGCATTTGCCGGTGCCCGTATCGTTTGACGATCATGAAACCACGGGTTGGCCGGTCGCTCGTTCCTGCGCCTTCTTTTGAGCCGCGCGGATAAACAGGATAGCGTGGTCATGCAGAGTCCTTAGGCGCCGGAAGATCATGTCCTGCGCAGTCTTCCGTTTGGGCGCAGTCGCGCCCGGAGTGGCCGCGATGACGAGGTCGAGGACAAAGGCAATGGCGCGTGCAGCGTAGAGGTCGAGTTCTAGCGCGGGGGCATCGGGAAGTCCTGCGATCAACCTGCCGCCCAAGGCAAGTGGTAGCAGCTCACCACCACTCGCCCATTTGCTGAGGCGATTTTCATCAAAGGGCAGGAGGGTGCCGTCTGCGGAGGCTGCGCACAGGTCGAAATAAGACGCGGCGCCGCGCGACTGCTTGACGTTCTCAATCCAGTTGCCGAAGGGATGCTTGGATGGTTCGGCGAGTTGGACGATGTGGTCGAGGAACGCTTCCCGGTCGACGTTCTTGAAGTAGGCGTAAAAACCCGTTCCGACCAGGATGGCACCAAGCATCCGCTCGACAAGATCGTAAGTTGGCTTTGGGAGTGTTAACGGTTGCTTCGTCCACCATACGTCGCGGTCATCAATCAGGTTGCCACCGCAATGAGGGCACGGGATGCCCGCCTTCACTACTTTGGCGAAGAATAGGTTGGGGACGGCCTCGAAGAGCCCGCAGAGCGATAGTAAGGCAGGTAGTAACGGGCCGTTGCTACTTCCGTGAACCATGGCGGCGATCTCGTTCGGGCCGACGTTGGGCCCGAACCGCCCCGCGATGGCTTTCAAGGTCGTGGGTGAGATGCGGTGTTTGCCCCGCACATGATTCACGAAGCTAGCGAAGTGGTCGCCAGTTAGTGCGCGCAACATCGCTTGGTGAGTGGGATAGTCCGACAGAACGCGCACCATGTACTCGCGCGACGGCACGCCTTCCACACCAGGCGTGAGGCCTAGGGTTTTCGGAAAGAGCTTGAGCGGCCGGGCGATGACGAGCGGCCACAACGGCGATAGCACGTTTGCAAAGAGAATGTCGCCCAGCGTCATGTCGCTGATGGACGGCAGGTTTTCCATTTTTCAGAAGATATGCGTTGGGAGGATCGCAGATCATTCTCCTGTGCCAAGTCCTGGCACGCAACCACCCAAACGGAGAACTCTCATGAGCGACAACCAACAAGGCGCCGGCTGGCCCAGCAAGCACGACGGCCAGAAGTCGGGAGGCGGCCGCGACAACGCGCCCCCGAAGCGATAAACCTTTCGCAGCTTCGGCTGTTTGCCTCCAAGTCCTGCCCCGCTTCTTCCCGAGCGGGGCTTTTGTCATCGCTTCTGCGCTCTTGGGTGTGAGGCTGTCCGCCCGGCGCCGGTCGGCGCTACCCGTTTAGGTTTGTTCGACGCCTGCCCTCGACCATGGAGCTCGTGAGCGAACGACCACGCGTGTGGGCAGGCGTTGAATAAACCTCGAGGGAGGAAACCGCGGGCTGGTCCGATGCGGCCAGCGTCTTCACTATGGCGATTGATCAGTCTGACTGGTCTGTGTTGTGGGTCAACGGCGGGCGATGCGGGCGCCCGAAGAGGCGTTGCTGCGGCAATGGAGACAATGTCGTGTGCGGTTCTGAGTTCGGAATACGGCCGTGGAACAGTGAACGACACCGAAGGCACAACCGTCCCCTTGTCGGTCGCGCTGACGCAAAGCCGACGGTTGAAGTGCAGATCGAAACGGGGTGCTCATCGCTGCGCTGCCTTTGGTGGTGCGCGAATTGGTGCGGTGCGCGTCAGAATATCGATGACGAGCATTGGCGCACCGCAGTGGCGACAGATAAAGATCGGTTGATCGGCGACGACTGCGTCGTGCGACGACGGGCAAAGTTTGCGCGCAACCCCGAGCAGCGTGCGAATCTTCACCAGGTTGGCGCGGCGCACCGGATTGGCGAGTAACCCATAGTGGCGGATTCGATGGAAGCCGGCGGGCAACACATGGAGCAGGAAGCGGCGGATGAACTCGCTGGATTCGAGCGTCATGGCTTTATAGCGAGTACGACCCTTCTGTCGGTAATCTTTCCAACGGAAGCTCACATGCCGTCCGTCGAAGGCGAGCAGGCGCTGGTTGGAGATCGCGACGCGATGGGTATAGCGTGAGAGGTACGCGAGCACCGCCTCAGGGCCCGCAAAGGGACGCTTGGCGTACACGAACCATTCGGAGGCGCGCAGCGGCGCGAGCCACTGTGCGAAAGCCGCTCGGCCAACGAGCTGCGCGTGCTCGCCAAAGAACTGAAGCCGTCCACGCTGATGAGCATCAGTGAGCGC